>ERZ773260.1478-NODE-1478-length-30162-cov-8.296542_pt1 | contig 30162 bp, 27 predicted proteins | sample MGYA00511387_ERZ773260 | MGnify/ENA primary metagenome ERZ773260 (study PRJEB29015, sample SAMEA2737745) | human gut metagenome | biome: human gut; feature: human-associated habitat; material: faeces | place: China | collected 2012 ... | reverse complement strand
TTTAAGATGCGAACGAGCATTTTAAACACAGCGACTATAGAGCAGATGGGATATGCCAGTATTTCTTTTTTCGTCTATACGAAATTTACAAATTCGTATTTATTTTTCGTCTCCTAATAACTTGTGTTTTAGGTCAAACAGTTTCTGTGAAAGATCCACATATACGGTCTGAGGATTCATCAGTCTTCTGTTCTCATCCCACAGTGTATTCAGTTCCTGCTGGCAGTATGCTTTGATGTCCATGACAGCAGGAGAGGAGTAGACGCACTGTCCGTTTAAGAATATTGGAACGAGCATTTCGCGGATCTGATAGCTGCCTGCCGGAAGAATGGACTTTTTCCAAGTGGAGATTGGATCAAAAATCTTTAAATCTTCTGAAGGGTCAAATGTTTCACCAACGAGGCAGATTAAGTCAGCCTTAATCTTACTGCTTTCTTTATCATAAATACGATAGATTGTTTTATTGCCTGGGTTTGTGATCTTTTCCGGATTTTCAGAAATCTTGATCTTGGCGGTGAATTCTTTGTCACCAGGCTTTTTAATAGCGGCAAGTTTGTATACACCACCAAAGGCCGGGTTATCTGATGAAGTGATAAGGTTGGTACCGACACCCCATGAAGTTACCGTACAGCCCTGTGTTTTTAAACTGTTGATCAGGTATTCGTCAAGGTCGCTGGAAGCGGAAATAATCGCATTTGTAAATCCTGCATCATCTAACATTTTGCGGGCTTTTTTGGACAGATAGGCGATATCGCCACTGTCTAAACGGATTCCAAGAAGTTTGGATGTGATTCCTGCATCACGCATCTCTTTAAATACTTCGATTGCGTGTGGAACACCAGACTTTAAGGTGTCGTAAGTGTCTACTAAAAGGATGCAGGCATCCGGATACATCTTTGCGTAAGTGCGGAAGGCAGTAAGCTCATCCGGGAAGCTCATAATCCAGCTGTGTGCATGTGTTCCCTGAACAGGAATGCCGTAAAGTTCTCCGGCAAGTACGTTAGAAGTTCCGGTACATCCACCGATAACGGCAGCTCTTGCACCGAGTGTTCCGGCATCTGGTCCTTGTGCACGACGAAGACCAAATTCCATGACACCGCCGCCAGCAGCATAGTCAACACGAGAAGCCTTTGTTGCGATGAGACTCTGGTGGTTGATAATATTTAAAATCGCCGTTTCGACAAGCTGTGCTTCCATGATAGGAGCGATAACTTTGACAAGTGGTTCTTTAGGAAATACAACGCTTCCTTCTGGGATTGCGTAAATATCTCCGCTGAAATGAAAGCCGGCAAGATAGGAAAGAAAATCTTCTTTAAAAATACCGAGTCCTCTTAAATAATCAATATCTTCATAAGAAAATGACAGATTCTTTATATAATCAATTACCTGATCGAGTCCACAGGCAATGGCATAGGCGCTGCCGGATGGATTTTTACGATAAAAAACATCAAAGACAACGGTATCATTGTTGCCTTCAAAAAAATATCCCTGCATCATAGTGAGCTCATACAGGTCAGTCATCATAGTTAAATTGTTAGAAAACATAATTCTTACTCCTCTGTTCCAATACGAACGGTTGGTTCTCCTAATTTAGTAATATAATCGCTGTTTACATAGCCTTTGTAGCTCTTTTTTTCTCCGCTTAAGACTTCAACATATGCATAATTCGTGCCGGCAGTAAATTCAAGAACTTCAAGATGTGTCATCGGTTCAAGATCAGTAATTGCATCAGAGTCTGCACTGGCTTCGGAACGAAGAGTGAGAGACTGGTATACATCAGCCACATAAACATTCTTATTCTCGGAATCAGTATCTTCTGTAGTAGCTTCCGCTGCATTCTCGCTATCTTCTACAGTAGAAGGCAGGGAAATAGATGCCTTTGCCTTCTGGCTAGGAATGGAAAAATACAGCAGGCAAAATCCGCCAAGGACGGTGCAGGCAACAACAATCGCACAAAGAAAAGATACAATCAGTTTTTTAAACATAGGAACTCCTTTCTAATTAAGGAGTATTGTAGCATAATATAATGTAAAATGAAAGAAAATTTGTTGACAATTTATTCTGCCTAGTATATGATTATCTGTGATAAAAACGTTGATGGAGACAGTAAGAATTCACGAACGCTTCAGTGAGACGGAGATAGTGGGAACCCGTTGTCAGTAGAGAATATCTGAACATCACTCCTGAGTTGCACTGCTGAAGAGTTACAGTAAGCAGTGACGGAATCTCACCGTTAGCAGAGAAGCATATGTCAGTATGTACAGGTGGTATAATGATAGTTCAGGCTTTCATCCTTTTACTGGGGATGGGAGCTTTTCTTTTTTTGCTGGAAAGTCTGGTCTGCACATAGGGCATAATAATATAAATTTATTTAATCTAAAAATAGTTAAATTAAAATGACTAAATTAAGGAGGACGTATCGTGTATAAGAAAGTATCCACGAATCTCAATTTTGTAGAGAGAGAAAAAGAAACTGCACAGTTTTGGAAAGATCATGATATTTTTAAGAAAAGTATCGAAACAAGAGAAGGTGACCCTGTTTACACTTTCTACGATGGACCGCCAACAGCGAATGGTAAGCCTCATATCGGACATGTTTTAACTCGTGTTATTAAGGATATGATTCCTCGTTACCGTACAATGAAGGGATATATGGTTCCAAGAAAGGCTGGATGGGATACCCATGGACTTCCTGTAGAACTTGAAGTAGAGAAGCTTCTTGGTCTTGACGGAAAGGAACAGATCGAAGAGTATGGTTTAGATCCATTTATCCGCCAGTGTAAGGAATCTGTTTGGAAATACAAAGGAATGTGGGAAGATTTCTCAAAGACGGTTGGTTTCTGGGCTGATATGGATAATCCATACGTAACATACAACAATGACTTTATTGAGTCTGAGTGGTGGGCTTTAAAGACAATCTGGGATAAAGGTCTTCTTTATAAAGGATTTAAGATCGTACCTTACTGCCCTCGTTGTGGAACACCTTTATCTTCTCACGAAGTAGCACAGGGATATAAGGCTGTAAAGGAACGTTCCGCAGTTGTTCGTTTTAAAGTTGTTGGTGAGGATGCCTATTTCCTTGCATGGACAACAACTCCTTGGACACTTCCAAGTAACGTGGCTCTTTGTGTAAACCCTGAAGAGACTTACTGTAAAGTAAAGGCTGCAGACGGTTATGTTTATTACATGGCAAAAGAATTATTAGATAAGGTTCTTGGCGGACTTGGAACAGAAGAAACACCAGCTTATGAGATTCTTGAAACATATAAGGGTACGGACCTTGAATATAAAGAATATAAGCCATTATTTGAAGGGGCTGCAAAGGCAGCGGAAAAACAGCATAAGAAAGCACATTTTGTAACATGTGCAGATTATGTAACTATGTCAGACGGTACAGGTATCGTACACATCGCTCCTGCATTTGGTGAGGATGATGCACAGGTTGGAAGAAAGTACGACCTTCCATTTGTTCAGTTTGTAGACGGAAAAGGTAACATGACAGAAGATACACCTTATGCCGGATTATTTGTAAAAGATGCCGATCCGAAGGTTCTTGTTGACTTAGATAAAGAAGGCCTTCTTTTCGATGCGCCTAAGTTTGAACATGATTATCCTTTCTGCTGGAGATGTGATACACCACTGATCTACTACGCAAGAGAATCCTGGTTCATCAAGATGACAGCAGTAAAAGATGACCTGATCCGTAATAATAATACGATCAACTGGATTCCAAAGAGCATCGGTGAAGGTAGATTTGGTGACTGGTTAAATAATATTCAGGACTGGGGTATTTCCCGTAACCGTTACTGGGGAACACCATTAAACGTATGGCAGTGTGAAGGCTGTGGAAAGATGGAGTGCATCGGAAGCCGCCAGGAATTAGAAGAAAAGAGCGGAAATCCAGAAGCACGTACAGTAGAGCTTCACAGACCATATATTGATGCGATCACTCTGACTTGTCCTGATTGTGGCAAGCCAATGAAGAGAGTACCAGAAGTTATCGACTGCTGGTTTGACTCAGGAGCAATGCCTTTTGCACAGCACCATTATCCATTTGAAAATAAAGAACTTTTTGAGCAGCAGTTCCCTGCACAGTTCATTTCTGAGGCAGTAGACCAGACAAGAGGATGGTTCTATTCCTTACTTGCAGAGTCCACACTGTTATTTAACAAGGCTCCATATAAGAATGTAATCGTTCTTGGCCACGTACAGGATGAAAATGGACAGAAGATGAGTAAGAGTAAAGGAAATGCCGTAGATCCGTTTGATGCATTAGAGCAGCATGGAGCAGATGCGATCCGCTGGTACTTCTACTCAAACAGTGCACCTTGGCTGCCAAACCGTTTCCACGCAGATGCGGTAACAGAGGGACAGCGTAAATTCATGGGTACTTTATGGAATACGTATGCATTCTATGTACTTTATGCCAATATCGATGAATTTGACCCTACAAAGTACAGCTTAGAGTACGATAAATTATCTGTTATGGATAAATGGTTATTGTCAAGATTGAATTCCTGCGTAAAAACAGTGGATGAGTGTCTTGCAAACTACAAGATTCCGGAAACAACAAAGGCATTACAGGCATTTGTTGATGACATGAGTAACTGGTATGTACGTCGTTCTCGTCAGCGTTTCTGGGCAAAAGGAATGGAGCAGGATAAGATCAATGCTTACATGACTCTGTATACAGCACTTGTTACGTTTATTAAAGCATCTGCACCAATGATTCCATTTATGACAGAAGATATTTACCAGAACCTCGTAAAGAGCGTAAATCCAGATGCACCGGAAAGTATTCATTTATGTGACTTCCCTGCTGTAGATGAAGCGATGATCGATGAAAAACTTGAGAGAGATATGGGTGAGGTTCTTGACATCGTTGTTCTTGGACGTGCAGCACGTAACGCCTCAGGAATTAAGAATCGTCAGCCAATCGGACAGATGTTTGTAAATGGCGAAGCCGCTTTAACAGACTACTACAAACAGATTATCGAAGGTGAGCTTAATGTAAAAGATGTTATCTTCAAAGAAGATGTATCAGATCTTACCGACTATACATTTAAGCCACAGATGCGTATTCTTGGACCAAAATACGGCAAAGATTTAGGAAAGATCCGTAATATTTTAGCAAACCTTAACGGAAGTGCGGCTAAGAAAGAATTAGACGCAAATGGCTTTTTGACAATAGAGTTAAACGATGATAAAATTAAATTATTGCCGGAAGAGTTATTAATTGATATGTCACAGAAAGAAGGATATGTTTCCCAGACAGATCATGGAGTTACCGTAGTACTCGACACGAATCTGACACCGGCACTTTTGGAAGAGGGATTTGTAAGAGAAATCATCAGTAAAGTACAGACAATGAGAAAAGAAGCCGGCTTTGAAGTGACAGACCACATTACTGTATACGAAGATGGAAATGATAAGATTAAAGAAATCATGACCAAATATGCTGATGAGATTAAGAATGATGTATTGGCAGACGATATGTGTGTAGACGCAGAAGGTGGATATTCCAAGGAATGGGATATTAATGGAGAAAAAGTAAGATTAGGTGTCGAGAAAAAAATGTAATCTTAAAACCTTTTAAACACTTGTTTTTAGCGAGCGGTTTTTGACCAGTGACACTCAGATTTTGCGGCGTATGTACTGTGTACGTCTCAAAATCTTCTCACGAAAGCAGGCACGAAAAAGATTTCAGGATTGCACGAGATAATTTAGGAGGATCAGTTCATTGATTAAAAAGGATACTTTCGACAAAGAAAAGTTCAAAAAAGAATTAGAGTCCAATGTCCGTATGCTGTTTCGTCGTAATCTTGACGAGGCAACAACACAGCAGATTTATCAGGCTGTTGCCTACTCAGTAAAAGACGACATTATTGACAACTGGATCGAGACACACAAAGCATACGAAAAACAGGACAAGAAAATGGTTTACTACATGTCCATGGAGTTCCTTATGGGAAGAGCTCTTGGAAACAACATGATTAACCTTCTTTGCTATGATGAAGTAAGAGAAACATTAGAGGAATTAGGACTTGACATGAACCTTATTGAAGATCAGGAGCCGGATGCAGCTCTTGGTAATGGTGGTCTTGGACGTTTAGCAGCCTGTTTCCTTGACTCTCTTGCTACACTTGGATACCCGGCTTACGGATGTGGAATCCGTTACCGTTATGGTATGTTCAAACAAAAGATTGAGAACGGCTATCAGGTAGAAGTACCGGATAACTGGCTTAAATACGGAAATCCTTTTGAAATCAAGAGAGATGAGTATGCTGTAGAAGTTAAGTTTGGCGGTTATGTAGATGTTGAGATGCATAATGGAAGACAGAAGTTCGTTCAGAAGGGATATCAGAGTGTACGTGCCGTACCATATGATATGCCAATCGTAGGTTATGGCAACCATATCGTAAACACACTTCGTATCTGGGATGCAGAAGCAATCAATAACTTTAACTTAGATTCTTTCGATAAGGGTGAATACGAAAAAGCAGTTGAGCAGGAGAATCTTGCAAGAACAATCTGCGAAGTATTATATCCAAACGATAATCATATGGCAGGTAAAGAACTTCGTCTGAAACAGCAGTATTTCTTCATTTCTGCATCTGTTCAGCGCGCAGTTGCAAAGTATAAACAGACACATGACGATATCCGTAAGTTCCACGAGAAAGTAACATTCCAGCTGAATGATACACATCCTACTGTAGCAGTAGCAGAGTTAATGAGAATTCTCGTTGACGAAGAAGGTTTAGAGTGGGATGAGGCATGGGAAGTTACAAGAAAGACTTGTGCTTATACAAACCATACCATCATGGCAGAAGCTCTTGAAAAGTGGCCTATTGAGCTTTTCTCAAGATTACTTCCACGAGTTTACCAGATCGTAGAAGAGATTAACCGCCGCTTCGTAATTGAAATCCAGAACAAATATCCTGGAGATCAGGAGAAAATCCGCAAGATGGCAATCCTCTATGATGGACAGGTAAGAATGGCTCATCTTGCAATCGCAGGAAGTTATTCCGTAAACGGTGTTGCCCGTCTTCATACAGAAATCCTTAAGAAACGTGAGTTAAGAGATTTCTATGAGATGATGCCTGAGAAGTTCAACAACAAGACAAATGGTATTACACAGAGAAGATTCCTTCTTCATGGTAACCCATTACTGGCAAGCTGGGTAACAGATAAGATTGGTGATGACTGGATCACTAACTTAGATCATCTTAAACATTTAAAAGTATATGTAGATGATGAAAAGTGCCAGCAGGAATTCATGAACATCAAATACCAGAATAAAGTACGTCTTGCGAAGTACATCAAAGAACATAACGGAATCGATGTAGACCCACGTTCCATCTTTGACTGTCAGGTTAAGAGATTACATGAATACAAACGTCAGTTAATGAACATTCTTCATGTAATGTATCTTTATAACGAATTAAAAGCACATCCAGATATGGATATTGTTCCAAGAACATTTATCTTTGGAGCAAAAGCAGCAGCCGGTTACTACACAGCAAAGCTTACGATCAAGTTGATTAATGCAGTAGCAGACAAGATTAATAACGATTCATCCATCAACGGAAAGATCAAAGTTGTATTCATTGAAGATTACCGCGTATCTAACGCAGAGCTTATCTTTGCGGCAGCCGATGTCAGCGAACAGATTTCCACAGCTTCCAAAGAAGCATCAGGAACAGGTAACATGAAGTTCATGTTAAACGGTGCCCTTACATTAGGAACAATGGACGGAGCCAACGTTGAGATTGTAGAAGAAGTTGGTAAAGATAATGCATTTATCTTTGGTTTATCTGCAGAGCAGGTAATGGAATATGAGAAAAACGGAAACTACAATCCAAGAGATGTATACAACAACAACCAGGACGTTCGTCAGGTACTTACACAGTTAGTAAATGGATTCTACTCACCAGAGAACCCAGAACTGTTCAGAGCACTTTACGACGCACTCCTTGAGAAAGACACTTACTTCACACTGTTAGACTTTGATTCTTACAAAGAAGCTCATAACAGAATCGACGCCGCTTACCGCGATGAACAGCACTGGGCTAGAACAGCAATGCTCCAGACAGCATCCGCAGGTAAGTTCTCCTCTGACCGTACGATTGAAGAGTACGCAAAAGAGATGTGGCATCTTGAAAAAGTGACACTGTAATTTATTAAATAAACAGACGAAAAATAAAGAACATAGTATCCCAAATGGAAAGATTTGCTGTGCAAAAATGTCTGATCGGCATTTTTGCTCGCTCTGACATTCCGTTTGAGATACTATGTTTTCTTATTTTCTGTGTTTTGATTCAGGAACGGATTAGTTGAGAATTAGGAGGGTTCAGGATTTTCTAGAATGCCAGTTGAGGATGAAGGAGATTGAGAATTTGGACAAAATATTATAAAATTCAGAAAATGGATAAATGTATTTCAGAGTCTCCTATATTTATGGTATGATTATTATTAAAAGAGGAATTTTATCAGAAAGGTGTGAAAGGTTATGGGGATGTTTATTAATCCGGGAAATGGTTCATTTCAGGATGTTTTAAATTCAAAAGTTTATATTGATAAAACAGGATTAATTTCATACACCAACAGTGTATTAGATACGGTAGATAAATTTATCTGTAACAGTCGCCCACGCCGTTTTGGAAAAACATTAGCTGCCGAAATGCTTGTGGCTTATTATTGTAAGGAATGTGATTCCGAGAAAATGTTTGCTGATCTGGAGATAAGTAATGACAGGTCTTTCAAAAAATATTTGAATAGCTATGATGTTATTCGCTTTGATGTACAGTGGTGTATGATGGCAGCAGGCTCTTCGGAAAATACCGTAACTTATATTAATAATTGTCTTATAAAAGAGTTAGGACAGCTTTATCCGGAACTTTCACAGGATTCAACCACCGCTTATGAAGCAATGGCATACATTCACGTGGCTACAGGGAAAAAGTTTATTGTAATTATTGATGAATGGGATGTACTTATCCGGGATAAAGCCAATAATACAGCAGTTCAAGAGGAATATATTAATTTTCTTAGAGGAATGTTTAAAGGCAGCGAACCAACAAGATTTATCAGTCTTGCGTATTTAACAGGAATTCTTCCGATTAAAAAATTAAAAACACAGTCAGCACTAAATAATTTTAATGAATTTACGATGCTGAATGCCGGATGTCTGGCTCCGTACGTTGGTTTTACAGAAAGCGAGGTCTTAAAACTAAGTACGGAATATGATATTAACTTTGAGGAAATGAAACATTGGTATGATGGATATTTGTTAGCTAATCAACATATTTATAATCCCAAAGCAGTTATAAATGTACTTGACTATAAAAATTTTCAAAGTTACTGGTCACAAACGGGAAGTTACGAAGTGGTTATTCCATTGATTAATATGGATTTTGATGGATTGAAAACTGCAATTATAGAGATGCTTTCAGGAGGATTTGTGGAAGTAGATGTTACGACCTTTCAAAATGATACAATAAATTTTTCGAATAGAAATGATGTCATAACCTATCTTATACATCTGGGCTATCTTGCATACGATCAACAAAAAAGAAGTGCATTTATTCCAAATGAGGAGATCCGGCAGGAATTATTGGCAGCAACCAGAAGAACAAAATGGAACGAGTTATTGTTGTTTGAAAAAGAATCTGCTGATTTATTAGATGCTACTTTAGATATGGATGAGGAGGCAGTTGCTGAAAGTATCGAAAAAATTCATATGGAATACGTATCTTCTATACAGTATAATGATGAAAATTCTTTAAGCAGCGTTTTGTCAATCGCATATTTAAGTACATTGCGGTATTATTTTAAGCCAATTCGAGAATTACCTGCTGGCAGAGGATTCGCAGATTTTGTATTTATTCCAAAACCAGAGTATGTTGAATATTATCCGGCTCTTTTAATTGAATTAAAATGGAACAAAAATGCAAAGACGGCTCTGCAACAGATAAAAGAAAGGAAGTATCCATCTGCCCTTTTACAGTATACAGGGAACATCCTTTTGGTAGGAATCAACTACAACAAAAAAACAAAGGTACATGAATGTAAGATAGAGGAATTTGTTAAATAGACAATAAACAGACGAACCCTAAGAAAGAAAATATCCTAAGATTACAAATATTGGGATTTTTTCTTTCTTGGGGTTCTTTTTTTTGCCTAAAATTTTCCCGATTCCTTTTTTTGCCGTTTTTATTGCCTGTTTGAATAAAAAATTTTATCGATTACTAGAATAAATTAGTTAAATTTTATATTTTAAAAAAGTATTTTGCAAAAAATACGATAATAATTTGCTTTTTAGGTGTAAAAAGTATAAAATAAAGCCATGGAACACTCTGATAGATTTTTGGAGGGCAAGATGGGAGCAACAATAGATGAAATTATTGATTCCCTGAAAAGGGGACAGGGAAAAAGAGTCTCAGATCTGGTAAAAATGGCATTAGAAGAAGGAACAAATCCGCAAACGATTCTGGAGGAAGGTTTTTTGTCCGGAATGGAACAAGTAGCAGAGAAGTTTCGAAAAGAAGAGGTCGGAGTACCGGAGATTTTGAGCGTTACCAGGGCACTGGACAGAGGTGTTTCTACTCTGCGGCATTATAGTGTGGGACGTGCCAAAAAAGAAATTGGAACCGTTATAATAGGAACAGTAAAAGGGGATTTACACGACATCGGAAAGAATCTTGTAAAGATTATGATGGAGAGTAAGAATATAAGAGTGATTGATCTGGGCGTGGATGTTTCACCAAGAAGATTTCTTGAGGAGGCAGTGGGAAGTCATGCTCAGATTGTATGTTTAAGCGGCATTATGCCTCATTCTGAAGAGGATATGAGAGCTGTTGTTGAAGAGTTTGAGATGAAAGGTATTCGGAATCAGTTTTACTTTATGGTGGGCGGTTATTTCCTTACAGAGAAACAGGCGAAAGAAATTGGAGCAGACTGTTATACGGAGGATGCATGTAACTGCGCAGAGAAGGCCTGTCGTTATCTGACAAAGAAGGATAGAAAGAAGAAGAAACATTGATTTCTGACCAGTTAGGTTGGATCATACTGATGTTTGGAGGACAAAGCGTTGACGGAAAAGAATAATATCTATATTGAGGACGTAGTAGATGTAAAAGAACTTCAAACCCTGCAGGATAACTGGGCAAAAGCGACAGACCTGGCTTTTGTAACGGTAGACTGTAACGGAACACCGATTACAAAGCAGAGTAATTTTACACCTTTTTGTAAAAGGCTTCGTGAGCTGGATGCATTTCGTGAAAAGTGTTACTATTGTGATGCCTGTGGAGGACGGAAAGCAAGAAGGATTGGCAAAGCATATGTATATATATGCCATGCAGGACTGATTGATTTTGCAATTCCTATTATGATAAAAGGACAGTATGTGGGAGCTTTCCTTGCCGGACAGGTTACCAGCACAGATTTTGCAGATTTAAAGAAGATTACGACACAAAGCGAGGATTGGAAGGATAATCAGGAACTGGTTGAACTCTACAATCAGGTAAAAGAGGTATCTGTAGAGAAGATTCAGGCTGTGGCACAGATTATCTGTGATAGCTATAATTATTCTGTGGAGAGAGAATATGCGAATAAGGTAGATGCAGAACTTCGTGAAAAGGATTATAAGCTCATGAAAGAAGAGAAGCTTCGTATAGAGATGGAGAAGTCTCTTCGAGATATCGAGTTAAAAGCACTGCATTATCAGATTAATCCGCATTTTCTTTTTAATGTACTGAACACGATAGGAAGACTTGCTTTTTTTGAAAATGCAAAGATGACAGAAGATGTCGTATATGCATTTGCAGATATGATGCGTTACATTTTAAGAAAGAGCAGAGACCCGTTAAGCTCACTTCGAGATGAGCTGACACATGTGCAGAATTATCTTAAGATTCAGAAGATCAGACTGGGAAGCCGGCTGCAGTATTCAATTAATATATCAGAAGCATATTACAGTGTGAAGCTTCCGTTTCTTTCCCTGACTACTCTGGTAGAGAATTCAATCAAGTATGCTGTAGAGAATAAGGCTTCCGGTGGGATGATCGAAGTGAACGGAAGAGAAGAAGATGGGGATTTATGCATTGATATTATTGATAATGGAGATGGAATGTCACCTTCAAAGATTGTCAGTGTTTTACGTGGAGATGCCTATAAAGATAATGAAAAAGGATCTGTTGGACTTTATAATATTAATTCCAGATTGCTTCATTACTTTGGAAATGAATATGCTCTCGTAATTGAAAGTGAGAATAAACCTTCTATGGGAATGAAGGTAACAATAAAGGTGCCGTTGGTACAGGAATAAAGAAAATGAAGCAGCGAAACAACGGGATTACGGAATAATAGCAGAAATAGCAGGGGTAGTAAAAATAATAGAAATAGTAGAAATAACAGAAATAGAAAGGCAGAGAAACCTTGTATAAGATATTAATTGTAGAGGATGAAGAATTAGAAAGAACCTCCATGAAGATTTTTCTGGAGGAGAATTTATTAGATGTAGAGATTGTCGGAGAAGCGAAGAGTGGTTTTGAAGCAGTAGAGATGATTGATTCAAAAGATATCAATCTCCTACTGGTAGATATTAACATACCTGGAATGGATGGTATGGAAGTTATCAAATATGCAAGGAAAAAACTTCCAAAGGCTGTTATTATTATAACAACGGCATATGATGATTTTAATATTGCACACAGAGCAATAAAGTTGAAGGTTGATGATTTCCTGCTCAAACCTATCAGAAAAGAGGTTTTACTTGAGTCTGTGAAGTCATTTGCAAGCCGTTTAGGAGAGGGACGACAGACCGGCAAGAGTAATAAATTGCTTTCAAAGTTCGAAATGGAATTAAAAAAATGCTCTTACAAAGCTTCTGTAGACATTTTAAGAGAGTACATAGACCAGTTATACTTAGAGGAGCATGATGTTAATATTATATCAAAGAGACTGCAGGAGGTTGCTAAGACAATCGTGCGTATCAGTGAGGAACTTGGAATCGTTGATACGAATGAACTTGTAGTTCAGATGGAGAAGCTTAAGATTAAGTATCTTCTTTATAATAATAAACATGATGCCTATAATGAAATTATCAAGATGGTAGACATTCTCTTTGATAAGATGAATATCAAGGGTAAGCTCTCAGAAGGGGGCATGAAGGCGGTTATCGATTACATAGAGAGAAATCTCAAGAAGGGAATCAGCCTTGAGGATGTTGCAAACCATGTGAATATCAGTACTTATTATTTAAGTAAGATATTCAAAAAAGAGATGGGTGTGAACTTTATCACCTATGTCACAGACCGGAAGATGGACCTGGCAAAAGAGATGCTGGTCAACACAGATATTCCGGTGCTTAATATTGCCTTGGATCTGGCGTATAATGAAGCGAATTACTTCAGTAAGGCCTTCAAGAAGAAGACCGGATTAACGCCGTCTGAGTATAGAGAAAAGTACAGAAACAGAAAGGAGGAGGAAAATGAAACGGTTTAAACTTTCCACTGAAGTTTTATTCAGTGAAGACGCCATAGACGCACTTCTTGAAGAAAAAGATGAGAATGCGGTCCTGATTACTGATAAGTTTATGGTAGATTCAGGTATGGCAGACATAATCTTAAAGAAGCTGTCTAATTGTAAAGAGGTTTCCGTTTTCAGTGAAGTTGTCCCTGATCCACCAATGGATCTGATTGAAAGGGGTATCGCATTTTTGCAGGATAAGGACTGTGATGTCGTAGTTGCTCTTGGAGGAGGTTCTTCCATTGACGCGGCGAAGGCCATTGTATATATGGCTAAGAAGATTGACGAAAAGCAGAATCCTGATAATCAGAAGAAGATCAAACTGATTGCCCTGCCGACAACAAGTGGTACAGGTTCCGAAGTTACACAGTTTGCTGTTGTAACAGACAGTAAGACAGGGGTTAAGATTCCATTGATTGATGAGAGTCTTATGCCAGATATTGCTATCCTTGATCCGGAACTTGTTAAGTCAGCACCTCCGTTTATTACAGCGGATACAGGAATGGATGTTATTACCCATGCTCTTGAAGCTTATGTTTCAGAGACAGCAAGCGATTGTTCTGACTGTCTGGCAGAAAAAGCTGCAGAGCTTGCTTTTGAATTCCTTCCACGTGCTTACCGCAATGGTTATGATATTAAGGCGAGAGATAAAATGCACAGAGCATCCTGCCTTGCAGGTATGGCATTTAACCTTGTAAACCTTGGTGTAAACCATGGTATCGCTCATGCTTTAGGAGCAATCTTCCACATTCCACATGGAAGAGCCAATGCGTTAGTGCTTCCTTATGTTATTGAGTTTAATGCTGATATGGCAAGAGAAGGCGCAAAACACAGCAATGACGCAGCAAAGAAGTATCAGAAGATGGCAAGAATCGTTGGCCTGCCAGCTCCTACACCTAAAGTTGGTGTGGCTAATCTGATTGCAGAGATCCAGCGTCTGTTAAAATATATGGATCGTCCACAGTGTATGTCCGAATGTGGCGTCAGTGTAGAAGAATTTAATAAACACAGAGAAGAAATTGTGCGTCGTGCATTGGCTGATGCATGTACACAGGCTAACCCTAGAAAGGTTACAGCAGAAGATATTAATAAAATTCTTGATCATATTGCAAAATAGTAGCGTTTGTATACAGAATCATTTGCTGCTCTGTGGTGAATATGGCAACAAAGTATCATGAATATAAATAAATGCATGAGTTTTTATGTGTTTAAAAACTAAAAATTATAGGCACTAGCCAAGTAATTTTGTGAAAAGTGCTATATAATGATACTATCCTGTAAATCAACCAAAATAAAGTCTGCCAGAACAATCAACCACGGGGCAGATAAGAATTTTATAAGGAGGTCAATTATGCAGAAAGAAGCTTTAGGAATGATTGAAACCAAAGGTTTAGTTGGCGCAATTGAAGCAGCCGATGCCATGGTTAAATCAGCAAACGTAACATTAGTAGGATACGAAAAAATCGGTTCCGGTTTAGTTACAGTTATGGTAAGAGGTGACGTAGGAGCTGTTAAAGCATCTGTAGACGCAGGTACAGTTGCTGCAGATAAAGTTGGTACAGTAGTTTCCAGCCACGTAATCCCAAGACCACATACAGACGTAGAAAAGATCTTACCACAATAGAGTTAGTCCTTGTCTGATCAATTATTAATGGAGGTATAATTCAATGAAAGATGAAATGATGGCTAAAATCATGGACGAAGTTATGAAAAAAATGGGTGGCACAGATGCTCCTGCTCAGAGTATGGCTTGCGAAGCTCCTCAGGGAATCAATGAAGACCTTTGCGGTTTAACAGAGTATGTTGGAACAGCTATGGGACACACAATCGGTTTAGTAATCGCTAACCTTGACTACAGTGTTCATGAATTATTAAAGATCGACCCTAAATATCGTTCAATCGGTATCCTTGCAGATCGTACTGGTGCAGGTCCTCAGATCTTCGCAGCAGATGAAGCTGTTAAAGCTACAAACACAGAAGTTTGCATGATCGAGTGCCCTCGTGATACAGAAGGCGGCGCTGGACATGGATGCTTAATCGTATTCGGTGCAGAAGATGTTTCTGATGCAAGAAGAGCTGTAGAAGTTGCATTAAGCTTCGTTGGCAAACACTTCGGTGATGTATACGGAAACTCCGCTGGACATCTTGAGTTCCAGTACACAGCACGTGCTTCTTACTGCTTAGAGAAAGCATTTGGCGCAGTTGTTGGTAAAGCATTTGGTATCACTGTAGGAGCTCCTTCAGGTATTGGTATCGTATTAGCCGATACAGCTTCTAAGACAGCTACTATCGATCCTATCGCTATCGCTACACCAGGTAATGGTGGAACATCCTTCTCTAACGAGGTTAACTTCTTCTTCACAGGAGATTCAGGAGCAGTTAGACAGGCTATCATTGGTGCAAGAGAAGTTGGTAAACAGTTACTCAAAGCTTTAGAGCCAAGTGAGCCACTGGAATCTGGTACTGTTCCATATATCTAAGAAACGCTCTGATTTTTAAAGCTTCTTTATACGGGGTGAGAGCCGCATAAGGAATAATGTATGAGATATCCACAAAGCGGGGGTGAGAGCCTGCAGTTGGATATTGTAATACTTTTATTTTGAATATATATATTGAAGGTAAAAGATAGTCTAATTGGAATTTGAGAGGTGTTGAGACCGTGAGAAGTAAACGTTTTGAGTATTTAGATCAAAGACCTGTTAATCAGGATGGTTATGCAAAGGAATGGCCAGAAGTAGGCTTTATTGCCATGAACAGCCCATTCGACCCAACTCCATCTATCAAGATCGTCAACGGCGAAGTTGTTGAAATGGATGGAAAAACAAAAGATGAATTCGACATGCTTGACGCATTCATCGCAAGATATGCCATTAATCTTGACTTTGCAGAAGAAGCAATGGCTACAGACTCTCTGGAGATTGCGCGTATGTTAGTTGACATTAATGTTAACAGACAGGAGTGCTTAAAATATACTACAGCAGTTACACCTGCTAAGTTAGTAGAAATCGTTGGTAACCTCAGCGTACTTGAAGCTATGATGGGTATTACCAAGATGAGATGCCGTTTAAAACCAGCTAACCAGTGCCACGTTACAAACGTAAAGGATAACATGGTTCAGATCGCAGCAGATGCAGCAGAAGCTGCTGTACGTGGATTTGCAGAGATGGAGACAACAGTAGGTATTGTACGTTATGCTCCATTTAATGCTATCGCTATTATGTTAGGTGCTAACGTTGGACGTCCTGGTATCCTTACACAGTGTGCTGTAGAAGAAGCTACAGAGCTTGACTTAGGTATGAGAGGTTACACCGCTTACGCCGAGACAGTATCCGTATACGGAACTGAAGACGTATTCATGGATGGTGATGATACTCCTTGGTCAAAAGCTTTCTTAGCATCCTGCTACGCATCTCGTGGTGTTAAGATGAGATTTACATCTGGTACTGGTTCAGAGGTTCAGATGGGTATGGCAGAAGGAAAGTCTATGCTTTACCTTGAGGCTAGATGCCTCGGTGTTACTCGTGGTGCTGGTGTTCAGGGAACACAGAATGGTTCTGTATCCTGTATCGGTGTACCTGCCGCTGTACCTGGTGGTATCCGCGCCGTTGCATGTGAGAACTTAATTGCCGCTATGCTTGACCTTGAGAACGCTTCCTCTAATGACCAGTCATTTACACACTCTGATCTTCGTAGAGTTGCTCGTTCTATTCCACAGTTTATTCCAGGAACTGACTACATCTGTTCCGGATATTCATCCACACCGAACTATGATAACATGTTCGCAGGATCCAACTGGGATGCAGACGATTATGATGATTGGTGCGTAATTCAGCGTGACTTAAGAGTTGATGCTGGTCTTCTTCCTGCAAGAGAAGAAGAAGTTGTTGCAGCACGTAATAAAGCTGCAAAAGCTATTCAGGCACTGTTCCGTGAATTAGGTTTACCTGAAATTACAGACGAAGAAGTTGAAGCTGCCACATACGCTCGTGGTTCACAGGATATGCCTGACCGTGACGTTGTAGCTGACCTTAAAGCTGCTACAGATATGCTTGATCGTGGAGTTACAGGTATCGACTTCGTTAAAGCTCTTTACAAGGGTGGATTTGAAGACGTTGCTGAGTCTATCTTCAACATTCAGAAAGCTAAAGTTGTTGGTGACTACTTACATACAGCTTCCATGCTTGATGATAAATTCCATGTAATTTCTGCTGTTAACAGCCCTAACTGCTATGAAGGACCTATGACAGGTTACCAGATCAGCCCAGAACTTTGGGAGAAGATTTCTGATATCCGTACTGCAGTAGATCCGGCTAAGCTTTAATCGAGTAAGGAAGGTGAACCATAATGGCAATTGATGAAAAATTATTAAAAAGTGTTATCGCTGAAGTTCTTAAAGAAATGAATACTGCAGATACTTCCGCAGCTTCTGCTGTAGAGGGAGAAACTTATGAGTGCCCTGGAATGCAGATTACTGAAATCGGTGATGCAGAAAAAGGCACAAATCCTAACGAAGTTGTTTTAGGTTTAGCTCCTGCTTTTGGAGAATCTCAGACAACAAATATCGTAGGTATTCCTCATGCAGATATTGTAAAAGAGGTTATGGCTGGTCTGGAAGAAGAAGGTGTTTCCTGTAGAATCGTTAAAGTTTACAGAACATCCGATGTATCTTTCATCGCTCATGATGCTGCTGAATTATCAGGTTCAGGCATCGGAATTGGAATTCAGTCCAAAGGTACTACTGTAATCCATCAGAAAGACCTTCCACCGCTGTCTAACTTAGAGTTATTCCCACAGTGCCCACTGATCGACCTTGAAACATACAGAGCAATCGGTAAAAACGCTGCTCAGTACGCTAAAGGAGAATCACCGAATCCGGTACCTGTAAAGAATGACCAGATGGCAAGACCGAAATTCCAGGCTTTATCCGCTGTACTGCATATCAAAGAGACAGAGCATGCAGACAGAGATAAGGCTCCTAAAGCTCTTAAAGTTGTATTTAAATAGACGGAGGTGTCAATCGTGGATCAGGAATTATTAGTAAGACAGATTATGCAGGAAGTTATGAAAAACATGCAGGGTTCTGCCGCAGCCTGCGAATGTGAAAGCAAGGTTACGGTTGAGGATTACCCACTGGGAGAGAAAAAACCAGAATTAATCAAGAGTGCTTCTGGAAAATCTTTAAATGATTTAACTTTACAGGGAGTTATTGATGGAAAGTTAGATGCAAAAGATTTCCGTATCACAAAAGAAACTCTGGAATTACAGGCTCAGGTTGCTGAATCTGCAGGACGTGGATTCTTCGCAACGAACTTAAGAAGAGCTGGTGAATTAATCCCAGTACCTGATGCAAGACTTCTTGAGATTTATAACGCTCTTAGACCATATCGTTCAACAAAAGCTGAATTATATGCAATCGGTGATGAGTTAATCAACGAATACGGTGCTACAGTAAGTGGTAACTTCGTTAAAGAAGCTGCAGACATTTACGAAAAACGTAACCGTTTAAAAAAATAATTAGTTGATTGATTTCGACGGAGGTATGAGAAGTGAAATTAGTTGCGGGCGTTGATATTGGCAATGCAACAACGGAAACTGCGATTGCCAGAATCGATGGTAAAAATGTGACATTCCTTTCGAGTGGTATTACAGGTACTACTGGAATTAAAGGAACGAAACAGAACATACACGGAGTTTTTCAGTCACTGAAGAATGCCCTTGATGAAGTTGGTTTTGAAATCAGTGATCTTGATGAAGTTCGTATTAATGAAGCCGCTCCCGTTATCGGTGATGTCGCTATGGAGACTATTACCGAAACTATTATCACGGAATCTACTATGATTGGACACAATCCCAATACTCCAGGGGGTGTTGGGATTGGTGTTGGAATATCTCAGCGCATCGACAGATTAGATACTGTCAAAGATGGCGGAGATGTAATTGTGGTTATTCCGGCAGAAGTTTCCTTTGAAGCTGCCGCTGCACTCATTAACCGATATAACAAAATATTTAACATTACAGGTGCCATTGTCCAGCGCGATGATGGCGTTTTGATTAACAACAGGCTTGAAAAGAAGATTCCTATCGTTGATGAGGTAGGTATGATTGATAAAGTACCTCTCGGAATGTTATGTGCAGTAGAAGTTGCACCTGTTGGCGGAGTTGTCGAAGTACTCTCTAACCCATATGGTATCGCAACATTATTCAAACTGTCCCCGGAAGATACAAAACAGGTTGTACCGATTGCCCGCGCGTTAATCGGAAATCGTTCTGCTGTTGTCATTAAAACACCGGAAGGAGACGTAAAAGAAAGACGTATACCAGCCGGTTCTATTGAAATTATTGGCGAGAAGAAGAAAGTGATTGTTGGTGTAGAAGAGGGAGCCGAAAAGATGATGGAGGCGGTAAACAGTATTCCTGTTATCGAAGACATCAAAGGTGAACCGGGAACGAATGCCGGCGGTATGCTTGAAAAAGTTCGTCAGGTCATGTCAAATCTTACAAACCAGCATCCAAAAGATATTAAGATTCAGGATTTACTTGCAGTAGATACTTTTAATCCTCAGAAGGTAAAAGGTGGTCTGGCAAATGAATTTTCACTGGAAAGTGCAGTAGGGATTGCTGCGATGGTAAAAGCAGACCGTCTTCAGATGAAGATGATTGCAGAAGAGTTGACAGATCGTTTAAAGATTCCTGTATATGTTGGCGGTGTTGAGGCAGATATGGCTATTAAAGGAGCTTTAACGACGCCTGGTACAAATGTACCACTTGCCATAGTAGATATGGGAGCAGGATCAACGGATGCTTCAATTAAAGACAAAGAAGGAAATGTAAAGCTTGTCCATCTGGCAGGAGCCGGAAATATGGTAACTTTACTTATTCAGTCAGAACTAGGGCTGGAGGATTTCAATACAGCAGAAGATATTAAAAAGTATTCTCTTGCAAAAGTTGAGAGCCTTTTCCATATCCGTCACGAAGACGGAACAGTTCAGTTCTTCGAAAAACCGTTAGATCCAAATGTATTTGCAAAGGTTGTCTTAGTCAAAGAAGAAGGAGAGCTTGTTCCAATTGAGGGACAGGATTCCATGGAAAAGATTAAGATGGTAAGAACCAATGCAAAGAAGAAAGTATTTGTAACAAATGCGATTCGTTCATTAGCGAAGGTAAGTCCTACCGGTAATGTTCGTGATATCGAATTTGTAGTATTAGTAGGTGGTTCTGCACTCGACTTCGAGGTGCCGACTCTCGTAACTGATGCATTATCACAATATAATATAGTAGCTGGTCGAGGAAACATTCGCGGATGCGAAGGCCCTCGTAATGCGGTAGCAACAGGACTTGCGATGTCTTGTGCTGATGTATAGGAGACAATTATGGAAGGAAGCAATACAGTAATTGATAACAGACCTTCAGTGAAAGTTTTTTATGACTGTGATCACCTTTCTGAAGCTGATTTTGTCAGTGTCCTTCTTGGAATCGAAGAGGAAGGTATCCCCTATGATGTTCAGGCAGAGCATTGCAGTTCCGTATTAGAACTTGCACATAATGCCAGCTTGAATTCAAGATTAGGGGTGGGCGTTGGTATCAGCAAAGAAGGCGTTGTTCTTCAGCATGAGAAGCTGGATAAGGCGGCCCCTCTTTTTAAGATTAAGTTATATCAGACAGAGCTGTTCCGGAAAATCGGCGCTAATGCCGCAAGACTGGTAAAGAAAATGCCATTCAAAGTTCTGGATTAAGGCTTTACAATCAATTAATTCTGAAATGTGAGGAGGTGTGAAGGTGTCTAACAATAAATGTCTTGGTTTCATCGAAACCTTTGGTTTAGCTGCCTGTGTGGCAGCAGCAGATGCGGCTGTTAAGTCTGCTAATGTAAGACTGCTTGGTTATGAATATGCAAAAGGCGGCGGAATGTGTACTGTAAAAGTAGAAGGTAACGTCGGAGCATGTAGAGCAGCAATTGCAGCAGGTAAGAAAGCAGCAGAAGCAGTTAACGGTTCATTAAGTGGAACAAAGAGTACACTGTTAAAGGCAAGACCGGCAGACGGCATGAGAGAATTACTCGTAGACAACAGAGAAACTGTTGGTGGAGATATCGCTCTTGCAGAAGGTTATCGTCCAAAGGGCGATACTAAGAAAGCGGTACTTGTAAAGAACTGGAAACCAAAAACAGAACCAGAGGTTGAGGTAGTAACCGAGGAAGCACCTGAACCGCCTGTAGTGGAAGAATCCGAAGAAGAAGAGCCGACATCAGAAGAACCTGAAACGGAAGAGGTCAAAGAGGAAGCTCCTGTAGAGGAACCAAAAGCAGAAGAATCTGCAGAGGAACCTCCTGTAGAAGAAGCTCCAGTGGAAGAAGCTCCTGTAGAAGAGCCGAAGGCAGAAGAACCTGCACCAGAAGCTCTGGCAGAAGAGACTCCAGTAGAGAAAACGGAAACAGAGGAAGCAGCACCTGAAGAGACTGAAACGAAGAAAGATTCTGATAAAAAAGCAGAAACTTCTAAAGGAAAGACTTCAACAGGAAATAGAAGAAGCAGATCCAGAAGAAAAAAGAACACCGATAATAACGATAACAAATAAATCGGAATAATCGGCTCTGGATTATCAATTTAGAAATCAGGCAAGGAAAGGCTTTCCGCCTTTCCTGCCATAGTATCAATAATAACGTACTTTTTGTACATACAAATATGCGCAATGGATGCATGTGGATACCGAGACAGACACATGCAATCCTGACAATAATGATTCGGTATTCGAACATTAGAATGAATAAGGGGATCACATGAACGATTACAATAACGTTTTAGTTGGATTTTCGGAGCTTATCAAAAATGAAGAATTTCGTCCCTATGAAGGGGATTTGAGATTGGGTGTCGATCTTGGAACCGCCAACATTGTAGTATCTGTTGTAGATTCCAATAACACACCAATTGCCGGGGCCTCCTATCCGTCCACGGTTGTACGGGATGGAATCGTTGTGGATTTCATGGGTGCATCCAGAGCGGTCAGAAATATGAAAGCCAAGCTGGAAGACCTGATGGGAGTGGAGTTTTACGAAGCTGCCACAGCTGTCCCGCCGGGAATTATTTCTGGAAATGTAAAGGTAATTTCTAACGTAGTTGAATCTGTTGGACTGGATGTAATCAATGTTGTTGATGAACCAACTGCCGCCGCCTCTGTTCTTGGTATTACAAACGGAGCAGTAGTGGATGTCGGTGGTGGAACGACCGGTATCAGCATTCTCAAAGATGGAGAGGTTATCTTTACAGCAGATGAGCCTACAGGTGGAACACACATGACTCTGGTTCTTGCTGGAAGTCTTGGATGCTCCTTTGAAGAGGCCGAGAGAATCAAAAAAGATCCGAAACAGGAAATGCTGGTATTTCCTGTGGTTAAACCGGTAATTGAAAAGATGGCAGCAATCGTTGCTCGTTTTATCCAGGGATACGATGTGGACGTTATTTATGTAGTAGGCGGTGCCTGCAGCTTTAAAAAGTTCGAGAGTGTTTTTGAGAAGGAAACTGGGGTTAAGACGATTAAGCCGAAAGAACCTTTACTGGTTACTCCATTAGGAATTGCCATGAACTGCAATAAGCAATAGGTGGCATAATGAATAGAAAAGAATTTGAAGAAGCGCTTATGTCAACCATTGTGGAATACATTTCAGATCAGGTCATCTTACGATACGCACAGGCCTGTAAGAAGGCAACTGTTCTTTTCTCCGGAGCTTTGATCGGATATAAGGATGCAGTAACATCCTTAAATGAACTGAAAAAAGACGGCTGGACATTGACAGCAGTACTGTCAAAGGCAGCAGGAGAAGTAATTACAGAAGAACGTATCAAAAATGACATTGATCCGGATGCCATTTATGTTGAGGGCGCTCCGGTTAACGGCAGACAGATTGTAGACGACAGTCAGTTTGTAATTATTCCGTCCCTGACAATTAATACAGCCGCAAAGGTTGCAAATTGTATCAGTGATAATCTTCTTACCAATATGATTTCCAGAGCGATGGCTACAGGAAAGCCAATCGTGGCAGCAATTGATGGCTGCTGTCCGGATAACAAGGTAAGAGAGCAGTTAGGCTTTAAAGTAACAGAAGCTTATAAAGCGAAAATGCGACATAATCTTGAAGATATGCTCGCATACGGAATCACATTGACTACAGACTATAGTCTGTGCAGTAAAGTAAATGAAGTTTTCTCTGCAAAGATCTCTCTTCCGGCACTGGATAACAGTAAGCCGGCACCAAAAAAAGAGAGAATCGTTTCCGCAAAGATGGAGCCGGCAGTACAGTCAGTAAGCCAGCCTGTTAAAAAAGCGGGAGCATCCGGCAGTGTAAAACTTGATAAAAAAGTAATCGGCAGAGTCGATATAGCAAAGAATGCGAGATTTAAAACAATCGTTGTAAGACAGGATGCATTAGTTACCGGTCTTGCAAAAGACGAAGCTTTAAATCGCGGAATTACGATTGTAAAAGAGTAAGTAGGTGAAGACATGTATTTAGGTAAAGTGATTGGTACAGTAGTTTCTACTGTTAAGGCTCCAAGCCTGACCGGCAGTAAGTTTCTTATCGTTGAAAAGATCAATCAGGATCTTACAGCAAAGAAACAGACAGAAATTGCTGTTGATACTGTTGGAGCCGGTGATGGTGAAACCGTAATTGTCGTAGGCGGAAGCTCCGCACGTATGTCAGATGGTAAAAAGACTGACCTGCCAGTAGATGCTGCGATTGTCGGCATTGTCGATACCGTAGAAATATCACAGTGTTAAGGGTGTGAATAATGTCAAATATTTATACAAAAACAGGTGATAAAGGAACAACGGGTCTGTATGGTGGTTCCAGAGTTGACAAAGACAGTTTAAACGTTGATGCTTACGGAACTGTCGATGAAGCAATCTCTTCTTTGGGAGTGGCCTATACCCTGACTGATTCACCGGAAATAAAAGAATATATTAATCATATTCAGAAGAGGATGTTCCAGGCAGGTGCTGAATTAGCCAGTGATGCAAGAGGAATGGAAATGCTCAAAGATAAGATCGGGGAAGCTGATATCAAATACCTCGAAAATATCATTGATAAATCCACCGAAGTGAACGGGCTGATGCGAGAATTCGTAGTACCTGGAGTTAATCCTTCCTCCGCAGCCTTACATGTTTCAAGAACAATTGTAAGACGTGCAGAGAGAATAATGACGGCACTGGCAAAACAGGTTCCTGTTCGTGAGGAGTTACGCAAGTATATCAATCGTTTATCCGATGCATGCTTTGCAATGGCTCGTCTCGAAGAGGCAAGAGCAAAAGATCAGGAGATCGAAGAATTAAAAGACACAGTGAGACAGGTAGTTGAAACCTTAGGATCTATGAGAAAGGAAGAAAACAGCATGGATATGTCAATGGAAAGCTTGAAAAAGATGGCTGGATTCATAGAAGAAAAGGCAAAAGAAATTGGTGTCCCAGTTGCATTTTCCGCAGTAGATGAAGGTGGAAACTTATTATACTTCCAGCGCATGGAGGGAACCCTTTTGATCAGTACAAAGGTGTCTCAGGATAAAGCATACACTGCCTGTGCTTTAAAGTGTCCGACATGTGATCTTGCTGATGTGACGAAACCAGGTGAGAGCCTGTGGAGTCTTCATAATTCTGGTGATGGCAGAATTATTTGTTTTGGAGGCGGATACCCGATCAAGAAAGATGGCAAAGTAATCGGAGCTATCGGAGTAAGTGGTGGTACCGCTGAAGAGGATATGGCAGTAGCGACATACGCATTAGAAAAAATGCAAGGAGGAAAAGCATAATGAATATCGATGTTGAATTAATTGAAAAAGTCGTTAAAAAAGTTTTAAACGATGTTGAGACTGGCTCCTGCGAAAGTGAATATGGATATGGTATCTTTGATACTATGGATGAAGCAATCGAAGCTTCCGCAAAAGCACAGAAAGAATATATGAACCATTCCATGGCTGACAGACAGAGATACGTTGAAGGTATCAGAGAGGTTGTTTGTACAAAAGAAAACCTTGAGTACATGAGTAAGCTCGCAGTAGAAGAAAGTGGAATGGGTGCTTATGAATATAAAGTAATCAAAAACCGTTTAGCAGCAGTTAAATCCCCAGGTGTTGAAGATTTAACAACAGAAGCTTTATCAGGTGATGACGGACTTACATTAGTTGAGTACTGTCCATTCGGTGTAATTGGTGCTATCGCTCCTACAACAAACCCTACAGAAACAGTTATCTGTAACTCCATCGCAATGCTCGCTGGTGGAAACACTGTAGTATTCAGCCCACATCCACGTTCAAAAGGCGTTTCCATCTGGTTAATTAAAAAACTGAACGCTAAATTAGAAGAACTGGGCGCTCCTAGAAACTTAATCGTAACTGTAAAAGAACCATCTATCGAAAACACAAACATCATGATGAACCATCCAAAGGTTCGTATGCTTGTTGCTACAGGTGGTCCTGGAATCGTTAAAGCAGTTATGTCCACAGGTAAGAAAGCTATCGGAGCTGGTGCTGGTAACCCTCCAGTAGTAGTAGATGAGACAGCTGATATCGAAAAAGCAGCAAAAGACATCGTTAACGGATGTTCTTTCGATAACAACCTTCCATGTATCGCAGAGAAAGAAGTTATCGCTGTAGATCAGATTGCTGACTATTTAATCTTCAACATGAAGAACAATGGCGCATACGAAGTAAAAGATCCTGAAATCATCGAAAAGATGGTTGATCTTGTAACAAAAGATAGAAAGAAACCAGCTGTTAACTTCGTAGGTAAGAGCGCACAGTACATCCTTGACAAAGTTGGAATCAAGGTTGGACCAGAAGTTAAATGTATCATCATGGAAGCTCCTAAGGATCATCCATTCGTACAGATCGAGTTAATGATGCCTATCCTTCCTATCGTTCGTGTTCCTAACGTAGACGAAGCTATCGACTTCGCTGTAGAAGTAGAACATGGTAACAGACATACAGCTATGATGCATTCTAAGAATGTAGATAAACTTACAAAGATGGCAAAAGAAATCGAAACAACTATTTTCGTAAAGAATGGTCCATCTTATGCAGGTATCGGTGTTGGCGGAATGGGATATACAACATTCACAATTGCCGGACCTACAGGTGAAGGTTTAACATCTGCTAAATCATTCTGCCGTAAGAGAAGATGTGTATTACAGGACGGTCTCCATATCAGAATGAAATAATTAAGAGGTGAGTTAAATGGAAAAAAACCTTATTGATATCATTGCAAAATCCGGTATCGTTGGTGCCGGTGGTGCAGGTTTTCCTACTCATGTAAAAATGAATGCTAAGGCTGAATATGTCATCATTAATGGTGCTGAATGTGAACCGTTATTAAGAGTCGATCAGCAGCTTATGGCCGTTGAGACAAAGAAAATTCTTGATGCATTAAAGCTCTGCATGGAAGCAGTAGGTGCAGACAAGGGTGTAATTGCCTTAAAAGGTCACTATGAAGCAGCAATTAACAGCTTTAACCAGCTCTTGGGAGAGTATGAAGGCATCAGCCTTCATCTCCTTCCAAACTTCTATCCAGCTGGTGATGAACAGATTACAGTATACGAAGTTACGGGAAGAATTGTACCAGAAGGTGGAATTCCTCTACAGTGTGGAGTTATCGTTTCCAATGTAGAGACCATGCTTAACATTTACAATGCTTACTTTGAAGATAAACCAGTTACAGATTCTTATGTGACATTTGCCGGTGAAGTAAAGAATCACATTACATTGAAACTGCCACTTGGTATGACAGTAAAAGAAGCATTAGACCTCGCTGGGGGAGTTACCGTAAACGGACCATATGTCGTAATTAACGGCGGTCCTATGATGGGTAAACATGTTGCGTTAGATTCTAAGATTACAAAAACAACAAAAGGCTTAATCGTATTACCGGAAGACCATCCATTAATTCAGGATGTAAAACTTCCAATACCTAAGATGCTTCATATGGCAAAAGCTGCATGTTGTCACTGTAGTATGTGTTCAGAAGTATGTCCTCGTCATCTGATCGGACATAGAATTGAACCAAACAAGACTATCAGATTTGCAAGCTACGGAAGCTTATGCGATGGTTCTGATACACCAATGATCGCATTCTTATGTTCAGAGTGTCGTCTTTGCCAGTATGCATGTATCATGAACCTCCAGCCTTGGAAGGTAAATCATGAACTGAAAGGTATCATGGCAAAACAGGGTATTAAGAGTACATTGCATAACCAGCCAGAATCAGTACATCCAATGAGAGAGTACAAACGATTCCCTATTAAGACGTTAATTGCTCGTCTTGGACTGACTCAGTATAATGTGCCAGCTCCTCTGACAGAATTAACAACAGAGATAGATCACGTATCTATTCCTGTAGGACAGCACATCGGCGCACCTGCAGTTCCATGTGTAAGTGTTGGTGATACCGTTGTAAAAGGCGATGTGATCGCTCAGCCTGCAGAAGGTAAATTAGGTGCTTGTATTCATGCTAGTATCAGCGGTACAGTCAAAGCAATCGCTGACGGTTGTATCTCAATCGAAAAATAAAGGATGGTGTTTACACAGTGAGAAAAGCAGTTGGATTCGTAGAAATTAAAAGCATTCCTGTTGGTATCCAGACAGCAGATGAAATGGTTAAAGCAGGTAATGTAGAATTATTACTGTCTACACCAATTTGTCCTGGTAAATATGTAATTATTGTTGGCGGACATGTAGGTCCTGTAAAAGCTGCTATGAGCAAAGCTGAACTCGTAAGCGGAATTTACTTAATCGACACACATATCCTTGACAATATTCGTGAAGAAGTTCTCCCAGCTATTGCTGGAGTAACTCCAACTCAGCAGATCCAGGCAGTTGGCGCAATTGAGACAATTTCCGCTTTAACAGCAATTATTGCAGCCGATACAGCAGTAAAGGCTTCCAAAGTCAGCATCGTTGACTTAAGAATTGCCAGAGGTTTAGGCGGTAAAGGATACTTAGTAATTACAGGAGAAGTATCCTCTGTAAGATCAGCAGTTAATGCATGTCTTGCAAAATTAGGAATCAGTGGAGAAGTAACATCTACTTCAATTATTCCACGTCCACATCCACAGATTGTTGAAAGTTTATTGAAGTAATAAGCCCTCACATCATGGATAGTTAATTATAGTAGTTATAATCAACTTAAGTATATAAGAAAGGTTGTCCGCATAAATCGGGCTTTCGCCTCAGCCATACAGGGCCAGGAGGGAAAGATTCCCGTAGGCGGGCAGCCTTTTTCAGCTATAAAAGGAATTAGTGCCAAGGAAAAAAGAAGTCCTAATTTCAATATAAACAAGATAAAAAAGAGGATTATAAAGTAAGTATCACAAAGGTATCTTGTGAATTAATATAGACAAAACAAAAATAATGTGAAAAAATATAAACAGATATATAACAAAAATATAGAAGGACAGGAGTAAAAGTAAAATGGGAAAAACATATATTCCAATCACAGAAGCTAACAAAAAGAACATCTTAAACTTCATCGGTATGTGCCGCATGAACGGATTAGAAGGAATGGCAGAGCCATCATTTTCATTTAAAGATAACAGAGAAGAAATTGGAACAGTAATCTTTGATGTATTCTATAGCTGCAGAGGAATCACAGAACCATCCTGGAATATGACAGTTAAAGTAGACAGTGATGTACGTTTCCATGACAGCGCAGCATCGAAAGCAGGAGAAACATACTGCTATTTAGATTCTTACAGAATCGAAAAAGACAGTCTTGAATTCAAGACAAAAACATCAAAATTTAATGTATTTTCTTTTTAAGATTATTATTTAATTCATTTGGAGGGAATAGACGAAAATAAAAATATAAGCCCATAGTCAATGTAAAGATATCACTGCGTAGAAAATGCCTGTTCGGCATTTTTACTTGCTCTCACATTACATTGGCTATGGGCTTATATTTTTATTTTCTGTGTTTTGGTAGCAAAAACTTTAATTTTAGCCAGTAGAACTTTATATCTTCTGTCACAAATGCTTGTTTCCATTTAGCACAAATGAGAAAAAACTGAGCAGATTATAAATTCCATTAATTCATTTAGCTCTTTATTTGAAATTTTACTTCCATTACTGGCTAAAATACAGCCTCCTGATTTTGTGAGCCATATTTTTGTTGCATTAGGTGTCGGTTTGCCTTTAGCTACATGAACATGAATTGGTTCGTTATTTTCATCAGACCAAAAATATACGCTATATCCACTTACCATAAATAGTTTAGGCAATTTGAATCCCTCCATTTTCAGCATATTTGTACAACAAATGTGTGTTACTGTGTAAAAGTTCTTCAAACATCTCTATTTCTTCATCGGAATAGCCTATTCTCTCTGTCCATTTATAATCTGGTAATTCACATCTTGCAGAATCAAAGCCATTTTCAGTTGGACGTTCAAAATTTACTATTACTTTCTTCATGCCATCTTTTTCAATGATTTGAGAATGAACAATTTCTGTTTCATCTGCTAATGTCATATATGGATACATCATATCTTTCACCCCATTTCATATTCTTAAATTATAGTGTATTAGTATTATACTACAAAACATGAAATATTTTTACTATTTAATTCATTAGGGAACAGACGAAAATAAAAAGAATAGACCATTG
>ERZ773260.1477-NODE-1477-length-30187-cov-4.617450_pt1 | contig 30187 bp, 25 predicted proteins | sample MGYA00511387_ERZ773260 | MGnify/ENA primary metagenome ERZ773260 (study PRJEB29015, sample SAMEA2737745) | human gut metagenome | biome: human gut; feature: human-associated habitat; material: faeces | place: China | collected 2012 ... | reverse complement strand
CCTATGATATAATAGAAGTGGGTTTGGCAACCACATGAATATCAAAAGGAGGACTATCAAATGAATGACAATCATGGTTTATCACATTCAAAGAGAAATTGCAAGTATCTTATAGTATTCGCACCGAAATATCGGAGGCGGGTAGTATACGGGAGTTAGAAGCGTACAGCGAGGAAAAATTATAATTGACAGCCCAAAGAGCAGGTAAATCCACCTGCTTTTTTTATTTTGCAATAAAAAATTATCGAAAAACAATAAAAATCTATTGACAAACGAGAATATTAGTGCTATAATTCAAAAAAACAAAGGCAGTGCCTTATGAAAGGATATGATTTTTTGAACAGAAAAAATTTTTCGGCTACTTTATCTCTCGTGCTTGTCAGGATAGTATTCGTGATTATAATCGCCTGCTGTATATTTGCACCTTTAATTGTCCGGGTCTACGATAACGGCATCATTGCACTGACAGGAAGCTCGGTGTATCTGCCTATGATAATCACTCTTTATCTTGCGGCGGCGGTAGCACTTGTGATAGTTACGGCGCTTGACCGTCTGCTTTCAAACATAAGGCACGACAAGGTGTTCATACCCGCCAACGTGAAAATATTACGGCTTATATCGTATTGCTGTTTTGCCGTAAGCGTTATCTTTATCTATTTCAGCTTTATAAGACCGTTTGCGTGGCTTGTGGTTATAGCGGCGGCATTTTTCGGACTGATACTGCGTGTTATAAAGAACGTCTTTGAACAGGCAATCGTAATAAAGGAAGAGAACGACTTTACTATCTGAGCTGTGAGGTACTGATATGGCAATTGAAATAAATCTTGATGTAATGATGGCAAAGCGGAAAATCTCATCCAACGAGCTTGCCGCCGCAATAGGCATAACGCCTGCAAATCTGTCGGTGCTGAAAACGGGCAAGGCAAAGGCGATAAGATTTTCAACGCTTGAAAAGATATGCGAGGTGCTGCAGTGTCAGCCCGGAGATATTCTGTGCTATAAAGGCGGTGGAGAAGATGAATGAATACTATAATTATGCGGAAAATGCGGAGCAGTGCGGTAACGTTCCGCCGGTGAATGTATACGGCAGAGCAGACGGGCAGTTTGTACAGCCTCAAAGGCAGCTGCAAGGTCCGCCCGAAGCGAAGAAAGTATACGGCATCCGTGACTTTATATTCGCTGTGATGACCGTTATAATCGGCTTTATAACACTGAAGCTGTTCTTTACCGAGGGAGAAATATTCCCGTTTGCAGAGGTTATAGCATCGGGCTGGTATCACGTTATAGTGGCGACCCTTGCGGTTATGGCAGTAATATATATCGGCAAAAAGCCGACCGCTTCACAATGGGCGATTTTCGGCTGTGTGATACTGTTTTGTACTGTTCCCGTGTTTTCATCGACAGGGCTTGTACGATTTTTGTCGTGGGTATATGCCGCAATACTGCTCTGTTACTTTGCTTACAGCTTTATAACCTCAAAACCGCTGTTTTCGGACGGATTTTTCAGGGAAATATGCGAGGCTGTATTCGCAGTGCCGTTTGTAAACTTTTCCGCAGCGCCAAAGTGCGTGGCTGTTCCTTTTGCAAATAAGGAAAAAGGAGAAAAAAGCAAAACAGCGTTATATATTCTGCTCGGAGTGCTTTGCTCGATTCCTGCCGTGATTATAGCGTGTACGGCACTTTCAAGCGCCGATGATAATTTCGGAAGATTATTATCAGGTATAACAGGCGGATTTTTCGACAACTTTTTCACTAACGTAATAATTCTTGCGGTAAGCATACCGCTGTCGTTCCTGCTGTTCGGAGCAATGAGCGGTGCGAAAGGCAGAAAGCGTAAAATGACAGGCGACCCAGGGAGAGCGGCAAAGGTGCCTGCTGTCGCAATATGTTCTGCGCTGACACCGCTTATACTTATCTATCTTCTGTTCTTCGCCTGCCAGCTGCCGTACTATCTGAGTGCATTCGGCGGAGTCCTTCCCGACGGCTACAGCTACAGCGAATATGCAAGACAAGGCTTTTTTGAGCTGTGCGGAGTGGCTGTGCTTGACCTTATGGTAATATTTCTTGCCGGCGTTCTTGCAAAGAGAAACGAAAACGGCAGAAAGCCCGTTGCCGTAAGAATATATTCGGCGGTTTTCAGCCTGATTACGATACTGCTTATCTGCAGTGCAATGTCAAAGATGATAATGTACATCGGTGAATATGGGCTTACAGGGCTTAGATTCTATACATCGTGGTTTATGATACTTCTCGGCATAGTTTTCCTTGTGCTGATATTGCACGAGATATTCCCCGGTATGAAAACAGTGGCAACGCTTTTTATATCGTTTACCGTAATGCTCGGTGTGCTGTGCTTCTGCGACCCCGATGCAAGAATAGCTCAGTACAATGTCGAAAGCTATCTCAGCGGTGAAATTGCTGAAACAGATACAGGAAGCCTTGCTATGCTGTCGGAAGGAGCCGCTCCTTATGTAGAGCGTCTGAAAGATAGCGACAGTGCTTATTACAACTGCTGTAACCGTGTATTGATAACAATGAAGGAGAGCCGGACTTCAGGCGTGTACTTTCCTTTGTCATTTACTTCTTTAAAAGCAAATGAAATATATGACAGGATATAATTTTTTTGCGGGTGGCGATTTTTCGCATTAAAATGCCGATTTAGCTATTGACTAATTTTCAGCGTTATGTTATACTAATGTGAGAAAGATTATCAGTTTATCCACGGAGGTGTAATATGACGATATTCTATGAGTTTGAAGGTAAGCTTTATGCTAATATAACAAACAGATGTCCGTGTTCGTGCGTTTTCTGCATAAGAAAGAACGGCGACAGCGTTGCGGATAATGACAGCCTGTGGCTTGAGCACGAGCCGAGCTATGAAGAAATTATCAAGGCTTTCGACGATTTTGATAAGACGGGACTTCACGAGCTTGTTTTCTGCGGTTACGGCGAGCCTATGGAGCGTGCCGATGTTCTGCTTGAGGTCGCAAAGTATGTAAAGCAGACTACCGATATGAAGATTCGTATCAACACAAACGGACTTGTTGATTTTATCAACCCTGCGTTTGATTCATACAAGATGAGATATATAATAGATTGTATTTCCATAAGCCTTAACGCTCCCGACCCTGAGAGCTATCTTGAGGTCTCACGTCCTAAGTTCGGGCTTCCGTCATTCAATTCTATGCTTAATTTTGCCACAACGGTAAAAACTATCGTGCCTGAGGTTATGTTTACCGTGGTTGATATAATAAAGCCCGAGCAGATTGAGCAGTGCAAGGAGCTTGCAGAGGGGCTTGGTATTCCTCTGAGAGTTCGTCATTGGGTTACGGATAACGAGAGCTATACCTGACAGGAGGGCAGTATGAATTATTCTCAACAGAGAAATTGCATAATGAATATCGTTGTTTCGAATCCTGTCCACCCTACCGCCGAGCAGGTCTACGATATAGCCAGACGCAGTTATCCTAAAATCAGCCTTGGTACAGTTTACCGTAATCTCAATCAGCTTGCGGAACACGGCATACTGAAGAAAATATGCAGCTCTTACGGAAGCGTGCGTTTTGACGGCAGGACAGATCCGCATTTTCATATGATATGCAGCTGCTGTGAAAAGGTCTTTGATGTGGAACTTGGTGAAATGATGTGTCTTAACGACAAGATACGCACAAAGTATGACTTTGATGTAACCGAGTACGAGATAAGCATCAAGGGTATATGCAGTGAGTGCAGAGAGAAGCAGGGTAAAAGCGAATCGGCGTGAATTCAGTAAACAGTGAGGTTGCATTTTGAATTTTGATAAATTAAAAGAACTATGTAGATTGTCAAGAATAAAATGGTCTAAGCACGCTTTGGAAAGAATGCAAGAAAGAAATATACGGCGAGATGATGTGAAAAATTGTATTATGCATGGAGAGATAATAGAAAATTATCCTGATGATTTTCCGCATCCAAGTTGTCTTATATATGGGTATACTATAAATGATCGTTCTGTTATTCACGTTGTAGTCAGTTGTAACGGAGAAAATGTCGGAATAATTACTGCCTATTTTCCTGATTCGGATGAATTTGAAAATGATTTAAAAACACGGAAGAGGTGATTTGTATGTGTATGCTATGCAAGTGCAAAATGATAAAAAACAGCTTTACAACTCATGTTGTCAATTACAGTAATTCGGTAATAATAATTAAAAATGTACCTTGCGAGGAATGTGAACAATGCGGAGAGATATTTTACACAGATGAAGTTGCCGAACAGCTCGAAAAACTTGTAGAAGCGGCAAAAAGTCTTTTACAGGATATTTCTGTTATTGACTATTCAAAAGTTGCGTAATCAATATCTGAAATATTGAAATAAAAGTGGGCAATTTTGTATTTGCTCACTTTATTTTTATCTGAAAAAACAGGGAAACGTTTTCAATCTATTGCTTTTTTATCCGAATAAGGCTATAATAAATAGGATAACTTAAAAAGGAACGTGATACAATGCTTATAAGAATAGCAGGTACGGTCAGCGAGTCTATTGTAGACGGACCGGGAATAAGATATACAATATTTACACAGGGCTGTCCGCATCACTGCGAGGGCTGTCACAATCCCGAAACGCACGATTTCAGCGGCGGCAGGCTTGCGGATACCGACAAGATATATAATCACATTGCGGAAAACCCTCTGCTGAAGGGTGTTACTTTTTCGGGAGGAGAGCCGTTCTGCCAGCCTGCACCGTTATATGACCTTGCAAAGAGGATAAAGGAAAATACAAAGCTCGATATAATGGCATATACCGGGTTTACCTTTGAACAGCTTGTTGAAAAATCAAAGACGGACAAGGATGTTAAAAATCTGCTGTCGGTAGTGGATATACTGGTTGACGGCAAATTTATACTTGCCCAGAGAAGCCTTGAACTGCATTTCAAAGGAAGCCGTAATCAGAGGATAATTGATTGCAAGAGGTCACTGGAAACGGGTAATGTTGTAATTAAGGAGTTGTGATGAAGAAAAGAACGACAATTCGCATTTCTGCGTTTTTGCTGTGCTTATGCTGTGCTTTTTTCACCTCGTGTAAAGAGGATGACGGCAAGGGATATGTGTTCGGATATGATATATCGTCAAATCCCGGAAGCCTTGACCCTCAATACGCTTCTGACAGGGAATCATATCTTATAATCGGCTCGGTGTTCGAGGGCTTGTTCAGAATCGGAGCGGACGGCAATGCGGAAAAAGCAATGGCTGAAAGCTATACCGTTTCAGATGACGGGCTTACATATAACTTCAAACTGAAGCAGGACAGATACTGGACAGACGTAAACGGCTACAGCAAGAAGGTCACAGCCGCCGATTTTGTTTTCGGCTTCAGAAGATTATTCCTGCCGGAAACCAGAGCGCCGAAGGCGTCGGAATATTTCTGCATAAAAAATTCCGATAAGATAAACAGCGGAGAAATTACCGACCTGTCACAGCTCGGAGTTACGGCGCAGGGGGATTATTCGCTTACAATAGAACTGCAATATACCGAGCCGTCATTAGCGATGCTTCTTGCTATGCCGGCGGCTATGCCGTGCAACGAGGAATATTTTATCAGGGCACAGGGTAAATACGGTCTTGACGCAGAGCGAACTCCATCAAACGGTCCGTTTTATGTAAAGACGTGGAATTATGACGCATGGAGCAACAATAACAATAACCTCGTTCTTCGTTACAGCGACAAGTATAATGAGCACGATGAGGTAACTCCGCTCGGACTTAACTTCTTCATCGAAGATAATCATATTACGGATTTCACCGACGGAACATCGCAGAGCATCGTTCTTTCGGGCAGTAAGGCAAAGAGCTATCTTAACAAGAATTATATCTATGACGAATTCTCGACCGCCGTTTACGGCATTACAATGAACACTTCAAATTCGATATTCAAGAGCGATAAGCTCCGCTACGCCTTACTGTATGCGACTGACACCGCAGAGCTCGAAATGCCTTTCGGATATACCGTTGCGGATGGTGCGGTGCCTCCGTCCGTTAAAAATTCGCTCGGAAGCTATCGTGATGCTGTGGGCGGCAAGGCAGTGGTAAAGCCCGATGAGATTAAGGCGTATACGGCATATCAGAGTGCGTGTGCCAATATCGACAAGGCGGATTTGTACAGCGTCAATATAATTGCTGTAGAAAACCGTGACGAAGAAATAGGCGAATCGGTAAAGGGCATTTTACAGCAGTGGCAGGCAAAGCTCGGAATGTATTGCAGTATCTCATATATAAGCGAAAGCGAATATGACGAGAAGCTGAAAAACGGCGATTATACTCTGGCACTGACACGTCTTAACGGCAGTTATAATTGCCCTGAGGCGTATCTTAACAGCTTTGCGGGTAACGTGAACAAATACAGTGCTATGAACAGCGATTATTCCGGACTGCTTGAAAAAGCGTCACAGGCGAAGGATGAGAAGGAGGAATATGAGCTGTGCAGACAGGCGGAAAAACAGCTTATATCCGACGGCAGATTCATTCCCGTTGCATATGTTACTGAATATTTTATCAGTACAAAAAACTGCGAAAATATAATTTATGACGCATTTACAGGACAAATCGACTATCGCAATGCGCTCTATTTCGACTGATAATATGACAGTAAAGAGAAAAACCGATAAAAATTGCGGGTATTGATTGACTTTTTATTATAGGTATGATAAAATCAATGTAAGCGATTACAAAGGCAAAGGAGGCAAATTTGTATGGAAAATAGAACAGAATTACAGCCGTACAGCGTCCTTATGTCGGTATACAGCGGAGAAAATCCCGAGTTTTTCGCTCAGAGCCTTGAAAGCCTGTATACACAGACTTATCCTGCGGATGAGATAGTTGTTGTATGCGACGGCGAGCTGAATGAACAGCTTGACGGAGTGCTTGAGCAATACAGCGAAAAGTTCGGCGGTAAGCTGAAGATACATCGCCTTGAAAGTCACGGCGGCACTGCAAAATGTGCTAACACAGGACTTGCTATTTGTAAGAATGAATATATAATGAAGATGGATTCTGACGATATATGCCTTGAAAACAGGGCGGAGAAGCAGATGGCTTATCTGTCCCGGAATCCTGAGATTTCGATACTCGGCAGTTTTATCTGTGAGTTCAACAGCGATACAGGTGAAGATATCGCCGTAAGAAGACCTCCGACAGAAAACGACGAGATAAGAAAATTTGCAAAACGCAGAGCGCCGTTCAATAACCAGACGCTCGTATATAAAAAGTCGCTTGCACAGTCTATCGGCGGATACTGCGAGGAGCTTGAACGCTGTGAAGATTATGACTTTATGGTGCGTATGCTGATTGGCGGTGCAATAGCGGCAAACATTCCCGAAGTGCTTGTACGCTATAGGGTAACGGCGGGAAATCTGAACCGCAGACGCAATTGGCGTAATACAAAGAGCTTTATTGCGGTCAGAAAAAAGATAAGAAAGATGGGCTTCTCTGGTTTTATGGATTTCCTTATTCCTTGTGCAAGCCAGATAGTTCTGTTTATTGTACCGGGCTGTGTGACCGGATTTATCTATAAAAAACTGCTCAGAAAATAAGAATGACCTTTGCAAAAGCAGAGGTCATTCTTATTTTCGGATATACAAATCCCCCGACTTTGAAAATCGGGGGATGCGTTTTACTTAGCGGTAGTTACCGCCGCTCTTACATAGTCGCTGTACTTCGTTGAACTGCCTGAGGTCTTATATGCTCTGATTCTGAACGTATAAGTAGTGTTTGCCTTAAGTCCTTTTGCAGTGCAAGTAAGTGTACTGTTGCTTGTTGTCTTTGCTATCTGAGTCCACTTGCCGCCCTTGTACTGTTCGACAATGTAGCCTGTAGCGGTTGTGTTTTTGTTCCACTTCAGAGTAGCGGTCGTTTGGGTAACAGATTCCTTTGTAAAGCCTGTTACATTCGTAACGCTCGGTGCGGATGTTCTCGCAGCAAGTCTTATATAAGCGGTTTCGGTGGTTTTACCGTTTACCGTCTTGTACGTTTTGATGCGGAATGTGTAAGTTGTGCTTGCTTTCAGGTTCTTCGCAGTGTACGAAGTATTGGTGTTTGACGCTGTTTTTGTAAGCTGTACCCACTTTCCGCCTGTGTACTGTTCAAGCACATATCCTGTAGCGCGTGAATTCCTGTTCCATTTTACAGTAATGCTTGAATCTGTAGAGGATTGCTTTGCAAAGCCCGTAACATTTGCAAGTGTGGTGGTACCTGCAACATTCGAATATAATCCGGTCAACACGGTGTCACCGTATCTGTATGCTCTGATTCTGAATGAGTAGGTCGTTCCGTTTATAAGGCCTTTCTCAGTATAGCTTGTTGTGTCAACAGGAAGCTCTGCTATATTGCACCACGATCCGTTCTTGTATCGTTCAACAAAGTAACCGACTTCACCTTCACATTTATCCCACTGTAACGTAACTGAATTTGTTGTAGCTGATTTTACCTTGAAGTTAGTAACATTTTTAACGACCAGCTTGGAAGTCCTTGCCGCAAAGCGTACATAATCGCTGTAGGCATAGATTCCCTTTTGGGTTTTATACGCCCTTATCCTTAATGTGTAAACCGTATCCGGTTTCAGATTGTATAAATCGACCGCAGGATATTCACTGTCATTTATCTGTACCCACTTACCGCCTTTGTACTGTTCGGTAATATATCCATCGGCGTCTTCAACTTTATCCCAATTGATGAAAATTTCCGTGGTGGTTGTATGCCTTGCTTTGCAATTGGTGACACTTGCGGGAGGCGTCAGCTTTTCGGGTATCTGTTCCTTCTTGCCGTACTTGATTACAGCATCAACAAAAGCCTTATCATACCAGCCGAGCGTTGAACGGTTGAGGTGACCGTGGCATTCGCCTCTGTCACCGCCATTGAACGCATTGTTATCCCACAGCATACAAGGCACGCCGTATTCGGCGGATTTGCCCATATAATACTGTGCCCACTTTACACGTTCAGCTGCATTGTTTTTGTTGGAGGCACTGGTTTCACCGATTATTGCAGGGACACCTTTATCAATGAAATGCGATTTTATTGTGCTGTACAGATAATCCACTTCATTTTTCAGATCATTCGTAAATTCAGCTGTGCCGTTTGCGTTAAGAGCAAAATTATAAGGTGTATATGCGTGTACCGATACGATAAGACGATTGGGCGTAGAATCATCCGGTAATTTGAAAGTTGATGTTGTACAGCCGTCTATGGATGCACCGTATCCGGGAACCATTATACATCTGTCGGTATTTTTACCACCTGCCGCACGGATAGCATCAACCGCTGTCTGATTGAGTGCGTTTATTGCACTGATTGAATCACGGACAGCATTATTCGGATTGTTTACGTCAAACCACCATTCATCGCCTGTGCCGGCAAGTCTTGGCTCGTTGAGCGTTTCAAATATCAGCTTCTGGTCGTAATCCTTGAAATATTTTGCTACCTGCGTCCATATTGATGTTACGAATTTCACCGACCGTTCTTTGTATTCAGATGAAGGGTAGTAGTACTGTGTGGATGTGTCGTGGTGAATGTTCAGGATAACGTACATATCGTTATCAATGCAGTAGTCTACAACTTCTTTTACTCTTGCAAGCCACTTAGAGTCGATAGTGAAGTTGTCGCCGGTCGTGTGGTTGCCCCACGATACAGGTACTCTTACTGCGCTGAAGCCTTGTGCTTTTACGGCGTCTATCATCGCCTTTGTTGTTTTCGGATTTCCCCATGACGTTTCGCTGGAAAGGCTGTTTCCGCCTCCTATTGCGTCAAGGGTGTTTCCTAAGTTCCAGCCTGTGCCGATGAAGCTGACAAGCTCTGTTGCTGTGTTACCGTTCATCTCTGCCGCTGATGCGACCTGCGTAACACACATTGTCATCAAAGCCGCAATTGCAAAAATTGCTACGGCTGTAATGACAGAAAGGGTTTTCTTTGCTGTTGACATTTTTTCTCTTCTTTCCTGGTAATTTGCCATTATAACATTCCTATTATAATATTCTTTATATCAGAAAGCGGAGCCTGTTTTATGACTGCGCCTTCTTCAAAAGCAACACACGGCATACCATATACAACGCAGGAATTTTTGTCCTGACCTATCGTATATGCGCCTGATTTTCTCATTTCGGCAAGACCTGAAGCACCGTCACGTCCCATGCCTGTGAGAATTATACCTATAGTTCCTTTTCCCGTGACCTTTGCTACAGAGCTGAACAAAACATCAACAGAAGGGCAGTGCCCCGAAACCTTTTCACCGGGCTTTGAGGTAACATATAACCCAACTGAGTCCCTGTGTACCTCAAGCTGTTCCGAGCCGTGTCCGAGTATTATAAGACCCTGTTGCAGTCTGTCGCCGTTTTCAGCTTCTTTAGCGTTCATCTTGCATATGCGGTCAAGGCGGTCGGCGTACATTTTCGTGAATCCGACAGGCATATGCTGTACTATTACGATAGGCGGAGTATCCGCAGGAAGATCCTGCACAACTTCTATTATGGCGTCTGTACCGCCTGTGCTTGCGCCTATCGCTATCATTTCAATCTTACCGCTGTTGCTGTAAGGTCTGATTATATCGCTCCGCTTGTTTTTCTGCGGCGCTGTCGCTTTTTTGAAAAGAACAGAAGGATCGCTGCCGTCGGGCGACTGCATGATTTTATCAAAATGCAGTTTATCGGCAGATTTACGCTCGAGCGTATTATGAGTGCCGTTATTGATGATAGCTATCAGCTCTTTTTCAAAAGCAACAAGACCTGCCGCACCGCCGCTTGTGTTTTTGATTGCACCAAAAAGCCCGAATCGCTTCGGGTCATTCAGTATTCTGTCATTATTGGTTATGAGCACCGACGGAACATCGTTCAGCGCCGACGGCAGACGATAATATACATCCGCCATCAGATCGTTTATAACGGCAAAATCATAGTCTGCTTTTTTGGCAGAAAGAGAAAGCTGTTTATAGTCAACTATTTCAGATTTACAGTTATGCAGACTGCGGTCGATGATCGTTTTTGTGACCTGGCTTACAGCTGCACTGGTTCCTGTTATAAGTATGCGTAGAGGCAAAACCTCACCTCCGTCTGCGGCATTATGCCGTCATATTGTGCAAAGCCGTTATTTAAGCGGTCTGCGGTAAATAGCAGGTTTAATATATTCATAATCGGTTGAATCTCTCGGAATACTTTCTGCGTGACCGATGAACAGGTATCCGCCCGGTCTTAACACATCGTAAAACCGCTTTACTAAAGCCAGTTTTGTTTCCATTTCAAAATAAATCATTACGTTACGGCAGAAAATCAGATCAAACGGAGCTTTTTTAAAGGGTATCGGCTCCATCAGATTGAACGTGCGGAAAATCACTTCGTTGCGAAGCGCCGGCTTTACCTTACATTTTTCGCCGTCTATCCTGTCAAAATACTTCTCAAGCCAGCCGGGTGGCAGATCCGTAAGTCCGCTTTCCAGATATACGCCGTTCTGAGCGCCTGCAAGTGTTTTCAGCGAAATATCGGTAGCGAGTATCCTTGTATCCCACGAGGATTTTTCACTGCCCAGAAATTCGCTTATGTGCATAGCCGTAGTGTACGCTTCTTCTCCGCTTGAACAGCCTGCGCTCCATATACGCATTGTTTTGCTTTTTGCGTTGGCCTGCTTTATAAACGGAAGAACGGTGCTTGTGAGGTAAGTAAAATGCTCCGGTTCACGCATAAAATAAGTATGATTTGTGGTCAGCTTTATAAGCAGACCGTCAAGCTCTTTACCGCTTCTGTCATTCATACAGCAGTCAAGATACTCGTCATAGTTTTTGAATCCTCGCTCAACGAGCATATTACCGAGTCTGCCCTCGATAAGTGTGCGTTTGTGAGAAAGGTTTATACCGTAGCGCTCTCTCATGAATGATACCAGACGGTTGAATTCATTATCTGTTATTTTAAGCATTACGGCTCACCTGCCTTACTTCATTTCTTCGCTTGCGTGTTCGTCTATCAGTTTTGAAACGTCAAGGACGAGTTTTATTCCATCGTTCATTTCAAGAATGGACTTGATGAATTTATTCGAGTTTACACCTGTAAGCTCCGGTGTCTTTGATATATGCTGTTCGGTTACGGGAATAACGTCCGCAACGCTGTCAACGATAAGTCCGACCGATACATCATCACCTGTCGAAACGATTATTATGCAGGTGCGGTCATTGAAAGGAATCTCTTCCTTGCCGAATCTGCTTCTTATGTTCACAACGGGAACAATCTTACTGCGGACATTGATTATGCCCTTGATATAAGACGGTACGCCGGGTACGGCGGTTATGGGCGGCACTTCAATGATTTCGATGACATCGGGTATTTCAATGCCGTATACCTGCTCGCCGATATAGAAGGTCAGTACCTTAGTTATTTCTGTATTCTGAGGATCTTTCTTTGCGTCCTCCATTGCCTTCTGCGTGTTCAGAAGTTCCTGTAATTTATCATTATAATTCTCTGACAAAGTAAAGCCTCCGTTTCCTTAGCCGATAAGATTGTTGACATCGATTATAAGCGATATTGTGCCGTCGCCCATTACGGTACAGCCCGACAGACCCTCCGCCTTGATATTGTACTGGCTGAGGTATTTCGGGAACGGTTTTACAACCACGGGCTGTTCGCCTATCAGCTTATCTGCAAACAGGCAGACATTCTTTCCGCCGACATCGACAAGAAGCAGGATACCGTCCTCAAGCTTTGTGACCTCTGTAGGCATATTGAACTTTTCGTGCAGACGAAGGATAGGATAGCACACGCCTCTTATCATTATCATTTCGCCCTGCTTTGTATCGTTGAGCAGCTGGTTGTTTGCAACCATAAGGCTTTCCTTGATAGATGAGATCGGCACTGTGAATATCGTAGAACCGACTTTCAGCTTCATACCCTCAACTATCGCAAGTGTGAGCGGTATTCTGATTATAAAGCTTGAACCCTTGCCCTCTTCGCTTTCAACGGTAAGTGTACCGCCGCACTGTTCGATATTACTGCGTACAACGTCCATACCTACGCCTCTGCCGCTGTATTCCGTAACCGTATCATTGGTTGAGAAGCCGGGCAGGAGAATCATGTTCTGGATTTCCTTCGTTGTATATTCGCTTTCGGGCTTTGTAAGAAGTCCGTTTTCCTTTGCCTTTTCAAGAACCTTTTCACAGTTGATGCCTGCGCCGTCATCTGAAACGGTGATGATAACTTCACCTGCCGAGTGCTTTGCAGACAGCTTTACAGTACCCTTTTCGGGCTTGCCCTCGGCAATACGGACATTTATATCGTCCTCTATGCCGTGATCCATACAGTTTCTTACAAGGTGCATAAGAGGATCGTTAAGGTTATCTACTATGCTCTTGTCAACCTCGGTCGTTTCACCTTCAAGAACAAGCTCTGCTTCCTTGTTCAGCTTTATCTTCATATCACGGACAATTCTGCCCATCTTCTGAAATACGCCTGCAAGCGGTACCATTCTGATAGACATTACAGTATCCTGAAGCTCGTCTGTCAGCTTTCTGAGCTGTCTTGCAGCCTTTGAGAAGCTCTCAAGCTCAAGACCCTCAAGATCCGGGTTTGCTATTACCATTGACTCGGTCGTTATGATTTCACCGACAATATCATGCAGTGTGTCAAGCTTTGACAGATTTACGCTGATAAGGCTATGCTTCTGACCGCCGTTAGCCTTTTTAATGTCCTCCTGAGCCTTTGTGACCGCACTCTTTGCGGCAGGCTTTGCAGGAGCAGGCTGAGCTTGCGGCTTTTCCTCCGCCTTTGCAGGGGCGGCAACGGGGGCAGCCTCTTTAACCGGTGCGGGAGCAGGCTTTTCTTCGGCAGGTGCCGCAGACGGTGTGTCTATTATCTCGTAAGACTCAACGTTGACTGCACCTTCTATGGCTTTAATTACCGTATCATTGTCTCCGTCGAAGCCCTTGAAGGTTACAAGGAAGCCGTTCTCGACAATATCCTTTGCCGTATCCGCATTGGATTCAACATCGGGAGGAGTACAGCTGATAACTTCGGCAACTTCCTTTATCTTTGTCAGCAGAAGGAAAGCACGGAGGTTTTCCATCTTACAGCCGTCCTCGAAGAATACACGGACGGTCATGCTTCCCTCAACGTTGCTTCCTGAAGGAGCGGCAGATGCTTCCTGCTTTGCCGCAGGAGCGCTTTCAGCAGGAGCGCTTTCAGCAGGAGCGGCACCGCTTTCCATTGCCTTTAATCTTTCCGTTGCGTCTTCGAGCTTTTTGAACGTTTCCGAGAAGTCGGTAGGCGTATAGTCGTCATCCCCCGAATTCTGTATATACTCGATTTCAGCCTTATATAGATCGGAAACCTCAAATATAAGTTCATATACAAAATGTGCGTCCTTCGCAATTTCGGGCTTCTCCCTTATTACAAAGAACATATCCTCGCCCTTGTGTGCAAGATGCTGGAGATTTTCAAATCCCATCATCGCAGACGAGCCTTTGATTGTGTGCATTATTCTGAATATCTCGTTGATATCCTCCTGCGAGAATACATTTGCATCCTCTGTTCTAAGAAGAATTTCATCGAGCTGTTCAAGCAACGTATTGGTTTCAAATATGTACATTTCGAGCATGGATTCCATGCCGGGTTCAACCTTTGCCATATACAAAACCGCCTTTCCCTGATTTTTTTTATTTTGCAATCGTAAGATTGATATTGATAAATCCCTTGAAATGTGCTAAACTTAAAGTCAAGCAATGCGATGCACGGCTTTAAAATGTGCATCTGAAAGGAAATATATATGCCCAACATTCCACAGATTACGGCTCCTGTTTCCAACAGTAAGAGCTATTCGTTCACTAACCGGCAGTATGACGGTAATATAGAACCGTTTGATATGGTCGAGCTTGCTCAGCCTATCAAAGCATCTACGGCGCAGGATAACGATTCCGCCGCCGCTATGATGATGGGCAGAAAGAATCTCGCTCCGCTTACTGTTCAGATAAAAGATCCCACTATGGCGGTCGAAACGCTCAAGAACCTGTTAAGCTCGGATCTGCTCGAGCAGACGATGATCAACGGTTACACAGAGCTTTACGACGATATGGATGAGCTTATCAAGAGCTTTTATCTTGCTCCCGAAAAGCTGGTCCGTGAGATTCAGAACCAGGAAAAGCAGAACACGATGTTCAGCGGTGATGAGTTTTACAAGCTGCTCCACGGTATCCTGAAGACCACCACAAGCCCCGATATAAAAGAAAGTATCGGTCAGCTACTGAAAGCACTCAACTATTCGTCAAACAAGCAGGAGATACTTAATGCACTCGGTGCGAATCTCAAATTCCTGTCCGAATATTTTTCACCTAACGAGTCGCTCTCCCGCAAGCTCTCCGATTTGTCTTCACAATGGAAGAGCAGTAGTGCGGCTGATATGTTCGAGCCGCTCAAGAGTGAAACGCTCGCACTGCTGAAGGACGTTTCCGCAAGTCTTCTGAACGATGAAAGAACACAGACGTTCATTCCGCTCATAATACATAATCTTTCACGCTACAACACCAACAACGGTATGCTCAAGGAGAGCTTTGCAAATCTCCTTGCATATATTCCGTCGGATGATATGCGTAGGGAACTGTCTGTTGCATTTGGAAATCTTCTTAAAAAGATTTTCAGCAAAAAACAGCTCAGCGAGATGTCGGATATTCCTGATAGTTATAATAATACACTAAATCAGTCTGAAAATCAAGACTATTTAAGCATTTTTGACAATAAAGCTGAAAAATTAACTCTGTCTTTGTTTATTAAGTCGCATTTATCCGATGAAAGCTATCTTTCGGAGCTGGATTTGTCCAGAGATAAACTGGAGTTTCTGACATCGCCGTTTGATGAAGGAAAACAATCCGGATTGCAGACACTTAAGAATATAATAATGGCAATGCTCACAGGCACTGACAGCCGACAGATTATTCCTGCAGTGCATCGTGATTTTCAGGGGATCAAGGATATGGCGGCACTTGTCGATTATCTCAACGAGATTCTCCGTGAAATGCCGGATATACCTCAGCGTGACACGCTTTTTGAGTTTTTCACCAATATAGTAAATGAGATGGCACAGCGAAAGGAGCTGCCGCCTTCGAGCAATATCCCTTCCGCACCGTCTACTCTTGATAAGCTGACCGATTTTATCGGTAAGAATATAAATCACGAGGCTATTCAGTCGCTGGATGATTTCAATGCGTCAAATCTTCTGCAGAGCCTTCTGAATGCACCGGGTGTATTCACGCCTCTTGCACACTATATCCTGCCGTTGCAAATTGAGGATACAAAGGCATTCGGCGAGCTGTGGGTCGATAATGACGAGAATAACCCTAACAACACGCCTGTCGGACAGAAGAATTATCACTTGTTCCTGACATTTGACGTTGAATCTATAGGACGTTTTGAGGTCGATATGTACGCACTGGGCGAAAACATCAATTTGTCGCTTCTTTATCCCGAAAAGTTCGGCTTCAAGATAAAAAAGCTGACCGATAAGATTGACCTTATAATAAGGAATATCGGCTATAAGCCTGCAAAATTTGAAACTGCGGTGCTGAGAAAGCCTCATGTGCTGACTGAGGTTTTCCCGAAAATAATTGACAGGAGGAAGGGTCTTAATGTCCAAGCGTAATTTAGGAAAGCAGGCTGCGGCGGCGCTTAAGTACAATCCCGACCTTAACTATGCTCCGGTCGTGGTAGCGTCCGGCCTTGGCGAGCTTGCGAAGAAGATTATAAATATCGCAGACGAGAACGGCGTTCCCGTTTACCGTGACGACAGCACGGCGGCGCTTCTTGTAATGCTCAACAGCGGTGAAACGATACCGGTCGAGCTGTACAGAATTATTGCGGCTATCTATGCGGAGGTCGTTTACTCCGCCAATGATATGAAAAAAGGCAAATAAGCCAAATACAAAAGAAAGAAGATAAAAGAAATGGTAAAGACAAAAAATCTCACATTAATGGTTACGGCGGCTGTGCTTGCCGCACTTACCTGTGTTGCGACAATGGTGGTACAGATACCTATGCCGCTTACAAAGGGCTATGTAAATCTCGGTGATGTAATGGTGCTTACATCGGTATGGCTTATCGGCTCGCCGTGGGGAGTTGCGGCGGCAGGCATAGGCTCTGCGATGGCGGATCTGCTTACAGGTTATGCTTATTATGCACCTGCAACGCTGATAATCAAGGCGCTTATGGCAGTAGCGGCATTCTACATTGCAAAGTGCTTTATGAACGGCTCTTATTTCAAGTCGCTTGTTGGCAAGGTAATCGGCGGCGCTGTGGCAGAAATAATTATGGTGGCAGGCTATTTCGTTTATGCTATTATACTTTACGGTAATGTGGCAACAGCGGCGGCAGGCATTTTCGGAAACGCAATACAGGGCGCTGTAGGGCTTATAGCAGGTGTGCTTCTGACAGTTGCGCTCGAAAAAGCAGGAACGAAGAAATTGCTCGGTTTTGATAAGTAATCATTCATTATCGTCAGGCGGCGAAGGTAATTTTACCATTCGCCGCCATTTTTTGACCGTTCGTGCCATATTTGTTGAAATTCTCTTTATGGAATGTTACAATTGTATGATAGATAAGTAATGTATATCATTACTTGAAATTTTCAGATTAGGAGAGGCAAATGAAAAGAACATTTTCAACAAGAATCATAGCCGGCATAGCAACATCTGCTGTGCTTGCAGTCGGATCGCTGTCCTTTACGGCGATAAACGCAATTGCCGATGAAGCGGTGAGTTATTACGGACTGTCTGCAGACGGTACTGTTGTAAGCGGAACGGTAACTGATTATACAAAGATAGCTTCATCCGATACCGCATGGGGCATTGCCGGTAAAGAAACGTGGTATGTGGCTGACGGTATCTTTAATATCTATACAACAAATCCTCTGAATCTCAAAGGAAATGTAAATGTCATACTCAAGAACGGCGCAGAGGTAATTGTAAGCCATGGTATTGCCGGCACAGACGCAACAATAACTTTTTATAGTGAGAGTGAAAGCGCAAGCGGTGTTATTGGTTTTATCGGAGCTACAGGCAGTGAGGGCAGTCGTGGTAAGACGTGTAGCGGTTCCGATGCGGTTGACGGAGAGAACGGTGCGGACGGCAAAGCTGCAGTAAATGTTTCTTCATTCACGGTTGCAGGCGGCACAGTAACTGTTATCGGCGGCAAGGGCGGTAAAGGCGGCGATGCAGGGTACGATGATATGACATCTTCTGTGTTGTATGAAGGCACAGGAGGTAACGGCGGTAACGGCGGTGCGGCTATAACCGATAATACAAAGGTGCATCTTAATGGCGGCAGACTTAACGTTACAGCAGGCAGAGGCGGTGATGCCGGCGTAAATACGCACGCACCCGATGAAGAGCGTGATAATTATAAAGGCAAGCCGGGAAATCACGGAACATCGTTAAGCGGAATATACGCTGTAAACGGTATTATCAATGTCAATAAGTTCAATGATTCCGATGCCGCTGATACTTCGGGCGATTTTAAGCTCCTGTCTGTGAACGGTTACGAAAACGCAAAGCTCGATATGATCGGTCACGGAACGGCGAAGGTAACTGACGGCACTGTTATTGAAACCTACGGTGATATTTCCGTAGCAGGCACTCTGTCTGTCGATAACGGTACGATACTCACAAACGGCAGTATCACAAAATCCGGCAGTGCGGCACAGATAACTAAGACGAACGGCGGCATTATCCGCAGGCTCACACCTGCTTACGGTGCCGGATATACACTGGATTTAGCGGGCGGTAAATGTATTGCGGAAACCGGCTATAAAATAAAGCTGTCGCACGGAAATACTTTAATCGATGTTGCCGGTCCCGACACAATTGTATCGGAATCAAACAGACTTAATATTGTCCGCATCGGTGACGGTGAAATAATAGATGACAGCGAGCCACGCACAAATGTAATGCCCTATTGCATAAAGGCAAATAATACGAATGAAACAACCGTAACGGACGGAAATGTCTTTGCTATGAGAGGAGTTTCTTCAAGGCTTGTATTTGCTCTGAACGATCCCGATGAATATCGTTTCTCAGGTGTTACGGTAACAGATGCTGACGGTAATGCGGTACCTGATGATATGTACACGTTTGACAGCACGACAGGCGAGTTCATCGCACTTTCTGTTGACCGCAACCTTATTGTAACTGCAGACGCAAGTCTTAAAAATGTTGAAATATCTGTAACAGACAGTGAAAACAATCCTGTGTCAACTGTTAACTTCGGTACAGATTTTGATAACGGCAGTACGGCAACGCCTTTGATGTTTAAGCTGAAAGTCACAGAGGGCGGTTCTATAGCAAAGTACAGAGTAGTAAAGGAATCCGACCTTAATAAAGCAAACGGTGCCATAACCGATACTTCTTCGTTCACAGTATCATACACTGCCGGCGATGAATGGGGTACAGCCGATGACGGCTCTTCAAAGCTTGCAAAGGGCGCAACGGCAACATTCACAGTTAAGCCCGACAGCAATTTAGCCGCAGGAACTTATACCGAAGATTTCATCGTTATAACAGACAGAACCGCTTATGCGGATGCGTCTGCAGGCACTCAGGATAAGGCTCTGGCACGTTTCACGCTGACTTATAAGGTTGAACACGAGAGTGACGGTAAACTGCATTATTCCGATCTTACCGGACACTATAATCTTTGTAAGAACTGTCAGGCAAAAATCAATAAAGTAAATCATATATTTGATGTAAAGACCGTAAATGAGGATAAGCTTGCGGTTCCTGCAGATTGCGTAAATCCTGCCAGGTATTTCTATTCGTGCGAATGCGGAGCGCACACGAATGACACAGCGCTCGTGTTTGAAAGCGGTGCTCCAAACGGGCACACATTCGGTGAGTGGACAGTATCAAAAGGCTCTACCTGTGTTGCAGACGGTCAGAAAACAAGAAAATGCAAGGTTTGCAGTTATACCGAATATGAAGACACCGATATAGACCCGGATGGTCATGTATGGGAATCGGATTACACAACAGATAAGAAACCTACCTGCACAGCAGCAGGCTCTGAATCAATTCATTGTTCACTCTGTGACGCAAGAAAGGATATAAAGGAGCTTTCACCGAAGGGACACGACTGGTCCGAGTGGAAAACTCTCGTTGAGCCGACAATCACATCTGAGGGTAAAGAGTGCAGATCCTGCAACGTTTGCGGCGTCAAGGAGGAGAAAGCGCTTTCTAAGCTCAGCGGTAAGAAGGAATGGAAACACGATGAGAATAAGCACTGGCACGTTGATGACAATGGCAATATAATCGATCTTGACGATCACGAGTTCAAGTGGGTGGTAGATAAAGAGCCTACCGCCACAGAGCCGGGTATAGGCCATTATGAGTGTATAGCTTGTGCGTTTGAAAAAGCTCCCGAAGAATTCGGAAAGAGAAACCCCGAAACAGGTGCATCGTCACTTGCCGCCTGGATTGCGGTAGCGGCTGTTGCCGGCGGAGCAGTTCCTGTAACGTATAAGGCAAGAAAAAGAAAGAATAAGTAAGTAAAAGTATTTGAGAGCAGACGAAAGTCTGCTCTGTATTTTTGCGCACAAAAATGCCCTGCAACGTTCTAAATACGTTGCAGGGCAGATTTTATGCGGTTTTAATGTTAAATTCTGAAGTAGTCAACGCCGCCCTTGAACAGAAGCTGTTCCTTGTTGCCGTCAACATTAACGCAGGTATCCGAGCTTATACGCTCTGTATGACCCATCTTACCGAGTACACGGCCGTCAGGAGAAATGATACCCTCGATAGCGCACATCGAGCTGTTGGGATTGTATGCAAGATCCATTGTAGGCTCGCCGTTAAGGTCAACATACTGAGTAGCAATCTGACCGTTTTCGATGAGCTTAGCGATAACCTCGTCGCTTGCTACAAAACGTCCTTCGCCGTGCGAAATCGGTATGTTGTAAACCTCGCCCACCTTGCAGTGCATAAGCCACGGTGACTTGTTGGTGCAAATCTTAGTAAGAGCAAGCTGTGACTGGTGTCTGCCTATGGTGTTATATGTAAGCGTGGGGCTTTCGCTTGACAGAGGAACTATCTTGCCGAAAGGCACAAGACCGAGCTTGATAAGAGCCTGGAAGCCGTTGCATATACCGATCATAAGACCGTCACGGGCATAGAGCATATTCTCTACAGCGTCCTTGATCTTAGGATTGCGGAAGAATGCGTTGATGAACTTAGCCGAGCCTTCGGGTTCGTCACCGCCTGAGAAACCGCCGGGAACTGCTATCATCTGGCTGTCCTCGATTCTCTTTGCGAATTCGTTTACGCTGTCTTCCATATTCTTTGCAGAAAGGTTCCTGATAACAAATATTTCAGCTTCACCGCCGTATCTGTTGAATGCGGCAGCCATATCGTATTCGCAGTTAGTACCGGGGAATACGGGGATAAGTACCTTAGGCTTTGCAATAGTGCCGGGAGCCTTGTTTGTGAGAAGATCACAGCCCTTGTCATAAGCAACCGATACGGGCCTCGGCATTTCGGGGAGCGAATTCTTGAAGATAGGCTCAAGAACAGCGTCATACTTCTTCTCAAGATCTGCAATGTCGAGCTTGACATCGCCTGCCGTAATCGTGTAGTCGCTCACCGTTTCGCCGATAAGCTCTGCGCCTTCTATTGTGCCCTTAGCCTCGATGATGAATGCACCGTAGTGCAGACCGAACAGCTTTTCATCGTCCATAGCTTTAAGCTTTGCACCGATTCTGTTACCGAGCGACATCTTGAAGATACCTTCTGCAATACCGCCGTGAGCTAAAGTCCATACTGACAGGGCAGTGCCGTCGGCAATTGCCTTTTCTACTGTAGCAAATACCTTCTTGACGCTGTCAAAGTCAGGCATACCGTTTTCATCGTATGCAGGTTCAATGTAGTAAATGTCACTGCAGGGGAGCTTGAATTCGGCGGAAATTATCTTGTCTGACTTTGCTGTTGAAACTGCGAAAGAAACGAGCGTGGGCGGAACATCTATATGCTCAAATGTACCAGACATTGAGTCCTTGCCGCCTATAGCACCGCTTGAGAGTGCAATCTGAGCCTTATATGCACCGAGAAGTGCGGCAAAAGGCTTGCCCCAACGCTCAGGATCGCCCTGTGTACGTTCAAAATATTCCTGGAATGTGAGCCAGCACTTTTCGCTCTTACCGCCTGCGGCAACTACCTTTGCCATACTCTCGACCACTGCAAGAGCGGCTGCGTGATAGGGTGACTGACGGCTTACGAAAGGATCGAAGCCCCATGCCATTATGGAAGCTGTCTTTGTGTTGCCCGAAAGTACGGGGAGCTTTGCCGCCATAGCCTGTACGGGTGTCTGCTGTGTCTTGCCCGAATAAGGCATAAGTACAGTACCTGCGCCGATTGTTGAGTCAAAGCGCTGTACAAGACCCTTCTGTGAGCATACGTTAAGGTCGGTAACGAGTTTTTCCCATTCTTCCTTAGTGTTGTGTCTGCCTGTAGAGTAGCTGACTGTGGGAGCGGGAACATATATATCTGTGTGCTTTTCCGCACCGTTTGAATTTAAGAATTCTCTTGAAATGTCGCAGATAGTCTTGCCGTTCCAGTTCATCTTGAGTCTGGGGTTTTCGGTAACTATCGCAACGGGAGTAGCCTCAAGGTTTTCCTTGCCTGCAAGAGCAATGAACTTGTCAACATCGTTCTTGTCAACTACAACTGCCATTCTTTCCTGTGATTCTGAAATAGCAAGCTCTGTGCCGTCAAGACCGTCATACTTCTTGGGAACTGCGTTGAGGTTGATTTCAAGACCATCCGCAAGCTCGCCTATGGCTACGGAAACACCGCCTGCACCAAAGTCGTTGCAACGCTTTATCAGCTTTGTTGCGTTCTTGTCACGGAATAATCTCTGGAGCTTTCTTTCTTCGGGAGCGTTACCCTTCTGAACCTCAGCACCGCAGGTTTCGAGCGATTCAACGCTGTGCGACTTTGATGAGCCTGTAGCACCGCCGCAACCGTCACGGCCTGTTCTGCCGCCGAGCAGGATGATTATGTCACCGGGGACGGGACGTTCACGGACAACGTTCTCGGCAGGAGCGGCACCGATTACAGCGCCTATCTCCATACGCTTAGCCATATATCCGGGGTCATATATCTCGGCAACGTGACCTGTTGCAAGACCAATCTGGTTACCGTATGACGAATAGCCCTGTGCGGCTGTTGTTGTTATCTTTCTCGGAGGGAGCTTGCCGGGGATCGTCTTGTCAACAGGGAGCAGGGGATCCGAAGCGCCCGTTACACGCATAGCCTGATAAACGTAAGAACGACCCGAAAGCGGATCTCTTATAGCACCGCCGAGGCAGGTTGCCGCACCACCGAAAGGTTCGATCTCAGTGGGGTGGTTATGTGTTTCGTTCTTGAACATAAGAAGCCACTGCTCGTCCTTGCCGTCAACGTCAACGGTTATTTTTACGGAGCAGGCATTTATTTCTTCACTCTCGTCAAGGTCGGGGAGAAGACCGTCTTTTTTCAGCTTTCTTACTGCGGCGGTCGCAATATCCATAAGGCAGACAGGCTTTGTGCTTCTGCCAAGCTCCTCCTTGTCGAGCTTATATTCCTTATAAGTTTCGGCAATGTAGGGAGCGTCAATCTTCGCATTGTCGATTATTGTTCCGAATGTTGTATGACGGCAGTGATCCGACCAGTATGTATCTATCATTCTGATTTCGGTAAGGGTAGGATCTCTCTGCTCCTTCTTGAAATATTCCTGACAGAACTTTATATCGCCAAGATCCATAGCAAGTGCGTACTTCTTGATAAACTCGGCAAGCTCGTCTTCGGAAAGACCGATAAATCCGTCAAGCACAGCTACGTCCTTCGGAATATCATACTTTACATCAAGCGTTTCATACTGATCAAAGCCACATTCTCTTGCTTCTACGGCATTTATGAGATAGTGCTTTATCTTAGTAAAATCCTCATCTGAAATATCGCCCTTAAGGATATACAGCTTTGCGTATTTAACTGTGGGACGTTCGCCCTGGCACAGCATCTGTATACACTGAGCGGCTGAGTCTGCTCTCTGATCGAACTGACCGGGTAAAAACTCGGTTGCAAACATCTTCTCATCAGCCTCAATCTCAGGCAGTGAATAATAAACATCGTCAACAGGCGGTTCTGAGAATACGGTGGGAGTAGCTTTTTCAAAATTCTCCTTTGTGATACCCTCTGCATCGTAACGGTTTACGATACGCACATCCTTGATACCCTTAATCTGAAGTGCGGTTTTAAGGTCTGAGAGAACAGCTTTTCCCTCAACGGCAAACTGCGGTTTCTTTTCCACATAAATGCGATAAACTGACATAAACTTCCTCCGTCGTTTTTTGTGATAGTGCCACAGGCTTTTGCAAGCGTGTAAAGGCACAAAACTATCAATACCTTTTAATTATACTACAATATCTGCCCGATTACAAGCATTTTATTTCTTCTCCGACACAAAAATCACTGCCCGATGCTCCTGTAATTTGTACAGTAATTATATCCTGTCTGTTTGCGTCACTGCCGTATATGCGCACGGGAACGTACTGCGGGGTAAGGCCGTTTGCGTATTCTTCGCTTTCCCTGCGCTGAATAAGCACCTTTTCCGTCTTTCCCACGCACGAGCGGAAATATTCTTCTTTCAGCTTTTTTGCAAGGCTGCTCATAGTGTGGTATCTCTTTACGGCAATATCATGTGCAACGTGGTCTGTGCGTCTTGCCGCCGCTGTACCCTCTCTGATCGAGTAGGTAAAAACGTGCATTGCCGCAAAACCGACTTTTTGGGCAAATTCGCAGGATTCTTTGAATTCTTCGTCGGTTTCCCCTGCAAAACCTACCATAATATCGGTAGTTATCGCACAATCGGGAAACGCTTTTCTGAGCCTTTGGACTATATCATAGTATTCATCGGGCGTATAATGCCGGTTCATACGCTTCAATGTAGCACTGCTTCCGGACTGGAGCGACAGGTGAAAATGCGGACAGAGCTTCTTTTGTGCCGCCATTCTTGCTATATCCTCATCTGTCAGCAGCTCCGGCTCAAGCGATGACAAACGTACACGCTCCACACCGTCCACCGAGCATACCGCCTCTATTGCATCTGCAAGCCTCAGCCCGATTTCCTGACCGTAGCAGGAAAGGTTGATGCCGACAAGCACCATCTCCTTATGACCGCACGATACCTGAAACCTTACTTCCTCGGTTATATCCTGCAAGGAACGTGACCTTACAGAGCCTCTGGCGGTAGGTATTATGCAGTAACTGCAGAATCTGTCACAGCCGTCCTCAATCTTTATAAACGCTCTCGTCTTGCCCATATCGGCATTTTTCTGCTTTTCATATTGCTTTTTGACGGGTCTTGGCGGTATGGCAACTTGCTTTACCTTGTTGCCGGTAAAAACGTCTATCATATCAGCAATGCTGTCTTTATGCTCGGTACCCGTTACTATATCGGCTGACAGCTTTGAAGCCGTTTCGGGAAAAGCCTGCGGAAAACAGCCCGTAAGCACGACTATCTTCATAGGGTCGCTGCTTTTTATCCTGTTTATAAGCTGTTTCGCCTTTTTATCGCTGTTTTCCGTTACTGAACAGCTGTTTATTATAACAATATCCGCCGTGAAAATATCGTCTGTTTTCTCGTATCCGTGTTCGTCCATAGCCTTTGCTACCGAAGCACTTTCATATTGGTTGACCTTGCACCCGAAGGTCTGTACGGTATATCTGATAATATCACTTCCATAATAAATTGTGGTGAGTTTCACCAAAAGTAAACTCCCGACAGCCTAATTATACTTTATTATTCCGAAATTTGCAAGCTGTGACGATTTTTTGACAATAATACTCTTGACCGTATCGTGAAATGTGTTATTATATAGCTGTAAGGAGCGATAAGCACTTACAGTGATAAGGCGAAAACGGGAAATCAGGCTAACGGTTATCTCCGATTGAAAAAATTAAGTAAAATCATTTAAAAGCAATTGACAACCGCCTTACATTTTGGTAAAATGAAATCAATCGGTCAGGAGCCGAAATTTGACCTGAAATATGAAAGGTAGGTTTTTTGTATGAAAACAGCTAATATCAGAATCAATACTATTGAAGACGTTAAGAATTTCGTAACAACAGTTACAAAGTGCAACTACGAAGTTGACATCGTAAGCGGCAGATATGCAATTGACGCAAAGTCAATAATGGGTATCTTCAGCCTGGATCTTTCAAAGCCCCTCGAGCTTCGTGTTCACAGCGATGATTGCGATGAGCTTATGGCTGAGCTTGATAAGTATATCGTTAAGTAATCTGTGATGCTTAATAACGAGAGCCGCCGTGCTATCTGCACGGCGGCTTTTTGTGTCTTATTCGGTTACGGTTATCGAGTTAGCGTATTTAATCTTGCACACAACGGTGTTCTTATCGCCTGACAGCATTCCTATGCGGCTTCCGTTTGAATAGAGAATATTTCCGTCTGAAAGCAGTTTGTAATCCATTATCCGCTTTTTTAAAACGGTTATGTTACCGCTTTTATCACGCTTTACAAGCTCCCAGTCCGATGGGATTATACCGTCGTCTGCGTCACCGCTTAGCTGTTTTTCGGCTTTTATCAGATTTCCCTCGATGAAGGCTTCACGCTCGTCTGCGGTTTTGCTCTTTGCCGGATTTTTACCGCCGGTACGCAAAGGTTCTCCGCCGAACGCCATTGAAAATACGCTTAAAAATCCGCCGATAGCCTTGATTATCCTGACAGGGAACATCAGTATATCCATTGCCAGATTGCTTTTCTGCTTTGTCGGAACGTATTTTCTGCGTATGTAGTATATGTTTCCGTCGGCATCGTCCTGCGGCTTTATGCAGTCGAATCCTTCCTCTGCGATGAATTCGTCTATTGTTCCGCTCCGTGTATCGAAAAGACATATCGTACACGGGCTTTTTTCCGCAATCTCTCCTGTGCCGTTTGTCGCAAAGCCCATAGCCGTATAGTAGATTATATCGCTGTTCCTGCGTGAAATAAACGGGTGCGTTTCGCTGGTAAACCCTTCTGTGAGCTGTTCAAAGCTGCCGTTTTTCGTATCGACAAGGGCAATGTGATTTTCGTAATACCCGTTTCCTGCACTGACTACGCACTTCCCGTCACAGCAGTCAATATCATTGATTATTTCCTCACGGTTTGCGAAAATATAGTTTTCTCCCTCGCTGTCCTTGAAGTACATACCGCCGACATTATCCGCAAAAGTCGTGTATATCAGCCTGTCGCCGCACGAACCGATGCCCTTGAGCATATCGAATGCTTCATTTTCGCCGTATTCCTTCTGCTCAACGCCCATGAACTTTGCACCTTTGCCGGTGGTTTTCCATTCATCACGGGCCTTCATCTTACGCACTGCGTCACGGTAGCTCTCCACACGCTCGCAGTGAACGAGGTGTTCCTTGCCGTTTTCGATATTATAAAGCTCGCCTTCCGATAGGCAGTAAATATTCATATTATTCCCCCGAAGCTGTTATTTTTGTCCGTAATATGCGTTAGCGCCGTGCTTTCTCAGATAGTGCTTATCAAGAAGCTCCTGCTGCATAGGCTCGATATTTCTGTCAAGCAGAAGGTTGAACATGGCCATATTTGCGACATTTTCAAGCACGACCGCATTGTGTACAGCGTCGATTGCGTCCTTGCCCCAGGCAAAAGGTCCGTGAGAGTGTACGTTTACTGCAGGTACGGAATCGGGATCGATGTTACGCTTTTTGAACGTATCAATGATTATCGTGCCTGTTTCCTTTTCGTATTCGCCGCCGATAGCTTCGGGCGTCATCTTGTCGGTGCAGGGTATAGCACCGTAGAAATAGTCGCCGTGCGTTGTGCCGAGCGCAGGAATATCAAGTCCGCTCTGCGCAAAGGTCGTACTCCACTGAGAATGCGTATGAACTATACCGCCGATGTCAGGGAATGCTTTGTATAGTTCAAGATGTGTCGGAGTGTCGCTTGACGGCCTTAAATCGCCCTCGACCTGCTCGCCGTCAAGAGTTACTACAACAAGATCGTCTACCGTCATACCGTCATATTCAACGCCGGATGGCTTTATTACTACAAGTCCTCTTTCACGGTCTATCCCCGATACGTTGCCCCATGTGAATGTTATAAGGTTGTATTTCGGAAGCAGTAGATTTGCTTCAAGCACCTGCTTTTTGAGCTTTTTCAACATAATACCGTCCTCCTGTTTTATTTGCATTTTTTGACGAATCTTCCGTCCATTTTCTTTATAAAATAGTTTCTTACATCCAGCGTTTCCTGCGGTGTAAGCTGATTTTTCGGCAGGCAGAACGCAAGGTTATATCTGAAATAGATTATAAAGCACTTTTCGATCTCGTATATTTTGAAAATCGTATCCCACTGTGCGTTTATATCGGTAGCTGTCCTTCCGCCGAACACCCTTACCGATGCCGCATCGTAGCTGAAGGTACGCTTTGCGTTAAGCACCACCTTGCCGTACTTTATACCGTCCTTTGCTTTCTTTGAAATGATAAGAACATCGGCAAGGATCACCGCAGTGCAAAGAAGGCATACAGCCGCCGAAATATACAGCGGAATTATTCCCGCAAGCCCGATAACGAGCGATGCCACCGCAAGTACCGCCATAGTGATAAACAGAATGTTATTCGACTTTTTGAGCGAGTATTCGGTGAATTTTACTAATGTGCGGTAGTCCTCCGCAGTAGTTGTTATCTCCTTTGAGAACAAGTTTTATTCTTCCTTTCGGTTATTATTGATTTCTTTCGAGCTTACAAAGCTGTCGTTTTTTCTTTCCGGCTCCGGTGTAATGTCGGTTTCTGCTTTTGTTGCAGGCGTTTTTTCTTCGTCAAGAACTTTGTATATCTCATCTTTTTTCTGGACAAAGAGCAATTCGTCCTCGCCTGTAACTATATCGACCTTTTCGCCTGATTCAATATCCGTGTGATATACGGATATTGCGTCAAAACGGTAATTCAGACCGTTATATTTTACCCGAACCTTCCCGTAGCCGCTGCCTGCTATATTTTCAAGTGCGACAGCCTCATATCCCGTAAGATCGTCGGGCTTCGGCGCTTTGCCGTTCACAAAACTCTTTACGGCAGGAGAAAGAAAGTGCATACCGATAAAGTTTACAATAAATCCCATTGCGATATCGGCGGGAACTATGAAGTACCACGGCAGTGAAAGCTGCAGCAGCATCAGCCCGAAATATCCGAATACCGCAGTAAATACCGCATATCCGTATATCCCCTGAGGAATAAACTGCTCGATCGGTATAGTCCTGCCCTTCGGCAGTCTGAAGCCGAGGTTTATTTTCAGCCTGAAGAACAGCAGCATTACAAGAAGTCCGCATATGCCGACAGTACCCAGTACGGCGCAGACTATAAACAGTACACGCATATTATTCCTTATTTTCGGATTTGGGAATTACGGTAAGGCGTACCTTTACTATTCTTCTTTCGCTAACTTTAAGAACCGTTATTCTGAAATCGTCTGTTGTAACGCTTTCGTTTGTTTCAGGAATTTTTCCGAAAAGCTCAAGCACCCAGCCGCCGACGGTTTTTGCGTTGCCGTCGATTTTCGGGCTATCTCCCGTGCGGTTATGCCAGTAACGCTTGAAAGCGGTCAGCGATACATCGCCGTTGACGTTGAACTCGTTTTCCGATACGAATGTGACAGGGGCGATTATCTCATCGTTCTCGTCCCATATTTCACCGACAAGCTGTTCGAGTATGTCTTCAAGAGTAACTATACCGAGCGTTCCGCCGTACTGGTCGAGTACGACAGCCATATGTACCTTGTCCTTCTGCATCTGCTTCATTATATCGCTTATCTTCATCAGATGAGGAACATAGTGAATTTCCTGCATTATATCACGCAGTAAGAACGTTTCGTCATCTTTTTTAGTAAGATATTTCTTGAAAAAGTCCTTCTGGCTCACAAAGCCGATAATGTGGTCTATAGAGCCTTCGTAAATGGGAAGTCTTGAATATTCCTCGTTGATAAAGGTTTTCTTTACCGTTTCAATATCTTCGTTTACATCGACCGCAATGACGTCTACACGGTGAGTGATTATCTCGTCAACTACCGTTTCGTCAAATTCAAGAGCAGACTTCACAAGATCACGCTCCTGTTCTTCAAGTACGCCCTCATCCTCGATTTCGTCTATTATAGCCATA
>ERZ773260.1469-NODE-1469-length-30320-cov-4.074608_pt1 | contig 30320 bp, 14 predicted proteins | sample MGYA00511387_ERZ773260 | MGnify/ENA primary metagenome ERZ773260 (study PRJEB29015, sample SAMEA2737745) | human gut metagenome | biome: human gut; feature: human-associated habitat; material: faeces | place: China | collected 2012 ... | reverse complement strand
GTGGTGCTGCCCCTTCGGGGCGTGCTATTTATGAGTTTTGATACACCACCATTAACAACAGAAATACAAATCATTACAACTATTTGCAATGGCTACGGCAAGAATGCCGTAGCCTCCTACGATGCTTAGCCCTAAGAGCTGTGCTGATTTGCAGGTGGTCTTAGAGGCAGAGCTTGTAGACATGTGTCTGCTTGCCTGCTTCTATGCGCAGCACGTACACGCCGGGGGCGAGGTGTGATGTTGAGATGGTGAGGTGGTGTGATGGTGAGATGGTGAGATGGTGAGATGGTGAGATGGTGATCAGCTCGCCGCTCACGTTGTAGAGGCTTACGCTCTTGATGCCTTCGCCGGTGACAACAATCTGCGAGCCCTCGCGCTTCACGCTTACGGTAGGAGCCGCAGCCGACTCAACGCTGGTTGGTATGTCGTTGGTGAGTGTGAGCAGGTCGCCCTCGCGCTTGATGTATGTTGCTGGTGCGTCTGCCACCTTCAGCTCCATGTCTTCGCCGTTCTTCGCGCCCATCATCATCACCTTATATATATGTCCGTCCTCGAACGGCACGCTGCTCTTGCGCAGCCAGTAGCTGTAGAGCGGAATGTCGAAGGCAGAAGACACGGTTACGTCGTCGTCGATGCCGTTGACAGCCACCGTCTCGCAGAGCTCCACATCCTCGCACATCATCTTCACGTGACCCTCGTAGCTGAGTTTCTCGTTAGTGCGCAGCAGAACGCCGATTTTAAAGAGCGAAGTCTGCGACATGTCGAGTACGCCCGACTCCACCTTCTGCTCCGAGTTGTCGCAGAAGAACACCTCCACCTTTGCCATGAGCGGTTTCTCCTCAGCCTTCACCACTTCGATGTAAGCTGCATCCTTGTCGTGTATGTTGTTGATAGGGTAGAAGTCGGTCTCCTCCTTGTCGCGTGTCGCCTCGAGCTTCACCTCGTAGCGTGCCGGGGCGAGGTCGGTGGGTATCGAGAGTTTAACGGGTATCTCCATCTCGGTGAAGCCCTCAATCTCCGTCAGCTGGTCGACGCGTGTGTTCAGCACCACCTGCTTAGCCTCGTCGAGCAGCTGCACGCGCAGATAGCAGTCGCGTGGCACGCCGTTGAGGTTCTTCAGGTTGAAGTAGGCGTATATGCTTTCGCCCTGCTCCGCATTGGCAGAGAGGCGTGGCTGGTTCATGAGCTGGAAGACGACATTCTCCGTAGAGCAGGTCTCGGAGATGCGTCCCTTGCCGTCGGTGAGCTCCACTTCGATTGTCGGAGCCTTCTTCATGCGCAGGAAGTCGCCCCATGTTCCGTCTTCGCCCATAGCTGCGCATACGGGCACGAGGCGGTAGTAGCCGTTGGGAAGTCCGTCGAAGCTAACCTTTGTAGAGAGTGTGTGCACCATGAGGTTGTCGGTGCCCATGCTGCCACCGTAGTCGCCGAAGATGCGCTGCGTAAATCCGCCTGTGGCGTGGTCGTCCGAGTAAGCCACGCTCTTGAAGTTGCCCTCAGCGTCGTATATAGCCACGCCCACGTCGCCCTTGAACGCCTTGCCCTTGTTTACGAACGAGGTCATCTCTATGGTCTGCTTCTTGTGTGCGTCGAACGCCTTGTCTGCGGCATCCTTCATCGTGAACGTGCCGCCCTCGTTGAACATCAGCTGCGGCATGTTCTCAAGCAGTCCGGGGTCTATTGCGGGATACTTGCCGTTGTTCGGGTGGGCGAGTATGGCTGTGATGGCGCGGTTGAACGCGAGCGGTTTGTTGCCGAACTCGTCGCCCGTCTCCTGCAGGCTGAGGTTGGTGAGCGAGAAGTAGGCGTCGCCTCCGCCGTCCCAGCCGAAGTTCATGTGGAAGAGTCCGTTCTCGTCGAAGCCGTCGGTGACCCAGGCGTGGCCCGAGCTTGAGCCGGCAGGGCGGCCCTCCAGGTAGACGGGGCAGCCGTTTAGCAGTTCCTCGCGCAGTATCTCGGAGAAGCGTGTTGCGCCCTCCATCGCCTTTGTCACGTAAGCCGCGGTGTAGTCGAAGTGCTTCTGCAGGGCGTTGTATGCGTTCACGCCCTGTGTGCCGCTGAGTGCGGGGGTGTACTGCATGAACGATGCCACGCCGAAGTCTCTCATGAGCAGAGCCACGGCAGCTCGCTGCTCCTTCGTGGGCTGCACGGGGTAGCGGTAGTCGTCGAGCATGTTCGCCCAGTCGTAGTGCGACTGAGAGAAGTCGACGTACACGTCGTCGTCATAGGCAGCCACTTTGTAGCCGTTTTCGCCCTTGCCCTGTGCCGGCCAGCGGTGGTAGCGCATTATCTGCGCCATAGCCGTAGCCACGCAGCCTGTGTAGGGATAGCCGCAGAGCTCGTTGTATGGCTCGGACTGTCCCCACTTGCTCTTGAGCAGCGGTGTGACGGTCTTGGTGAACAGTCCGGCGCGTGCAGGAGCGTGTGCTACAACTGTTCCCTCCTTCAGTGCCTGGTAACCCTGCCTGTAGCCTTCGAGCAGCAATCTGACGCAGGGGTTGGCGTTGAGCGTGTCGAGGGTGTGCTCTTTGCTGTATGCGAGCACTTCGCCCATAGCGTCGTCGCCGGCAACGAGCACGAAGCCGCGACCGTCGGCAGCGTTGAAGAGATGGTAGGGTGAGGGGGTGAGGTGGTGAGATGTTGATGGAGAGAGGCGCATAGACAGATTGTCGTGAAGCGATACATATCGCTTTGCGATCTGCGCCGCCTTTTGCGGGGTTACAGGTTTTGCGTTCGCCGTCTGAGCAGCGGCGAACAAGAAGCAGACAACAGCCGCGAACACGGCAATCATCGACAGTTGATTAGCTTTTCTTTTCATTAGCAATGTTATTGATTTTGTTTTAGAGCACCCGTCGTTTCCAGCCGCTCAGTTTGTTGAGAGTTGCAAAATTACTTACACTTTTTCAAACAGATATCGCTCTGCAAGGTAAAAATTGTTAAACGGTGTAATTACCGTAGCGCAAAAACAACGTTCCCGCACCGTTGTAACAGCATTGCGGTTGTAGCTTGCAAAAAAAAATGCTTAATTTCTTTATTCTTTCTTTACGTTTTTCCGTTTTTTGCGTAACTTTGCTTATCCTAAAGTGTATGTATGCGTACGAGCATACTGTTGTTATATATACAGAAAGAGTTATGCTATATTTGTTACAGTTCGCATGTCTGATATTCATGCTTATAAGCGCATTCTTCCTTGCCGTCACGCGTATTCACGTAAGATGGACAAATCGGCGGTACGAGTATTCGCGCTGGATGATATCCTCGGCGTTGCTTTTGATGGCAGCACACTTCTTCCTGCAGATGCACTATGGCTTCCGCGCCACGAGCACATACTTAGGTGCTGTTATTAACATACTGGTTTATCAGCCTTGCTTCACGCTTTTCGCGATGGCTATCTACAACGTTGAGGCTACCCACACCAAGCGCCGTAAGATGAACCTTATCTGCGCCGCCGTATACGCCGCCATGCTTGCCGCCTTTGCTGTGGGCTACAGCTTTAGCGGTTCCCTGAACATTGGCGCATGGCTTTACGTGATGCTTGCTCTCTTTTTGGGCAATATTGTCTACTGCATATACATGATAATAATAGAGATGAACAAGCGGAAGAAGCTCCTTGAGACGATGACAGCCACCGACATGCGCCCTTTCACGCGATATGCTTATGCCTGCCTTACGCTGCTCTTTATCACAGCCACCATCATCCCGTTTGCCATCCTTTCTACTAAGTCGCTATATATAATAGGTCCCTTCGGACTCGTAGCCACGCTCTTCTTCATCGTCAATTTTGTGGCGCTCGGCTTCAATTATGTCCCAACTGAAGAACTGTTGGATAAGGAAAGAGGCAATAATCTGACCGCCGATGCTGTCAACGCTGAAAGCGAGGAAGAGTCTGTCAAGTGTGACGTGCAGCAGTCTGCGCCTGATATCGGCAGTGAGCAAACCTCCAAACGGCTACCTACCTCACGAATTGCCTTCATCCGGTCTGCCCTCGACCATTGGTGTGCCGACTTAGGCTATAAGGACTGCACAGTCAATATGCTGACATTGTCAAATTTGCTCGAAATCAACAAAACCGAGCTGTCGCAATACTTCAGCCAGTGTCAGAACACAACGTTCCGAATCTGGCTTAGCGAGATACGCTTCAATGCTGCCAAAAAGATGATGATGGAAAATCCTGACTTCAGTAACGACATCATCTCCTCCGAATGTGGCTTCTCCTCACGCTCCTATCTATACAGAGTGTTTAAGGAGAAAGAGGGATGCACGCCTGTCGCTTGGCGAGACAAGCAAGCATGATAGCCCGTTAAGATACACACTGTTAAGGTGTCTACTTCCTACGAAGTGGACACCTTTTTTGTTGGAAGTAGACACAGCGACGCAGCAATCAGACACTTAATTTTAATAAAAAAGTCTAATTTTGTAATGTGAAACGAAATCACATAATATAAATTAATCAATAACTCTAAAACATCATTAAAATGAAAAGAAGAAGACTTCAGCAACCTCCTCCTTATCTGGACAGGCGGTTTGCAGGCAATTCTGTTTCTACGCGGCGTTCCATGCGAACGTCTGCAGGAAGATTCATGCAGTTCTTCCTTTGTGTCGTGATGCTGATGGCGTTCTCAGTGCAGAAGGCGTCGGCAGACGATTGGAACAATGCTTGGATTAAGCAACGGTTCAATCCGGTTGATGCTACTCTTGAACTTGATATCCGCGTATATCAAGATTGGGGTGCCAGCGGTGATGGTCATTGCGGATTCTGCCGCAAAAATGGTTATCTCACTGTGAATGTAGCAGGTAAGGAAATCAAACTTAGAGGACCCGAAGATAAATGGACGAGTCTTGAGGTTGGTGGCGACCAAGTTACCGGAATCGATTACAAGTATGTTCAATGGCTGGGCAAGTTGACAGATCCGACCAATGGTAAGAAAGCATATTATTTAAGACTTATCATTCCTTTGAAGCAAGTCAATTCGAGCGAGAGCGTTACATACACTGGTAAATGGTGGCGTAGAGGACGCGACGATAATAATGTTACCCATACGGTTAACATAAAAACAAATTATGGTTGTACGAAAACCGTGATAACCGGTGGCAGATATTACGTGTTGAACAGTACTCCTGGATATATCATCTTTTTTAAGAAAGACGGAAAGGCTTCCGACTATTCCATTGATAGCTACGGTTCTTTCGTCTTATGTAACTCGGCGGGAGAGGAAATAAGCGGAATAGGTTCGGTCAGTGCAAGCAATACAAGCGGTTCGTTCTTCGTTCCGACTGACAAGATGAGCCTTGACAACTTCTCCGACTATAAGGTGAAGCAGAAGTATACGCCAAGCTATAACAAACAGGTGACATACTCTACGCTCAGTGACAGCCACACGCGCCCTGCCTATCCGCAGGTGAAGGAAATCAGCGCCGACTATAATCAGGTGACGCGCAAGGCGAAGGTGAACTGGAATCTCAGTGCGGCTCCGACGCAGAACTGCATTGAGGACAATATGGTGCTCACAATCAAGAGTACGGACAAGGCTACAAATGCTGTGGAGACAACCACACAGAATATCCAGTATATGGCTGGTAAGACAGCATACAGCTATGAGTTTGACGTACCTTTAGGCAAGAGCATGAATTATGAATTCAGCATTAAGCGTTCGCATACAGGCAACTCTGACGTGTGGAACAACGCTTTCAGTAAGCATACTTCTCTATCGGCTTCTGCAAAGCACAGCAATGTTACAGCAGGTTCTGTACATGCCGTGCTGGACGAGGAAGCCAAGACTGCCACTATCACTTGGCAGACAGAGGGCGACATCTGGAGTTCGGGCACCAAAGCGGTGATTACACGTATCAACGTAACAACCAATACTACCGACAACATCGAGCTGTCGAAGGAAGAATTCCTCAGCGGCAAGTATGTTGACAACATGATAATGATATGCAACGAATATCGTTACCGCCTTACGGTGAAGCCTACCGAGGCTTACGGCACTCTGCCTACGGTGGCTGCTCCGGAGTCAATCATGCCCACAAGCATAGGCAATCTTGTTGCGTTTACAGCCGGCAAGGGCTACTACTCAGACCGTGTAGAACTGGCGTGGAGCAGCAAAGGCAACTTTGAGCGCTTTGTAATCAACCGCAAGGAGCATGGCGCTCCTGATACAGACTATAAGCAGATAGCCGTTACCGAGGGCAACGAGGCTCAGAACGACTACTACTACAACGACGTTAATGCTATACCTGGCATCGTATACGATTATAGCATACGCGGACAGGTGATGTGTTCGGGCAAACTGATTGAGAGCGATGAGAAACTTACTGACGTTGGTTTCCGCACACCTACGGGCGACATCTACGGACGCGTGACGTTCGAGAGCGGACAGGCTGTGTCGGGCGCAAAGGTTAGCGCTGAGCCAACGGAAGGTTCGGGCGTTCCGGGCAAGTCGTACGTGTTCACCGGTGCGTCTAATCTTACCGTCGACAACGACCAGCTTCTGAATGACGCCACGCAAGCAGTTACGCTTCAGGCATGGGTGAGAGCAGCCAAGGAAGGCACCATCATCGAGAAGCCGGGCATGTACAAGTTGGCGTATAACGGCAAGAAGATTGAGTTCACAGCTGGCACTCAGACGCTGAAGACTCCGAAGAAGCTCAGCGACTATGCTTCTGCTTCGCAGTTCGTGCATCTCTCAGCCGTGGCAAACGACACACACCTTTATATATATGTAAACGGACTGGCTGTGGCAGAAGCCGAGCGTACGGCTCAGATTACGGGCAACAACAATAAGGTGGTGATGGGCGAAGGCTTCGAAGGAGCCATCGACGAGGTGCGTCTGTGGAACAAGGCGCTCAATGCTGACACCATCGCAAGCGACTACAACCGCTACCTCGTAGGTAATGAGGACGGTCTGCAGGCTTACTACACCTTCGACTATTCGGTTGACGACGCCTTCTACGACATCTCGTACAAGGGCACTAAGTACAACATGAACCATGGTGTGGCTACGAATGTTACGACCAGTTCGAAAGACATTCCTACTTCCGCACAGCTCGGCTACAGCAGCTACACAGCTACAGACGGTTCTTATCAGATTCGTTCGCTGCCCTACACTGGCAACGGAACTACGTATATGATTGTGCCGACACTCGGCATACATCAGTTTGCATCGGCAAAGGAGCTGCGCCTCATCAACTCGCAGGCACAGAGCCACACCGTGAACTTCACGGACAAGTCGTCGTTCAAGATTTCGGGTAAGGTGATGTACAAGGGTGGCAACGTGCCCGTAGAGGGAGTGTCGTTCGCCGTGGACGGAGTCACCGTAATGGACGGCAAGAGCAACATCGTGAAGACCGACGCTCACGGACAGTTCACCATAAGCGTACCTGTAGGACAGCACGAGGTGAAGGCAGTGCTCGCCAACCATACATTTGAGAACGGCGGCAAGCTGACCAACAGCGACGGCACCGACCGCAACTATCAGGACGACGACAACGGATTCGAAATCTTTGACGTTACAACCGTACGTTACATCGGACGTGTTGCCGGCGGCACCAAGCAGGAGGCGTTCCCCGTGGGCCACTCGCTTTCGAAGAACAACCTCGCTGACGACGTACGCATCGAGCTTACATATCAGAACGATGCCTACCAAATGACCGCCACTAAGCACGAGGAAACCCTCAACCACTTCAAGGGTGTATATGCCAAGAAGCAGTACGACAACCGCGTGGTGTACGAGGGCAACAAGATTACGATTTATCCTAATGCCGAGACGGGTGAGTTCTTTGCCGACCTCATTCCTGAGAAGTATAAGATTAATGTAGTGGTGCCCGGCCATGACAACATCCCGGGCAGTGGCGAAGACCTCAACCTGAGCAACGAGTTTGCAAAGCAGAGCGAGGTGAATGCTTATGTCGACTCTATCTCTACGCAGGGCAAGTTTGTCAATTGCAGCGACACCGTATATTACAACAAGAAGCAGCAGTTCATCAAGCGCTACACTCCGTCAATCATCGTGAAGGAGAAGGTGAAGGGTAAGCTTCAGGACTTCTTCGGAAAGGAAGAACTCAGCATTGCTACCCTCGATCAGACAAAGACCATAAAGGTGAAGACCTACAATCCTGACAATGCTGCACAGCCTTACACACTCGGCGTGCCGGTGTATGAGCAGGGACAATACGTCACTTATCACATCACCACAGCGGAGGTGTACGAATATAAGGATAAGGACGGCAGACGTAAGGATGGCGTTAAGGAAGACATCGTGCCAACGCCTGAGGCTAAGCTGTCATTCAGTAGAGGCGACATTGCGTACGGAACGCAAGAAGACATCACTACCGACGAGAAGGGTGAGGCAGAATGGACATTCCAGGTGAATAATCCGGAAATGACCTCGGCCATGCGCTCTGCCGCTATGGATATGACCTACAGCGAAAACAGCGAAAGCACATCTTCTACAACAATCAACTGGAAGGGTGGCTTTGATGGCAAGGGAAACACTAAGGCTATCGTAATTGGTGCAAATACTTTAGGTTCGGACTTCGTAACGAACGGACCGGACAAGGTGCTCTTCGTGCTGCGCGACCCGCCGGGAAGCAACTCGTATGCTTATCTTGAGAAGGGCGTGACAGTTACTTCTACAAGTACGTATGAGGGAAATGTTACTAACGAGGGAGTATTGAACAACGAGGCAAAGGTTGGTGCCAAGGTCATCACCTTCACCGGTCTTGGTGCCGGAGTGGTGAACGAGAACGATGTGAAGAACGAATTCTCATTCGGCGCTTCTCACAGTGAGACAATCGGTGGTACTGACTCTGACACTAAGACGATGACCACTACCACACGCTTCGAGACAAGTAGCGACCCGCAGTATGTGGGAAGCGACGGCGACCTCTTCGTAGGCTATTCTACTAATATCGGCGTGGGCAAGACCGAAAACATCGCCGTTACTACACGTGAGATGTATCTCGCCAATCCTACCGAATACGAACTGTTTGGCAGTGTTACTCCTGAAAGCAACGAGTATCTGCTTGTGAAGACTACTGGTCTGGGACTTTCGCAGAAGTATGGTACTATGTTCACCTATCCGCAGGTACACATAGAGCAGGTGCTGCTGCCTAAACTTGAGGACGTACGCAACAAGTTGCTGCATCAGCAGGCTGAAGGTGTAGACTTCCAGGCTATGGCTAACAACACCAAGAAGCCTGTTTACGTTTCTAAGCTTGCTGTAGACGATCCTAACTTCGGCAAGAGCAACAACGACAAGGTGTTTAAGGGTGCCAATGCCAACACCCCGACAGACGGACCGAGCTACAAGATTTACGCTCCTGCAGGACAGCCGTTGAAGGAGGATACTATCATGTTCCTCAATCAGTCGATTGACAACTGGAAGATGCAGCTGCGCAACAACGAGGAGCAGAAGGTTAAGGCAGAACTCATGCAGAACCATTCGTTCCAGGGCGGTGCCTCTTATGAATACTCTGAGGAGTATGAGGTTGGACGTTCGGAGACTCAACGCTTCTCGATCTTGATTGGCGCTCAGTTCACCAACAACTTCGGATGGACACTCAATGGCACTGGTATGGTGCTCACTGTAGACGAGAGCTTTACCACTGAACACGGCGGCGAGTTCTCAACCGAGGAGACGGCACGCCACTGTAAGGGTTATGTGCTTGCGGAGGAGGGCTCTGACTACCTCTCTGTAGACGTTTGCCGCGAGGCAGGATATAAGGATGGCGACCAGTATATCAAGTACAAGGATATGAAGAATGAGGAGGGAGAGACTTTCTCTACGTTCATCTTCAAGACCCGTGGCGGTGCGACGTCTTGTCCTTACGAGGGCGAATACAAGACGAAGTATTACGAGCCGGGACAGCACGTGATAAATGAGGCAACGGTTCAGATGGAGGTGCCGGAGATAACCGTGGAGAAGGACTTCGTAGAGAATGTTCCTTCGGGCAAGTCGGCTTACTTCACGCTGTATCTGCGCAACAACTCGGAGTCGCAGGACGACAACTGGTATAACCTCGTAATCGACGACGGCAGCAATCCGAACGGAGCGCAGCTGCTCATGGACGGCGCACCGATCGGCAACGGCAGGGCATTGCTCGTGCCGGCAGGCGGAACGCTGACGAAGACGTTAGAGGTGCGCAAGGGTTCGGTGATGAACTATGACAACCTCAGACTGATGTTGCAGTCGCAGTGTCAGTGTGACCCGACCGACTTCCAGGGCGACATCTACGACGACGTGACGTTCAGCGTACACTTCACGCCTTCGGCTACGGACGTGAGCCTGAAGAAGCCGACGGACAACTGGACGTACAACACGAAGTTGCCAACGACGGAGGTGAACGGCGTGCAGAAGCATTACATGGACGTGGTGATTGACGGCTTCGACGTGAACTATGACAATTTCCACCGCATCATGCTGCAGTACAAGCCGTCGTCGGGCAGCGACAACGACTGGACGACGCTCATGAGCTACTACGACGACGAGACGCTCTATGACCAGGCGGTGAAGAACGGCATGAACGCGGAGATGATTAAGGCGGCGGACGCGGGCACGATAAAGTATCGCTGGTTCATGGACGACCAGCAGGATCAGCGTTACGACCTGCGCACGGTGGGTACGAGCATGATAAACAATGAGGAGGTTTACAACTATTCTGCCGTGCACACGGGCATAAAGGATATGTACAACCCGCGCCTCTTCGGCAGCGCGCAGCCGGCGAACGGCGTGCTCACCGTGAACGACGAGGTGATGCCCTGCCCGCACCGCGCCACAGCTCAATGTGAGCGAAAACGTCTTTACTGTTGAGAACGACCACAAGCGCTGGCAATTCGACCGTCAGTCTGGCCTGCTGACACAGTACTGGATTGGCGATAAAGCCCAACTGTTAACCCCACAGACCGACCACAGCGTGAGCGTGCGCCTGGACGGAAAGAACGACGTGCTCGTGTCGGAATTCCAGCGCAACTGGAGCGGCAAGAACCTCACCATAGAGATGTGGACACTTGCTGACAAGGCACAGGACGCCGTGCTCTTCAGTCAGGGCAACGCCAACAGCGCGATAGAGCTTGCGACGACGAGCGACAACCGCTTGAAGGTGAAGGTGGCTGAGAAGACCATCGTCAGCGACAAGGCGTTCGACTACGAGCAGGGCACATGGGCACACGTGGCTCTCGTATATAACAATGAGGGCAACGTGTCGGCTTACTACAACTACGAGCAGCTTATCAGCGCAGCTGAGGTGGGCGAGTACAACGGCGAGGGTGCTTATGTGTTCGGAGCCAGCGTGGACGGAAGCGGACACTTCGCAGGCAGGATGCACGGGGCGCGCATCTGGGACAAGGTGATGACACCGGCACGTCTGCAGACCAACTCGCTGACGATGCTCTCCGGAGCCGAAAGCAACCTCATCGCTTACTATCCGATGGCGGAGGCTAAGGGCAGCGTGCTTGCAGACAAGGCACACGGCGCTAACCTCGAGATGAGAGGCGGCGAATGGGCTAACCCAGAGGGTCGCGCAGCGGCGTTCAACGGCAAGGACCAGTATCTGAAGCTTTCTTCGGGCAGTTCGTGTGTGGTAGACAAAAGCATGGACTACACCATAGAGACTTGGTTCAAGGCTGACGAGGCTCAGCAGACGGCTACCATCATCTCCAACGGACGCGGCGACGGTGAGGAAATGGGCGGTTCGCTCAATCTCTTCGCTCTCAATCTGGAGGAGGGCAGACTGGTATTCCATAACAACGGTGTGCGTGTGGCATGTGACGGCAGCTACGCAGACAACGACTGGCACCACGTGGCTGTGGCTGTGAACCGCACGAGCGGACGCGGTCAGATATACGTGGACGGCAAGCTGAACACTTACTTCGAGGCGGCTGACCTCGGTGGCATAGCAGCGGCTTACATACATCTCGGCGCACGTGTATGGACACCGGCGGACAACCTGCAGCAGGAGAGAGCCGACAACTTCTTCAAGGGCGAGATTGACGAGGTGCGTGTATGGAATCTCTACAAGAGCGAGACGCTCGTGGAGAACGGCAACAGCAACCGACTCGACGGCACTGAGAAGGGACTCTTAGCTTACTATCCGTTCGAGACATACACGGAATGGCAGGGTGTGAAGGAACTGCAGTTCTCGCTTATGGACCAGAAGCAGCAGGCTGACCCGACACAGAAGGTGCCTGACGCTGTGGCTGTAGGAGGCGACGTGGAGACCAAGGCTTCTGCTCCTGTGAAGGCAAAGGGACCGGAGAGCAAGCTGCTCTACGACTTCGTGGTGAACAACGACGCGCTCATCATCAACCTGAAGGAGCCTTACGAGCGTATAGAGAAGACTATCGTGAAGTTCACGGTGGACGGCGTGCGCGACAAGAACGGCAACGAGATTCTCTCGCCGATAACGTGGAGCGCATACATCGACCGCAACCAGCTGAAGTGGAGCGACAACGCTCTCACCGTAGTGAAGAAGCTCAACGAGGAGAAGACGATCAAGGTGAAAGCACTCAACAAGGGCGGCTCGATAGAACACTTCACCGTAGAGAACCTTCCTTCATGGCTGGAGGCAGAACCGGCAAGCGGCACTATCGACCCGACAGCGTCTGCCGACATCGTGCTGACCATCGACCCGAGTCTGAACATCGGCACGTACGACGAGACTCTCTATCTGCGTGGCGACAACAACGTGGTGGAGGCTCTGCAGCTCACCGTTAAGGTGGAAGGCGAGAAGCCAGAGTGGACGGTCAATCCGGCTGACTTCAAGTATAATATGTCTGTCTTCGGCAAGCTGTATATAAATAAGGTATACTCTTCCGACGACGAGGATATGCTCGCTGCGTTCAGCGGCGGAAAGTGCGTAGGCGTTTGCAATAACCGCTACTACAAGCAGAACGATATGTATTACGCCATGCTCACGGTATACTCTAACGATGTCAATGGCTCCGACCTTGAGTTCCGCATCTGGGACGCAAGCACAGGACAGACTTACATCGCACAGAGCGAGAAGCCTATAAGCTTCGAGAACAACGCCGTAGTGGGCAGCCCGTCACAGCCAGTGCTGTTCACCGCTAAGGACTATCGAGTGCAGAACATCACGCTGAACGAGGGATGGACGTGGATATCGACGAACATCGCTTCCGACAAGCTCTCTGACCTCAACAAGCTGCTTGCCGACGGCAAGTGGACATCAGACGACCAGGTGAAGAGCGAGCAGTACGGCTTCGCATCATGGACAAAGCGCAACGGATGGGTGGGACAGCTCACCGAAATTGACAATGACCAGATGTATCTCGTACACAGTTCGGCACCTCAGAACCTGCATATCTCAGGAACGGCGGTTGACCCGACATCGCACAAGCTCACCATCCGTGGAGCCAAGGAGGACGGCACACCGCGCTGGAACTACATCTCGTATCTGCCTTCGGACAACTTCACGCTGAAGGAGGCTCTCGCCGGCTACGACGCTAAGGAGGGCGACATCGTGAAGTCGCAGACACAGATGGCGATGTACAGCGGCAATCTGGGATGGATCGGCAGTCTTACATACATGGAGAACGGCAAGGGATACATGCTCCAACGCCAGTCGCAGGACGATGCTCTGCTGCAGTATCCGTCGAAGACTTCGGTAGGACGCAAGGCTAAGGCTGCGATGGCAGCTGCCAAGAACGCTGACGGCACAAACGCTTACTTCCCGTATTCAGCCAATATGACGGCTGTAGTAGAAGTAGAGGGCGTAGAGCTGCAGCAGGGTGACCGCCTCGTAAGCTACGTAGGGGGCGAGCCGCGCGGCTATGCCGAGGGTATAACCCTGCCCGACGGCAGAACCATCTTCATGCTCGCCGTGGGTGGCGACAAGCCAGAGGCTGTGGACGTGACGATAGAACGCGGCGGCGACATCATCGCCAAGGCACCGAGCGTCATCAGCTATGCTGCCAACAGCAATGTCGGCACCATCAACGAGCCGATGCGCATCAGCTTCCTCGGAACCGAGGGCGGACTCTATGTCTATCCGTCGCCGTTCTACTCGCAGCTGAAGATACGCGCCATGGTAGACCGCGATGCCTACGCCGATGTCTACGTGACAGATATGAGCGGTAAGCGAGTCGTAGCATGGAACGACTGCAACGCTGGCGGCAATGTGGACATCACATGGAACGCCGGCAACATGGTTCCGGCTGGTGTGTATATCGTTAGCATCTCTGTAGACGGCAACGTCTACTCGATGAAGGTTATCAAGAAGTAATATTAACAGAAAATCTATATGAAATATATAAAGTATTCATTGATTGCCGCATTGGGCTTCCTCTTCGTGCAATGCACCGAGGAAGGCGAAAAGACCTATCCCCAGCAACCCGCTCCCCAGTGGAGCGTGGTTGAGGAGGACTTCGTAAGCGAGGCTCCGGCGTGGCAAGTGGCGGACAACGCCCCTGCCTCCGCCCCGGGGTGGAGAGCCGACTTCACTGGCAATGCCTCGGTGCCGTCGTGGACCGATCCCGACAAGAGTGTTTATCCGATGAGCATGACCGCCGTGGTGCGTCTCAGCCCCGTTCTCGAAACCCTTGCCGCCGACGGCGACATGATGGCAGCCTTCATTGGCGGCGAGTGTCGCGGTGTGGCTAAGAAGGTGATGAACGACGGCGTACGCCTCTTCTTCCTTCATGTGAAGGCACCGTCCAGTGAGAGCGGCGATGTGGAGTTCCGCTATTACAGTGCAGCTGCGAAGCGCGTCTACGTTTCCGTGGCATCAGACGTAAAGTATGAGGTGGATAAGATTTACGGCACAGCCGAGAATCCTGCTTTCCCCGACTTCGAGCAGTCAGGTCCCTTCCCCGTACCCACAAAGGCATGGGTGAAGGTGGACAAGGCACAGCTGCCGTTCACAGTAGCCGCCGGCGACGAACTGCAGGCGTTTGTGGGCGACGAGTGTCGCGGCATCAAGCACGTAGAGAGCGAGGCGGATATGCTCTACTGCTATGACATCCTCGGACGTGCAGAGGGCGAGCAGGTGACGTATCGCTACTACAGTGCAGAGAAGAAGCAGGTGTTCGTTTCCGAGCAGTCTTTCGTCATCGGCAAGCGCGGTTCGGTGGTTGGTTCTGAGGACCAGCCACAGACTCTCAGCTTCGTGCCGCAAGGCAGCATGACCGCTTACCTCACCCTTGACGCCGTTACAGGCAGCTATGCCGACAAGAGCGGCGACAAGCTGGCGGCGTTCATAGGCAATGTCTGCGCCGGCATGGGCGAAGTAGTGGGCGAGCAGGACGGCAGACCCGTATATAAGATGGTGGTGAATGGTGTCAGCTCACAGTCAGCGGCTGTGGACATTCGCTATTACAGCCATCGCAACAACTACGTGTTCACGGCACCTGCATGCCTCATGTTTGCCGACGGCAAGGTGGAAGCTTCGCCCGAGCAGCCGCTCACTGTGCCTCTTGTTCTTGACGGCAAGCATCCGCTCAAGATGACGGCTGTCGTAGCCTTGCCTCAGAACATAGTGCGTCAGGCAACGGCGGACGACGTGATGGGTGCTTTCGTGGGCACTGAGTGTCGTGGCATGGCAAAGGCGGAGCAGGCGGAGAACGGCGAGTATGTCTTCCGCATGGAGATAAACGGCAGCATGGGAGCGGAGGAAGCAGTTACGCTGAAGTATTACTCAACACGCAACAAGTATCTCTATCAGGCTCCCTCGGTGTTCACCTTTGCCAGTGGCGCAAGCTATGGCACAGTCAGCGAGCCCGGCAGACCTACTTTTCTCATTGTTGAATAAGCTAAAAACTGTCTGTATATATGAATAAGAAAACTATAATAAGCTTGGTGCTGGGGTGCATATCTGTGCTCCCGGCATCAGCACAGAACGGATGGTTTGTTGAGGCAGGCGGAGGTGTGCAGACTATCTTCTCGAGCGATGCCTGCAAGCTGGATTTCGGCAAGCGCCTCACTCCGTCATACACTATTGGCGTGGGCAAGTGGATTACTCCGGCTTACGCCCTACGTCTGCAGGTTGGAGGCTATGCGCTCAATGGTATGTCCACATCGGAAGGACTCTATCTGCGTGACCCTCAGACCGACGGTTCCGTATATGGTTCTCACGACCCGGTCATCGGCAATGTGACGGTAAACCCCGACGGCACCTATCGTCATTATCTGCGTTACGTCAACGCTCATGCCGACTTCATGGTGAGCCTCTCGCGTCTGCTCTTCCGCAGTCAGGGCAGGTTTGACGTGCTTCCTGCTGTAGGATTTGGCTACGCTCACGCCTTCGCCTATCGCGGCACGGCGAACACCAACTCGCTCACAGCCAACTTCTCTGTCGCTGCCAAGTACAGCGTGATGAAGTGTATGGATGTCAACCTTGAGATTGCTTCGGCTCTCATGCCCGACCATTTCGACGGTCGCATCACGGGCAAGAAGTATGAGCCGACGCTCGGTGCAACGCTCGGACTGACATATCGCTTCAACGCCTCAAAGCCATACGTCAGGAAGGAGCGCAGTAAGAAGCATCGCCGTGAAGCCGTGGTCGACACGGTGTATATGGTGGAGAGGGTAGTGGAGCGTCCTGTCTTTAAGGACCGCATCGTGGAGAAACCGGTGGTGAAGAAGCAGGAAGCGTTCCGTCTTGCCTCTATTAGCTTTGCTTACGCTTCTGCCAAGCCGGCGAAGAAGCAGGACATAGTGTTTGAGAACATCGTCGAATATCTCAAGCAGCACCCTTCTGCCCGCATCCGTTTGGACGGTTATGCCGACAAAGCCACAGGCAAGGCACGAACAAATCTGATGCTATCTATTCGCCGCACCGACAGTGTGCGTAATATCCTCATAGAGCGTTACGGCATCGCTCCCTCACGCATCGATGCCCAAGGTATCGGCTGCAATGCGCAGCCGTATGAGAAGAATGAGCATAATCGTGTGGTGATTGTTACGGCACTGCCCGAGTGATGTGTGTTTTGTAAAAAGAAAATTCCGTAGTAGATAATGATGCAAGAGAGTGTGTGTTTATTACATACTCTCTTGCTCGTATAGGTATAATGTCTTATTTTCCCAAAGACTTGAACATCTTGGTGATGCACTTTTTCTTCTGCTCCATGTTTGGGTGAACATAGAGATTAAGGGTTGTTGTGATGTTGGCATGACCGAGTAGTACGCTTACTGTCTTGTAGTCGCAGTTGCTTTCAATGCAGCGTGTGGCAAAGCTGTGGCGTAGTCCGTGGTACTTTAGTCGAGGAACGTCAAGACGCGCCATCAACCGATGATAATAGTTGCGATAGGTACGTGGCTCTGTGGGCTTTTCTTCATTGGTCAGCACATAGAAGTCTGTGTTTACCACCTTTTTTAGTGGTTTCACCATTGTCAGCAGTTCCTTGTTCATCGGTATCTCACGGCATGAGTTCTTGGTCTTGGGTGTGTTGATGACCAACTCCGTGTGCTTGCGTTCGCCCTCCACAATGTAGATGCGTTCAATGGTGCGGTTCACGGTGATAGTACCATTATCGGTATTGATGTCCGACCATTTCAAACCGCAAATCTCTCCGATACGCAAGCCTGTGGTCAGACTGATATAGATACCAAGGTTGCGGAATGTGAAGTTCTGTTTGATGAAATCGAGGATCTTTTTATGGTGTGCCACCGTCAGCACCTCAATATCCTTGTTGGTCTCTGTCGTGGGGTACTTGATGTCCCATTCGCAATAGTTCGTCCATTCGTTCTTTACTCCGAACTTCATCACCATTTTCAGGACAATCAGGATATCCTTCACCGTTTTGATGCTGAGACCGCCATTGAGTTTCTGCAGAACGAACTCCTGCACAAGTTTCTCACTCAGAGCCTCACAATCGCCAAATGATGGCAGAATGTGATTCTCTAAAACTAACACATAAGCAGCGTATGTGGACTGCTTAACGTAGCGTTGCTTGTCACTTTTCCAAGCCAACGCAATTTCTCTAATTGTTTTTGTTGTCATTGTAATCCTTAATTTAGAAGGTGTACATATATAATTAGAGAAAATAAGTCTCTGATGTCCCAAATAAGCGAGAGCAGAACCAAACTTGTTTGGATTCTGCCGAGCGTGAGGGACTTCGCCCGAAGGGCAATGTCCCAAATCTTAGATTCCCGGAGTTTCAGGGGGAGTGGGAGAAGTGTACTTTTGATAAAATTGCACAATACAAGAAAGGTCCATTTGGTAGTGCATTGAAGAAAGATATTTTTGTTCCACAAAGTAAGGATACAATAAAGGTTTATGAACAACAAAATGCAATAAAAAAAGACTGGAATTTAAGCAGATATTACATCACAAAAGGTTACTTCAATTCGCATATGAAACAATTTGTCGCCAAAGCAGGTGATTTGATTGTATCATGTGCAGGAACAATTGGAGAAATTTATGAATTACCACAAGATGCAGAGGAAGGAGTTTTTAATCAAGCATTGATGAGAGTACAAGTAAATGATGAGGCGGTAAACAAAGAAATTTTCATCACTGTGTTCTCTTCTATGATTGATAAATTCTCAAAAATTTACAGTAATGGTTCTGCCATAAAAAATATACCTCCTTTTGCAGATTTAAAAAAGACGCAAGTATTCTTGCCTTGTAAGGAGGAACAAAAGAAGATTGCAAAACTTTTGGCTCTCCTTGACGAGCGCATTGCTACCCAAAACAAAATCATTGACAAGTTACAGTCCTTAATCAAGGGACTAAATGACTTCTTGTATACTCAATATGGTGGTGAGGTATTGACCTCTTTTGCAGAACTTGGCACTTCATATTCTGGACTATCTGGGAAGTCAGCACAAGATTTTGGTTCGGGTAAGCCTTTCATAACTTATTTGAATGTGTATTCAAACAATGTCATCAAAGAAAATGATTTCCAATATGTGGCAATCAAAGATGATGAGAAACAGAATGTTGTAAAATACGGCGATGTGTTATTCACGTTATCCTCGGAAACTCCAGAAGAAGTTGGTGTAGGGTCTGTGTATCTTGGTAAAGAGAAAGTGTATCTCAATAGTTTCTGTTTTGGAATTCACATCACAAATACGGAAGTTGCTTTTCCTCCGTATCTGTCTTACTACGTTTCTTTAACAGCATTCCGCAAATTTATTTATCCTTATGCACAAGGAAGTACGAGGTTCAACCTGTGTAAGGCTGATTTCGAGAAGGCAAGTATTAAACTACCAACCTTAGCAGATCAAAAACGAATATACTCTATTCTGAGTCATATCGATAATAAAATCATAACAGAAAGACAAATGCTTGATCTATATAATTCTCAAAAGCAGTATCTGCTTCGCCAAATGTTCATATAAACATCTGGCGAAGCAAGTATTGCTTCTGCTTTTCATATTGTTCCAACAATCTTTTGCTTACTAAAAGTTTTTCTTCATAAGCTTTCAGTAATTTAACTATAGCTTTTTGTGTATCAAAATCAGGAAGATAGACATAACAAGAAGAAAGGTTATTTGCTGTTATTGAGAACACCTTTGTTCCTTGTGCCAATCGCTTGATTTGGTTATGGAAATAACGAGAATTAAATGCAAAGCCTTTGAAGCCTACTACTGTCCTATTCTTTATATCACGACCATGAATAGTATGTAATCCACAGATTGTATCACCTTCAATAGTATCAACAAATTCTACGGATTTAGCTATTTCGCCAGTATCTTCTGAAGCATCTGCAAAAGCAACATCTCCTACTTGGCACAATGTATATTGCTTAGGTATTGCTTCATTTTTAATCATCGGTAAAGAGGCAGAGTTAATTCCACGTGTCTGCAAATCATGTATTAAACCATAATGTAGATTTCTAATTGCACCTTCTTTATAACTCAATTGCTCCCATGATAGCGAATTGGTTGGGAAGAATTGCATAAATGAACGTAAATATGTCTTTTTCCACAAAGGATTATCCAACAAATTGTCCTCCATTCCCTTGATTAAGGACTGTAACTTGTCAATGATTTTGTTTTGGGTCGCGATGCGCTCGTCAAGAATGGACAACAATCTTGTTATCTTATTCTGTTCTTGAATAGTTCCCAGTGATACTTTCACCTTTTTAAGCATACCACCTGTAATCAATGGTTGACCAGAACCAAAAATCAACCGGTTTAAATTAAAATGCTGAAGAAAGTAATATATGTATTGAACGTCAACCTCTTTTGGCTTTATTATCAAAGTGTTGTCCGTTATGCCACATGGCTCATTTAGTATTTGAAGGGAACCTGCATTTGCTCCGACGCGAGCGACAAGTACTAAATTCCCCTCATAACATGCTTCGTTAGTTTTGCCAATTATGCCAGTTGAACCATATAGATTGTATTTTCCACTAGAAGAATGACTTTTACATCTTCCAGAAGATATGTTTTCTGTTATATCCTCAATCCTATATTCTTCCCACTCCCCCTCAAACTCAGGAAATCTGAGATTTGGGACGTTGGGCTTTTTATTTTTATTATTAATTGTCGTTGTCATTTTTAATCCTTAATTTAAGTTCACCAATCATGGCTCAGTTACATGCCAGTTACATGGTAGTTATATGCTTTATGTCCCATTATAAAGGGGTTTGAGCTTACTTTGATGCTTTTTTGAGCCTTTCAATTACATGCCAGTTACATGGTAGTTACATGACTTATGCCCAATATGGGATATAGTTATGCCTATTGCTACCCTCTGAGTTTTCTTCCTTTATCAGCTTAGCTTCCAAGGTATCTTTGATTATCCTTGATGCCATTGGGTAGTTTTTGTCTTCAATACCCAAACGAGCTCGAAGAGATTGATTATTCATCTTCTCGTTTGAAACGTATTTTAGGCAAGCGTGTTGGTAACAGGCTCTTACTCGCTCTGACTTATCCAAGTCTGCGAATTTTCGATAAGAAAATACTGTCGCAGTGGTTCGGGTTTCTTGAAGTTGGAAGCGGACAGGTGGCAACTGATATAACTCCACATAGAAGATAGTTTTATCCATCCCACTGCCTTTCTCCTCACAAATACCCATTCTACGCATGATGTCAGCAAGAGAATCGTTCCTTGACTGATATTCGTCTATGAAACGTTCTATGCTGATAAGCGGTTGTCCTGGATTAGAGAACTCAATACGATCAGAATAGATTTCTATCATAGGAAAGCCCTGCTCCGCAAAATCTTGATGGATAATCATGTTTGCGGTCAACTCACGAATGGCTATTTCTGGGTACATACGAGCATCTTTTCTTAGAGCCAAGCCTATCTCTTCATTAGCAGGAAGTTGGCTGTTTATCCATGCAACCATTTCTTCAAAGCCTATGGCGTAGCCCTTATCGAAAGTTTGTTCACGAATTGTTTCAATCTTGCTTTTGCCTTTATAGACAATTACTCTGACCATTTTACGTTTCAGTCCATCGAAATCAGAAAGATGCTTGGCAAACAGGATAGCTCCAAGTTCGGTGATGCTGTAGCCAACCTCATCTTTTACAATAAGGTTTTCAGACAAGAATCTGTCCAAGATGCCATTAGTATCTTGTGGAAGTGGCAAATGCATCATGTCAAAGTAGGTCTCTGCACTAAGATAAGAGAAAACATCCTGTCCAGATAAGCCTTTCTTCAAGACAATCTTTTCCAAAGGTTTATGACCTCCTTTCCAAATCTTGGCCTCTTTTGCAGGGAAATCCTTCAACTTGCGAGTAATCGTGCCAACTCTGATGTATGCCTCATGTAAGAAACTTACTGGGCGATTAGTCGTGGCAGGAATCTTAAATATACAGACATGACCTTTCTCCTCATAATCGAAATCGTCAATAATCTCGAAGTCAATACGAGGATTCAAACGAGTTGACAACCAAGATTCAAGTTCTTCATTGCCAACCATTTTTTGCTTGCCATATAGGTCGGTGCCAATTATATCATGGTTTTCATCATCAACACCAAATACAATATAGCCAAATGGCATGTTGCACAAATAGGCACTATTAGACAAGGCAGAGATTCTTTCACCAATCTCCTCCTTTGAATGAAAATTGTGCTTAAACTCCAGCCATTCTGTTTCTTTAGGCTTGGCAGTTAGGGCATCTATCAATTTCTTGAAATCTATATATTCCATACGACTATTCTTTTACAGGTTCAAGCAACAGCACCAATTCAGACTCAGCTATGTCGCATTTCTCAAACAAGAAGCGCAAACAACGAAGTTTACTTCTATTATCCATTGAAGTCCACAAGTATTTTTGTGGAGCAATCATTGTACAGTATCTTGTATCTGCTTGCTTGGCAGACCAGAAGAAACCTTCGGCATCATAGAGCGTATCAACGATGTCAGTGTATCGCTCCATCACAAGTTTTACAACTTGCAGAAGCATACCTTTCCAAGTAGTTTCATTGTACTCATTGCCAAACAAACGGAAACCTTTAAGATTTCTATTTGTTGGAGAGAATGTTTCTTCGTCCAAAGAGGCTTCGTCCACTGGTTTGGGCAATGGCTTGAATGTTGTTTGTGGCAATGGATAAAGTCGCAAGAATGTTGCCACTATCTCATTGCATCGGTTCTGTAACTCCGTTTCAGTCCATTTGTCACATAGCGTAACATTCTTTGTCAGACGATACTTTGAATTCTTGTATCCAGGATATATTTCATTCCCAATTTTCTTGCCATCACGCTTTATCTCAAATGGCTTATTACTTAATTCACTGTTGATACCTGTCAAAGTCAAGTTTGCAAATGTATGAAGATACTTGTCTTGTATTTCCTCAAAGTTGTCTCCAAGCATCGCTTTCCAATCACCATTGAGCGTTTGAGGCATGATATGCTCAATAGTGGCATCCTTCTTTTTCATGTCGGTTGCCACATCGTTATATTCACCATGCACAGAGTTCTCCAATCGTTCAAAGAGGAAAATCTGGAATGGCTTCAACATGTGATAAGCGTCACGTGTTTTGATTGACTCCACGAATTGCATATCTCTTGGCAATTGATAGTTACCATCACGACGCATGATGTGGTAAGTCAATATGTCAGAATATGAGTTACCAAGTTCAACATTAGCAGTACTATATTCCTCTATGCTTTTCAATACATCTTTATGCAAAGCGCAGAAAACCTGAGTAAGAGCATTACCAGGCATATTGCACACGATACGTCTTGCCAAATAGTTTTCTACCAAATCAATCACCTTGAATATCTCATCTTCTGAAAGATTGTTGGCAGAGGCATATTTCAAAAATTGTATAAAGAATACATTAGTCACATCTGTTTCTATATTACAGATGTGGCGCATCTTCTCTGTAAGTTTTGCCGTAGATAGCTTTGCCTCTGTCACTTGCTGATAGTAGTGCGCATAATCAAGCATCTTGACTAATTCTTCCTTTCGGTCATGTCCGTCCATATACTTTTTCCATTCGTAGTAGATATTTGACTGACGGACAGGACGCTGTAACTGTTGCTGAATGGTGAGATAGTCACGCAAGAACTTTGTTGGTTGGTTCTCGGTTGCCTGTTCTATCTTTTGCCAGTAGTTTTTGAAACACATATGCTGCTCCTCTGGTGTCAAAGACATCAAGAGATAGTTGCGTATCTTGTCTGCTTCAGTAAGAGCCAAGCCTGTAGAGTTCAGACTTTCGAAGATAAGCTGGGCATCATCATCACTATCTAACTCTATTGATATGATTTGCAATCGTTCTATTGCATCAAGCAATTGGTCGAAAGAGAGTGCTTGCGGTTTTCTCGTCAACAATTCATAGAAATGGCGATAGTTGCGAGTAACCTTAGAATCTTCATCAAAAGAATCTTCTTCATTGAATATCTTATCGTAAGCGATACGGTCATTCTCTATGGGAACTAACTTGATTTTACGCTCAGAGTTACAGAACTTAGCTTTTAAGAAGACTTCGTATGCTTCGTCTATTTTTGATTCTTCGCTAATTTCAATAGCACCAGCTTTCACGGCTTTTATACCTGCCAACAAAAGAAGTGAAATGGTGGTCAAACGCTGTTGACCATCAATCACCAATCTATTGTAGCTGCTATCCGCAGATGATGTAACAATAGAGCCAAAGAAATGCGAATGTCTATTTGAGCGGCTTAGTTTTACCAAGTCGCTAAACAATTGGTCGCAGTTGTCTATCAGCCAGTCATAATTGCGCTGATAGACAGGTATAACAAATTGGATTTTATGACCTTCTATAAATTCATGTAATGGTTTTGCGTAACCTTTCATTGTCAGTCCTTTTTTTGTTTATTCAACCAATCCCAATTCTTTCAAATAGCCTTCAATATCCTTGTCAAGGTCGGCACGTTTGGCTTCCAGCTCCTTTATCTCTTTCATGACAGCATGAATGTCGATAGGTTCTTCTTCCTCGAACGTATCAACGTAACGAGGAATGTTGAGATTGTAGTCGTTCTCAGCCACTTCTTGCAGTGTGGCAAGATGGCTGTACTTTTCTATCTCCTTGCGCTCACGATAGGTATCAACAATCTTCTTGATATGCTGTGGACGGAGCTTATTCTGGGTCTTGACCTTTTCAAACTCCTTGCTGGCATCAATAAACAGAATGTTGTCATCCTCCTTACGGCATTTCTTGAACACCAAGATACAGGTCGGGATGCTTGTGCCATAGAATATATTGGCAGGCAGACCGATGATGGCATCCACATAGTTCTTCTTCTCGATGAGGAAACGGCGTATTACGCCCTCGGCATTGCCACGGAACAACACACCATGAGGAGCGACACAAGCCATTGTACCACCCTCACCCAGGTGGTAAATCATGTGGAGAATAAAGGCATAGTCGGCAGTCTTGCGTGGTGCTAAGCGTCCTGCCTTGCTGAAACGATCATCGTTGTTGAACTTGTCGGCAGCGCTCCATTCGGCTGAGAACGGAGGATTTGCTACCACAGCGTCAAACTGAGTATCGCCAAAAGCATCAGCCTCCAAAGTATCGCCGTTCTCTATGCGGAAGTTGCTGAACTTGATGCCATGAAGAAGCATATTCATGCGAGCCAGGTTGTAGGTCGTAGGATTCTTCTCTTGTCCGAAAATCTCGTTTGCATGACCTATGCTTGCTGCACGGAGCAACAGCGAACCACTACCACAAGTAGGGTCATAGACATTGCGCAGACGAGCGTGACCGATGGTTACGATCTCTGCCAAGATACGGCTTACTTCCTGAGGAGTGTAGAACTCGCCAGCTTTCTTGCCAGCACCAGCGGCAAATTGGCTAATCATATACTCGTAGGCATCACCGAGAATATCTATCTCTTGCGATGCTTCCACACCAAAGTCAATATCATCAAGGGCAAGAAGAACATTGCTGACCAAAGTATTCTTGTCATCGGCAGTCTTGCCCAACTTAGGTGAAGCAAGGTCAATGTCAGAGAACAGGCCGCCAAAGTCTTCTTCGCTGTCCTGTCCGAGAGTGCTGTCCTCAATACGCTTCAACGAGCGTTCGAGTAAAGGCAGGATGTTCTCCTTCTTCTTTACGCTTTCGATGACAGACGAGAACAGGAAGTTTGGTTCAATGAAGTAGCCGATATTCTCCAGACATTCGGTCTTCACCTCTTCCTGCAACGCCTCTACGTCTTCGTCCTTCTCCATAGCCCACAACTCCTTGAACGTCACCTCGTCGTCGACCAACGCGTCGTTGGCGTGCTTCTCTATCTTCTCCGACAAATACTTGTAGAAGATAAAGCCAAGAGTGAAATACATGAAGTCGCTTGCCGACATATTGCCGCGCAGCTTGTTTGCAACTTCCCAAAGTTGGTTTCTTAAATTTTGCTGAAGCTCTTCTGACATATCTTTTGTTTTTTTCTTATTCCCAATTAAATACTTTTATTATTGTTCTTAGTTTGTCCATGATGCGTGTGAACGCCTTGCGCTTTTTTATCAGTCCCAAGTGTTTCTCTTTCAGCGCCTCCTGTATGATTTCGGGCTGTTCCTTCTGCAGGTAGTCGTATTCGGAGAGGTAATGATTGAGCACGGAAGCCTCCAGGTCTTCTTCCTCGGCGAGGGTGTTGACGGCATTGTTGCGTTCGGTGACGATGTAGTTGTTCAGACGTTCTTCGAGGTCGCTTGTGCCGTCGGCTTTCTGCTTGCGAGACATGAAGTTGTCGCGGTCGTCGTCTACGTTTCTCTGTATGAAGCCGTCGATGAGCTTCGCCTTGCTGCGAAGTTCTACATCCTTAATCATTGTGTCGATGATGTGCTTACGCCTTTCGGTATAGTCGGCGCTATATGGGTTGAGGTCGGCAATCAGTTCCAGTATGTAAGCTACATTGATGATGTCGCTGTGCAGCAGTTCGAGGCAGAAGTCGATGTCCTTCAGACCAGTAGCGTCGTCTCGCTGCGGGTCGGGTTCGGACGCCATGCTTGATTCGTCGTTCGGAGTTTGATAGCCGTTCTTTGGATCATCGTTCTTGACAGCAAACGAATCGTAGATGTCAAGATACTTGCTGCGGAAGTCCATAAACTGTTGTTCTGTCATTCCGAGGTCGGGAGCATCCTCCTCAAACTCATCATACACTTGTATCTCTGCGTGCTTCTTGATGATGTCACGGAAAGCGAGGATAAACTGCTTCTTCTCGTTCTCACTCTGCAAATAGTCCACATAGTGCGGTTCGGGATAATGCTCCAAGAAGTCCTTTGTCAATTCTTGATAGTGGGTTTTGACATCATCAAATGGTGGTCGCACAATATCTTCAAGATTATTGCTGTTGCTGAAAAGTTTGATAGACTCGTCCACCTTGCTTTTCAAGTCACGGAAGCAAACCACCTTACCGAAACGCTTCTTCTCGTTCAACACACGGTTGGTACGACTGAACGCTTGCAATAATCCATGATACTCCATATTTTTGTCAACATAGAGCGTGTTGAGTTTCTTGCTGTCGAAGCCTGTGAGGAACATGCCTACCACGAGACAAAGGTCGAGAGGCTTCATGTCTGCCTTCTTTTTCTTCATGCGCAGGTTGATGTCGTCGTAGTATGCACGGAAGTTCTCTGTGGTGAAACTCGTTCCGTACATATTATTATAGTCGTCCATGATGGCTTGCAGTTCGTCTGCTTCGCCCGTACTTTCGCTTGCAAAACCACCAGTGTTCATACCGGTCTGCTCATCGTCTTGACTACTGTTGGCAGCATATGTGAAGACTGCTCCAATCCTAATCTTCGGATTGAGGCTCTTGAATATCTTGTAGTAACGGATTAGCATCGGCACTGACTGCACGGCAAACAATGCGTCAAACTCTCCATCGAATGTTGACTTATTGAAATTATTAAGGATAAATTTTGCTATCTCCGTCATGCGGTCTTGGTCGGCATTATCCACATCCTCATTGCCGTGGTAATACTCCACAAGAAAACCAAGCACATTTTCATCGGCAATGGCATCCTTTATCAAGTATTTGTGAAGACAGTTGCCGAAGATTTCCTTTGTGGTATGTCCGTCCACAGCATTCTCAACAAAGATAGGTGTGCCAGTAAAACCGAATATCTGCGTGTTGTCGAAGAACTTTACGATGTTCTTGTGGCAATCTCCGAAATGGCTTCGATGACACTCATCGAATATCATCACGATGCGAGAATGGCGTATTTCCTCAATACGACTGCTATACCACTGCTTGCTGACAGCTGCATTAAGTTTCTGAATGGTGGTAATAATAATCTTTGAATTACTGTGCAGACGCTTCACCAATTCGTCTGTGTTGTCGGTACTGTCAACGGCACCAGGCTCAAAAGCCTCGTATTCGGCTTGGGTCTGCGTGTCGAGATCGTGGCGGTCTACCACGAACATAACCTTATCCACATCGTCCAACTCCGATACGAGTTGGGCTGCCTTGAATGATGTCAAGGTCTTTCCTGCACCAGTTGTATGCCAGATATAGCCGTTATCGTTGGAGTTTTCCACACGGTCGAGAATCTTCTCCACTGCATAGAACTGATAAGGACGAAGCACCATCAGACACTTGTCACCCTCATGCAAGACGATGTACTTACCGATAATCTTGCCTAATGTACACTTGTCGAAGAACACTGTGGCAAACTTCTCCAAGTCGTTGAAAGGCACATTGGCTGCATCTGTCCAGTTGAAAGTGAATTTATATCCGCTATTCGGATTATTTGCAAAATAGCGAGTGTTTACACCATTGGATATGACGAACAGTTGGATGTAGTCAAACAGTCCATGGAAAGAGGTTTTGTGATAGCGTTGTATCTGATTATATGCCTGTTTCAACTCTACACCTCTGCGCTTCAGTTCTATCTGAACCAATGGCAATCCGTTGATAAGTATCGTCACATCGTAACGGCATTTCTTTCTGCCCTCAACCGTGATTTGATTGGAAACTTTAAACTCGTTCTGACACCAGTGAGTGCGGTTCAAGAACTCCACCCACAGGCGTTCACCGCTTTCCAGTTCAAGAGGAAAGAGGTCTCGCAGTTTCTTTGCCTTTTCAAAGCGAGTGCCACCTTCAAGATAGATAAGTATCTTTTCAAACTCAGACTCTGTAAATTCGGTACGACCCAATTCTTCCAACTTCTTCTTGTTGTGTTTCTTCAACTGTTTCTTGAAATTGGCAGACAGGTTCTTCTCTTCTTCAATATGAACATACTCGTAGTTCATCTTTTGAAGAGTGGATATAAGTCCGTTTTCGAGGGCAGCTTCACTTTGTACTGACATATCTTATCTTTTTTATCGTTACACTTATTATCTTAGACGTATTTCGCTTTGTACCATTTATATTTAGCTATTGCCATTTCGCCTACAAAGATAACTGATTTTAATGAGAAAGCACAACTGTAGGGTTGCTTTCTCTTTTATGTGTGAAAATAATATGTTGAAATTGATATTATGACACTTTTGCCGAGGCTTATACAGGTAAGCTCTTAATAACTCGGCAAAAATATAAAAGCAAAAATCCTAACTGCTCAATATCAAGCAGTTAGGATTCTGTATGGTGCGCCTGAAAGGACTCGAACCTTCACGTCCTAAAACACCAGATCCTAAGTCTGGCGCGTCTACCAATTCCGCCACAAGCGCATTAGCGGATGCAAAGTTAGTGAAAAATGATGAGACTGGCAAAATATTATGTGACTTTTATGATCCGCACCGACCGGTGCGGATGCTCGTAACGGTCGGTGCGGATGTCCGTATCGACCGACGCAGATGTCCGTATCGACCGACGCGGATGTCTGTATCGACCGATGCGGATGGCAAATCTTGATATATTACTTCTGAAGTGCTTCTATGAATCGCTTCATCTCTGCCTCGTGTGCCTTTGCTTTGAGGAATAGGTGCCACTGGTTGCGGGCGCGTGTGAGGTTGTGCTCGGCATACTGGCACTTCCAGTAGTGGTCGCCCGAGAGGTAGTCCCAGAGGAAGCGCACGCACTGCATGTAGGGGAAGAGCTCGGCAGCGTAGGGGAGGAGCGACACTTCGAGCGGAGTGAGGAGGAAGCCTTGTGCCGACTCTAAGTAGCCGCGTGTGAATGCCTCGAAGATGTCCATGCGGAAATCAATCTTCTCGTACTCGGACGAGTCTTCGGCAATGGTGTTGGCAGCGGTGCGCAGGAAGTCGCCGTAGTCGCTGACGAAGAGCGACGGCATCACGGTGTCGAGGTCTATCACGCAGAGCACCTTGCCCTGTTTGTCGAACATCATGTTGTTCACCTTCGTGTCGCAGTGGCACACGCGCTTCTGCAGCTTGCCCTCGGCGAGGAGTCGTTCGCCCAGGCACATCTCGTCCATATACGCCTCAATCTCTTCTACGAACTGCTTCACGCTCTCGGCGCGTCCAACGGGGTCTTCGGCGTACACCTTGCGCAGCTGGTCGCGGCGTAGGCACATGTTGTGGAAGTTGGGGATTGTCTCGCCCAACTGGTCGGCTATGTAAGCCAGCCGCGCCTCGAAGTCGCCGAACGCCTTGCCTGCGTCGTAGGACGAGTCGGGTGTCACGGTTTCCATCGTCACGGCATCGCTGATGAATACCGACACGCGCCAGTAGCTCTCACCGTCGAAGAAGTAGGTCTTGCCCTCGGCGGTGGGCACGAAGCGCAGCACACGACGGTCGAGGTCGTCGACACCTTCCGCCTTCAGCTGCTCGCGGATGTGGTTGGTCACGGTCTCCACGTTGTGCTGCAGCATATCGACATCCGTGAAGATGTGGTGGTTGATGCGTTGCAGAACGTAGTCGGGGCGGTCTGTTTCAGCGGTCTGTATGCGGTAAGTGTCGTTGATGAGTCCGTTGCCGAGTGGCTTGATGTCGCTCACGGTGCCCTCGATGAGGAACTTGCTGGTTATGTTGTTTAGATTGTTCATAGTTTTTATTTTAGATTTTTATCGGTTTGACTTAACCGATTGAGAAATAAACTATTA
>ERZ773260.1447-NODE-1447-length-30583-cov-6.083857_pt1 | contig 30583 bp, 39 predicted proteins | sample MGYA00511387_ERZ773260 | MGnify/ENA primary metagenome ERZ773260 (study PRJEB29015, sample SAMEA2737745) | human gut metagenome | biome: human gut; feature: human-associated habitat; material: faeces | place: China | collected 2012 ... | reverse complement strand
CCATAAGGGATGTCCTTATGATAATGCAGTGGCAGAAGCTACGTTCAAGGTCATTAAAACAGAATTTGTGTGGAATGAAACATTCCATACACTAGAAGAACTGAAGATAAAACTATGGGATTATGTAAACTGGTATAATCATCACCGTATACATTCCTCCCTAGGGTATCAAACGCCTGTACAATATCGGGAAAATAACCTAAAAAAATTTGTCTGAAAAAGTGTTGACAATCCAAACGTTCTTTATCCAAAGGACGGAAAGAGATGTATTTGGCGGCACCTTCTTCTATGGAACCGCTTACGGTTACTATGGATTCCCCTTTGATTTCATATCCTTTGGCTCTCATTAAAAGTAAGAAATCTTCGTATGTGGAAGCTGATTTGATGCAAAAATTGATGTCCCTTCTAAGCTGGGTTTTCCAAGTAGAGCCATTCTGCTCAGACTGCCATTCTTTATATTTTTTACCACGTTCACCACCCGGAATGATGATGGAAAGGTTATGCGCTTTGCATAGTTCATCACTTAGTTTCCGGATGTGGTAATACGACTGTTTGCAGTCGTGATATTTGTTATGCTCGATGTTATCAGCAGCACAAAATATGATGTGATTATGAATATGTCCTTTATCAATGTGTGTGGTGAGAACATACGAATATTTCCCTTCTAAAACCTTGTCAGCAAGTTCTTTTCCAATGCGGTGAGCTTCCTCATAACTGACTTCTCCCGGAGCAAAAGCCTGTATCAGATGATAGGCTTTGTTAGGACTGTTCTCCATGCAATGGTCAAGGGTGTACTTAAAGTCAATCGCTGCTGTTTCTGGTGCACACGCATAAGATGAAACATAGATTTGCTCATCTGTTTTGTTGGGATTGCAGATGTAATCTATTGCTTTATCAACGGTTGCTTTGATAGCATGGATTTTTGTGTATGCCATACTTTATTCATCAACTCCTTTACTTCATTCATATCGTCCTGATAGATGTTTCCGGTACTGTTTACCCGCTTTGCAATCTGATTCAGACTTGAGCTGATTCGTCCAAGCTCTGTATTATAATTTCGCAGATAACTGTAATCGACATCATACACATATCCATATAAAACCAGCATGCGTAAGAAAGCTGATATGCTTTTCATACCGGATGCTTTGAATTTGGTAGTGAGAATGTACTGCTCATCATCACTGAGATAAAATTGCACCGGATTGGTACGGTTTCGGTTTGCCATTGTGTCACGTCCTTTCTAAATTTGGGTACAAAAAAACTGCTGTAAAATGTTCGATTTTTACAACAGTCTGTTTCGTGTTTTATTCAATTTTGGGTGTAATTACCCATAGCAAATTGTAGCAAAGACAGTAGGAAAGGTCAAGGTATTCCACCGGAAAACCGAAGAAAAATCAAGAGAGGGTTAGGGATACTTCCCTATGGAAATTCAACCACACAGACGATAGGAAAGTGTGGGGGATTTCGCCTGTGTCATGACACAGGCAGTGCTTGCTATGTAGGTATTCTATATTTCAGAATGATATGTTAGTGATAAAGAATAACTTGACTTATAAATATTACAGGTGTAAGATTAGATAGAAGTTTAATAGTATATGAATGGTTGCAAATTTTTTTAAAAATAAATCTTACAACTGTAAGAAAAGGAGAAATATGAGGAAAAGAAAAAATATTAAGAAAAGAAAAAATTATGGGACTATCTGGATGATTAATTTATGCTTGATTTTGGTTGGGACTGCGATTTTTGTATGGTACATAAACGTACCGGATGCATCACCAGAAGAAACATTAAAAGAGTATATGTCATATATTTCGAATCAGAAATATGAACAAATGTATGAAATGATTGATGTAGGAGCATCTGGGAATATCTGTCAGGAAGATTTTGTGAAACGTAATTCTGCTATTTATGAGGGAATTGGTGTAGATAATATTAAAATTCATATTACATCTTATGATAAAGAACAAAAAGAGATATGTTATGAAACATCTATGGATACTGTTGCAGGAAATGTAACTTTTGAAAATAATGTATCATTTATACAAGAAAAAGGAACGTACAAATTGGTATGGAGCGATTCTTTAATATTCCCAGAGTTGGATTCTACGGATAAAGTCAAAGTATCTGTAACAAATGCTGAGAGGGGACAGATTTTAGACCGAAATGGACGTGTGCTTGCAGGCAAGGGGGTGGCTTCTTCTGTAGGTGTAGTTCCAGGTAAATTGGAGAATAGAGATGATGCTATTAGTCAGCTTGCAGACTTGTTGGAAATGAAGGTGGAAGATATAGAACGGAAATTATCAGCTAAATGGGTAAAAGAAGATTCATTTGTACCATTAAAAACAATACCAAAGGTTGATGAATTAAAATTACTGTCGCTTGAGCCAGATAAAGAAACACTAGCTGAAAAAGAAAGACATGAAAAATTATTAGAAATTCCGGGTGTGAAAATTTCAGATATTGGTATAAGGGAGTACCCGCTCGGTGAGGCTGCCGCACATTTAGTGGGATATGTTCAAAACGTTACAGCAGAAGATCTAGAAGAACATGACGGAGAAGGATATACATCGAACAGTGTTATTGGAAAAAGTGGAATGGAAGGATTATTTGAAAAAGAATTAAAGGGACAGAATGGGTGTTCTATTACTATTGTTTATTCAAATGGCAATAAGAAAAAAATCATAGTAAGCACGATTGTAGAAAATGGAAAAGATATAAAACTAACGATAGATTCGAATTTGCAAAAAGAATTATATGAACAATTTAAAGATGATAAGAGCTGTTCAGTTGCTATGAATCAGTATACGGGAGAAGTATTGGCTTTAGTCAGTACACCTTCATATGATAACAACGATTTTATTAGGGGCATGTCAAGTGAAAAGTGGAATGCGCTGAATGAAGATGAGAACAAACCTATGTATAATCGTTTTCGACAGGTCTGGTGTCCAGGCTCTACGTTTAAGCCAATCATAGCTGCTATTGGATTAACAACGGGGGCGATTGATCCTAACGAGGATTATGAAAATGAAGGTTTGAGCTGGCAGAAAGATTCATCATTGGGGTCTTATCATGTAACGACGCTTCATGCCTATGAGCCAGTTATTTTAAAAAATGCTTTGATATATTCAGACAATATTTATTTTGCCAAGGCGGCATTAAAAATTGGTGAAAGAGATATGGAAAGTTCATTGACAAAATTGGGATTTAATGAAGAACTTCCGTTTGATATTAAAGTGGCGAAATCGCAGTTTTCTAACACAGATAAAATTGAGAAAGAGATACAGTTGGCTGATAGTGGGTATGGACAAGGTCAGATTCTTGTAAATCCTTTGCATATGGCTTGTATATATTCTGCATTTTGCAATGAAGGAAATATGATAAAACCATATCTTACATATAAGGAAGATGCGATACCGAACGTTTGGATCACAGCGGCATTTACAAAGGATGCAGCACAGATGGTTTTGGAGGATACAAAAGAAGTCATAAACAATCCTCATGGTACTGGCTATGCAGCATGCAGAACGGATATTACATTGGCTGGAAAAACAGGAACTGCAGAAATCAAAGCGTCAAAAGAAGATACAACAGGAACGGAATGGGGATGGTTTTCTGTTTTTACAACGGATGAAAATATGGATCGTCCTATTATGATTATTAGTATGGTAGAAGATGTAAAGGGAAGAGGTGGAAGTGGTTATGTTGTCAAAAAAGATAGTCAGGTTCTTGAAAAGTGGTTGTCTGATAATTAGTATAGGATTTTTGATGGAAATTTCGGGATGTAAAGGGAATACAGAAGAACCAGTAGCTTCTGAATCTGTTGAAATTGTCGATGAGAAAAAAATAGATGACAATTTTATAAACATTCCGATAGATATTTATGTGGAAGCTGCAAAAAACAATGAACTAACGGATATGGAAACCGTATGTAAAGTCATAAAAAGATTCGGGGAATGCGGATATGCAGCGGTTGATTGTGAAAATCGAGTTGATATGACACAAATGCAAAGTGTGATGGATTTTTGTGATTCGGTAGAGAACCAGAAAGAAGCAGAAGTGACAATTATCCAAGTGAGTAGTCTGGGAGGATTTTCAGTCTATCATTTACAGACAGAAAATGGAGTGGTTCATGTGAAAAGATGTTACTACGGATATAAAGATGGAATTATGAAAAGTGAAGATGAGGGTGAATATCAAACCGATCATTGGAGATATACCGATGATGGATATCTGATGTTTTCTGGAACTTATTTTTCAGAAGAATTGTATGTATTAACATTAAGTTCTGCAGAAGAGCATGTAGCATTTCGTATACTGCCATTGGATGCAAAGTGTCGGAAATTAAATGAAAAATATCTTTTGCTAATAGGATATGAGTTAAATAATATGTTTTTAGTGGATTGGAATGAGGATGATTTTGGAGAACTGAATTTCTATGACATGTTTGATTTGTTGTACCCAAAGTTGCATAATGAAAAATTTCCATATGTAGCAGATGATAACTTAGGCATAGGTGCAGTTTATCATATTCCTAAAACAGAGTTTGAAAATGTAATTATGGAATATTTTAATATCGACAGTGATAAATTGCAGAAAAAAACTATTTACGATTATCAAACTCAAACATACGAATATAAACCAAGAGGATTTTATGAGATAGAGTATCCAGAATATCCATATTCCGAGGTGGTTGGGTATACGGAACATTCGGATGGAACGATTACGCTCAATGTTCATGTAGTATATCCGTATGCAGGAGATTCTGATGTATATATGCATGATGTTACGGTCAGACCGTTATCTGATGGTAGAGTACAGTATGTATCAAATTACATTGTTTCAGAGGAAGAAAATAACAACATTACATGGCATACGCCACGCTTAACCGAAGATGAATGGAATGATATATATGGAGGACAGTAATGGAAGATATAAAATGGTTTATAAAAAAGTTTGGAATCATTTTTGTTATCCTCTTGGTGATGATTGTAAGTGTAGGAATCTTTTTTGAGAAGAACGTCAGAAAATCATCAGCAGAGGAAACATGGGAAAAGCCAGTACAGATATCAGATATAGAGTTTTGGCAGGAGGAGTCTGATTACGAGAGGGAAAATGAAGATAATTCGCCGTATTGGATTATTCCTCAGTCAAAAAGTTTACTGTCTGAAGAAGAGAGCAAAAATATCCAAAATGAAGCACTAACTGCGGCAGAACTGGTGAAGGTGGTATATAAGGATATTGTAATTATAGATGATGTACCTGCCTATGCTTCTGGAATTGATGGTTTTACAAATGAACAGGGAGAACAGGTTATAAAAATACTTGGAAAAAGTGGATATGTATGCGTTAAAGAAAATGTAGAGATGCAAAATTATGATAAATTGCAAAATTTCTATAAAAGTTATCTTATTGGTCAGGATACATTGATAACAGTATTTGTGGTTCAAGCTGATGGATTGCTTGGCGCACAGACATTTGTCTATCGAAATGAAAAGTTGCAAAGTTACTATGTAGGCATTCGATGGAGAGAGGGCGGAGAACCAGAGATACTTGGAACTTCGGTAAGTGATTTGTCAGAAATTAAATTTACTGAAAAAGGATATTTTATTTATACGTTTGAAAATCCAGTTGCGCATGCAGGATTGAGAGAATATTGGAGAGTAAAGTTACTTCCAGAAAAATGCAGAGAACTTACAGAAAAATATATAGCTGGTCTTAGTTATGTAAATTATAATATGCTGGTTGTAAACTGGGATAGCAGCAATGTGGAAGATATATTGATGCCTTGCATGTTTGAGGATATTTATCGAATTTATACAGGGAAAAATTTAAAAACGGACAATTGGGAGATTCCAGCAGAAGAATACGAGAAAATAATGACTACATATTTCCCGGTATCCACGGAACAACTAAGAAAATATTGTAAATATAACGAAAAAAGTAATAGCTATGAATATGACATGATTTATGCCAGCCCATATCCGCCCTTTGGAGAGGTGGTTGATTATACAGAAAATGCGGATGGAACAATTACGCTTATCGTTGATGGAGTATGGCCGGATTACAATTCCGATCTCGCTTTTAGAAACACGGTTGTGGTCCAACCATTTGAAGATGGAACGTTCAGATATCTTTCTAATTCCATAGAGCAAATAGAATTGGAACTGCCGCCGATAGCAAGAACGAAAGGATGATTTTATGGTATTAAGGAAAAAAAGTATTCTACTGATTATGGTATTTCTGATTGGGTGTTTCGTATGTGCCTGCGGAAAAGAAAAGAGTGTTGTGGGTGAAACTCTTGTGGAAGATACGGAAGAAGTATCTTCCACGGAGGAAACAAAAAGCGCTGAGGAAGAAGCTGCAGAGCAGTGGGAAAAGGGCTATGGACTTCCAGTGGATGAACAGGAGGAAAAAGAAGCTGAGAATGACTGCAAAAAAATGATGGAACTTATTTTTGACATTTATAAGGATGCAGATAAAGGGACAGCATCCAATGTGGTTCTGAATGATGAAACGGTTCTGGAAATGCAGAAAAGGTTAATGGAAACAGGATGTCCAGTTTCCACTTTGGTAACATACTCCAATATGGAAAATTATGAAAGTGTGGATCGGTTTCTTGAAGAGTGTACGGATGGGAAAAGTGGTTCTGTTGTAATTTACGAGATACATGGTGATGGCGGTATAGGGAGAATGAAATTTATTTTTGACGGAACAGAGATGTATGTTGTAAGTGCAGGAAGTGTATGGAATAAAAATGGTAAGTCGGGAATGTCCTATATATCCTACACCAGAATAAAAGAGTGGAAATATACAGATAAAGGATGGTTCTGCTATGAGTTATGTGTGCCGGAGCCTCCAGAGGTTAGTGAAATTATGGATGGAAGCTGCCTGATCAGAATAAAACCTATGACAGAGGAACAGTGTGAAATGTCTGAACGTTGTGTTCGGGGGCTTGGATATCAGGGACAGAACCTTTTGTGTTCCAACTGGAATGTAGAAAATATGAGTGAGTTGGATTATAACGGAATGTTTGAATATCTGTATGGAATGAAATATGGAGAAAAGTTCAATTCTGAAGATTATCCAAATGGCATTCCTAAAGAAGAGTTCGAAAGTCTGATTATGGAGTATCTTCCCATAACAGCGGAGCAGATACGAGAGTACGCAGTATTTGATGAGGAAAACCAGACCTATCTTTGGGCGAGACTTGGGTGCTTCAATTATGCGCCTACCTTCTTTAGAACTTCTCTGCCGGAGGTTGTCGACATCAAAGAAAATCAAGATGGAACAGTCACATTAACAGTTGAGGCGGTCTGTGACATGGTCATTTGCGATGATGCAGTCATAACCCATGAACTTACGGTAAGGTTTGCAGAGGATGGCAGTTTTCAGTATTTGGGGAATGAAATCCTAAATGACGGAATTATGCATATACCAGATTACCAATACCGTATTAAAGAATGATTTGATAATACTGGTGTTTTATGGTATTTTTACAGATATGAAGAAAGGAGACTTACATGAAATATATTTATAAAATCACGGGAAAAGTAAGTTTAATACTATATATATTTATGTTGTATCAATTCTGGCATCTATGTCAATATGGTGGCTTGAGAAGGCATATACCGATGTTGGCGTTAGGTATAATAGGATTGGTTGGCACAGTGGTTCTCTGGCTGATTTCGAAAAGGCATAATCAAGAAGTTAATTCAGGAGATAATGGAAATAAGAAACTTTTCTATACGGAAATGATACTCCTTATAGCAGCAACTTTATTCTTTGGTGGACGTATCGTTTATTCTGCAGTTCCGTATCACGGGGCACTGTCTTGGAAACTTGATGAGTGGATGCGTAAAAAAGAAGTAGAACTGGAGCATAATAATCTTTTTGAGGATGGTGTAGAAGGGATTCTGATGGATTTGGATGAAGCATTGCAACTGCCGGAAGAACTCTATATTGCAAATAAATATCAGGTGTCATTTGATGAAAACGGAACGATTCAAAGGATTTATGCATTCATATATGGAAAAAATGAGGCTGGAGAGAAAAAAACGTATCTTATTGATTATGACGCAGACAGCAGTAATGATATGACTGTTTGGATAGATGGTAATGTGAATGGAGAATATAGTGACGATATGCGTTTGTCTCCAATGATTGAAATTTTGAACAATTCAGACTGGACGAGTCAGGTAGAGGCGTGGGCTGAAACATTTGAAGAGCAGCAGATTTATGAAATACTCTATATGGGGCGAAGATCTTTTAGTTCAGAGGAAGGCTTACAATATATTTCGGGAGATGCAGATGGTGATGGAACTGAAACAGGAACCAGCAATTTTACTCAGCTTAGAAGCGGTGGAGAAATCGTTGGGTTTGAGGTATCTTTGCATATTCCTGATTTAAATAGTGTCACACCTGTTCGATATATTATGGAGCCTGAGTACGTCAGTCAACAAGAATTGAAGCAGGAGAATACGATGCAGCAGGTGGAGGATGCTAAAGATACAGAAAGTTGGACTGTGGATCAAAGTGATGGAACTATGTATTTCTTTTTAGATGAAAATAATGGATGGCGTTTGGTGATAACGGATGCAGCTGCCGGAAGCAGATTTTATGTAATGGAAAAGACAATGGATGGTGGTTCTACTTGGGAATGCATAAATGACGATCCGTTCAGTGGACAATTGGGAGTTGCAGAAGGTTTAATATTTTATGATGAGAACTTTGGGGTTGCAGGAATTACAGGCGCATCCCAGTCCTATTCCCGCTTATATGTCACTCGCGATGGCGGAAGGACCTTTGAAGAAATGAAACTTCCAATGGATCTTGTTTCAGAATTACCACAAATCGCTATCGATTGCGGATTTACGGTGGAGGATTTTGATTACCTGAATATGCCTGAAAAAGAGGACGACACATTGACGATAACGGTTACCACAGATGCAGCGGAGAAAGATGGGATTGTATTTCAGTCAACTGATTATGGAGCGACATGGGAATACAAAGGGCTTGTTCAGATAGCGAATTAAGAAAAATCGGGTAAAAGTCAGAGATTGACCTTTACCCGATTCTTTATTTCCAGATATTCATGTCAGACAAGATAGACATGGTTATTTCAGTTGCGTTGCCTCCGGTAGCATCGCTGTCTGCACCAATGTTGGTAGCAAAAAAGTATGTATTATCTGCAGTTTCGATATAACCGATAAACCATCCGTTCACATCCTGGCCATCCACACGTCCGGTTCCGGTCTTTCCGTAGAATGTTCCGGCATCGGAAGAAGAAAGGCAGATGGAATCTTTTACTGCATTGATGTTTTCAGGAGCAAATCCAAAGTTGTTATTCTGCAGCTGGGTTAAAAGTTCGACTTGCTCTATTGGAGAAATTTTCAAGGAAGACTCCATCCAATAGGTGGAGAAATCACCGCTCATGTTCTTATTTCCATATCCGATTTCCTTGATATAATCGTAAACGGAAGTAGTACCAAGTTGTTCGTCCACTGATTGGAAGTACCAGTTCACAGATGAAGCCATAGCAGACTGCAAGGTCTGATCAGCGTTCCATGCTTCAAACGGATAGTTTTCTCCATTCCATGCAATAAAAGAATCCTGTGGTGTAATGACACCTTCTTCCAATCCAAATAAAGCATCATATATCTTGTAAGTGGAATCCGGTGCAACTCGTAGCGTAGCATGTTTTATATCATGTATGCTCCAGACATCATTTCTAAGATCGTATAAAACAAAGCTTCCTTCGTATTTTCCAAAGTATTTAGAAAAATCTACATATGAAATATTTTCTGAGGAAGATTTCCATTGGTAGCGACTTTCGTCCGCTGCATATGTAGAAATAAAAGGTGTAAGTCCCATTATTAGAACTGTGGTCAGTATAAAAGCAGTCATGCCTTTTAATTTCTTGCAAAACGTTGGTTTCTCATAAGAGGCAATGTTGATAATGCGACGCTTCATTTGTTTCATGTTTCCGCTAAGGTTGGCGGCAAAAGGAAAAGGAGAAAAGGAGACCTTTTCTATAAAGTTAATCAGCGTATTTCCGTAATCCTCATAATCGTCCTCTTCAAGCATTTTCAGAACAGAAGTGTCACAGGCAACTTCTCTGTCATTACGCATTTCTCTTAGCGCAAACCAGACAAAGGGGTTAAACCAATAAAGCACTCCGGCAAAGTTCATAAGATAATTGGCAATGGCATCCTTATGTCTGTAGTGTTGCAGTTCATGCAATAGCATATATCTCATATCAGATTCATGATAATCTGAGATTAAATGAATTGGCAGATAAATACATGGCTTCAAAAATCCTACGATAATAGGTGATTTCAAAAAAGCGGTACTGTACACAGGAATATTCCTTGTTATTTTCATCTCATTCAAGCATTTGTTATACAGTCTGCGAACCTGTGGGTTCTGAAGGGGGAGCGCAGATCTCTTTATTGTGCGTAAACGAAGAGAAGATTTGATTACCAATATCATCATCGCAAGCATTCCCACAATCCATATACCTAATAAAATGTATCCGGTAACGGATGGCGTATCTTTATTTACAGAAAGGGCAAAGTCATTCATCCAATTTGTAGTACCAGATAAACCGGTATCCATAACATTATTTGCACCAACATCGGCATGAGAAGCGGAAGAGTTTCTTACGCTACTGAGCCATGAGAAAATTTGCGGAAAACTAATTAGACGGAAGGGAATAAAAGGCACTGCTAAAAGTCCGAGTAACAGCAACCATAGATTATATTGCATCCGGCTGGACAAGTTGTTTCTGAATACCCATTTGGCTATCAAAAGAATTCCAACGATACCGCTGATAAATACATTGCATAATAAAAAGCGTATCATGAAATTAGCCATGTTAATCGCCTCCTTTTTTGGAACTCTTGGAAAGAAGGGAGCGAAGTGTTTCAATTTCTGTTTCAGACAGTTTATCGTTTTCTATGTATGCAGATAGCATAGAGGTAATGTCACCATTATAGTAGCGATTCAAGAAAGAATTACTTTCTTGACTAATATATTCACACTCTTTTACTAACGGTGTGTAAACAAAAACACGACTTTGTTTTTCATAAGTGAGAACACCCTTGGTCACAAGACGCTTAATGAGCGTTTGGATAGTTTTGGGACTCCAGCTTGTTGTTTGTAGTAATTTTTCTGTTATTTCATTGGTGTTAATGGGGGCATATTTCCATACAATTTTCATAACTTCAAATTCTGCTTCCGAAATTTGTGGTAAATTCTTCATGTAAATCACTCCTTAAATCTTACGCCTGTAATAAAAATAGTATATTCTGTATTTGTTGAAATGTCAATTTTGGAAAAATAGTTGACTGTAAATCTTACTTATGTAATAATCGAATTATTACATAAGTAAGATTTTAGAAGGTGGAAAGTTATGGGGAAAATGTTGCCGTTATCATTTGAAAATAGTGAAGATGATGTTATTAGCGAGATATTAAGCATATTAGAAAATAAGCAAATGAAAATATGTGAAAATAAGAACATAAAAAAATGCTTAGAATTTCAGGGATTAACAATAAATGCTGAAAGACGGTTGGCGGTAAAAGGAAACAAAGAAATAGAATTTACTTTTACGGAATTTGAAATTCTTTCGTATATAGTCTTGTAAAAGTGGCAGCATGGCAATCGAGTAACATCGGTTGCTTTTTTTGTTGCCTATTTTTTAGAAAGTCATCAATTGCTACGATAGAGTGATTTCTAAAAAACAAAGTAAAAAGAGTGGAGGAAATACAAAGTGAAAGAGTATTCAAAAGGTATTTATGTGAAATTTAAACCGGAGGAGGTGGAAATATTGCATGATCGGATGAAGGAAGCCGGAGTTCAAAATATGAGTGCGTATATCAGAAAGATGGCGTTAAACGGGTATGTAATAATCCCTGAATGGCCTGATTTGAACCGGGTAATATCTTTACATACAAGGATTAGTAATAATCTCAATCGGTATGCTAAGAAAGCAAATGAAACGGGGAAGCTGTATGAAGAGGATATTGCAGAAATAAAAAAGATGAATAATGAGCAAACAGAGCTTCTAAAAAAGGCACTTGAAGTAGTTATTCATCTATATGAGGAAGATTCAAAGAAGAGAAAGTGAATTGATAAAAAGCGTTAGCGTGGCTCTGCGGTTTATCCGCAGCTCGAGGGGATTGGGGCATTTTCCCCAACAAGCAAAAATGCGCCGGGTATATACCAGGGCACTGCTTGCCAATTTGAGAAAAAATGAAAGGAAGGACTTTATTTATGAGAAATTTAGAAAAAGAACAGAGGCTTGGAAGAAATGGAATAGAAAATCTGTGCATTAAGCCGACGTTTAATTACTGTACTGGTGAAGAGCAGTTTACTTTCTTCAAGTTACCAAAATGTCTAATAGATGATGCATGCTTTTTGGGGTTGTCAATAGATGCAAAACTTTTATATGCAATCTTTTTAGATAGGGTTTCATTATCTATAAAAAATGGATGGGTGGACGAAAACGGAAGAGTATTTATCTATTATTCTGTAATAAATATTTGTGAGATATTGAATTGTGGAACACAAAAAGCCTGCAAGTTATTGGACGAACTGGAGATATTCGGGGCACTTGAACGTAGGAGACAGGGACTTGGAAAACCTAACAAGCTCTATTTAAAGAAAGTGTTTTAAAAGATATCCACATAAGAAAAAATCAAAGCACATAAGACGTAAAAATCACAGTCAGAAATTTTGATTTTTACGATTACAGAGTTTTTATTTCTACAGGTCTGGAACTGAAAAAATCAAAATCTAATAAGACTAATATTAACAATACTAATTTTAATAATATCTATCTTATCCTATCTGAACGAAAGAATAGTATCTTGGATAGGATATGATGGATAACAATGGCAGAAAGGATTTCAATTATGATTAAAAATAAAGTGGTTATAAAAGAAAGAGATGCACGGAGTGATTTGGCGAATTTTATTGGAGAAATGGTGGCAAAGTATGCAGACGCAATGGAACTGGACCAATTACCGGATTCTGATAATTATCTTCGCATGAAGAGAATAAAACAGTTGTACATGGAATTATATAAAACAGAAAATATTGAGAAATCCAGAAGTATTATCATTTCTATTGAAAGAAATGCTGCGGCATGATAGAATGACCGTATAAACGGAAATAAAAACGATAAATACGGATATAAAATATAACGGAGGAACACACATGATTATCAGTGAAAGAATTTTTTACATAATGGAGCAGAAGAACATGAGTCAGTTGGAACTGTCGAGAAGAACTGGGATTGCAACAAGTAACATTAGTGATTGGAAAAAGAAAAAGACGAATCCAAAAGCAGACTGTCTGTTATCCATATGTGACGCATTGGATATTACACCGGAACAGCTTTTAACGGGAAAAGGAATTGATCAGGAGTATAAAGATGCAGATATGGATTATGAAGTTACCAGGTCGGATATTAAGATATTAAAGCAGATTCATAGCCTTGGAGACGAACAGTATAAAAGACTGATGGCATATATGAAGGCATTGCAGAAATTGGAGCAAATGGAAAGCATTGTGGAGGAATAATGGAAGAAACAAAAGAATTGATTACTACAGATGCTATTCGGAGTAAGGTGTACATACTTCGTGGACAGCAAGTAATGTTGGATCAGGATTTGGCAGAAATTTATGGTTATCAAGTTAAAAATTTAAATCAACAAGTAAAACGTAATTTGACAAGATTTCCAGAAGATTTTATGTTTCAACTAACTAAAGAAGAAGTGGAATTGGTGAAATCACAATTTGTGACTTCACGGAATATAAATTATTTTGAAGGGCAGGAAGGAGGTCGTAGAAAACTACCATACGCATTTACAGAACAAGGAATTTATATGCTTGCGACAGTTCTTCGTGGAGAATTGGCAGAACAGCAGAGTATATTTATAATGCGCACTTTTAGGGAGATGCGTCACTATATTAGTCAAAATCAACAGTTTGTTACTAGAAATGAAATGGAACTTTTAACAGCGAAGGTTGGAACGATAACTGAGAGACAGGATCGAATGGAGAAAAGGGTAGAGTTCATTCAAAAAGATGTGACTATTTTAGCAGATAACTTTATTACTGATAAGGATAAAAAGGATTTTGTTATTTATAAAGGTCAAAAGTTAGAAGCTGACGTTGCATACATAGAAATCTACCAACAGGCAAATAAATCAATCTATGTTGTGGATGATTATATGAATGCAAAATCATTACAACACCTTTCACAGAAAGCAGATGGCGTGGAAGTTGTTTTATTCACAGAGAATGGAAAAGGTGGGAGAGGATTTCTTACGAACTCTTTAGTGACGGATTTTCAAAATGAATATCCAACGATTCGGATTAAGCCGAATCCTGATTGTCACGACAGGTTAATTATACTTGATTATGGGGAAAAGACAGAACTGGTTTATCATTGTGGAGCATCCAGTAAGGATGCAGGGAAGAAACTTTGTGCCATCAATCAGATTACAGAGACAGCAATCATTCATCCGGTAATAGACAGATTACTTTCATTGCCAGATAAACAGGTATAATTAGTAGCCATGCTTTGACTGTGAAAATGACGTTAAGAGGTGATAAGAATGTCTAAAGAAAAGATAAAAGTGTATCTTTACACCCGTGTTTCTACAACAATGCAGATAGACGGATATTCTCTAGATGCACAGAAAACAAAAATGAAAGCCTTTTGTGATTATAATGAGTATGAAATTGCCGGGGAGTATGAGAATGCAGGAAAATCCGGTAAGTCAATAGAGCGAAGAATTGCATTTAATCAGATGATGGACGATATCAAATCAGGAAAAGATGAAGTGTCTTATGTCCTTGTATTTAAGCTTTCCAGATTTGGAAGAAATGCGGAAGATGTCCTTGCAACATTACAAGTGATGCAGGATTTTTTTCGACCATTTTGTATTTACTCCAAATGCGGAAAATGTGTTAGAAAAGGAGTTAAAACGAGAAATTCCAGTAAGTGTTGGAATAGAACTGGTAGTGGTAGACATGTCAAGAAATAAAATCATATAAGATACAAGGAGGAGAGATAATTATGGAAAAAGAGATTGTAGATAGGCTTATTTTCAAGTCGGGTATGACTGCAAAAAATTATAAATTTGAACAGGAAATACCTAAAAGACCTAATCCTTTAAAACTTTCAAAATGGCTTTCAAAAGAAATAGAAGAGGTAGAAAAACAAATTGATTTGATTGAAGAGGAATTTGAAGTTAAATGCACATGTGAGAAAGGTTGCTCGGCATGCTGTAGACAGTTAATTGCATTATCTATGTCGGAATGTTTGGCAATAAAGCCTTACATAGAAAACCTTTCTAAAGATGAAAGAGAAAAGCTGAAAAGGAAAGTCTTAGAACAATGTCATATATTGGAGGAAAATAATATTACCAATAAAGTAATAAATACTACAAGAAAGGAAGAGGTTATTCAAGACAAGTATTTTAAATTAAAAATGCCGTGTGTTTTTTTAGATGAAGAAAATAGCTGTTCGATTTACAAAGTAAGACCATCGTTATGTTGGTCATATAGAAATTATGGTGACAAGGCGGATTGTGAAAAAGATTACGATGTAGAGTCCACTATAAAATATGGTGATTGGGAGCATAGGGTATTCGAGAGAATTTTAACGGCAAGACCACCTCGTAATGGATTGTATGTATTACCTTTTGCAATAAAAGAAATGATGGAATGGTAACTTGAATAGATAGTTTGCAGGTATATAAATTGCACTTTTGGCTATAAAAAGCTGAAAGCGCTTTTTTAATGCTTTTTAGAGTGAAAAGCCTTGAAAATCGCCAGTATAGGGCAAAAATATATAAAAATTTTACAATGTACCTGCTTATGATGAACTTGGTATTGAGAATGTATTGCTCATCATCACTGAGATAAAATTGCACCGGATTAGTGCGGTTTCGGTTTGCCATTGTGCCACGTCCTTTCTAAATTTGGGTACAAAAAAACTGCTGTAAAATGTTCGATTTTTACAACAGTCTGTTTCGTGTTTTATTCAATTTTGGGTGTAATTACCCATAGCAAATTGTAGCAAAGACAGTAGGAAAGGTCAAGGTATTCCACCGGAAAACCGAAGAAAAATCAAGAGAGGGTTAGGGATACTTCCCTATGGAAATTCAACCACACAGACGATAGGAAAGTGTGGGGGATTTCGCCTGTGTCATGACACAGGCAGTGCTTGCTATGAGTGTTACCGACACTCCCGGAGGGTGTGTCGATAGTTGATTACTTAGGTAAGTAGTACTCTTATGGAAAACAGGATTAGCATAAATGTGTTTCGCTCCATTCTTTCATTTGCTCTAAAATTGGAACAAAGCTTTCGGCTAATTCTGTAAGAGTGTATTCTACTCTGGGAGGTATTTCTTGATAAATCTGACGATTGATCCATCCGTCATTTTCCAATTCCCTTAACTGTTTGGTAAGAGTTGATTTTGTGATTTCATTGCCAATTCTTCTTTGTAATTCCCCAAAGCGTTGTACTTTATAAACTGAAATGTACCACATAATTAAAATTTTCCATTTCCCTCCTATAACGGACTGCAACTTGGTCATCGGAACGCAGCTTGCCATAAGGCTCTGACTACGAGAAAATTTGTTATCAGCCATAATAGCACCTCCTAGTATACAAATTATAAAATATCAGTTAATGAATATCAAGGTAGTGTTTTTTTTAATACCAGGTAAGAAAAATGTGTCTAAGACAATAAAAAGACAGTACTTGTGGAATATTTTTTTTCAATTTAGACTGTGTTTGAACGGAGGTGATAGTAATAAAACATAATATTCAGATTTCTGTTCGCAGTATTCAAAACTTTGGAAGTGAGCCAGAAATGATTTTAACCAAAACAACAGGAAGCTATTGCTTGAAAAATGGATTTCATACAATTAGTTACTATGAGTTGGATGAGTATGGAAATACAACTGATAATTTTATTTCGCTTTCAGAAAAAGAAATGCAGATAAGAAAAAGCGGTTCATTTTCTGGACAGTTTGTATTTGCTTTAGATAACAGAACAGAGACAATTTACTTAACGCCTTTTGGAAAAATAATTTTTGAAGTTGAAACGGAATTCTATAACCTGAACGTTCAAAAAGAATGTTTAAATGTACAGCTAAGATACAGGTTATATACAAGCAACCAACTATTTTCAGAAAATTTTATAACCATTGAGATTTCTGAGAACAACTAAAATGATTTTATTCAATTAGTATGCAGAGGAGGAATCACTAATGAGAAAATTATTTACTTCAGAATCTGTAACAGAAGGACACCCGGATAAACTTTGTGATCAGATTGCGGATGCTGTTTTGGATGCAGTCATCCGAAAAAAACCTGATGCTTTTTATAAATCCTACTGGACGTTTTGTCATTGGTGGACCTCAGGGAGACACCGGACTTACAGGGCGAAAAATTGTAGTAGATACTTATGGTGGATTTGCCAGACATGGAGGAGGTGCATTCTCCGGAAAAAATCCAACGAAGGTTGATCGCAGTGCAGCTTATGCAGCAAGGTATGTGGCAAAAAATTTAGTTGCGGCAGGGGTTGCCCACCGCTGTGAAATACAAATAGCATATGCTATCGGCGTTGCAAATCCAGTTTCAGTCTCGGTAAATACTTTTGGAACGGGGGTGATTCAGGAAGAACAGATTTTGGAATTGATTGATGAGTTCTTTGATTTGCGCCCTTTGTCAATTATTAATGGATTAGGGCTTAGAAAACCTATTTATAAACCAACAGCATCATATGGGCACTTTGGACGAAAAGATTTGCAGCTTCCATGGGAATGGACAGATAAAGCCACAGTGCTTCAAAGTGCATTAGCAAAGATGAATTAACGAAAGGAGAATACATATTATGCATTACACAGGAACAATTTGGAGACCACCTTATGAGGCGTACAGTGCCCTGGTTCAGGTAACGGCTGGCTGCACTCATCATAAATGTAAATTCTGTACTCTTTATGAGGATGTACCATTTAAATTTCGTATGTCCCCATTATCTGAGGTAGAGGAAGATTTGAAGGAAATCAGTCGTTATCACAGGAATGCAAAAAGAGTTTTCTTTACTGGGGCAAACCCATTTGTTCTGAGTTTTGATAAGCTGAAAACTCTGGCAGAGTTGGTAAAGAAGTATTATCCAAAGGTGCAGTCGATTGGCTGTTTTGCCCGCATTACCGATATTACACCAAAAACCACAGAACATCTTAGGGAGCTTAGACAACTTGGATATAACAGTATCACTATTGGTGCAGAGGCGGGTGATGAGGAATCACTGTCTTTTATGCATAAAGGTTTTGGTACAAAGGAGATTATTGCAGAGAGCAAAAGACTGGACGAGGTCGGTATGGACTATAATTTCTTTTATCTTGCCGGAATCTATGGCTCTGGTCGTGGAGAAATTGGAGCAAAGAATACTGCAAAAGTGTTTAATCAGGTTCATCCGAAGATTATTGTATCTTCCATGTTGACAATCTATCCGACTTCGGAATTGTATCAGGAAATTCAGAATGGAAATTGGACAGAAGAAACAGAAATCGAAAAACTGTACGAGTTAAAGACATTGATTGAAAATCTTAACATTGAAACTTATTTTGCAACAATGGGTGCGTCTAACTGTATCAATGTAGAGGGGCATTTGCCGAAGGATAAGGCAAAGATGACAAAATGGTTGGATGAGGTTATTGCTTCTGTAGACGAAAAGGAACTTAGAAGATATCGTGAGAATTTGCGGCATCTGTAAGGGAAAATGATAAAAGTATTATGGATTCATGAGAAAGGAGGGCTGGAATGAATAAATATTGTCTTGCAACTATAGTAAACCATGAGGAAATTACATCCGGGATATGGAAAATGGAACTGGCGGCATCAGAGATTGCCCGGACAGCAGAACCGGGGCAATTTATTATGTTATACCCACCGGATAAAAGAAATCTGTTGGCACGTCCAATAAGTTTGTCAGCTATCTCAGAAAAAAGCGTAACTATTGTATATAGGATTGCGGGAAAAGGTACAAAGCAGTTTTCACAGTTGCAGAAGAATGACCGCATTCGTATTATGGGACCATTGGGAAATGGATTTACACTACCAGACCAGGCAACAAAAAACATTGTTGTTGGAGGTGGCTTGGGAATTCCACCACTTTTAGAGTTGTCTAAACGACTTGGTGGAAACACAGAAGTTTTGCTTGGTTATCAGGATATACCATTTATGGCAGAGGATTTTCATAGATTGGGTATCAATGTCCATATTGCAAGCCAGTTGGGGAATTATGGCTTGCATGGAACGGTGTGTGATTTACTGGAAAAGTTTAATCCTTCAGCAGGACAGGTATTTGCTTGCGGACCAAGACAGATGCTTAAGTCTGTGTCAGCATGGGCAAAAGAACATAGTATCCCGATTCAAGTTTCTATGGAAGAACGGATGGCATGTGGCATTGGTGCCTGTCTAGGATGTGGAGTGAAGATACAAAAGCCAGGAGAACCTGACTGGAAATATCTGAGGGTATGCAAAGATGGTCCTGTTTTTTCTGGAGAGGAGGTAGTTTGGGATGAATAGTGGGATGGAAACGATGATTGCAGGCGTGACATTAAAAAATCCGGTTACAACAGCATCTGGGACTTTTGGTTCTGGTCGGGAATATGGAGAATTGATTGATTTAAATCGTTTGGGTGCAATTACAGTGAAAGGCGTTTCTGAGGAAGCATGGAAGGGAAATCCCGTTCCCAGAGTTGCAGAAACACAGGATGGCTTATTAAATTCCATTGGATTACAGAATGCAGGAGCAAAACATTTTATTGAGAATGATATTCCGTTTCTTAGACAATATGATACGAAGATAATCGTCAATATTTGTGGACATACTTTGGCACAGTATTGTTCGGTTGCAGAGAAATTTGCAGATTGTGATATTGATCTTTTGGAACTTAATATTTCCTGTCCAAATGTGGAAGAAGGTGGATTGAGCTTTGGCACAGATCCGCACATTGTAGAACGGATAGTGGGTGCTGTTCGTCATTACGCAAAACAACCTTTGATTGTAAAACTGTCACCGGAAGTCAGTGATATAACAGAAATAGCAAAAGCTGCTGTTTCTGGTGGGGCAGATGCAATTTCGCTAATTAACACACTAAGAGGAATGAAAATAGATATACATAAGCGTAAACCTGTACTTGCAAATAGAATCGGAGGATATTCTGGTCCCGGTATTATGCCTGTGGCACTGCGAATGGTTTATGAGGTCTGTAATAGCGTTGATGTGCCTGTGATTGGCATGGGTGGTATTTCAACATACGAAGATGCTCTTGAATTTATTATGGCGGGAGCAAAGGCTGTTGCTGTTGGAACTGCAAATTTTCATAATCCTTATGCGACTGTAGAAATCATAGATGGAATTTGGAGATATATGAAAGAAAATAAAATTTCCTCATTGGAAGAAATCAGAGGATGTATTGATTAAGCATATATCCATGAAATATGGCAGTGAGAATATTTCATTAGTATAGGTGATAGAATGGGAAAAATATTAGTTTTATCATTTCCTGATGACGAAGAAGAGACTTATCAGAGAATGTTACAGATAATAAGTAATAGCAAGAATTTTGAATGGTGTAATATGCTTCAGGAAACAAAAAATATTCAAATAGGCGAATTGATAGTAGATTTATCGAAAAGAAGTGTTATTACTGGGAATACAGAAGTTACGCTTACAAATCGAGAATTTGAAATACTGTATCTGTTAGCAAGTAGTCAGGGTAGGGTGTTTAGCAAGGAGCAAACCTATGATCTTGTCTGGGAAGAACCCTATTCCGGTGATTACAACATCGTCATGAGCCATATATGCAACATACGAGAAAAGATAGAAGATAACCCAAGCAAGCCAATCTACATACAGACGGTATGGGGTGTAGGCTATCGTTTCAACAAAAATTTAAGCAGCGGTCTGTAAAGAAGAAATACAGATCACTGCTTATTTTTCGGTTTTAACACCTAAGAGATATTCACAAGATACATGGAAAAATTCAGCAAGGGCAACCACTTCATAATCTGGTACAAAGCGTGTCCCTTGTTCTATTCGTAATACGGTCAAATCACTAAATTCATATCCGGCAAGTTGGAGCTGTTCTGCCAGTGCTTTTTGCGAAAGCTGCCTTTCAGTTCGCAATTCCTTTACTTTCTGACCTATCAGATTTTTGGAATTGCTTCCTTTATTCCAGTAAATTTTCATATCATCACCAACTTTCTAAAGATGAAGTGCGGAAAAATATTTTTGTAAGAAATTTAAGGATTGATAATACTGCCTGTAAAATGCAACACTTAGGGATAGAGAAAATTGTGTGGTGTGGGAAGTATTACTCTAAGCGGAGAAAAAGGTAGTGTTTGATTTATTTGATATTTCTGAAAGGGGTTGAGATAAAATATTGGTTTAATCGTTTCATTCGTTTTAAGAAAAAATGAGGAATCTTTTAATCATTTTAAGTGCATAACCCGTTATTATATATATACAGATATTCAATGGAAAGGAGTCTGATGCGTGTTGAGTGATGACGAATTAGTGGAACAGATTCTACTTGGAAATGAAAATGCAGCAGAAGAATTGATAAAACGCTATTATACATCTATTTTACGTTACTGTAGGTGGCATTGCTCTAATCTGGAAAAAGCAGAAGACCTGACTCAGGAAACATTTTTGAAGTTGTTTAAGAATTTATCCGGATATAAAGGGAAAAAGAAATTTAAGGCTTATCTATACACGATTGCAAATCATTTATGTATTGATGAAAGTAGGAAGGTTGAGTTTTATCCATTAGAAGATGAAGAAAATATAGTGCATGAGTATAATGACATAGTTCGGCTAGAGGATAGGGCAGAGATAAGCTATTTTTTGAATTTTTTATCATCAGAACAAAGGGAAGCAGTCATTCTACGCTTTGGAGAACAACTTAGTTTTGGAGAGATTGCAAAAGTGATGGGATGCAATATGCGAACAGCACAAAGCAGGGTTCGTAATGCTTTAAAAATTATGAGAAAGGAGCAGGAAAATGAAAGATAAAAATTTGAAGGGCTATTTACAGCAATCTTTAGGAGAGGAAGTACAGCCTAAAAGATTAGAGGAAACGATTAAGCTTTGCACTGAAATTGTACGGAAACAGGAAGTGACTAGGGCAGAACCGAGGACAGGTTTCTTTCACTATCTTTCAGATGTATTTCGCTTTGAAGGTATTCCAATATTTGGTTTGCAGGCAGTAACGTTATTTATAGTTTGTTTAACAATTGCCAGCATTGCAGACGTGCCAAAGAATATACCAATTTTTATGCCGCTGTTTGTATTGGCTATCATGCCAGCAATTTTTAAAAGCCAGTATTATAGAATGAGCGAGATTGAAGCGGTAACAAGAGCTTCTGGTGCCCAAATCACGTTAGCAAAGCTGGTTTTGGCTGGGGCTGCTAATTTGGTGTGTATAACAATTCTTTTGTGTATGGAAGTTTATTTGCAAAATTCTTATAAAGAGATTGGACAGATGGTTCTATACTGCCTGGTTCCGTACTTAGTGTGTATGGTTGCGTTGCTACGTTTGCTACGTTTGCAAAAGAAACAGAGTTTACAGATATGTGCGATTGTAATGCTGGGTTCCTGCATTTGTTGGGGGATGTCAGCAAGAATATTGCCATGGTTATATGAAACATCAGCAGTGGGGGTGTGGATTGTTACATTTTTGATTTTTGCTATGTTCTTTATAAATGAAATTCATTATATTGCAGAGATGAGAAAGGAAGGAAAAATGTATGGAATTGTCGCTTGATCGTTTAACAAAACAGTATGGCAGGAAAATAGCGGTAGATTGTATTAGTGCAACCTTAAAGCCGGGAGTATATGGTCTTTTGGGGGCTAACGGTGCAGGTAAAACAACATTGATGCGTATGCTATGTGCTGTTTTGGAGTCAACCTCAGGGGAGGTATTGCTGGATGGAAAAGAAGTAACTTCGATGGGGGCAGATTACCGGAATGTGTTGGGTTATTTACCACAGGATTTTGGATATTATCCAAATTATACTGCGGTGGAGTTCTTAATGTATATTGCAGCACTGAAAGGAATACCGAAGAATGTTGCAAAAAAACGTGTGACTGAATTGTTGGAAGTGGTTGATTTAAGCCATGTGGCAAACAAAAAAGTAAAAACTTTTTCCGGTGGTATGAAACAAAGAGTAGGAATTGCACAGGCGTTACTTAATAATCCGAAAATTTTGATTTTGGATGAGCCGACTGCAGGACTTGATCCGAAAGAGCGTGTCCGTTTTCGTAATCTGCTCTCAGAGTATGCAGGCGATAAAATTGTAATTCTTTCCACACATATTGTATCGGATATAGAAGCAATAGCAGATGAAGTGCTATTGATGAAAAAAGGAAAATTTGTATTGCAGGGTACGGTTCCTGAGTTGATTCACAAGGCAAATGGTAAGGTTTGGGAGCTTTCTGTTTCTCCACAAGAAGCTAGACAATGGCAGACAAAAACAACGGTTGCTAATTTACGGCACGAAGGAAAAGAAATTATATTGCGTATTATTTCAGACAATATGCCTAGTGAGCGAGCGGTGCCTTGTGAAGCTACATTGGAAGATCTTTATTTATTTTATTTTCCCACAGAGGAAGGAGTGAAATAGAATGGAACTATTTTGGTTAGAGCATAAAAAGTTATGGCGAAAGAAAATTGTTAAAATATGTGTGTTGTTGTGTTTTGTTTATTATGTAATTTTTGGAAGCATACTTTCATTTCAATGGTTCAGTTTTGGCAGTTCAGATGACTATACAAGTGCTTTTGGCAATAATTTTGATGGATATACAGTAATAAAGGATAGTCAGGGATATGCACTTTCATTTGGTGGAGAATTGACGGATGAAACCTTGCAGCAAATAGTAAGTGATTATCAGCAAATGGAAGCTGACGGTATGGAGGAAGAACTGGAAAAGACAGACTGGCAGATAGTTAATAGTTGGCTTGGAACATTGTATCCGGAGCTTCAAGATACCGGTAATTATAAAACGATGATAAGCTATGTTGATCCGGATAAGTTAACAGGCTTCTATGAAAGAAGACAGCAGGTGCTTGATGAGTTTTTGGAGGTCAGTGGTCAGGTAGGAGCTGAAAAAGAGTATTTACATCAGATAGAGGGAAAGGTAGAAAAACCATTTCATTATGAGTGGGTAGAAGGCTGGTCAACGCTTCTTGGTAGTATGGTTGCGGATCTGGGAGTTGTGATGGCTTTGTTTCTCGGTATTGTTTTATCCTCTTTATTTGCGGGCGAATGGCATGATAATACAAGCACACTAGTATTGACGACTCGAAATGGTTGGGGGGAAATTGCTCTTGCCAAAATTCTTACTGGTTTAGCGTTTACAGTGGAGTTATTTGCATTACTTGCTGTTTCAAATGTTATATCACAGTTGTTTTTTATGGGAACTGCCGGATGGGATATGCCGATTCAGAATATCAAGCTGATTGCTGTTGCACCTATGAATATGCTGCAGGTAGAAATTTATGAATATGCTTTTGTACTGCTTGGAGCAATAGGTTTTGCCGGAATTGTTATGTTTATATCAGCGGCTGTAAAAAATAATGTACTTACCTTACTGCTTAGTCTGGCTGTTGTATATGGACCAATGATGATTACAGAATATCTTCCTTATAAAATGCAAAAAGCATTGGATTTAATACCATTGGTAGGAAGTTCAACAGATATTTTCAGAACTAATACTTTTCGTATTTTGGGGAAGCTTATCTGGTCACCATATCTACTTATTACTATTCCTGTCTTGATTGGTATTCTATGTATGCCATTCGCTATAAAGAGCTGGTCAAGAAGGATGAAGGCATAAATAACAATATGGCAAAGAAAAGAGATAAAAAAATAAGTTGCGAGGGAAATGGTTGAGAGGAATTATCATAGTTTACTTGCTTTTGATACTATGTAATCTATTTCACGAATTTCTTTCAAGATTAGAGAATTTACATAGTATTCCGGTTTCGGAGGAGTGGTATTTAATTGTAGTAAACCGTTGGAATGAAATACCGGAAGATTATAGAGTGGAATTAACAGAATTATCAAATGGTCAAAAGGTGGATAGCAGGATATATCCGTATTTACAAGAAATGTTTGATGCAGCAAGGAAAGATGGAATATATCCGGTTGTTCGGGAAGGCTATCGAACTTATGAAGAACAGCAGAAAATATTAGATGATAAGATAAAAGCTTATATAAATGAAGGATATTCACAGTCAAGAGCAGAAAGAACTGCTAAGGAATGGGTAGCTTTGCCCGGAACAAGTGAACACCAATTAGGCATTGCAGTTGATATTAATGCTGATAAATCAAAGAGCTCAAATGATGAGGTATATACGTGGCTTGCCGCAAATGCACATAATTATGGTTTCATATTACGGTACCCACAAGGGAAACAGGAGATTACAGGGACAAGCTATGAGCCATGGCATTATCGATATGTAGGAGTAGATGCGGCACGAGAAATTTATGAAAGAGGAATATGTCTTGAAGAATATTTTGAGCAATAGATTGGGGAGTGAGGATTATAGCTAAGTTACTGTTGCTTTCACTTGAGGAAGATGAAGAAGTAGTATTAAATGCAGTTATGTCTGCATTGGAAAGTTTTGAAAATAAAACACAGTTAAAAGAAAAAATAGCGTGTGAAAAATTAGCCTTTGCAGGAATGGAAATAGATGCATCAAAACGGTTAGTATATCGTGGTGAGAAAGAAGTAAATATTACGTTTACAGAATTTGAAATATTGCATTTATTAGCAAGGAATCCAGGCAGAGTGTTCAGCAAGGAGCAGATTTATGATATTGTCTGGAAGGAATCCTATTCCGGCGATTACAACATCATCATGAGCCATATCCGGAATATTCGGGAGAAGATAGAGGATAATCCAAGTAAGCCAATCTACATACAGACGGTATGGGGTGTAGGTTATCGTTTCAACAAAAATATAAGCAGCGGTCTGTGAGTAGATTACAGATCACTGCTTATTTTTCATTTTTAATACCCAAGAGATATTCACAAGATACATGAAAAAATTCTGCCAGAGCCACTACCTCATAATCCGGTACAAAGCGTGTTCCTTGTTCAATACGAAGTACTGTAAGATCACTGAACTCATATCCTGCAAGCTGGAGCTGTTCTGCTAATGCTTTTTGTGATATGTGTTTTTCAGTTCGTAATTCCCTTACTCGTTGCCCAATAAGGTTTTTGGAATTGTTTCCTTTATTCCAGTAAATCTTCATTCAAATACCAACTTTCTAAAGATGAAGTGCTACATGATTGATTTTACGGAATAATGTTGATAATATACTTCTAAAGATGAAGTATAAGAAAATAAATTTATTTGATGTAATCTTGGGATTGATAATACTGACTGCAAAATGCAATACTTATATGGAAAGGTGGATACAAAATGAACGAAGTATTTGAAACAGTAGCAGAGGTATTGGAGGAACTTAGAAGCGAAGCAGAAGAACGAGAGTATTCTGTTCACACAAATGAATCGAAAAATGCAGATAAAGCATTGAAAAAGGCGAATCGGGAATATGAAACGGTGTTGGCTGAGCTTTCTGCAGAGCACAGAGAATTTTTTGAAAATTATATGGATATAGTGGATCACGCTCATTTTCAAGAAGAACAAAGAGCCTACTATCAGGGGATGGTAGATGTAATGCAGATATTTGACGGACTGGGGATTTTAAAGGAAAGAAACAAAGTGAAAGAAGTGCTTATGCATATCAAAAAATAGTTCAAACAGGGTGGATGGCTTACCGGGAAGCTGACCACCCTGTTTTTCTTCAGAATAATTCAGAAATAATCCAGAAAAAATCGAAATCTTTCTGCTATTCTGTCTCATGGGTTTTATATGTACGAAGATAGGCTTCCACAAGTGCAAGAATAGTGGTAATCTGATCGTCCGTACATTCTGAAAGATAAACCAGCAGCCTTTGGTAATCCAGATTATCGGTTGGAGCTGCCGGATAAAAAACGGATCAGCAAAGATATGTAAAGCACGAATGAGTTGTCCGAGTTTTTCAAGACTTGGAACATTGCCATGATTTTCAATCTCTTTGATATATCTTGATGAGACACCGGATTTTTCGGATAACTCATCATAAGTCAGCTTTTGGTCTAATCTGGCTTTCTTCAGGCGAAAACCCATGTCTTTATCAATTTTCTTAGATTTAGCCATATCATGCACCTCCGTATATAGTGTATGAAAAGATGCAGGAAACAGTGGAGAGCATCAGAAACTATGGTGTACTTATGCCCGGTATTGCAAGACCAAGGGCAGAGGGCGGTTATGAGATAATCGCTGGACACCGCAGAAAACATGGCTGTGAGCTTGCATGTCTTTCCACCATGCCTATGTTTATCAGAGATCACAATGATGATGAAGCTACAGTGATTATGGTGGATACCAATATCCAGAGGGAGGATATTCTCCCAAGTGAAAAGGCAAGAGCCTATTCCATGAAGTATGAAGCCATGAAGCATCAGGGAAAAAAGGGAAAAGGAAGCAGCCTTGATGAAGTGGGAGAAGCAGCCGGAGAGAGTGGCAAGACGGTTCAGCGTTATATATGGCTTGCCCGTCTGTCAGATGAATTGCTGGATATGGTTGATCAGAAGAAAATCGGTCTTGTACAGGGTGTTGACATATCTTTTCTGACAGAGCAGGAACAGGAATGGGTGCAGGTCATTCTTGAAGAAACAGGTGCATCTGTTTCAACTGCCCAATCATCAAAATTAAAGGAATATGGCAAAAATGGTGAGCTGACTCTGCCAATGGTAAGAATGATATTGACGGAGGAAAAGCCAAAGGAAAGAAAAGTTACAATTAAGGCTGATAAAAACAGCAAATATTTTACGGAGGATTATTCCAGTGAGGATATAGAAAACATTATCTATCAGCTATTGGAAGAATGGCAGAATAAGCAGTAAAGGAGGCACGGTAAAGTGGGCGATACAATAAACTTTGATTATTACTACGGAATTGAAGCAGAGCAGTTCTCTTTTTATCGTGTTCCCCGGCTTTTGATTAAAGACGAGAGATTTAAGGGGCTTAGCAGTGATGCTAAGCTCCTCTATGGGCTGATGCTTGACAGGATGTCATTATCCATGAAAAACGGCTGGCTGGATGATGAAAACCGGGCTTACATTATTTATACGGTGGATGCCATTATGGAAGATTTGGGTTGTTCCAAACCGACCTGCACGAAAATTATGCGTGAGTTGGATTCTGACAATGGCATCGGATTGATAGAGAAGAAACGGAGAGGTCTTGGCAAACCGGACATCATTTATGTGAAAAATTTTGCTTCTGTTCCGGATGAAAAAGAGCCTTCAAACCCTGATGTTTCCACAGAAGTAAAAGATTTTAACTTCAAGAAGCAAAAGAATTTAACTTCTGGAAGTAAAAAAATTGAACTTCAAGAGGTAAAGGAATCTGACCTCAAGAGGGAAAAAAATTTGACTTCTGAAAGTAAAGAAACTAAACCTCAAGAGGTAAACGATTTTGTCCCTAATTATAACAATACTAACTATAACAACCAGAGTCATAATGATATAAATTATACCAATCCTATCAATCAGGTAGTGAAGATAATCCAGATAGGACTGATGTGATGGATGCTGTCAATGCATACATAGAACTGATTAAGGAGAACATCGAATATGAGCATCACATGAAGTACGATGACTGGCAGAACAAGGCTTTGTATGAGGAACTTTTTGAGGTTATCTGTGAGGTTGTATGTGTAAAACGTACAACGATCCGGATTGCAGGTGAGAATTATCCTTATGAGCTTGTAAAATCTAAATTCCTGAAGCTGAACAGTGGACATCTGGAGTATGTGATTGGCTGTATGCATGATACAAATACGAAAATATCCAATATCAAGGCATATATGGTTACTGCTCTTTATAATGCACCCTCAACGATGAATCATTATTATCAGCAGGAAGTGCAGCATGATATGTACGGAGGTGGCTGGCATGAAAAAGGCATTGTTTAAAATAATTATTCCGGTATGTGTTCTTGTTCTGTGGATGATTACCTGTTATCCAGTTTGCAATAAAGCAGATGGGTTTGATTATTTCCTTTATTGGATTTTGGTAGGATGCCCCTACGGTATCAGAAAAATGTGTATGTTTCTTGTGCTGAAGAATTTTGGAATTGCAGGAAGTATGGGAATACTGGCACTGAATTGTATCGTTGGAGGTCTGATTGGTGGTATTATTGTTCTTGTGAGGATTATCGTTATATTTACGGAGATAATAAAAGTAATAGCAGGACACTTCTGGACACAATGTCCAAAGGCGTAAAAGAAAAAAGAGCAACAAAAAAGGCATTGTCAATCAATCATGAACAATACCTCTACTTGTCATCTGGAATATATTCCATAATATCTTCAATCCGGCAGTCAAGTATCTGACATAGCCTGTTCAGAATAATGGTCTTTACCACCATATTTTGCCGGAGCCGCTGAAGCTGCGCTTTGTCAATGCCATAATCTTTAATGAGCTGGTACTGACTGATGTTCTTAGCCTTAAGCGTTGGCCAAAGGTGGATCATATTTAATCATACAGGCAACTCCTTTCCTACCTTGTATTTTAATGGCAGGGAACTTATAATGATATGGTGCGTGTGAGCACCATAAAGTATGTAAATGGTAAAGACAATAATGGTTTATTTCTGGAGATTGAGGATATAGATGCAGGTAGTGTGGTTTTGAAACAGGAGGATGGTTAATTGTGAAAGAAATATACATTACAGACAGTGAAAGGGAGAAATGCAGAAAAGTTGCAGATGCTTTTGCAGAGCTGTATGAGATTGAAAATATACTTGTTGTGGATGCAGGTAGATACGGTTTTGTCAAGTTACAGTATTATAGACCACCGCAGGGTTTTGAAGATGCAATTACCTTTACGGATAGCCGGAGCATGTTTGAAAACTTGTGGGAGGAATGGTTTGACACGCAGCTGTTCCTTCTGGCAAAAGGAACACCAATGGCAGGAATGGGATATAATGAGATATTCCAGTGTCTGCCAAAGGAGAAACAAGAGGAACTTATGAATAGAAAAGCCGGATTTGCAAAAACGGCAGGAATAGAATAATCAGGTAACAGCGTTAGGGCAGTTATGAGTGAAATACTTGTAGCTGCTTTTTTGTGCTTTTGGACACGATGTCCAGAAGCGGGAAGGAGAGATATATAGATGGAATCAATGAGAGATCTTAACAGGGTAATAGAGCGTGAGATAGCGAAGGGGAGTTGCCCTTTGAAACTGGATCATATTGAATTTGGAGATTATTCGTATCAGGAGATAACATCAAAGGAGAAATTGCTGGAGGTGTTATCGTATTTGTTGCGGATAGGTGATTTCAAGCAGTATGCCGGAAAGACTATCCTAAATAATGTTTATATGGACCTGCGAGGGAAAAAGCCTGTATTTAAGAGAACCAAGAC
>ERZ773260.1438-NODE-1438-length-30700-cov-8.841247_pt1 | contig 30700 bp, 22 predicted proteins | sample MGYA00511387_ERZ773260 | MGnify/ENA primary metagenome ERZ773260 (study PRJEB29015, sample SAMEA2737745) | human gut metagenome | biome: human gut; feature: human-associated habitat; material: faeces | place: China | collected 2012 ... | reverse complement strand
TATGAGCGATTACCCAATGCTCATTTCCAATAAATTACACTCTTTTCGTAACTTCACAACGCAAATATATGTCTTTTCCGGCGATGGCCAATGAAAAGGAGAAACATTTTTGACGAATCCTAACTATTTAATCACAATAAATCACTATGAGATTACAGAATTTGTTTTTGGGGATGCTCTTTTGGGGGGCGGCTTTTCATTCGGTTTGTTCCGCAGCGTCTCCGGTGCTTCAGGCGAAGCTGTATCCGGCTGTGTATAAATCTTCTTCAGGTCCGGTCCGCCGGGTGGCTGTGACGGTAGGCTATGACGGACAGGTCACAGAGGCGGAATTGGCGTTGGGCAGGTTGGTGCAGCATGTCCGTTTGGAAAAGGGGGAAAATCATTTTGTATTTGATATTCCTGACGTTGGCGTGGACCGTACATTGCCGTTGTCTTTACGCACCGGACAGGTGTCTTTGGCTTCGGATGAAATAAAAGTACCGGTAGCCCGGCATTGGCAGATGAATCTGGTGCAGCATACACATACGGACATCGGCTATACTCGTTCGCAGATGGAGATTTTGGCAGAACATTTGCGTTACATAGATTATGCTTTGGATTATTGTGATGCCACGGATCATTATCCGGATGACGAGCGGTTCCGATGGACTTGCGAGGTGTCTTGGCCCGTGAAAGAGTATTTGAAAAATCGTCCGGCTTCCCAGGTCGAACGTTTGAAACGCAGGGTGAAAGAAGGGCGAATTGAGTTGGGTGCCATGTACCTGAATTTTGATGAGTTGCCGGACGAACAGACCTTGGCTGCATCCTTGGCTCCGTTGAAGTTGTTCCGGGAGGAAGGGTTACGGACGGACTTGGCCATGCAAGATGATGTAAACGGAATAGCCTGGTGTTTCAGTGAATATTTTGCCGACGCAGGAGTGAAGTACCTGAATATGGGGACGCATGGGCATCGGGCATTGATATGCTTCGATAAGCCCACGGTATTTTGGTGGGAGTCGCCATCGGGGAAAAAAATCCTGGCTTACCGTGCGGAACATTACCATCAGGGGAACTATTGGGGTGTGCACAACCCTGATGATTTCACAAAGTTCGAGCAATGCGTGTGGGATTATCTGGGGCAACTGGAAGCTAAGGGATACCCGTATGACATTTGTGCCATTCAGCATTCCGGGTATCTGACCGATAATGCTCCTCCTTCCACCCGGAGTTGCGAGATGGTGAAACGTTGGAATGAAAAGTACGAATGGCCTAAATTACGTTCGGCAGTCGCTACGGATTTTATCAAGACCGTGGAGCGTGATTATGCCGGGCAGATACCCGTCATTCGGGGAGCGTGGCCGGACTGGTGGACGGATGGTTTTGCTTCCGGAGCACGCGAAGCGGCTGTTTCCCGTACTACCCATTCCCATGCGATTGCCGGGCAAGGCGGTTTGGCTTTGGCAAAACTGGCCGGAGTCGAGTTGCCCCACGGGGTGATGGGGAAGGTGAGTGGCATGAACGAAGCCCTGCTTTTCTATGATGAGCATACGTTCGGGTATTGCGAGAGTGTGCGTGCCCCGTATGGCCGGGAGACGTGGGAGCAACGCTCGCTGAAACAGTCGTATGCGTGGGAGGCTTACCGGCATGCCGGATTGTTGGGCGAGGCGGTAATGGGGCTTTTGCAGTCTTTCATTCCGAAAACGGATGAGCCTTCCGTGTTGGTTTTCAATACATTGAACTGGAGCTATAGCGGAATAGCCAAGGTGTATGTAGACCATCAGCTTTTGCCGCGCGACAAAGCTTTTGAGATTACGGATGCGTCGGGACGTAGCGTTCCTGCTCAGGCCGGTGAGAGCCGTTCGGACGGAACGTATTGGTATATTTATGTCCGGGATGTACCGGCTTTGGGCTTCATCCGGTGTCGCATAGACGTGAAAGACGAGCCATTGCCGTCCGAAGCATCCGCAGGGAGTTTGTCCGGTACGCATGTAGAGAATGAGTGGTATGGTCTTGATTTCAATCTGCAACGGGGCACCATTTCCCGACTTTACGATAAAGACCTGCAACGGCAGTTGTTGACGGAGGATGCGGAATGGGAGTTGGGAGAATTCATTTATGAGACGATAGACGACCGGGGCGCTTTGGAGCGATATACGTACCCACGCTTTACACGCAGGCATCCGGAGAAAATGCGCTTCGAGGCGTACGAGGAAGGGGCTATATGGGATACTTACCGTTTCAAAGGAGAGACGGCAGCCGGGATTGGGCATGATAATCTGACGGTGGAGTACCATATATATAAGGTAGAGAAAAAGATAGAAGTGGTTTACAGTTTGCGTAAAAAAGCAGAGGCAGAGCCGGAAGCCGTATATGTGTCTTTTCCGTACCAGATAGAGGGCGGCAGAATCTTTCTGGACGTGCCCGGCGGAAATATCGAAGCCGGGATAGACCAGATTCCCGGCTCGTCTAACGATTGGTACACCGTGCAGAATTTTGCAGCGGTACGCAGTTCGGAAGTCCAGGTCGTAATGGGAAGCCCTGAAATACCCCTGATGCAATTCGGTGCCATCAATACCGGACGTTATCAGTCTGGTGCCGTACCCCAGACTACTAATATGTATTCCTGGCCGATGAATAACTATTGGACTACCAATTTTAACGCAGACCAGACCGGAGGTTTGCAGTGGAGTTATTTCATCACTTCGTCGGCGGACACGACAGCCGGATTTGCCACGCGTTTTGCTTGGGAAAACCGGATTCCTTTCCTGACCCGGGTACTTCAGGCCGGCGGCCGTGAAGGTAAGGCTGCGCCCTCTTGCGGAACTTTTCTCACGCTTCGCCCGGATAACCTCTTGTTGGTCAACATGTCACCGGTGGAGGGGGAACATGCCGTGATGCTGCATTTACGTGAAACGGATGGTCGGCCGGCAGTCTTTGCCGTTACTTCCGATTGTGTGAAGATACGGAAAGCCACGGTTTGTGACGTGACAGGAAAACCAATCGACGAGAAGGGGAAAGCGGAGTTCAGGCCGTGGGAGAGTAAATTTATTAAATTGAGCTGGTAAGGCAGGAGGGCGGGAAAGAAATATTTGTCCGTTCTTTCATGTTTTCGTATATTTGCATAAACAAAAATACGGATATGCTGAAGTTTATTTGTCTGGGGAGCGGCAGTAGCGGAAACAGCTACTTCCTCTTCTCAGAAAATTATGGGATATTGATTGATGCCGGAATTGGGATACGAACACTGAAAAAACATTTTAATACTTGCGGGCTTTCTTTGAAACAAATAAAGGCCGTATTGATTACGCACGACCATGCAGACCACGTCAAAGCTGTCGGGAGCTTGGCGAATGAATACGGGATTCCGGTCTATGCCACCGAACTTGTGCACGGCGGAATCAAGCGTAATTATTGCGTACATCCTAAGTTGAAGGAAGAAAACATACGTTTCTTGCAGAAAGGACAGACCTTGGAGCTAGACCATTTTGTAATCACGCCTTTCGATGTGCCTCATGACAGTGCGGACAATGTGGGCTACAGCGTGCAATACGGAGATGTCAATTTTTGCCTCATTACCGATGCCGGACATGTGACCGAACAATTCGGTGGCTATATCGCCCAAGCGAATTATCTGGTATTGGAGGCCAATCATGACGAAGACATGTTGATGATGGGGCCGTATCCGGCTTATCTGAAAGGACGGATTAGCGGTGATTACGGACATTTGAGTAATAAGGTTGCGGCGCAGCTGTTGGCGGAGCATGTTACGGACAGGCTTCGGCATGTATGGTTGTGCCATATCAGCGAGGAGAACAATCATCCGGAACTGGCGCGAAAAACGGTTGATACTTGTCTCCGTTCCGCAGGGATTGTCTCAGGAAGGGACTTTGAACTGGAAGTGTTGAAGCGCCGTATACCTTCCGAAATTTACGAATTGGAAAAAAAATAAGAAAAAGAGGGGCGAAAGTTTGGAGGGTTAAATAAAAAGCCCTACCTTTGCACTCGCAAAATCAAAGATGATGCGTCCTTAGCTCAGTTGGTAGAGCAATTGACTCTTAATCAATGGGTCCAGGGTTCGAATCCCTGAGGGCGTACAGAAGGCAGCCTTAGGGTTGCCTTTTTTGTTGACAGGTGAGCGGTTTATGGATTTTGTAGGCTGATTTGTTGCTTGTTTTATGTTGAAATGCTATCTTTGCATGAATTTCGAACCAATAAAAACAAAAAAGAAAAGACATGCCTAAAATATCCGTTCGCGGTCAGGAAATGCCGGAGTCACCGATTCGCAAATTGGCTCCGTTGGCCTTTGAGGCTAAAAGTAGAGGGATACATGTGTACCATTTGAATATCGGCCAGCCTGATTTGCCGACTCCGCGAGCGGCCATAGATGCTATCCGACACATAGACCGGACGGTTTTGGAATATAGCCCGAGCCAGGGATATTTGAGTTACCGGGAAAAGTTGGTCGGATATTATGCCAAATACAATATCAATCTTACGGCGGACGACATCATCATCACGTCGGGAGGTTCGGAGGCTGTATTGTTCGCATTCCTCTCTTGCCTGAATCCGGGCGACGAAATCATCGTTCCCGAACCGGCATACGCTAATTACATGGCATTTGCCATTTCGGCGGGGGCGGTCATCCGTACGATATCCACTACGATAGAAGAAGGCTTTTCGTTGCCGAAGGTCGAGAAGTTCGAGGAGCTGATTAACGAACGTACGCGGGCCATTCTGATTTGCAATCCGAACAACCCCACGGGATACCTCTATACGCGCCGTGAGATGAACCAGATTCGCGACTTGGTGAAGAAGTACGATTTGTATCTTTTTTCGGATGAAGTGTACCGTGAGTTTATCTATACCGGTTCTCCCTATATCTCGGCTTGCCACTTGGAGGGGATAGAAAACAATGTGGTGCTGATAGATTCCGTATCCAAGCGGTATAGCGAGTGCGGCATACGTATCGGTGCGTTGATAACGAAGAATGTGGAGGTTCGTAAGGCCGTGATGAAATTTTGCCAGGCCCGTTTAAGCCCTCCCTTAATCGGACAGATTGCGGCGGAGGCTTCGCTCGACGAGCCTGAAGAATACGGACGGGAAGTGTATGACGAATATGTGGAGCGGCGTAAGTGCTTGATTGACGGGCTGAACCGTATCCCTGGAGTGTATTCTCCCATCCCCATGGGGGCTTTCTATACGGTGGCCAAGCTTCCCGTAGACGATGCCGAGGAGTTTTGTGCATGGTGTTTGAAAGACTTTGATTATGAGGGGGAGACTGTGATGATGGCTCCGGCGGCAGGATTCTATACTACGCCCGGTTCGGGTAAGAACGAGGTGCGCATAGCTTACGTGTTGAAGAAAGAAGATTTGACGCGTGCCCTTTTTGTATTGCGCAAGGCATTGGAGGCATATCCCGGCCGTGTAGCGGAATAAGACGGCAAGAGGGATGAATTTCAATTTGTTTATAGCCCGAAAGCTGTTCCGTGAGCACGGTGATGTGAAAAAAGTATCTCGTCCGGCCATATTGATAGCTACGTCCGGAGTGGCTGTCGGTTTGGCCGTGATGGTTATTTCGGTGTGCGTGGTGTTGGGCTTCAAACAGGAAATCAGTTCGAAAGTCGTTGGATTCGGTTCTCATATACAGATTCAAAACTATGCGTCGGTCACGACGAATTCCCCTCAGCCTATTGCGATACCTTCTGCTTTGATGAAGGAGGTCGGGGACGTGGAAGGGGTGGCGCATGTGCAGCGTTTTTGCAATAAGGAGGGAATACTCAAGACGGATGCCGATTTTAAAGGTATCCTTTTGCACGGTGTGGGGGTGGAATTCGATACATCTTTCCTGAAAGCCCACATGGAAGAGGGGGAACTACCGTCTTTTTCTGATACGGTGGCTTCCAACCGGATTGTCATATCCCGGCAGATAGCCGATGAATTGCATTTGGAAGTTGGCTCTAAAGTGTTTGCCTATTTCTTCGAGAACTCCGTGCGTACCCGTCGTTTTATGGTGTCGGGTATTTATTGTACGCATTTGACGGAGTTCGACAAGGCTTTGGTTTTTACGGATATTTATACTTGCAACCGTTTGAATGCGTGGGCTCCGGACCAATATAGTGGAATGGAAATCGCCGTGAAGGACTTAGACCGTGTGGACGAAGTTGCCAGTGTGTTGGTTAAGCGTATGAATCGGGAAACGGACGCTTATGGTGGTTCGTATGTGGCCATGACGATACAGGAACTTTATCCTCAGATATTTGCATGGCTCAGTCTTTTGGATGTCAATGTGTGGGTCATTTTGGCTTTGATGGTATCAGTAGCAGGGTTTACGATGATTTCCGGTTTGCTTATTATTATATTGGAACGCACGAATTTTATCGGAATCATGAAAGCATTAGGAGCGACCAACCGTGGCATCCGCCATATTTTCTTGTATTTTGCCGTGTTCGTCATGGGGAAAGGATTGCTTTTGGGAAATATAATAGGTATAGGCATAGTGCTTCTTCAGCATTATGCAGGAATATTCCGTTTGGATGCGTCGATATACTACGTGGATTCGGTACCGGTTTTGTTCAATTTCTGTTATGTGTTGGCTATCAACGTGGCTACTTTGGTGATATGCGTGTTTTCGCTTATCGTTCCGAGCTTCTTGGTTTCCCGTATCCATCCGGCTCGGTCTATTCGTTTTGAATAAACGTACATTATGGGAGTGGTTCGTTTGTGTTGCATTTTTGTGAAAAATGTTATAGGAATATAATGGTCGCAAAGGGGAAAATGCTTATCTTTGTCCCAAAATCAAATATGAAGTAATCGTATGGAATTTGTTTATTTGGGGATAGTCATATTCCTGTTTGCCCTTTCCACTTTTGATTTGTTCGTGGGGGTCAGTAATGATGCCGTGAATTTCTTGGGTTCGGCCATCGGTTCAAAAGTAGCGCGTTTCAAGACCATATTGATAATTGCCGCAGTAGGTATTTTTGTGGGAGCCACGACGAGCGACGGTATGATGGACATTGCAAGGCACGGCATTTTTCATCCAGAGTTCTTCACTTTCGAAGAGTTGATGTGCGTCTTTTTGGCAGTGGTTGCTTCAGATGTGATTTTGCTCGACATATTCAATACATTGGGAATGCCCACTTCCACCACGGTGTCGATGGTTTTCGAGTTATTAGGAGGCAGTACGGCATTGGCGTTAGTCAAGATGCTCCATGATTCTTCGCTTACCTACGCCGGTTTGATAAATACAGAAAAAGCTTTTACGGTTATTTTAGCCATTTTTCTTTCTGTCGCCATTGCTTTTGTTTTCGGAATGTTGGTGCAATGGATTTCCCGTCTCATTTTTACTTTTCACTATACCAAGCATCTTAAATATACCATAGGTTTGTTTGGAGGACTTTCTATTACTTCCATTGCTTATTTCTTGTTGGTAAAAGGTTTCGGCAGTGCTTCGTTCATGACTTCCGATATTAAAGTTTGGATTGCTGAGAACACACATACGATATTGATTTCTTTCATTATCGGATTTACGGTGCTGATGCAAGTCCTGCATTGGTGTAAGGTCAATGTTTTCAAGATTATAGTACTCTTTGGTACGTTCTCTTTGGCTATGGCTTTTGCCGGGAACGATTTGGTGAATTTCATCGGTGTGACTTTAGCCGGTTTTTCTTCTTATCAGGATTTCTTGGCAACTCCAGGGGCAAATCCTGCCACCCATATGATGGGCGTGCTGAACGAACCGGCCGGTACGTCTGTCTTTTTCCTTATCGGGGCAGGAGTTATTATGACGATAGCTTTGATGACGTCGAAGAAAGCACAGAATGTCGTAAAGACTTCCGTCGACTTGTCCCGTCAGACAGCAGGCGACGAAATGTTCGGCTCTTCCCGTTTTGCCCGTCGGTTGGTGAGGAGCGTGATTAACAGCAACGAGTATGTAGTGGACCATATTCCTGCATGGATGAGGAAATGGATCAATTCACGTTTCAATCAGGATGAGGCTATTATTCCGAATGGTGCGGCGTTTGATTTGGTACGCGCTTCCGTGAACTTGGTGTTGGCCGGATTGTTGATCGTAGTGGGTACGTCTCTGAAACTACCGTTGTCTACCACCTACGTGGCGTTTATGGTGGGTATGGGTTCGTCGTTGGCCGACCGTGCATGGGGACGCGAGAGCGCCGTGTTCCGCGTGACCGGTGTGATATCTGTGATTGGCGGATGGTTCATGACGGCCGGTGCGGCTTTCTTCTTGTGTTTCATCGTGACGTTGCTTGTGCATTTCGGTGGAGTGGTGGCCATGGTATTGCTCATTGTCGTGGTCGTGTTCATGCTTGTTCAGAATAACCGCAGCTATAAGAAGAAAATGGCGGCAGTACAGCGGGATGAGATTTTCACGGAGTTGGCGCAAACCAATGATAAGGATGAGGCTTGGGTGCTGTTGAACCGGCATATCAGTGCTTATCAATCGAAGATGGTAAAATATATATCGGGAGCTTACATGCAGACGACTTCCGGTTTGATTGCCGAAGATGTGAAAGTGTTGCGGCGGACTTTGAACCATTTGGAAGATGAACGGAAGAATTGGAAGGTAATCCGTCGGAAAGAATTAGTTGGATTACGCAAGATAGATCAGTTGCAGGCTGTGGAGAAAGATACATGGTTCCATTTGGCATGTAACAGTTGCGAACAGAGTTTATACTGCCTGAAGCGTATGTGTGAACCTTCATTGGAACATGTGGACAATAATTTCAATCCCATGCCTGAGGAATACGTGAAAGAATTCATGCCGATTCGGGAAGGGGTGGAAAAATTGATGAATGTCATTGCCGGCATGATAGAGACGAATAATTATGATAATGCGTTGCAGGTTCGGCAGTTTGGAGATGAGATGAAAGCCCAGTTGTCCCAACTCCGCAAGATTCAGCAAGACCGTATACGCAAGGGAGATATGGACAATCTGAAGATTGAATATCTTTATATGAGTACTTTGCAAGAAACACAGGAAATAATCGGCCACATGCGTCATTGGGTTCGTGCATGCCGCAGGTTCCAACAAGAAAAAGGTGTTGTAACGGTATTGTAACACGGGTTTCATATTCGTGCAACAACTAACTTGTAATTTTGCAATCGGAAAATAATAATCTAAAGCGGTAAGTCTGATGAATACAAATTACAGGATTCTCGTGGTGGACGATGAAGAAGATTTGTGCGACATCCTAAAGTTCAATCTGGAGAATGAGGGGTACGAAGTAGAAACGGCCAATTCGGCCGAAGAAGCACTAAAGATGGATTTGGCCAAGTTCCACCTTTTGCTGTTGGACGTCATGATGGGAGAAATCTCTGGTTTTAAGATGGCCAAGATGCTCAAGCAAGTGCGTGAGACTCGTGATATACCTATTATCTTTCTTACGGCACGTGATACGGAGAACGACGCTGTCACCGGATTCACTTTGGGCGCGGACGACTATATTTCCAAACCCTTTTCCTTGCGTGAAGTGCAGATGAGAATCAAGGCTGTGCTTCGTCGTACGGCACCACAACAAGCGGTGCCGGCTGCTTATATCGGTTTTAAGGAGTTGAAATTGGATTTGAACAAAAAAGAGGCCGTGCTGTGTGGTGAGGCGTTGCAGTTGACGAAGACCGAATTTGAGATTTTGCGCTTGTTGTTGGAAAATGAAGGACGTGTGTTTTCACGGGCTGAGATATTGCGTAGGATATGGAACAACGATGCCGAGGTGTTGGATCGGACGGTAGATGTGAACATAACCCGTTTGCGTAAAAAACTCGACGGATACGGAAGGTTTGTCGTCACCCGTTTGGGTTACGGATATTGTTTCGATACCTCTGTGAAAGATTGAGATGAAAAGGAAGTCATTGTCATTCAGCCAATATCTTTTTTTTTCCGTTATCGCTATTTATTGTGTTTTCGTAGCAAGTTTCTTATATTATCAGTATCACCGCGAGAAGACGCATAAGGTGGAGTTGTTGAATTCTACGCTGACCATGTTCAACATGGATTTGTATGATCACATGGCTGATACGGCCTTTTCAGTGAAAGATTATGTGGCGCGCTATCGTATACGGCACCATCTTCAGAAACTGCGTGTCACGCTTGTGGATCGTCACGGAAAAGTGATTTTCGATAATGATATTTCCTCCGAGCATGTGAAGGATAATCACTTGGAACGTGAGGAAATACGTGAGGCTTTGGCCGCAGGGAGCGGATATTCCATCAAAAGAACTTCAGAGACTCTTGGAGAGGAATTCTTTTATTCGGCGAATTATTTTCCGGAGAAAGAGTTGTTCGTACGTAGCGCATTGCCTTACGATACGGATTTGATTGCCATGTTGAATGCCGACAAGGGTTATTTATGGTTTTCATTTTTGTTATCTGCCATTTTGTTTCTCGTCTTTTATAACTTGACAGCCCGTTTAGGGGCCATGATTACTCAGCTTCGTCTTTTTGCACGTCGGGCCGATCAGGACGAGGATGTGGATACGAATGACTTGAAGGGATTGGGAAATACCGATTTGGGGCAGATTTCACGGCATATCGTCGATATCTATACACGGTTACGCAAGGCGAAAGACGATCTTTTCCGCGAACGAGAGAAGCTTATCACGCATTTGCAGATTTCCAATGAAGGGTTGGCCATTTTCAATCCGGGCAAGGATGTGGTTTTGGCCAACGGGCTTTTCATGCAATATGTGAATTTGATATCCGACAAGAATATCGGAGGCATAGAAGAAGTCTTCCAAGTGAAAGAATTGCAGCCACTATTTGATTTTATAGCGATGTCTCGCAAGAGTTTTACGCAGGGGGACCTTAGGCAGAAGTTGTTGGTCGTGGACAAAAACGGTTATGTGTTCAACTTGTCTGTGGCTCTTTTTGTGGATAACAGCTTTGAGATTTCCATTTCTGACATTACGAAACAGGAGGAACAAGCCCGCATGAAGCAGCAGATTACACAAAATATTGCCCACGAGTTGAAGACTCCCGTGAGCAGTATTCAAGGTTATTTGGAAACGATTCTGCATAATCCGGGGCTTTCGCCGGATATGCTTAAGAAGTTTTTGGAGCGTAGCTTTGCGCAAAGCAACCGGCTGACGAACCTGTTGCAGGACATATCCACTCTGACCCGTATGACAGAGGCCGGCCAGATGATAGAGGTGACGGATGTCGATTTGGCCTCCATGATTCATAATATCGTGGCAGAACTGGCTTTGAAATTGGAAGAGAGGCAAATGACTGTGGGGGTAAATGTACCGGACAAGTTGGTGCTTCAAGGGAATTCTTCTTTGTTGTACTCCATTTTCCGTAATTTGATGGATAATGCCATTGCATACGCCGGAAACGGTACGCATGTGAATATCGTGTGTTATTCGGAAGACGAAGACGGTTATTATTTCAGTGTGAGCGACAATGGAGTAGGAGTGGCTCCCGAGCATTTGGGACGCATCTTTGAACGTTTCTACCGTGTAGACAAGGGGCGTAGCCGGAAATTAGGAGGTACGGGCCTTGGCTTGGCTATCGTAAAGAATGCCGTGCTTTTCCATGGGGGGAATATCAATGCAAAGCCTTCGGGCGGCGGGCATGGTTTGGAGTTTCTTTTCACATTGAAGAAAAGAAAGTCGTAGGTCTTCCGTATTTAAGACCGTATCGTTTGGGCTGTACTTTTCCGTATACCGTTTCACATGGGGCTTGTCACGCCGATGTGCTAAGGCTTGGTTTGTCTTTCGGTTTTGAAATACTGTTTGCGGAACATGATGGGAAGGCTCATTTTGGTGTGCACGGCCTTTCCGCGTATTTTCCTTGGAGACCATACCGGCATGGCGCGGACAATGCGCAGGGCTTCCTCGTCGAGCAGGGGAGACGGACTCTTGAGGATGCGCGGTTCTACAACATGTCCGAGCGAATCAATGATGAACTAACTGCACGTACACCCGTCCCTCGATGCCTTTCCCTGCGGCTTCTGTCGGGTAGCGCAGGTTGTCGGCAATGAACTTCATGCAGGCTTCGTCTCCTCCGGGGAATCGGGGGGCTCTTCCCAGTTTATAAACATGCGCGGATCGTCATCTGATATTTCTTCTGAAAGTTCTGTTTTTGGTTGTGCGTCTAGCTTGAATGTGATGGCAATGCTATATTTGAAACTTTCGGGTTTGCCACGTATCGTTCCTGGAATCCATTTTGGCATCCTACGCACGAGGCGTAGGGCTTCTCCGTCCAGTAAAGGGGAGGGACTTCTTACTATTTTGGGATTCGTTACGTTTCCGAGCGAATCAATGATGAACTGCACGTACACCCGTCCCTCGATGCCTTTCCCTGCGGCTTCTGCCGGGTAGCGCAGGTTGTCGGCAATGAACTTCATGCAGGCTTCTTCGCCCCCAGGGAATCTTGGATTTTCTACGTAATTGTCCCGAACCGGTGGGAAGCTGTTCGTGGCGTTGGCTGTGTAGGAAGTGGTCCGTGCAGATGACGGAATGCCCCACATAAGGCAAATAGTGGCGATGAAAATTGCCGGATAGGAGAACTTCATATTCGGTGATTATTTTTAACGCCTAAAGATACGAAAAAAGTCTTCAAAATCCATTGGATTTAAAGACTTTTTGTGACTCCGACAGGATTCAAACCTGTAACCTTCTGATCCGTAGTCAGATGCTCTATTCAGTTGAGCTACGGAGCCGTTCTTGTTTTGATTTCGTGTGCAAAGGTATGGCTTTTTATTTAAATGTCCAAATGTTGAAGGATATTTTTTATATGAAAATCGCTATCCTTTTCGGGGATAGCGATTTTATCTTGCTTATTCTTGCAGTGGCAAGCATGTTAGTTATTGAATCAAGTCGATGCTGCGTTTTACGAAGTTGCTTAAGGCTTCGCCTGTCAGCATACCGTTTTGCAGCAATGCCAAGTCGATAAGCTGATGTACCTTCTTGTTGTTCTTGCCATAACCGGCCAGTACGTCGTTTTTCTTTTGTTCTTCCGCACTGATGTCCTGATGGCATTTGTCCAATTCATCCTTTTGTGCCTGGTCGATCTCTTCGGGCTTTTTGCCTTCCTGCTGCTGATGGAGTATGGCCTCGCGGGCATGCAGCCCTTTCAGTTCTGCTTCAATCGGCTTTAGTTGCTCAGCTGTAGAGGTTTCGCTGTCGGCCAATACTTCCTTAATCAGGCGGTGGTCCGTATTCAGTACCAGTGTGTACATATCTGGCATTTCACCATAGAACGACATGCCCGGTTGGATATGCGCCATGTCTTTCATACGACGCATGTATTCACTTTGCGTAATCATGACAGGCATACCGTTTTCTCCCATGCCTTGTGCCTCTACGTGGAATTCCGTTTTGTCCAACTTCGGCATCTGGAAATTGAAGATGGCCGAAAGGTTGGCACCCTTTTCGGAGTCCAGTTCTGTCTTGTTGGCATCCTCTTTCACGATAAGGCGGTCGATGATGTCGGCATCCACGCGGGTGAAACGGCTCTTTTCAAACTTGCGTTCCAACATGGAGACGATGGGAGTGTCCAGTTGTCCATCGAGCAGCAATACGCTGTAGCCTTTGTTCTTGGCTGCTTCGATGTAGCTGTACTGTGCTTCCTTGTTTTGGGCATACAGGTAAATCAGGTTACCTTCCTTGTCCGTCTGGTTGTCTTTAATCAGTTGCTGGTATTCTTCGAACGTGAAGTATTTGCCGTCACAATCCTTAAAGAGGGCGAAGTTCTTGGCCTTGTCATAGAAATCGTCCTGCGTCAGCATACCGTAGTTGATGAAAATCTTGATGTCATCCCATTTCTGCTCGAATTCCTTGCGGTCGTTCTTGAAGAGGCTTTGCAGGCGGTCGCTCACTTTCTTTGTGATGTAGCTAGAAATCTTCTTCACGTTGCTGTCGCTTTGCAGGTAGCTGCGGCTGACGTTCAACGGGATGTCCGGTGAGTCGATGACTCCGTGGAGCAAAGTGAGGAAGTCAGGCACGATGCCTTCCACGCTGTCCGTTACGTACACCTGGTTGCAGTACAACTGGATCTTGTTACGTTGCAGTTCGATGTTGTTCTTGATTTTGGGGAAATAGAGCACGCCCGTCAGGTTGAACGGATAGTCCACGTTCAGATGAATCCAGAACAGAGGCTCGTCGCTCATCGGGTACAATTCGCGATAGAACTCCTTGTAGTCCTCGTCTTTCAAATCCGACGGTTTCTTGGTCCATATCGGGGTAGTGTTGTTGATGACGTTGTCTTCTTCCGTGTCCACCTGTTTGCCGTCTTTCCATTCCGTTTTTTTGCCGAAGGCTACAGGTACGGGCAAGAAACGGCAGTACTTGCGAAGCAGCTCCTCAATCTTGTTCTTTTCCAAGAACTCTTTGCAGTCGTCGTCGATGTACATGATGATGTCCGTTCCGCGGTCGGCTTTTTCTGTTTCTTCTATTTCATAGGAAGGGCTTCCGTCACAGCTCCATTTCACGGCCTTTGCCCCTTCTTGATAACTCTTGGTCACGATTTCCACTTTCTTGCTCACCATGAAAGAAGAGTAGAAGCCCAGACCGAAGTGGCCGATGATGGCGTTGGCATCCTCTTTGTATTTATCCAAGAAGTCGTTGGCACCGGAGAACGCGATTTGGTTGATGTATTTGTCTATTTCTTCTTCTGTCATACCCAATCCCCTGTCGCTCACCGTGATGGTGCCATTGTCCTTGTCCACTTTGACACTGACTTTCAGTTCGCCCGTTTCGCCCTTGAAGTCTCCTTTGTTGGCCAATGTTTTCAACTTCTGCGTGGCGTCTACGGCGTTCGACACGATTTCACGGATAAAGATTTCATGATCGCTGTACAAGAACTTTTTGATGACGGGGAATATGTTCTCGGTCGTTACCCCAATGTTTCCTTTTTGCATGATATTTATTGCTTTTATTGTATGAAATTATCTTCTGTTCGGCTTTTTGAAAGCCACTGATGAAGAAACAAAAAAAGTGCCAGACGAAAACATCGTCCGGCACTTTAACATATATTTATTGTTATTCTTGGGCAAGGCCATGCGTGATCTGGAGTTTGTCTCCCTCGGCGGCACGTACGGTCAGGATTTCGCCATCCCGCAGTTCGTCGTTGATGACCAGTTCGCAGATGGCATCCTCCAGATAAGTCTGCAAGGCGCGTTTCAACGGACGCGCCCCATATTGTACGTCGTATCCTTTGCGGGCAAGGAACTCCTTGGCATCCTCTGCCGTTTCCAACGTATAGCCCATTTCCTTCACGCGCTTTACGATGGGTTTAAGCTCGATGTCTACGATACGTTTGATGGCCTCCAAGTCCAGTTGGTCGAAATTGATAATGTCGTCCAGGCGGTTCAGGAACTCCGGTGCAAACTGTTTGTGCAACGCCTTCTGGATGACCTCGCGGCCATATTTCTTGTCGGCAACCGATGTGTCCGGACGGCTGAACCCGATGCCCTTGCCGAAATCCTTCAACTGGCGTGTCCCGCAGTTCGATGTCATGATGATGACCGTGTTCCTGAAATCCACCGTCGTGCCGTTGCTGTCCGTCAGTCGTCCTTCGTCCATCACCTGCAACAAGATGTTGAACACGTCGCTATGTGCTTTTTCCAACTCGTCGAGGAGTAGGATGGAGTAGGGCTTGCGGCGCACTTTTTCCGTCAACTGTCCACCTTCTTCATGTCCCACATATCCCGGAGGAGCCCCCACCATACGGCTCACGGTGTGCTTCTCCATGTATTCGCTCATGTCGATGCGTATCAGGGCGTCGGCACTGCCGAACATGTATTCGGCCAACTTTTTGGCCAAGTACGTCTTGCCTACTCCCGTAGGCCCGAGGAACATGAACGCCCCGATAGGTTTGTTCGGGTCTTTCAGTCCCACGCGGCCGCGTTGGATGGAGCGCACCAACTTGTCGATGGCCTCGTCCTGTCCGATGACTTCCCGTTTCAGGTTGACGGCCATGTCCTTCAGCTTGTGCCCTTCGGCCTCACCCATGCGCTGTACAGGGATGCCTGTCATCATGGATACCACTTCGGCTATCTGGTCTTCGTCCACAGTGACCCGCTCGCGGCTGAGTTTCTCCTCCCATGCCGCTTTCATGCGGTTCAGTTCCTCCTGCAAGTTGGCTTCCTGGTCACGGTAGTCGGCGGCCAGTTCAAAATTTTGGTTCTTTACCGCCTCGTTCTTCAAGGCATGTACGGCATCGATGCGCTTTTCCTGTTCCTCCATCTCTTTCGATACGGGAGAGTGGGTGATGTGTATGCGCGACCCGGCTTCATCCAACGCGTCGATGGCTTTGTCCGGGAAGCAACGGTCGGAAACGTAACGCTCCGTGAGCCGCACGCAGGCACGGATAGCCTCGGGCGTATAGCGCACATTGTGGTGGTCTTCGTAACGTTCCTTGATATTGTCCAGTATCTGTACGGTTTCCTCCGGAGTGGTCGGTTCCACCATGACTTTTTGGAAACGGCGTTCCAAAGCACCGTCTTTTTCGATGCTTTTCCGGAATTCGTCCGTGGTCGTAGCCCCGATGCACTGTATCTCTCCCCGTGCCAGTGCGGGTTTCAGCATATTGGCCGCGTCCATGCTGCCCGGTGCCGAACCGGCCCCGATAATCGTGTGAATCTCGTCGATGAAAAGAATCACGTCCGGATTCTTTTGCAGTTCGGTGAGGATGCTGCGGATGCGTTCTTCAAATTGCCCGCGATACTTCGTGCCGGCCACTACGGCCGCCATGTCCAAGGCTATCACGCGTTTGTCGAACAGGATGCGCGATACCTTTTTCTGTACGATGCGCAAGGCCAGTCCTTCCACGATGGCCGATTTGCCCACGCCCGGTTCACCTATTAATATAGGGTTGTTCTTTTTCCGTCGGCTTAGGATTTGCGACACGCGTTCTATTTCTTTTTCGCGACCCACCACCGGATCCAAGATGCCTTCTTGGGCGGCGCGTGTCAGGTCGGTGCCGAAATTGTCCAAAACCGGCGTATTATTGGCCGATTTCCTTTGCGGTTGTGCCGTTTGCGTGGTGGTGCCCTGTTCGTTCATCGGGTTTCCCGCCGAGGATTTGTTTTCATATTCGTCCTCCTCGTCCTCGTCCGGAAAACCGAAACCGGACTGGATGTCCGATTTTTCCGTTTTCTGTGTGAGCAGGTTCAGGATGTCTGTATAATGGATGCTGTTTTCCTCTAAGATACGGCATGCATTGTTGTCTTTTTCTTTCATAATGGCTAAAAGTATGTGTTCGGTGTCGGCCACCTGGGCTTTCAGCATGCGTGCTTCGAGCAGGCAAAGGCGCATGATTTTGGAAGCCTTTTCGTTCAAAATGATTTCATGGTCCTCGTCCGGCATTTCCTGCATGGCGGAACCTTGTATGGATTGCTCTGCGCGCAGTTTCACCGAACGGAAGTCCAGATTGAGCAAGCGGAGGATTTGGATGGCCTTGCCTTCCCCGTCCCTGATCAGCCCGAGTAAAAGGTGTTCCGGAGCCACACATTCATTGTGCAGCCGCTGCGCCTCCTCCTTGCTGTAGATGAGTACTTCTGAAATCTTGGGTGAAAATTGATTGTTCATGCTATGCAAATTCCTTCTGATTAATGACTCTGATGGCAAAATTAACTATATTATTGGAACTACAATACAAAACGCATGCCAAAAATGCTCAGAACACATTAAGTTTTTCTAAAAAGCGGAGAGGGGGAGTGGCTTTAGTATTTATTGTGCGAGTGAAAGGAAAGAGGTGGACAGGGATGATTTTTCAAGCTCTAACAGGAAACTTTTGGCTGCGAGCCCGCCGCCATATCCTGTAAGCGTGTGGCCTCTGCCGACCACCCGATGGCAAGGGACGATGATGGAGATGGCGTTCGCCCCGTTGGCGTTGGCTACGGCGCGTACGGACTTGGGCATTCCGAGCTGCGTTGCCATGTCGCCGTAAGACAGGGTTTCCCCGTAGGGGATTTCCAATAACTTCTGCCACACTTTTTTTTGAAAGTCCGTGCCTGTGAATAACAGCGGAAGGTCGAACGCCGTGCGTTTCCGTCCGAAATATTCATCCAACTGCCGGGAGGCTTCCTGGATGATGTCGGATGTCCGTTCTTCATATCGGGCTTCCAGTAATGTTTGCAGTCTCCAGTCTACCCGTCCCGGATGTTTCTCTTCCACCCAGTTGCAGAGGCACAGGTGGTTTCCCCATGAGCCGAGCATCAGCTCTCCACACGGGGAGTGATAGCGTTGTACCAGAATCGAATGGCTTGTATTCATGTGATTTTTATTTGTGGTTTGCGGGTCGTATGTTGGGCAGGAACGTGGCGATGATGCCCAATAGGGGAAGGAGCGTACTGGTCCTGAAGATGAATTCGATGCTCGTACGGTCGGCCAGCCAACCGAAGAATGCGGAACCGATGCCGCCCAGACCGAACATCAGCCCGAAGAAGAGGCCTGAAATCATGCCGACTTTGTCCGGTTTCAGGTCGGTGGCGTACACCAGTATGGCAGAGAAGGCCGAAGCGATGACCAGACCTACGATGGTGGCCATGGCGATGGTCCAGTACAGGTTGAGGTATGGCAGTGCGAGCGTGAAAGGAGTCGCGCCGAGGATGGAGAAAAGTATGACATACTTCCGCCCGTAGCGGTCGCCGAGGAAGCCGCCCAACAGCGTGCCGACGGCCAACGCGGCAAGGAAGGCGAACAGGCAGAACTGCGATTCCTGTACCGTGATGCCGAATTTCTCGATGAGGAAGAACGTGAAGTAACTGGTCATGCACGAAATGAAGAAGTATTTCGAGAAAATCATGACGACCAGGATGGCCAATGCCTTGCGCACGGTGGTTTCCGGCAAGTTGCAGGATGTGGTACGGCTTGTGCGGGCGGACGACCGCATCCGGCTTAGCTTCAGGCTGTACCAGTATCCTATCCTTACGAGCAGCGTGGCGGCGAGCAGTGCGGCTGCGGCGAACCATCCCACGGCGTGCTGGCCGTAGGGGATGAGGATGAGTGCGGCAAGCAGCGGCCCGATGGCACTTCCGCCGTTCCCGCCCACTTGGAATATGGATTGCGCCAGGCTTTTCCTGCCTCCAGAAGCCGTCTGCGCCACACGCGAGGCTTCGGGGTGGAACACCGAGGAGCCGCAGCCGATGACGGCCACGGCCAACAGGATGGCCGCGAAACCGGAAGCCACGGCCAACAAGAGCAATCCTGCTAGCGTGAAGCACATTCCGGTGGATAAGGAGTAAGGTTGTGGGTGGCTGTCGGCATAACGTCCCACAAAGGGTTGCAGCACGGAGGAGGTCAGTTGGAAGACGAGCGTGATAAGCCCGATTTGGGCGAACGTGAAGCCGAAGTTGTCCTTCAGCAGCGGATACATGGCCGGGATGACCGACTGTATCATGTCGTTCAGCAAATGGCAGAAACCGATGGAGAACAGTATCATGTAGGCCGTACCTTCTTTGATGTCGGGGTGGCCTTTTACTTTGTCCAGAATTTGTTTCATTGATATGACGGTTTGAATGCCGCAAAGTTATGCTTTTCTTTTTAAACGGCCAACGGGAGGATGTTTTTGACCGGGGCTTTTCCGTTTTCCTGTCCGTAGCTTTTTCCGGTTTTGGAAGTTTGAAAGGTGAAATGGGGATTGATGTGGCAAAAAGTAAGCATTCCGGCCCGTATGGGGATGTGAATGAGAAACGGAAAAGTCCGTTGCAGCCATTTTTTTTCTTTAGTATTTATACTTTTATTAGCAATACGGCCTTGCTTTTTGCCTTTTTGAAGCAAAATTAAGAATCACTCTAAGCCAAACTTTTTTCCGTTCTCTGCAAGAAACATTTTTTTTCTCCGCAAGGTTTTTCGCAAATGTCCGCAAGGCGGTGCGGAATCGGGCTGCAAGCGGTGTGCGGAAGAGGGAAAAACGCCTTTTTTTCTTCTATTTGGTGGTCGTGCGTGGTCAAAATCCGGATGACACGGCGTGTGGAAAGTGCTGTTTGCGGCTTACGTGCGTGGTGTGCCTGTGCGCAAGGTCTGCTTTTTTGTCGTGCAAAAAGTAACCGGAAGAGGCTCTGTGGCTGACAAAAAAGTTTCTGTGGAATGCGCGAGAATCGTTTTTTCCGGCCCACGCCTGTCCGTACGTCCAAATTCGGCCATCCTGCAAGGGGTGGATTGACAAATTGCAAAATGGCAGTTCCCGTCTTCATGTTACGTTTCGGGTGAAATCCGGTTTGCGTTTAAAAGAAATGAAGATAATACTTTTTTACCTAAATTACAATGCTTCAAAAGGTTATAGATGGTGAAAAAAGCTATATTTGCAAAGTCCGGCAGAACTGGGAAAACGCCGGACATAGGGAAGGCTTTTGCAGCGTCCTGACCGGCAGGGCGCATGGCAACAAGCTTCAAGCCTTTCCCGTATAAATAAGGAAATTTGATAAAAACAAGCTGAATTCGGAAGCTTATAGGCGTTGAAAATAAAAAAAACATGAGAGATTTAAGAGTGTGGGCATATTGCCTTTTGGGACTGCCCGTGTTGGCTTGCGGGCCATCAAAAAACAACCCCGGAAATGATGCTGGGGCGAAGGATTCCGTGCTGGTGGAAAACGTAGTGGAAAAGCAAGAAACGGACTTGACGGACGACCCGCAGAAATTGGCGGACTTTGCCGTGGAATGTTTCAGGACCAACGAGCGTGAGAAATTGCTGCCATACGCGACGGAAAGATGCAAAGGCCGTCTGAATGAAGACATGGCAATCGAGGCACAAATGAAGGACGACAGGGGCATCAGGGGGATGCGTGAACGGTTGCTGTCTACAAGTTACACTTGTTCCCAAGTGAGCGACATGGGCAGCACGGGCAAGCTTATGAAGTATTCTAGCAATCCTTCGAAGTATGACATGAAAGTATTGCTCGAACAACAGGACGGCAGATGGTTGGTGGATCATGTGGGGCCGGACAGGTAATCAAAATCAGACTCGGACAGCGATGAAAAGTAAGGTTTTCATATCGGCTTTGGCCGTGGTGCTCGCATGCCTTCCGGAGCCTGCCGAGGCGCAATTCTTTAAGAAGTTGGGGAAGGCCTTGGAACAGGTAGAAAAGAAAGTGGACAAGGTTTTGGGCACAGGCGCAGAGGCAGGCACGGCGGAAGGAGACGCGGCGGGGACGGTGGCTCCCGACGGGACGACCGTGTCCAACAACCTGAAAGGGTTTGCAGTAGACTACAAGGGCGTGACGTGGCAGGAAGATTTCTGCGGGTTGGATTTTGTCATTACGAACAAAGGTGATAAGACCGTGCGCGTCTATTCGTTCGACAAGATGAAGGCGTTCGGTGCGGACGGGGCGGAATATGCCGGCCGTAGCATCGTGGGCAATGCCGTGACCTCGTTGGGCAACGGGGATTTCGATTTCGAACCCGGCGTGCCGGTGAAGTGCGTTTACGCCCTTTTCGACGTGCCGGGACAAGGCACGAAGATGAGCCTGTGCCAGTTGAGGCTCACCACGTTCGACAACGGTTACCACGACAGCTTCGTGGAGTTCCGCAACGTGCCTCTTCCGCCCAGGCCCGCGACGGTATCTACGCCTTTTAAAGGTGTCTGGACATTGGGTGGCACGAACCTGGAGGGCAAGCTTATCTTGGACTTCCCCGGCAAGTCGGTAGACGGGATGGATGCCTTGAGCAACGGCATCAAATGCTACGGCACGGTGTATGTGGGCTACGGTAGCGGTGCGTCGCTGCAAGTCGACGAATGTTCCATCATCTCGTGGAAGGGAGAAGGAAACAAGGCTACGGTGGAGTTTGTCGGCGGTCGTGACGGCAATACCTATCAGGCTGTGATGACTTATGTTCCGTCGGACGGGACAATCAGTTTCAGCGAAATACGGATAGTTCGGGAAGAAGGCATGGCAGAATGCTTCGTTTCTGAAGGTTTGGTGTTTGAGAAATAGGCCGGCGTGGTTGGGATGAGAGGCCGTGGGTGTTCAGTATGCCTGCGGCCTTTTTACTTTTTCTTTGCTTTTTCTGGCTTTGTCTTTTCTGGGTAAACCATTAATTTTTGGCTGTTTTCTTTCGTATTCTCTCAAAAAGTAGTAATTTTACGTGCTTTTTGGCAAGTGGTATTTATAATAGTAACAGATATAAATAATGTTAGACCAAGACAGAATAATAAAGGTGAACATTGAAACCGAGATGCGTAAATCGTATATCGACTATTCAATGTCCGTAATCGTATCCCGTGCTTTGCCTGATGTGCGCGACGGATTTAAACCTGTGCATCGCCGCATTCTCTATGGAATGAGGGAATTGGGTAACACGCACGACAAACCATATAAGAAATGCGCCCGTATCGTAGGAGAAGTGTTGGGTAAGTATCATCCGCATGGAGATTCTTCCGTTTATGGCGCATTAGTGCGTATGGCACAAGAATGGAGCATGCGTTATACGTTGGTGGACGGTCAGGGAAACTTCGGTTCCGTCGATGGGGATAGTGCTGCTGCCATGCGTTATACAGAGGCTCGCCTGCAGTTGATGGGCGAAGCGATGATGGATGACTTGGAAAAGGAAACCGTGGACATGATGAACAACTTCGACGACACGTTGAGGGAACCCACGGTTATGCCGACAAAAATACCGAACTTGTTGGTAAACGGTGCCAGTGGTATCGCAGTGGGAATGGCCACTAACATCCCCACGCATAATTTAGGAGAAGTCATTGATGCCTGTGTGGCTTATATAGACAACCGCGACATCGACATCGACGGGCTGATGGAGCATGTCAAGGCTCCTGATTTCCCTACCGGGGGCTTTATTTACGGCATGCAGGGCGTGCGCGAAGCCTACGAGACGGGACGCGGACGTGTGGTGATGCGCGCACGGGCTGAGATAGAGCCGGGAGAGAATCATGACAAGATTGTCATTACGGAGATTCCTTACGGGGTAAACAAAGCGGAGCTGATCAAACAGATTGCCGATTTGGTAAACGAAAAGAAGATTGAAGGCATCAGCAATGCCAATGACGAATCCGACCGTGAAGGCATGCGTATCGTGGTGGACGTGAAACGCGACGCCAACGCAAATGTCGTGTTGAACAAATTGTTCAAGATGACCCCGTTGCAGACGAGCTTCAGCGTGAATTGCATCGCTTTGGTGAAAGGGCGTCCGCGTTTGTTGTCCCTGAAGGATTGTATCTCTAACTTTGTGAACCATCGTCATGATGTGGTCATCCGTCGGACGCAGTATGATTTGCGCAAGGCGGAAGAACGTGCCCATATTTTGCAAGGTTTGATTATTGCGAGTGACAACATCGACGAGGTCGTGCATATTATCCGCAGTGCCCAGAATCCGCAGGCCGCCATCGAAGGTTTGATGAGCCGTTTCGAGTTGGACGAGGTGCAGGCCAAGGCCATCGTGGAGATGCGTCTGCGTCAGTTGACCAACTTGATGCAGGAACAGTTGCGCAACGAATACGATGAACTGTTGAAACAAATCGAATATTTCAAACAGATACTGAGTGATGAAGACCTTTGCATGAAAGTAATCAAGGATGAATTGATTGAGGTCAAAGAACAGTTCGGTGACGAGCGGCGTTCGGAAATCGTATATTCGAGCGAAGAATTCAATCCTGAAGATTTTTATGCTGACGACGAGATGGTCATTACCATCAGCCACATGGGATACATCAAGCGTACGCCTTTGGCTGAGTTCCGGGCACAGGCCCGTGGTGGCGTGGGCAGCAAGGGAACGAGCACGCGTGATACGGACTTCGTGGAATACATCTATCCTGCCACGATGCACAACACGATGCTCTTCTTCACGCAGAAAGGGCGCTGTTTCTGGATGAAAGTATATGAAATACCGGAAGGTGCCAAGAACTCTAAGGGACGTGCCATCCAAAATATGTTGAATATAGACCCGGATGACGCTATCAATGTTTGTTTGCGTATCAAGAACCTGAACGATGCGGAATTTTGCCGTTCGCATTATGTGGTGTTCTGCACGAAGAACGGTATCATCAAGAAAACCTGTTTGCAGGAGTATTCCCGTCCGCGTGCGAATGGTGTCAATGCCATTACGATTCGTGAAGACGACCGTGTCATCGGTGTGCGCCTGACCAATGGCGAGAATGAAATCATCATCGCCAACCGGAACGGTCGTGCCATTCGTTTCCACGAAAGCAAAGTGCGTGCCATGGGACGTACGGCTACTGGTGTGAGAGGTATGACTATCGACGAGGACGGTAGCGACGAAGTGGTAGGCATGGTATGTGTGAACGACCCGCAGACGGAAACCATTATGGTGGTCAGCGAGCAAGGCTATGGCAAACGTTCGGACATAGAGGATTATCGTGTGACGAACCGGGGGGCGAAGGGTGTGAAGACACTGAACATCACGGAGAAAACCGGTAAGTTGGTGGCTATCAAAGTCGTGACGGACGAGAACGACCTGATGATTATTAACAAGAGCGGTATAACGATACGTTTGAAAGTGGCTGATGTCCGTATTATGGGACGTGCCACGCAAGGTGTCCGTTTGATTAATCTTGAGAAGCGCAATGACCAAATCAGTAGCGTATGCAAGGTACAGACGGAGGACGAAGAAGAAGAGACGGAAATGTTGAGTGACGGTGTGGCTTCGGTAATGGATGAGTCGGAAGGCGGTTCTGATGCATCGGTTTCAGAGTCCCGTGACGAAGAGACTGAAACGAATGAATGAGTTTAAAACTTTTAATTTATAAAGTTATGAATAAATATGTATTATCAATCGCGTTGTTGGTTGCTTCAACCGGTGCTTTCGCGCAAAACAGATTGGTGAAAAAGGCCCAGGGCTTGTTGAACTTGACGAGGACTGAGATGGAGAAGAAGCAGCCTATAGATTTTGCGAAAATAACTGAAGCGCAAACGTATTTGGACCAGGCTTTGAAGAGCGGTGAAACCAAAGACATGGCTTTGGCGTGGAATACGCAAGGAGAACTTCACCAACTCGTTTTTACGGAAGAATTGAATAAGGCCGCAGTTCAGCAGCCTTTTGATACGGTAGGTTTTTCCAAACATCTGTATGGCTGCCTTGATGCCTTTGAAAAATGCAATAAGCTGGATGAAAAGCAGGAGTATTTGCAGAAAAACAAGGAGAACCTGATGAAGTTCCGTATGTTTTTAATGTATGACGGACAGTTTTGGTCACAGAACCAAAAACAAGAGGAAGCTTATAAGGCATATGATGCGTGGTTGAAATTCCCCGAGAAGTATTCTTCGGTTGCCAATGAGCCTTCCGTGCAGAATGATACGGTCTTTGACAGGAATCAAGTAGCTTATTATGCCTGCCTTACGGCTTATCAGGGGAAGATGTACGACAAAGTGGCAGAACATTTGGATGAGGCTTTGAATTACGAGGCCGAAGCTAAGACTGTCAGACAGTTACATTTGGCGAGCCTGTTGGAGAAAGGGGACACAGCCCAATGGGTCGATGCCTCCAAGAAGTATGCAGTGGCTGACGAAGTCGTGGCACAAAACCTTTTAGCTTATTATACGGAAAATAAAGACAATGCGTCAGCTTTGGAATTCTCCAACAGCCTTTTGGCTGCTGATCCGAATAACAAGATTGCCAATTATTCAAAAGGGGTGGTGTTGTTTGGGCAAGAGAAGTTCGAGGAGGCTTTGCCTTTCTTCGTAAAAAGTACGGAAATCGACCCGGAGTTCACGGATGCTTATTACAATGCGGGTGTCTGTTGCTGTAATGCCGGTTATGGTATTAACGAAGCCATAGGAAAGAAGAAACTGACGAAAGCCCAATATGACAAGGAAATAGAGAAAGTTAAGTCTTGGTATAAGAAAGCAGAACCGTTCTTCTTAAAGTTGAAAGAACTGGAGTCCGGTAGTCCGGAGCGGTGGGCTTCGCGTCTGAAGACGGTGTATTACATTACCGGGGAGAAGGCTAAAGAAGCAGAGATGGATACTTATCTCAAGTAATCGGTAGGAGATAATGACAAAGTAAGAAAGAATTGGGGTGGTGTTCAATGAAAGTGTGGGCATCACCCTTTTGTTTTATATAGGATGAGTAGATTGAGTTTTTGGGCAACGGTTTGTATGTTCGGGGTTTGTTGTCAGACGTCGGACGGTGCCAATGTGGTTCGTGAAGCGCGTAAAACCATTAAGAACGCCAGATACGAGGAGAACGGAGATGAGGCCAAGAAGGTAAGGGAGCGGTTGGATGCCGCAGAGAAGAGCCTGATGTATGCGCTGTCCGGCGAGAAAAAAGTGGTGAAGCGTGCAGAACTTTATTATACGGCGGCATTGGTGCAGTGCAGGTTGAATGACATTGAAAATGAAAAAATCTATTTGAAACGTGCGTACGATACGGTGCTTTATTATAATAGTATCTACAATGCCTATAAATATTTCGAGAAATGTGATTCCGTAGAGTTGTCTTCAGAGTACAAAGGGCGTTTCAAGTTCCGTTCGTCTGTTCGTAAGAGGCTGTTGGAACATCGTGCCAATTTATTGAATGGCGGACGCTTCTATTTGAGAAAGAAGAATTATACGGAAGCATTCCGGTTCTTGGATTTATATTTGTCTTCGGCCGAATATCCGGCATTGAAGAGTGACTTCTTGAATCAGACGGATACGATGTATTCTCGTGTGGCCTATTGGATTATAGCCACGGGATACCATATCGGGGCCTACGACGGCGTGATACGTTATGCTCCGACGGCTTTGCGTTACTCCAAGAACCAACAGTATGTGCAGGAGTATCTTTGTAGGTCGCACTTGGCTTTGAATGATACTGCAGCTTGGGTGAAGGAATTGAAAAGGGGGATTGTGAACTTCCCTGACCATACGTATTTTTTCACCAGTTTGCAGGAGTTTCTGAACCGTAAGGGGAAATACGACGAAGCGTTGTTGTTTGCAGACCGGATGATACAATACGACCCGAAGAATGCTTTGTTCTGGTATGCAAAGGCATTGGTGTACATGCGTAAAGATGACTATAAGAATTGTATAGCTAATTGTGATGTGGTTCTGACTTTGGACAGCATGAATATTGAGGCCAATTATTTTAAGGGGCTGGCTTATTGCAATATGGCCAAGGCTTCTTCCGATGCGATGAAAAAATCAGAGTTGAAAAGTGTCGCATATCGGAAATACAGAAAGGAAATGATGACGTATTACGCATTGGCAGAGGAGCCTTTGGAACAGGTGCGTCGGTTGTCTCCGGACAAGGCTTCCCGTTGGGCGCCTTTGTTGTATCAAGTTTACCTGAATCAGAACAAGGGAGCGGAATTCGATGAAATGGAACGTATTATACGGGATATAAAGAAACCGGAAAAATAGATATGGAAAGATTAAAGATATATATGGCTCCTTTGCAGGGGCTTACGGAGGCTCCTTACCGCAATGCTTTTGAGAAACACTTCGGTGGAGTGGATGTGTATTACACACCTTTCATCCGTTGGGAGCACGGTGGCCTGAGAAGAAAGGATGTACGTGATTTGCATCCGGATGCAAACAAAGTGGGGCATCTTGTTCCTCAAATCATAGCGGCTTCGGCCGAAGAGGCAGAGCTGATTCTGGATCAGGTAGTCTCCTATGGATATCAGGAGGTGGATTTAAATATGGGGTGCGCTTTTCCCATGTTGGTGAAAAAGGGAAAGGGGTGCGGTCTCCTGCCTGAACCTGAACGGGTGAGAGGATTGTTACAGGTCGTGGAACGCTATCCGGACATCTCTTTTTCCGTAAAAATGCGTTTGGGATATGAGAATGCGGCAGAGTGCATGGAGCTTCTTCCTGTGTTGAATGAGACTCGTTTGTCCCGGGTGGTGGTGCATGCAAGAACAGGGCGGCAGCAATATAAGGGGATATGCGACCGTGAGGCTTTTCTTCGTTTTGCCCGTGAATGCCGCCATCCGGTAGTTTATAACGGTGATGTCACGGTGGTGGAAGAACTTGATGAATTACGGCAGGGAATGCCCTTTTTGGAAGGCGTCATGATGGGACGCGGATTGTTGGCAGCCCCTTGGGTTGCCACTGAATATCGTGAGGGAGTGGCGTGGAGCATGGAGCGAAAGATGTCCTCCTTGAGGGCATTGCATGCGGATTTGTTGGACCATTATGCCCGCACGCTCGAAGGAGGCGAGAAGCAACTGCTGACGAAGATGAAAGCTTTTTGGGAATATATATATCCCGAAGGTGACCGTAAATGCCGCAAGAAAATTCATAAGGCACAGAAAGTAGCGGATTATACACAAGCCGTCTTCCAACTTTTGAGCGGATATTAAAATAGTTATCGAAATCATTAATCTTATTTCATGAAAAGAACATTGTTTATAGGCATGTTGGGCTTTTCTGCGTTGATAGGCGGTTATGCCCAACAAGGAGAGGGTGCCCGTAAAGGGCGCGTAGTGCGCGAACCGTTGGTACATGACCCTGTCATGGCGAAAGAAGGAGATACATATTATCTTTATTCTACAGGACACAACGTTTCGTCTTTCTCGTCGAAAGACTTATCCGAATGGACAATCCGGCACGGTGTTTTTCCGGCTCCCCCGCAGTGGGCGATGGACAGTATCCCAGAGTATAAAGGGCATACGTGGGCACCGGATATCATTTATTATAAGGGGAATTATCATCTCTTTTATTCTTGTTCCGCTTTCGGAAAGAACACTTCTGCCATTGGCCATGCCTATCGCAGTACTTTGAGTCCGGCATCTGACGAACCGTGGACGGATACCGGCGCGGTTATCGTGTCGCATTCCCATGACAACTTTAATGCCATCGACCCGAACATCGTCGTAGACGAAAAGGGAGACCCTTGGATGGCATTCGGATCCTTTTGGGGAGGTATCCAATTGGTACGGTTGACCGAGGATTTGACTTCTACTTTGAAACCGGAAAAATTGTACACAATATGCACACGCCAGTTCGAGGGGGCTTCCGACATACCTTCGCATCCCGTAAATTCCGTCGAGGCCCCGTTCATCTTTAAGCATGGCGGTTATTATTATTTGTTTGTGTCCTATGATTTCTGTTGCCGGGGGCTGAAGAGCGATTATAAGGTTGTGGTGGGCCGTTCCGCCCGGGTGACCGGCCCTTATGTGGATAAAGACGGAAGGGAACTGACGCGAGGCGGAGGAAGCCTGGTCGTAGACTACAGTGATGAATTTGTGGCCATCGGGCATAGTGCGGCTTATCATTTCGATGGAAAAGATTATTTCATGGCCCATGGTTACAGCCGTTCGGATGATGGAGCCAGTAAATTATTTTTTCGGGAAATGACATGGGATGAAGAGGGCTGGCCGCTTGTTTCTGCAGAGTGAAAAAAGCCTTGGGTCTATCTCAGGAGAATGAGAAATCGTTCGGCTGAGATTGATTTTCCGTCTTCCTCTTGTTTTTTCGTCAGTTTGCCGTGTCACTTTTTTTGCTTAAAAGATTTGGATTGTATTCCATTTTTAGTACCTTTGCGAAATAGATGAAAAAAACGTATAGCTATGAAGCTTAGGATAAAAGGGTATATTGGAGCGTTAATGATGGTGTGTGTGTGCGCAGCCTGCGAGGACGATACGGACAAGGGAGGTCCTGACGCGGACCAACCCAAAGAAGCCACATACCTTTTATATATGGTAGGGCAGAACGATTTGAAACAGTATTTGAATGCCAACATCAGTGATATGAAAATCGGATACGGTAAATCCGACATCAATGCCAATGTGTTGGTGTATGCCGACATCAGTTCGGTGCCGACATTATACCTGATAGGGAAAGACAATAGCGGAAAAGTGCAGCAGACGACTGTGAAGACTTATCCCGACCAGTATTCGGTGGACCCGGAAGTGATGAAGGAAGTCATCAATGATGTCTTTACGTTGTATCCGGCCCAACGAAAAGGCGTTGCGTTCTCTTCTCATGCCAACGGCAGCCTTTATACGCCGGATACGGTAAGAAAGCGTGCTTTCGGAGATGAAGAAAATGGCTACAGCATGAATATTACGGATATACGTGAGGCTCTTGAGGGGTGTCCGTATATGGATATGGTCATGTTCGACGCTTGTTTGATGGCCAATATGGAGACGGCGTATGAGCTGAAAGACCGGGCGCATTATTTCCTTGCGGCTCCCAACTCCATTCCGGCAGAGGGATTCCCTTATGACAAGGCTTTACCCTATCTGCTGAAGATGGATGCGGCCGGGTTGGCACGTGCTGCCCAGACTTATATGAAACATTTCCAGAATAACGATGTGGAGTGGGATGATTTCGTATCCATCAGTGTTTCAGATCTTTCGCAGATGGATGCCTTGGCCTTGTATATGGATTCTTTGTTTCAGGATGAGGCAGTGCAGTATCATTTGATGAAGGTGGACCGTGACGGTTTACAGATGTTCGAGACGGGCTTTCCATTATATGATTATGGAGAATGGGTGGACAGTGTAGGGCTTTCGAGTCCTTACGTCCCGAAAATCAGGAATATTTTGGACGAGGCGGTGGTTTATAAAGATCATGGTGATTACAGTACGGTAAACGATTATACCGCGATGCCGGAAATCCCGATAAAGGATGGCGCGTTTAGCGGTTTGAGTACCTATGTGCCCCCGAAGGTATCTCAGCTTTTGCAACCGGGTTATGATATGTTGATGATGCGGTTTTTCACTTCTTTGAAATGGTACCGCGATGCAGGTTTCTGGCGCGTGCCGCTTTACAATATATTTGAACCGGAGGCTGAAGAATAAGCCAATCTGAAGTGCCCCCAAAAAGTTGGACGGGTTAAATATTATCCGTATTGAGAAAGG
>ERZ773260.1432-NODE-1432-length-30757-cov-4.877695_pt1 | contig 30757 bp, 37 predicted proteins | sample MGYA00511387_ERZ773260 | MGnify/ENA primary metagenome ERZ773260 (study PRJEB29015, sample SAMEA2737745) | human gut metagenome | biome: human gut; feature: human-associated habitat; material: faeces | place: China | collected 2012 ... | reverse complement strand
GCAGTTGGTAGCGCAACGCATTCGTAATGCGTGGGTCGCCGGTTCGAGTCCGGCCAGTGGCTTGATAAAAAAGTACGTATTTACAAGGAAAATTGAACATTTGAGCAAAAGAAAAACCGTCCGGTGTGGGCGGTTTTCTTGATTTGACTAACATTTGACTAACATTGACTAATTTGCCTTGATTAAAACACTCTCCATGATGTTAGCTGCTTCCTCATTCTTGCTGCGGAAAAAGTAGGCATAGATATTTAATGTGGTGGTCGCATTGGAATGTCCCAGAACCCCGGCAACGGAGCGCGGGTCCATATTATTAGCAATCAATATGGATGCGGCAGTATGCCGTAAATCGTGTGGGGTTATATCCGGGGGTATCATGTGGCTGCAATCCTCTGCCACATATTTGTTATACAGTTCTATAATTCGTTTAAACTGATGGTATGGGCTTGAAGGGTGCATTTGAATCCCATTTTCTTGTGTGAAGATAAAATTCTTATCAAATTCTTTCCCGTGGTATCCCTGCCAATATGTGCCGCGCTCCATGCTTTGGCGCATTTGTTCCGCTTTCCATAATCTCAATATGCCTGTAACAACAGGCGGTATAACAGGAGTGCGTGACTTATTTGTTTTGGTCTTTTTCTGAATTATCTTTCTATCCACATAAGCTGTAGAGTTTTCAATATTCACAGTCCCGGTATCTAAATCTATATCATTCCATGTGAAAGCTATATTCTCACCACGTCTGTCGCCAATGAACAGAGCCAGATAAAAGTAAGAGCGCCATTTTAAAGAGAGCTTCCAGGGCGTTTGATATTCTTTAATTGAATATACTTCCCCTGATTTGTTTTTACGCTTACGGCCTCCGTATTTTATCGTTATAGGGTTGTCTAAGGCCCACAGGAACGCTTGTGTTTGCTCTATGGTAAGATATTTCACCTTATACTCTTTCTTGGGTCTATGTCCCTTGCTTTGCTTTCCAGCATAGATTAAAGGGTTTATAGTAAGTAATCCCTCACCAACGGCATAAGACAATAAGCTGCTGACAATGGCGCAATCCCTTGTTATGGTGCTTTCAGATAGCCCGCCGGGCTTTCCGTCAATCCTGGCCCCGTCCTGCCTTAAGGCTTTGCTGTAATCCTTAAGGTTCTTTGGAATGATGCTGCATATTTTCAAATGCCCCAGGCGTGGGACAATGCGCAATTTCAAACAGTTTTTATAGCTGGCCCAGGTAGTGATGGACATAATATCTTCATCCGGTTTTCCAGTAGGTTCATTGTCTTTTAAAAATAACTCAGATAGTTCCTCCAAAGTCATGCGCCGGCCTTTAACGTTTTGGCCTGATTTTACATCACGCTCAAAGTCCATTACAAATTGCTCCAGGGCCTTTTTTTCCTGTTTTGGGGTCATTCCTGGCTCCGGTGTGAATGTGTCCGTTTCAAGTATTTGGGTCCCATCGGCTCTGCGCCCATTGCTAACCGTGACTTGATAAGAGTTACCACGCTTTCTTATACTTGCCATAATATCCTTCCTTTCATCTGCTGGGCGGCATGGATGAATGGAAAATTGATAGTTGACAATAGTGGTTAATTAGTCTTTTTTTCTGTATTCCGGTATTTTCGTAAGCAATTCTAGCTGTTTAATGGTTCTGGTTATTTCTTCGTCAGCTTTCTTTTGACCTTCTTCGTTTAACATTGCATAATATTGTACGAAAGAATCTCCTATGCTTCTTAAGGCTCTTTCCAGATAAGCTGATTTGAATATGGATTCCTGCGGCGTCAGTTCTTCTCCACGGTCAGTTTTGTGCATAATTCCATTAAACTTCAAATCATCAAGATTTTTTTCATTATGGAAATCATCATTAGTGTGTAAAGGCGTTGTAAATCTAGGAACAGTTGTCATTTCTGTATCTCCTAGAAATCTAGCTCTATTTTCCCATGATTCAGAAGTTATATCTGGTAGTGGAAAACTATCGTCTAATAGTATATAAAGAGCAATATCAAACACCTTTGCTATTTTCTTCATTGTATCTAAATTAGGTTCTCGTTTTCCATTTTCCCAGTTATAAACAGCGTTTTGCGAAACATTTAAAGAGTCAGCGAGTTGTTTTTGGGTTAGACCTTTATCCGTACGTAACTTCTTTAATCTATTTGGAATATCTGACATACTCGCACCTCCTTTTTAAACATAATAGCAAATTGGTGTAATATTTGCAATGCTATATTGACATTATAGCGTATTGGTGATACAATGTCAATATAAACACCAATATGGTGTAATCAAGGAGGCGAGATAGTGAAGCTTAGTAGAGACAAAATAAATGTTGCTATGGCGAGAAAAGCCCTTACTGTTACGAATCTAGCGGAAAAGTATGGAGTGAGCCGGGCGCGTATGAATGTCATTTTAAATAGTCGTGAAGTCACAGCAATATGTGCTGGACGTATGGCTAACAGTCTTGAAGTTGATGTTACTGAAATTTTAGAGGATTAAATCATGCTGGGCGGCATGGATGAATGGAAAGGAGCAAGCTTAGATTTATGACAAAAATTGAAATGGTTTCCAGATATACGGACTTAGCGCGGCAACGCTCAGAACTTTTCTTGCAATCCGGTTCTTGTTGGAATACAGACACAGAAAGGCAGGAAAAGGCTATTCTTAATGAGATGGCGGCATTAGAAGCGGCGATTAAACTTCCAGTACGGGAGGAACAGTCTATTCCAGAAATGCTTACCATCCGTAAGGCAGCAGAGAGGACCGGGTTATCTTATGATTGCATAAGAAAATTATGCCTCCAGAAGAAAATAACGTTTGTTATGGTTGGAACGAAATATTTAGTCAATTTTGGCAAACTGGTTGATTTTCTGAATGGACAGGGGGCTAATGCATGAGGGCTAAAGAATGGCGGTGATTAAACTTGAATGGCTGGGTGAGCTTACATAGAAAAATGTTAGATAATCCTGTAGTATGTAAGGATTCGGATTATATGGCTATTTGGATTTATCTTCTGCTTAATGCAACCCATGCGGAAATTCCTGCTATGTTTAAAGGGCAAAAAATAATGCTCAATCCTGGTCAATTGATAACAGGCAGAAAGGCCATTTCTGACAAATTGCGTGTCACGGAATCGAAAGTGCAGCGTGTCTTAAAGTGTTACGAAAGTGAACGTCAGATTGAACAACAGACAGGCAATAAAAACCGCCTAATTACAATAAAAAACTGGGATATGTACCAATGTAGTGAACAACAGATTGAACGTCAAATGAACAACCAGCGAACAACAAATGAACAACAGATGAACACAAACAATAATTTAAATAATAAAACAAATATATTATGTTCGCCTGGAGCCGAACCAGATAAGACGGGAGATAATAATTTCAACCTTGAACAGTTGGAAACAGACTTTGAAAAGATTTATGCCATATATCCCAAAAAGAGGGGAAAAGCAAAAGCATTTGAATACTATTGTGCTTATGTGAAAAAGGGGCGCTGTATTAACAAAGTTCGTTATCGGCTGACTAACAAGCAAATTTATTTGGCGGTTCGAGCCTATACCCGTGAATGGGAGGCAGAGGGAACAGAGATATGCTTTTGTAAAAATTTCGATACATTTATGTCAAAGGCCATTATTGATTATCTGCCGGAGGAGGGTGATTTATGATTGTTAATGCAGAGCAAGCGCTTATTGGTGCCTTGATGATGGAACCACGGGCAATCAAGGATTGTGGGAGCATTCGCCCTGATATGTTTGTTGATGCGCTGTTAGGGCGGCTATATCTGGAATTTTTGAGAGCGCATGATTTTGGATATCAGGCCAATCTTGTAACCCTTGCAGCAAATATTGCTGATGTTTCCCAAGCTGAATTACTGAGCAAATTAAAAGAGTGCAGTGATTCAAGTGTGACAAGCACTGCGGCTGGGGAATATGCAGATGTGATTAAAAACGCATATAAGGCCCGTACAGCCACGCAAATTATCAATGCGGTACAATTCCACCCCTCTGCCGTAGAAAAGCAAATAGGGGAGACTGTGAACGCTCTGGAGGCATTGCAAGAGGATGATAGGCCAAAGGCAAAAAGCTTAAGTGAGATTGTTGACGAAATGGCCCCAGGATGTTTTGTGGACAGGGAACAGAATTTTCTTTACACGGGATTCACACGATTGGATGAATGTCTTGGAGGTCTGGAGGGTGGGGATATCATTGTCATTGGAGCGCGCCCAGCAGTTGGAAAATCTGCTTTTGTTACGCAAATACTGACCAATATGGGAATCCAGGGCAAGCGGGTGCTGCTGTATAATCTGGAAATGACAAATAAGCAGATGTATGAACGACTGGTGTCGCGTCAATCTGGTATTATGATAAACCGTATCCGGCAGGGCAAGGCTTTCTTGGGGGATGAAAAAGAGCGGTTCCAAAAGGCCAATACGGAACTGAAAAGGCTAGATGTGTGGATATCAAGCGGGGTCAAATCCGTGGGCGAGATACGCAGAGAATGCCAGCACATGGGGGCTGATTGCATCATCATTGATTATTTGCAGCTTATAAAGACAGAGCGTCATTATGCTAACCGGGTGTCAGAAGTGGGCGATATTTCAAAGGCAATTAAATCATTAGCAATGGAGTTGAACCGGCCTATCATAGTCTTATCGCAGTTAAACAGGGCATCAGAGGGACGGCAGACAAAAGAACCCACTATGTCGGAACTGAGGGAATCAGGTGATATTGAGCAGGATGCATCAGTTGTTATGCTGCTTTGGAATCTTTCAGAAGAAAATGAAAGATACAAAGGGGTGAAGGTAGAGAAAAACCGACAAGGGAAAACAGCAAAATTTCAAATGGAATTTGTTGGTGAGGAAATGAGTTTCAAGGAAACAGAGGGTAAAGATTTTGATTTCAAGCCCGCAAAGGAGAAAACACCATTTGATTAACAGGGGGCAGATGTGGTAAAAAATTCAGAGGTAAGGCAGGAATTTGAAATGTTCGCAGACGTTTGGAAGCTATTTAAGCAGCGGCTTCCAGTAGGAAAACCAGATGATGATGAATACTGGGAGGAAACCGTAAATGCAGTTAAGTGTTTCATGATAAAACATCCAGATTCATTCAGCAAGGATGTAGTAATGTCGGTGTTGACAGAAATCGAAAGGAGGGGTAAGCGGTGAAGATAAGAACCCAGGATGCAAGGCAATACCTTGAATATGGTGAAATATATGCAGAATATAGCCACGATGGTAAAGGGGCAACGGTGTATGTCAGAAGCAGGTTTCATAATGGAGCATTGTTTGTGGGAGTCTATGAGGATATGGCGAGGGCTAAAGGTGTTCTTTATGAGGTGGATTTAGCATATCAGACCGGGCAGAGGGTCTTTTATATGCCAGCAGAATAAAAATTACATAGCAGTATGATTGTATAGAGCCAGACGCTGAGACGCAGAGCCGTTTAAGGAAGGGCTTTATTTTTTTTACTATAACACAAAGAAAGTGGGGGATAATGTGATTGTTATTGGAATAATGATTTTTGTGGTTATTTGTGAACTAGCGGCGATTTATGAAAAGATGGAGGGTAAAAACAATGAATAAAATAGAAATGGTTGAAACGTGTTTGAGTGGCTGTATGAAGATTCTGGGAGAAACGCAAAATGATTTGCCGGGTGTTGCGGCAGGATGCATGGGAAAGGGAATGGAGTCAATATCCGGGTTTATGCAGAATACGGTGACAGAGGATAAAGCAAGATTAAAGAAAATGATAAACGGAGGTTATAGGAATGGCAAATATTAATTTTGATGATGGATTTGAAACATTTACAATCAATGGGGATTCCAACCGGGTTATAAAGATAAATCCAAAGGATGGAAACATCCTAATTCGATTTGATGAAGCTATGCGGGACTTAAAAAACGAATCGGAACGACTCTCAAGTATCAAAGTTAAGGCAGACGGAAGTCCTGCAGAACAGGCAGGAATATCCCTGGAGGAAAGTACTTCCAGGCTTGGGGAGTTTAACCAGCTTATCAACGACAAGATGGATTATATATTTAATGCCGATGTAAGACAGGCTGCTTTTGGGAGACAGTCCCCGCTTTCCATTGTTGGTCCAGATAACCGCTTTCTGTTTGAGATATTCTTAGAGGCAGCTTTGGAAGCGGTTCGCGACAAGCTGGATGCTGCAACAAAAGAAATGGAATCCCATGCAGGAAAGTATACAGGCCAGTACAAACAGGCAGCAGACAACGGGAGCAAGTACCCATTCCCTGTAAAGTAGGTGTTATATGAGTTCTGATGAAAAAATGATTGAAGCAATAAAAAAGATTTTGTCCAGGGGAAATACGGCAGAAATAAAAAAGCGAAAAAATGATGTGATTATCCTGGAGGTAGAAAAGAAAATTACATATCAAACTAATAGATAGAGTGGTATCTGTTAAAGGCTAAATGGAGCCGGGAATTTTGCGATATATGCAAGATTTCCGGCTTTTTCTGTCTCTTGGGAAGTGAGGAACTGGGATATTGAAAGCAGATGGAAATATTGTTATTGATACAAAAATCAATTCAGATGGGATGCAGCGTGGTATATCAGAAATTAAAGGCTCCATGACAAAGCTGGGGGGAATAGTGAAAGGCATCGGTAAGGCCATCATTACCGCTTTTGCGATAAAGCAGATTGTGCAGTTCGGTAAAGAATGTTTGGAACTGGGGTCCGATTTGGCAGAGGTACAAAACGTTGTAGATGTGACTTTTCCCAGCATGACAAAACAGGTGGATGATTTCGCAAAGGCGGCGGCTGATTCCTTTGGGCTTTCTGAGACGATGGCGAAAAAATATGTCGGTACGTTCGGAGCAATGTCTAAATCTTTTGGTTATTCAGAAAGCGCGGCCTATGATATGGCTACGGCATTAACCGGGTTAACGGGTGATGTTGCAAGTTTCTATAACTTGTCGCAGGAAGAAGCATACACAAAATTGAAATCCGTGTTCACGGGCGAGACGGAATCGCTTAAGGAATTAGGCGTTGTCATGACGCAAAGTGCATTAGACCAATATGCCCTTGCAAATGGTTTCGGAAAAACCACTAATAAAATGACGGAGCAGGAAAAGGTTGCCTTACGCTTGCAATTTGTACAGAACCAGCTTTCAGCGGCAAGCGGTGATTTTGCCCGTACATCGGATTCATGGGCCAACCAGGTAAGGATTTTTCAGTTAAGGCTACAATCTCTGAAGGCTTCGGTTGGAGCAGGGCTTATAAACCTGTTTACGCCTATTATAAAGGCCATAAATGTATTCCTTGAACGGTTGTCAACAGCAACCACGGCATTTAAAAATTTCACGGAAACGGTAATGGGTAAGAAGTCTGTAAATAGCGGAGCTGCACAAGCGGCTGGTGAAATGGCAGAGGTACAGGCTGGATATGAGGGCGCGGCTGATGGTGCGGAGCACTTTGCAGATGGAGTAAAGGACGCGGGCAAACAGGTAAAGAAATCATTAGCACCCTTTGATAACCTAATACAGATTCAGCGTGATGCAGAGGAAGGTTCTGAAAATACAGGAGATAGCAGTATAATGCCGCCGGGCCTGTCCTCTGATGAACAGCAGACGGAATCACCGTTTTTAAATAATGTCATGGAAACCCTGGAGGCAATCAAACAAAGGCTGATTGAGATAGGGGGAATCTTTCAATCGGGGTTCTGGCAAGGCCTGGGGGATTACAAGCCTGTCCTGGATTCAATAAAGACAAACATAGCAAGCATTGGCGATAGTCTGAAAGATATTTTTACGGACCAGGGCGTTATGTCGGCTTTTAATACCATGTTGGATACTATTTCCTACAACCTGGGAAGAACTGCCGGGGCGTTTGCCAGTGTTGGACTGACAATAGCTGATAATCTGACCGGGGGAATAGCATTATATCTTGAAAGTGCAAAAGACAGAATCAGGGGTTATTTGGTAAGTATGTTTGATATCACATCAGAAATCAGTACCATAGGCGCTGATTTTGCGGTAGCGGTAGCGGATATTTTTTCAGTGTTCAGAAGCGATACGGCAAAGCAAATCACGGCTGATATTATAGCAATCTATGCAGATATATTCATGGGAATTACCGAATTGTCAGCAAAGTTGTTCAGGGATGTGTTGGACACGATTCTTACCCCATTTGTAGAGAACAAAGATAAGATAAGAGAAGCTCTTACAAATACGATGGAGCCAATAAAAACCGTCCTTGATTCTATTTCACAGGGTATAACTGAGACATTCGAGAATTTAAACAAGATGTATGACGAGCATATTGCTCCGCTGTTTGAATCTATTAAGAATGGGCTATCTGAAATCCTGGGGAATCTGCTGGATGGTTATAACAAGTACATTGCCCCAACCCTTCAAAAACTGGCAGATAAATTCTCAGAAGTATATGAAGGTACGATACAGCCGCTTATCAATAAAATCATTGAGCTGATAGGGAAAGTTGCAGATTTAATCAAGGTAATATGGGATGAATATTTAAAGCCTTTACTTAGTTGGATATCTTCCAACATACTGCCCGTTGTTGCCCCTATACTGGAGACAATAGGCACGTACCTGCTTAACCTGATTGACACGGCGGCATCTGTTTTGGATGGGCTGATAACGGCCTTTTCTGGAATCATAGATTTCCTGACAGGTGTATTTTCTGGAGATTGGGGAAAAGCTTGGGAAGGTATCAAGGAAATATTCGGGGGTGTTATTGATGCCATAATGGGCCTTGTGGAAGGTCTGATAACGTCACTAGGCGATTTTATTAGTGGAGGGCTAGAAAGTATTGGCTCAATCATAAAAACGGCACTAAACGGCCTTTTAGGAGCGGTAGAGGAAGCATGGAAGCGTATTTCCAGTACTGTCAAGGAATTATGGAATGCTTTAAAAGGAGATGCACAGAACATATTTGAAGGAATCGGACAGGCGATAGAATCAGTGTGGGATTCTGTAATGAATAAGACTACTGAAATATGGGACAGTATCGTGACGGTAATCAAGAATACGATAGCGAAGATTGTTTCAGGTATCGAGGGCATGGTAAATTCGGTGATATCCGGGATAAACAAAATTATCGAAGCAATCAATAGGGTAATGGATAAGGTGGGAATTGCAATCCCTACCCTCCCTAATATGAACCTATCAGGCAAAACCAGTTATCCTGCCTCTGTCTATGCAGCAGTACCATATAGAATGCCAATGCTTGCAACTGGTACAGTAGTACCACCACGGGCCGGGATGTTTGCTGCTATCTTGGGAGATAACAACCGTGAAACGGAAGTTGTATCTCCGCTATCAACTATGAAGCAAGCTCTTAAAGAAGCACTGGCAGAAAGCAATATATCAAGCGGAAACCAGATTGCTAAAGCGGAGCTAATACTTGATGGTACAAGATTTGGTCAGCTTGTAGTTAAATTTGGAAACAACGAAAAGAATCGTGTGGGTGTAAGAATGGTTACGGAAGGAAGTATATAAAAAATCCCGCTGTCGTTTTTAAATGGGTGATGGCAGCGGGAAAGTCACATTGCTTTAATTATATCAGAAGGATGGTGTATAAGCAATGAGGACAAGGGACAAGAGCTTAAGCGATTACGGAATAGATTGCAGCCGGACGGCTGAATTAATGGAACTTGCCAGACGGGAAGAAAACAAAGGCTTAATATGCAAGGCGGCTGAATTAAGTAATCCAGGACTATCTACTTTTATTATTGAATCTCTCACACAAAAAAGAGGGTATGACCGTATTTATATTAAATCGTATATTCCCGCTAAACGTGATGATTTTTACGCATACCGCAGGAAAACATTAGCATTGTTTAGTCTGCTGCTGGAAGGGAAAGCGCCTATAATACCGAGGGACAGGAGGATACAGAGAAATTCCCGCATAGCTAGTTAAAATGGCAGGAAAGGGCATTCTGGTTCGTGGTATAGGGTGATTCTTATATTATGAATAGATACTTTGATAGTCTTATCAGCATTGACAGGGGGTCCTTCAAAGGGAATACCTTATTATGTGCGGATAAGAGAGAAACTATGGGGAAAATGCTTCAGGAGTTTAATTTACTTTATCCTGTCAGGGAAGAAACACTTGTGTGCATACCAGAGCCGGGAGAAGGGGAGCGGCTATATTCGCGGAGAGTAGATAGCAGATAAGAGCTTACGAAAACTTACGAATAGCCCTAAAATAGCGGGAATAAGGCCGGGAACCTGAAAAAACCTAAGAAATTTCCGGTATAGAACTTGGAAAAACGTGGAATAGAGGGCATATAGAACCTGTCAGAACTGACCTTTTCCGGCTATAGAACCTTACAAAACCTTACATTTTTGGCGGATAGGCCGGGAACTTAGTAAAACTTAGTATTGTTTCCTCTTATCAGGTAAGCCCTATATGGCAGCGGGAGGGAATTTATAAACACGATAATGCGCGGGAGAGAAACTGCGCAAAAGTGCGCACAAAAAAAGAATAGACTAAACTAAACGCTATCCCTCTGCCGGTATCAACTATAGGCACATATACGTTGACGAATGCACAAAATGCACTAAAATGCATACAAAAAAAGCCCAGGTCAAAAATGAGGTATAATTTTATGACAATCCGAGGGGGGCAGTGAAACAGTAGCCCGGCTGACGCGGTAACAGCTCATTGCAAGGGGTCGGTAAAACACCGACACCTAAAACCTGCCAATGCAGTTTCAATGCATTGTAGGTATACCCTAAAACAGGGAATACCTCATCCGCAGAGCCCAGGAATGTATTGCAATCAATCGACCTTCTAAAGGAACAATTGAGTACAGCTGAATTTTCAGCGGTATTCATTGCAGGTGGGTAACGAAACGTTATATACCTCATCCGCAGAACCCAGGTAGGTATTTGATGAAGTCCTTCCCTCTGTCCGCAAAAATGGTGGCTATATCTCCGGGCATACCTGACGAATTTCACGGCCGAAAATTCGGTAGCCAAAAAAGACTTTTTTCCAAAAATGGAAGAAAGTACAGGAGGTAAAACAGAGATTTGCATGAGGGATTAGAGATTGGCACACGGTTTAATGATTGGTTTCAGAGGATGGTAGAGTATGGATTTTTAGAAGGAAAAGACTTTTACTCAAAAAAGAGTAAAACCTCAGAAATCGGCGGAAGGCCATCAATAGACTATGAAATCACTGTAGGCATGGCAAAACAGATTTGCATGAGGGATTGGAAAACGGTAAAGATTTCAATATGCTCAAAAATGAGCGGGTTCAAATTGAGGGGAGTAGAGAGGTTTTCAAGGATGTGTGAATACGGTTTTTCCGATAAAATGGATTATTTAGAGGTTATCGTCAAAAATGACGAAAACTCAAAAGGGGGTAGTCCAGCAACAGGTTTATATGATTTACTTTGAAAGTGATGAAATGACCAATGTACTTACGCCTACGGAGGTTCAAAACAACGGCGGTGTGCAGATTAGAGAGCTTCAAGACTATATTGTTTCTGTTGACACAGCAAAGCATATCTGCCTTATGCGCCGCACAGAAAAAGACAAGCAATGTCGCCAGTACCTTATCGACTTGGAAAAGGCATGGAATACGCCAGAGCAAGTCATGGCAAGAGCCTTAAAAGTTGCAGGTCAGACCATTGACAAGCTGAAGGGCGAAAACACCGCTCTTCTGGAGAATGTTGATTACAAAACTTGCCACCCAAATTAGAAAAGCGAAAAAAGAGTTGAAAACGATTATAAAAGTGCTTTCCAAATTTGGAAAGCAAAGCGGTCGTAATGGAGAACGGAATATGGATTTATAAAATGAAACGATTTTTACTCTCTTAGGGTATACGGTAAAATACCGCATACCCTAATTCTGCTTAGAATCCCTTTGTAGTGTAAAACAAAAAATCTGGGGAAGCACAGCAGCCAGGCCTTTATATCTCTGTGACAATATAGTGCAAATTATAGTACAGCTTTTTCTACAAACTTTAGTTCTTTTCCGCATAATTCCAAAATTACATATAGCTGATTGATAGTAAATCGTCTTGGGTCACTTTTTCGTTCTGCTAGAGATGCCTTACTTAATCCAATATATAATGCTAATTCATCGTCATTGAAATTGTTTCTAATTTTTGCTTCAGCAACAAGAACGCGAATATCATCAAGTTGCCGCTCCATTTTATTATTTTTTCTCATTTAAAATATCCTTTACATTATGAACTATATGTTTATTTGTGGTTATCTAATAGCATACTTCATAAAAACGATTATTTCTAATTCCTTCAGTCATAAAGTGGCAGATGCTGTAATCGCAGTTTTCATATTGCGTTTGGAAGTGTTGGTCAATCATAGCATAATATGCTTCAACGTCTATATCCTGTATCATATCGGTCCCAGTCTGAATAGCAGATACAACATTGTCCATAGCTTCACGATTTAAACGTGGGTGTTCCTGATGGAAAGTGTTCATATAAACCGAATAGTAATATTTGATGATATCTATGTATGGCCTATTGTCACTAGCTGCGGCTCTGTTACATGAACCAATAATTTGTTTCTCTAGTATAGACCAATCAAAAGCAGTGCTACGCTTCGGCGTTGCACCATGTAACACATTAAAAGTAGTCTTTGTTGTAGTTTCTGGGTAGTCTCTGGTATTGGATTGGTCATTTTGGCCGATTCCATCATTCTGATTTGGCCGCACGATAGGGCCTTTTTGGCCGTACGCACAAATCATAGATTTATATGCTGCATAATCAATAGTATACCATTTAGTCTTATCGAAACCAGCCTTGTTATAATTTCCTGCCAGCAATAATCCCTTTTTCTCTAAGGATGTAAATGTGCGGCGCAAAGTACGGAGAGAGAAAAATGGAAATTGTTCTTGCCATTGTTTATAGGTGTTGTATACCCAATAACGACCGTCTATATAGTCTTGTTGGCTCTTTTCCTTGATTTTGAGCCAGTAATGTACCTGTTGCAAAATAATAGATTCGTTTAGCCCTATAATTGTTGCAAGCGTTGGCATGACCTGTAAAGGATGTTCGTCAAGTAATAGATTACTGATACAATCACCTCCTTGGTTATGTTTTGGTTTACGTTGGTGCTCATGTTTCTATTAGGTGTCGTGTTTCGCGACACCTAATGGGGGTACGGCGTTTTACAGTATCCTGGCAGAGGGACAAAGAAACGGTCAGGCGGCTCTGCTGTAATGAGGATGCCATTAAAGCTTAAGCTGCTTAAAATCAATTGAGAAGCCGGGATAAATCCTTACGGGAATTGAATCATTAAAGGAATGGATAACCGGGCTGTCCCCATGCTCCATATCATACACAAGGATTATCTGCCGTAATGGGTCTACAATCCAATATTCACGGACACCAGCTTCACGGTATAAGGATAACTTGGTGTAATAGTCCATAGGCTTGCTACTGGGGGATACAATCTCAATAATCCAATCTGGCGCACCGCTACAGCCTTTGTCATTTAGCTTGTTTGGGTCACAAATGACACTGATATCAGGTTCAACATAGGTTTTATCATTTTCATGTAAATAGACAGCAAACGGAGCGATATAAGGCTTACAGGGACCACCATTAGAATGGATATAGTTGTTGATTGATGTAAAGAGTTCACCAGCTATTTCCTGGTGTTTCCTGCTGGGTGGTGCCATGTAATAAATTTGGCCGTTAATCAATTCGGCCCGTTCTCCATCCGGCAGACTGTAGATATCATCAATGGTATAGATTCTTTCTTTGGGTAATGGCATGGATTACGCTCCTTCCTGTAGAAATGGTATCAAAGTTTTAATTGGCTAAAGTCAATGGAAAAATCCTCATATATGTTGACCTTAACAGAATCGTTGAATCGGTAAATGGTAGGGGGAGTTTCATTCGGAAAATCATAGACCACGATAATTTCCCTAGCTGGGTCTACAATCCAGTATTCCCGTACCCCCGCGCCCTGATAGAGGGCCAGCTTTTTATAATAGTCCATCTGGCGGCTGGAAGGGGATACAATTTCTATAATCCAATCCGGCGCACCGTTGCAGCCCTTACTGTTCAATTTGTCTTTGTCGCAAATAACGGATATATCTGGCTCCAGGTAGTTTGTATTACTCTTTTCATCCTCTGCCTGGAGGAACACGGCAAACGGAGCCGGGAATACCTCGCAGGAACCATTATTGTTGCGGATGTGGTTTCCTATCTCCAGGTGCAGGAATGACAATGTTCTTTGATGGGCTGTGCTGGGTGGGGCCATGTAATAAATCTGTCCGTTAATTAGTTCAGCTCGTTCACCTTCTGGCAGATTGTAAATATCGTCAATGGTATGGATTCTTTCTTGTGGTAATGGCATAGGGTCACACTCCTTCCTGTGGATGTGGTTGTTCTGGTATATACTCCATTAGGTCCCCGGGCTGACAACTGAGAAGTTTACATAGCTTTTCAAGGGATTCTGTTCCTAAGTTTCCTTTACCGTTTTTTAAATTGTAGTAAGTTTGTTGGCCGATTATCTTATTTTGACGTAGATAATAGGTTGTTATGTTTTTCTCTTCTAATAGTTTGAATAGTTTTTCATAGCTTATGGGCATTTTGTACCTTCTTTCATTGTCTAATAAGTGTGTCCAAATAATTTAACTCTTTTCATGATATTAATATTATATCAAATAATATACACTTTTGCAAGTGCACAAAACACACAAATAATAGCATAAAACATGGTCAAATATTTGTGTATATAGTCAATAGAATATGGTCAAGAAATAGTGTATAATATAGTTACAAGGTTAAGAAAACAAAGCAGCCGGGGCAGACAATCCCCCGCAAACCTATCAATCGTACCTGTGAGCTGAAAGCAATAGACACGCAAGACTGATAGGGGCTGCGGATTCAATCCCGGTGAGGATGTACCAAGGATGGCGAACAATAGCCCGGTGAGAATCAACCATATTATTAAGGAAGTAAAGGAGACAGAAATCATGAAGTACAATCTTCAAAAAATCATGCTGAGAGCATGGAGGCTTTACCGGGAGAAAAAAGAACTTTCTTTTGCAGAGTGTTTACACAGGGCATGGTTATCTGCAAAGGCAGAGGCAATCAACGCAAAGAGAATTGAAGAAGCAAAGGCCACGGCAGGAGTTGAGGAAGAAACAAATACCTGGAACGGCTGGAAACAGTTAGGATATGAAGTCATTCATGGGAGTAAGGCCCTGTTTGGTACTGAACTGATATGGGGAAGCCGGGGAGATGGGAAAGCTTATAAGGCCAGATTCTTTGGGCGCTCACAGGTACAGGAAATTGCAATAGCATAAGAAAAAGCCTCTGCCAGTGCTACCAACACTGACAGGGGCCAACGAAACAGCCGGGGCCGTTCCTAATCACATAGGTATATTAGCATGGCCCCTAATAAAAAGAAAGAGGTAAATTGAAAATGTATCATTTAATTGATGAAAAAAGAAGATTGTACGCTTGCAACGTGGCAGAAATCACACTGGAGGATGCGTATTGTATATTACAGTCATGGGGCGGTAAGCATTCGCTATCAGAGGTAGTGGTATTCTATTCCGCGACACAGAACGCAGTTGTTATAAATGAGAATTGCAAGGATTTTAATAGCATCGTTATGTTATGCCGGGGCTTTTTGGATGCAGATGCAGAAACATTGGAAGATGTTGAAAAGGGCAACCTTGAAGGAAACACATGGGAGCCAGTTTGTCGTGTGCTGCTGGAAGCAATGGCAATGATGGACTTTAAAGACAATATGGAGATGCTTTCCCATCAGAAGCCTGGGAAGGAATATCACTTGATGGACTGGCGTACATATAATCACTTGATGCAGGAGCAGCAGTTTTTTAATATATTCCAGTACGGCGTTATCATGGGTAAAAGGACTGAACGGGCAAGGAGGGCAAAGTAGATGCACTATCCAATTAATATAGAAATGCTTATGGGGATGGCCCAGACAGCCGGAATAAGCGACCTGTCTAAGAAGCTTTTAGGGCAGATGGCAAGGGTGTTAAACAATATTTATAAGATGGGTATGGAATATTCAACCGAAGATTTTGTTTTCACGCCCGAAATCGTAAGGGAAGCGCATCAGAGGGTATATGGTAAACTTTTAGTGAATGAAGAAGTAAACCAGCGATTCTATGAACTGCTGTCTGAATGGGGAAATGATGCGTTCCAGGCTGGAGCATGTAGTGATAAACATATTGTTAGATTATCCAATATATCTATGTCCAGAAGAAATTCCGGTTCAAGGCCGACAAAAAAGAAGATGGAACAGGCTAGGCGGTTCTATGAAAAGTACGGCGTATATAAAAGGGAAATTGTGATTGATGAACACGGGGTATTGATGGATGGATACACCACATATCTACTTATGTGTGAACAAGGGAAGGATATGGTGCCAGTAAGACGAATAAGGAGACAAGGGATTAAAGCGGTATTCAATGAAGGTGGCAAGCAATATCAGTGGGAAATCCCCTTGAAATTGATAGATAAGATAGCTCCGGGGGATAGGGTGGTAGTGGAAACATTTTATGGTCCGCAGCGGGTGACAGTTAAAGAGATTATCCCTCTTGCCAAAAGAACAGGTAGAAAAGTACGGCGAATAGAAGAAAAAGAGAACTAATCAAAGTCCCAGGATGTCATTTATATGTGGCATACTGGGGCATTTTATTGACTAACATTTGACTAACAAAGTTGCATCAAGAAAAATTGGTGGAAAATAGGATATAGCCTAGAAATGGCTTAAATACGTACTTTTTTGAATGACACAATCTAATAAAACGTGTTGAAAATACCGATTTTTAAAATTCGTAATGCGTGGGTCGCCGGTTCGAGTCCGGCCAGTGGCTTTATTGAAAAGTAGGTATTTACAAGGAAAAGGGAAGATTAAGGTAAAGGGACCGTCCGATTATGGGCGGTTTTCTTATTTGGCACACCTTAGCCGCCCAAACTGCCATATACGCTTTTTCACAGGCCGTTTCTTGTGGGGCTATGCAAAATATTCTACTATCCTATGTTATCAATGCTAATCAATTTATGAATTGACTAAAGTAGCTAATAAATCTATGTTTTGATAGAATATCCCGGTTTTCATTGGCTCCGTTTTAGTTACTAGAGCAGTCAATTTTCTATCTAAGAACCCCATTTTTTCTTGTCTCAATTCTCCGCCGAAATTCACAGTCTTTATAGCGTGTGCAAGTAATTTGGCAGGAAAATTATTTTCGAAAAAGTCATTCACTTGTTCTGGTGTTGTACAACACATGAATAAGGAGATATTTTTGGTAAGTAGTTCTTTCAAATTACGCTCACAAAACAGCCGTACTTCTTTTTGGATTTTTCCAACATAGATTGATCCACCAATAATAACCCAGTCGTATTGCTGAAAATCTATCGCACCTACATTCTTCAAGTTTACAAGTCTGCATTCGCCGTTTAGCTTACTTTTAAGTGCCTTTACACAATCTTCTGTGCAACCATACTTACTTGAATACATAATAATTGTTTTCATTCTTGTTCTCCTTGTCGCAAAGCATTTTCTATGGCTTTCCTGATAGTATCGCTACTATAAGTCGCAGAAGTAATCGCATCTGCTTCCAATGACTGTTGTTCAATAATATTGTCAACGGTAAAACCTTTTTCAATTTACTTTAGAGACGTTCATTGTAATATTCCTCCCAAAAGAATTTGCACAAAATCATCTACAAGTTGATTAAAATTATCAGTTAGATGTAGCTGATTATCAATTAAACTTATTGTAAATCCAAGTAATGCACTTATAATCATCCATGAAGTATTCGCAATATTGGGTTTAAAAACATTTTGCGCGATACCAACGGCAAAGATATTATCTAACATAGATATTCCTGGATTATTTGGTGTACTATTATCACTATTGTTTGCAAAGATAACATTTATACCGCTATACATAATTGCCTTTACCATTTCTGGCTCACCACAAAGTCCCATTATAAATGCACGCATAATTTCATGGATTTTTTTATCTATTGATAGTGCAGTATCTTCATTCAGTATAGCAACGATATCATTTAAAACGTTGCTATATAACTCATCAGACATATTGGTAATAATTCCTGCTTTATCCTTATAATAAAGATAAATTGTAGTCGGAGAATACTAAATTTTGGTTGCTATTTTCCGTATAGATAAATTTTCGTAGCCTTCTTGCTCAATGATTTGAATGGCAGCGTTTTGTTGTAGGTTGGCCCATGTGTTTTCAGTTGTTTTATTATGCCCTTATCAAGAACCTTTAAATGTTATGAAAGATAAACTGGCACTATAGATTCAATATATGTCACAGACGGATTTTCTGAAATGAACAGGATTCGTTTGCTATTCTTGCACAAAAACTGTTAGGGCTTGCATACCGCTATACAAGACAACAATGATATTTTTAGTGTTGTCAATTTGCACACCATTATTGGGCTCTAGATTATTTGCTGCTCCTTTTGGGTAAAATGTGATATTCCAGTAGATGACGTTAGTTGAATCAGCGTAAGCGTCAAGTGAATTTCCATCATTTACAAATGATAGAAGATGGGAACCCATACCGTCCGTAAGCGCATTTCCTTGAATAATCATAGCAGATTCATTAAAATCTATTTTGTACGTTGATACAGAGAGGGTAGAGGAAACCGTATCAGACCTACCCGTATGCCACTGCAGTCCTGTTCCGTCAAACGGGTTATCTGCATAAGCTATTTCCTTCCAAGTACCGAGTAAACTTGAATAATCCCCAACTTGGATTTGCGTGAGATTCATCTCTGTCATTTTGGTGTCTTGCGTTGTGTTGGGGGGCATCGTGCTTTTTGGTGAATCGCCGATACATCCTGTTTGAAATATTAATACAATGATTAATACAATGATACACATAAAAAGAATGAATTTATACTGTGAAAAAGATTTCATTTTTATACTCCTTTTTAAAGGAAATTGCTGGGCGTTGGCTTTGCGGGTTCCGCCTTGACTTCTCAGATCGGCTACGTCCCTATGCTCGTTCAGTATATAGTAGTATAACACATCAGCAGCTTCTGTGATTATTATATTGATTCCTCTTAAGTGTGTTTTAAGCTTTTACACAATAAAATCAGGGGTAAAATAATGGGAGTTTCGGTCCTGCAATGAATTGTTGCGTGACCATACCAGGCATTCTGTGGTATGTTTAATACATAAAACAGTGTGCCGGGAGGAATCATGATGAGCAGCATAGGGAAAAATATAAGGAACCTGAGAAAACAGAAAAAGATGTCCCAGGAACATCTGGCAGGGCTATTGCATGTTACAAGGCAGGCTGTATCCAATTGGGAGAACGGTAAAAGCCAGCCTGATATTGAAACACTGGAAGCCATTGCAGGCGCCTTTGACACGGATATCCTCATGGTTTTATATGGACGCCGCCAGGAAGAGGATATTGCTGAGGTAAAACAGGCGCAGAGGAAACAGTATATTCGGAAAGCCATTTTATGGGGAATCCTGACGTTGGCCGGGACCCTGATTTATGTCTTCACAAGGGAATGGACGGAGAGGATAGCCCAGCGCTATTATGACGCCCGGCCACGTTTCCTGTCCACGCTTATCCTGGGCCCGGTCTGTTTCTTTGCAGGCACAATCACGTTTATGAACATAATGGGCCTGTTGGGGGATATCAGGATAAAACAGGGATGGGTAAGAAGGACCGTATTGGGGATATCCATTGGACTTCTGGTTTTTTATATCATATCGGCAGCCAGTATCCTGGTGCCGCTCCTGTTGCCGGAAGTACACATATTTGATAAACTGTTCATAGGACTGAATCATATTAGCCTGCTTTTGGGCTACCGGCTGGCAAAGGTGCCGCCTTTGTTCTTTGTTTCGGCCGCCGGTATATTTCTTGGTATGAAGGGGGATAGGAGATGACAATATTAGCGTTAAGAATCAGGCTTCATGCACCGTGGGTGCATTCGCTGAAAGAAAAGAGGATGGTTGTGAAAAGCCTGCTTGCAAAACTGCGGAATAAATTTAATGTTTCGGCAGCCGAAGTGGATGAGCAGGACATACATCAGATCATCGTCATAGGATTGGCTGCTGTGGCTGCACACCAGGCACAGGCAGACAGCATCCAGGAAGAGATTGAAAGGTTTGTGGCACAGAATACGGAAGCAGGGATACTGGATGTTGAGAGGGAAATCTACTGATTGAGCAAGGTTCAGGCTGATTACTGGCAGGGCCGGCCCAAGAGCAGGAAACAGCCCCGAAGCCGGACTGACCCCGGAATCATCCACGGTGCAGATTCGGCTCTGGAATCAGCCTTAGAGCAGGCCCGGCCCCGGAATCATCCCACATCACGGCTTGATATACGCATATCCCTGGGCCTGCCGCGTCACCAATTCCATGACGCCGGCAGGAACCGTCACGACAAAGGGATGTAAGTCATGCTCTGTGAGATGGTTGGCCCTCATGGCATTCCTGCATGCGGCAAAAGTCACGCCCTCCTGGTGCAGGGATGCCATCTTTGCAGCCAGGCTTTGGTCCGCTTCATCATCACGTCCCGGAAGGGCGGCAGCGTACTTCTGTACGGCCTCACCATTGGCCAGAACCTCCACGGTCATGTGCCCGGACCCTAACGCCCTAAGAAGGTTCTCCACGTTACCCAGGAGCATCTGCCACCTGGCATTCTCATCAATATGGAAGATTACTTTATATTCCATCCCAGTTACCTCCTGATTCTTTTATGCTTCATGTTCATATCCATATGTGACATATTCCATCATCTGGTCCGTTGTCTCATCGTTGCGGATGAAATTCATCAGGATACGGTATAATTTGCCGATGCGTTCATCCGCGGGCTCATCGCCGCCTATATCGGTATTTAACTGGGCCCGCATATCAAAGAGCGTGTCCTTCCTGGCAGGCATATCCAGTTTCATGGCTTTTGCAATGGTGCCGATGGCGCAGTATGCCTCCAGCGGGGAGGTTATGGGCGCAGGCGGCTCAAAACGTGCTTTGATGTCCAGGGCCATTTTTATAATGTAAGACATGTTCTACACCTCAATTCATTGGTATCCCTTATCATACCACAAAACCCCTTGTTTGTGTACATTTCCTTACCACTGTTTTTCAACGGATGTTAATATTGTGTGAAAATCCTCCTGGAATCCCATGGTTTGACAAAACCCAATTGCTGGAACCTTCTGCTTATGCTATACTAAATCTTGAGTCAGGTGTATGACCTGGCAGAATGACGGAATACTTTAAGCATAGGAGCAGAATACATGAAAAACCCGAGATTTAAAAACTATATGTACTGGGGGACAACGGCCCTGGCGGTAATTGCCCTCAGCGTGGCATTTGGATTTTTCCTTTCCAGGTTCGAACTGGTATCCGGAGCCCTTGGCAAGATTGCATCCATTTTAATGCCCATTATATATGGGGCGGTGCTGGCATATCTGATGCTGCCCATCTACAATAAAACCAGGTCATATACAAACCAGAAGCTGGGCAAGGCCGTAAAGGACCCGTCCATTGCGGACCGGATTGCCAAGGGCATCGCTACCCTGGTGAGCCTGATCGTGCTGGTTGTCATTGTGGCAGGCCTGTTCCGGATGATCATTCCGGAGATTTACAAAAGCATCCTCAGGCTGCAGGAGAGTATCGGCGAGTATATCAACAACCTAACCATGTGGATGAACAAGCTGTTTGAAGACAATCAGGATTTTGAACAGTTCGTCATGCCCTACTATGAGCAGGGCGTGGCTGAGTTCCAGAAATGGCTGACGGAAAAGCTGGTTCCCAACATGTCCATGATTATAGGACAGCTGTCCACCGGGCTTTTAAGTGTGGTTACCGTTGTGAAGAACATACTGATTGGCGTGATTGTCATGGTGTATTTCCTGAATATCAAGGATACCCTGTCGGCACAGTCCAAGAAGATTGTATACAGCGTCCTCAAACTCAAGGATGCCAACCGCCTTGTGAGCGAGGTGCGGTTTGCCCACGGTATATTTGGCGGGTTCATCACAGGAAAGCTGCTGGATTCCCTGATCATCGGAATCATGTGCTTTTTTGCCATGCAGTTCATGGGGATGCCTTATGTGCTCCTTATCAGCGTGATTATCGGCGTGACCAATGTCATTCCTTTTTTCGGACCCTTTATCGGAGCGGTTCCAAGCGCCTTCCTGATCCTGATGATAAGCCCCATGAAGTGCCTGTATTTTCTTATATTCATCCTGGTACTGCAGCAGTTTGACGGCAATATCCTGGGACCGAAGATCCTGGGGGATTCCACGGGACTTCCCAGTTTCTGGGTCCTGTTTTCCATCCTGCTCTTTGGAGGGCTTCTTGGCTTTGTGGGAATGATCATCGGCGTGCCTGCATTTGCGGTCATATACAGGCTGGTATCCGCTTATGTGAGCAATAACCTGAAAAAGAAGGATCTGTCCCCGCGGACAGAAGATTATATGGAGCTGGACCATATCAATGAGGAAGATAAGATATACATCGGCCGGGACGGGGCGGAGTGACGCAAGCTTTGCCTGTGCCGGGCGCGGAGTATTTTTAGGGCCTGCCCTCCTGTCATGAGGGGGCAGGCTTTTTTTAACAGGGAGGAGGAAAAACATATGAGCGACCTTGAAACAAGGTATCTGGAGCGGCTGTCCGAGCTGTATCCTACCATTGCGGCTGCATCCACGGAGGTAATCAACCTGGAGGCAATCCTGAACCTTCCAAAGGGGACGGAACACTTCCTTACAGATATCCATGGGGAGTATGAGGCATTTTCCCATGTGCTGAAGAATGGTTCCGGCGCAGTACGGCGCAAGGTCAACGATGTGTTCGGCAATACCTTAAGCAGCCAGGACAAGCAGACCCTTGCAACCCTTATCTATTATCCGAGGGAAAAGATGGACCAGATATTAAAGCAGGTACATAACAAGGAGGACTGGTACAAGATTACCCTGTACCGCCTGATTGAGGTGAGCAAGCGGGCGGCCAGCAAGTACACCCGCTCCAAAGTCCGCAAGGCCCTGCCGCCTGAATTTGCATATGTGATTGAAGAACTGATTACGGAAAAGGTGGACGTGAGGGACAAGGAATCCTATTACAGCGCCATTGTGGCCACCATCATACGGGTGGGGAGGGCAAAGGAATTCATCGTGGCCCTCAGTGAACTGATCCAGCGGCTGATTGTGGACCATCTCCATATCCTGGGGGATATTTACGACAGGGGACCGGGACCCCACATCATCATGGACAAGCTGATGTCCTACCATTCCCTGGACATCCAGTGGGGAAACCACGATGTGCTCTGGATGGGCGCGGCGGCAGGGCAGAAGGGGTGTATTGCCAATGTGATCCGTATCTGCGCAAGATACGGCAACCTGGATATCCTGGAGGAGGGGTATGGGATTAACCTGCTGCCTCTGGCCACATTTTCCCTGGACATGTACGGGGACGACCCCTGCACCTGTTTCGCGCTCAAAGGGACCAATACATGCAGTCCCAGCGAAACTGAACTGAACATCAAGATGCACAAGGCCATCTCCGTCATACAGTTTAAGGTGGAGGGGCAGCTGGCAAAGGAGCATCCCGAATTCCAATTGGAAAGCAGGAACCTGCTTCATCTGGTGGATTATGGGACTGGCAGCATCTGTCTGAATGGCACGGTATATGAGATGCTGGACAGCCATTTCCCCACCGTGGACCCGCAGGACCCTTACCGGCTGACGGCAGAAGAGGAGCTTATCATGGAACGTCTTGTCAATGCGTTCAGGAATTGTGAAAAGCTGCAGCAGCATATGCGCTTCCTGCTGGCCAAGGGAAATCTCTACAAGGTATATAACGGAAACCTTCTCTACCACGGCTGCATTCCTCTAAATGAGGACGGCAGCTTTAAAGAGGTGGAAATATATGGGAGAAAATGCAAAGGAAAGGCGCTTTATGAGTGCCTTGACAGCTATGTGCGCCAGGCCTTTGTGGCCATTGACGGCGAGGAAAGAAAAAAGGGCAGGGATATCTGCTGGTATATCTGGCTCCATGAGAACTCGCCTTTGTTTGGAAAGGACAAGATGGCTACCTTTGAGCGGTATTTCCTGGCAGACAAGGAGACCCACAGGGAAAAGAAGAATCCTTATTACAGCCTGCTGGAGGAGGAAGATACGGCTCGGAGGATCCTCAGGGAATTCGGCCTGTCCGAGGAGGAAGGACATATCATCAACGGGCATGTGCCGGTTAAGTCAAAAAATGGGGAAAATCCGGTCAAATGCAATGGCAGGGTCCTGGTCATTGACGGAGGATTCTCAAAGGCATATCAAAAAGAAACAGGGATTGCAGGCTATACGCTGATTTATAATTCCTATGGGCTGATCCTGGCTGCCCATGAACCCTTTGAGTCAACGGAGGCAGCCATTGAGAAGGAGAGCGACATCCATTCGGAGAGTATCATCATCAAGCGTGTCTCAAACCGGAAGCTTGTGGGCGACACGGATATCGGATGCCAGCTAAGGGCAAAAATCGTGGATCTGGAAATGCTTCTGGAGGCGTACCACACAGGACGGATCGTGGAAAAATTCCCTGTCCGCGGGATTTGATGGTCCCCCTATCATAAGTCACAGGATCCCTCGGGGCTGGAAATGGATTCTTATTATCATACCACAACTTTTTCACTGTGATAGCCACAATAAGTTGACTTAGTTTTTCCTTTGTGGTATAGTAAATAAACATGATGCACGTGCATCACAAGTCAAGGGCGACATGATGTATTAAAGTCACCCTTATTTTAATTGTTAGAGGAGGAAATCATTATGAAAAAAATCATGGCATTTTCAATGGCAGCAGTTATGGCCCTTTCAATGGCAGGATGCGGGTCCAAACCGGCAGCCGATACCGCTGCTGCAACAGAGGCCCAGGCTGACACGACTGCAGCAAAGGCAGAAGACACTGCTGCGGCAGGAACCGATGCAGCCGCGCCAGCAGCAGGCAAGAAGTATGTGATTAACACAGATACAACCTTTGCCCCGTTTGAGTTTGAGAATGACAAGGGCGAGATGGTGGGGATTGACCTGGATATCCTGAAGGCCATTGCCGAGGACCAGGGATTCGAGTATGAGGTGATTCCGGTTGGATTCTCCGCAGCAGTAACAGCACTGGAGGCCGGGGAGTGCGACGGTGTCATAGCAGGCATGTCCATTACCGATGAGAGGGCTGCAAAGTATGACTTTTCTGAGCCATACTATGATTCCGGTGTGGGAATGGCAGTGCTTCAGGGCTCCGACATCACCACCTATGACCAGTTAAAGGGGCAGAACGTGGCTGCAAAGATTGGTACGGAAGGCTGCACGTTTGCTGAGTCCATTGCTGACCAGTATGGTTTTGAGGTAACACAGTTTGAGAGCTCTTCTGATATGTACCAGGCAGTTCTTGGCGGGGAAGCAGTTGCCTGTTTTGAGGATTATCCTGTCATCGGATATGAGATTTCCAGGGGACTTGGCCTGACCCTTCCCACCCCGATGGAGAAAGGTTCCTCCTATGGCTTTGCAACCCTGAAGGGCGCGAATCCTGAACTGGTTGAGATGTTCAACAAGGGACTGGAGAACATCAAGGCAGACGGTACATACGATAAGATCTTAAGTACCTACATTGCGAAATAATCAGGGGCACGATGGCCGCCCCTGTGCGGCAGATGCGCGCCGGTTCCTGTCAGGGCATGACACATGTCCTGGAAACAGGGGCCGGCGCCTGAATGTGCAAAAAGGTTATGGATAAATTTAAAGCAGTTATCCAAAAAGACTGGCTTAAGTGCTTTAAATTTGGCTATAACAGGCAGCCGGCCCAAAACCGGAGGATGAGTCTGGTGCGGCCCGTGGATCTGACGGCCGTTACCGGCAGATGAAAAAGAGAAAAGGATGATAGTATGCAGATTATTAATGTATTAACCCAGTATTACCCGTCGTTTTTCAAGGCCCTTGGCGTCACGTTGCAGATGACGGTCATTTCGCTGTTCTTCGCCACAATCCTGGGGGTTATCTTTGGATTGTTTAAGGTATCTGACTTTAAGGCGCTCAAATTCATTGCCAATATCTACATTGACATCATAAGAGGGACGCCGCTGCTGGTACAGGTATTCATCATGTACTATGGCGTGGGAAGCATGCTGCGGCCTTATGGATTCCAGTGGAATATGATAGGAGGGGCGTTCTCTGCCGGCTGTGTGACCCTGAGCCTGAATGCGGGCGCCTATATGGCGGAGATTATCAGAGGAGGTATTGAAGCCGTGGACAAAGGGCAGATGGAGGCGGCCAGAAGCCTTGGCCTGTCCTACGGCAAAGCCATGCGCAAGGTAATCCTGCCCCAGGCATTCCGAACCATGCTGCCGACGATTATCAACCAGTTCATCATCTCCTTAAAAGACACATCCCTCATATCTGTCATCGGACCAAGGGAACTGACACAGAACAGCAAAATCATAGCGGCCAACGCATCCTCCATGGTCATGCCGATTTACCTGTCAGTGGCCATATTTTATCTGGTCATCTGCACCATCCTGTCCAGGGTGGCAAAATATGTGGAGAGGAGAGTGTCCTATGGAAAATAAGATTACTGTAAAGCAGCTAAAGAAAAGTTTTGGTGACCTGGAAGTTTTGAAGGACATCAGCATTGAGATAAAGGAAGGGGAGGTCGTGTGTATGATAGGCCCTTCCGGTTCCGGCAAAAGTACATTTTTAAGGTGTCTGAACAGGCTGGAGAAAATAACCTCCGGGGAAGTGGTGGTGGATGGACACCCCATATCCGACCCCAATACCAATATCAATAAGGTACGTGAGAACATCGGTATGGTGTTCCAGCATTTCAACCTGTTTCCCCATCTGACGGTCCGTGACAACATAACCCTGGCGCCCACCCAGTTAAAGCTGATGAACAAGGCTGAGGCGGATCAAAAGGCGCTGGAGCTTTTGGGACGGGTAGGCCTGTCGGACAAAGCAGACGTGTATCCGGGCCAGCTGTCCGGCGGACAGAAGCAGCGTGTGGCAATTGCCCGCTCCCTGGCCATGAACCCGGATATCATGCTGTTCGATGAACCAACCTCTGCCCTGGACCCTGAGATGGTGGGAGAGGTGCTGGAGGTCATGAAGCAGCTGGCAGCCGATGGCATGACCATGGTCGTGGTTACCCATGAGATGGGATTTGCCAGGGAGGTGGCTGACCGGGTGATATTCATGGACGACGGATATATTGTGGAGCAGGGAACGCCGGAGGAGGTCTTTGGCAATCCCAAGGAGGAACGCACCAGGAGTTTCCTTAACAAGGTGCTGTAAGTGCCATGGACCGGGACAGGTCAGGAGGCAGGAGGAATCCGCTTCAGGACTGTCCCGGGGCTTTAAGAAATGTAAGAAACCAAATACGTTCCGGAAAACCCTGGAAATAGGCTGTTTTTTAGAAAAATTAGGAAAATTTAAAAATAGACTTGAAATATTAGGAAAATATGGTATAATATCCTTGTTGCGCAGATGTAGTTCATCGGTAGAACACCAGCTTCCCAAGCTGGGGAGGCGGGTTCGATTCCCGTCATCTGCTTTATAAAAGTCAAGCCACGCGGGGATTGTTCCGTTGTGGCTTGTTTGTTTTTTGCAAAAATGAAAATCAAATAAAAGATTTATTGATTTTAAGTAAGTCATAAAGAATCAAAAGCACGGCTGGAATTAAACATAAAGGGACGTTTGATTGGATTGTTTTTTAAAATAACGAATGTGAGGATTTCAAAAAAGAACTGTCAATTACAAATCAGGCAATATATATAGATAATCCGTTTATCATCGACCAGTTGCCAGAGTATTACAATTTAAATTTTATGGAAGGGCATCTGAAAGGCTTGTTGATAGATACTCCAAAAGATAGTATCATGGATGGGATTATTGAATCTGTACTCGTAAAGGAAAAATTAGATGAGATTTATAAGGCCTTACAGAATGTGGCAGATGGGGAAATCATAGAAAAATCTGATAATGAGTTCTTCCTGATGAAAGAAGGTTTTACACAACCGGTTCTGCAATCGCATATCTGTTCCTTAAAAAGGGCATCATTTGATGACAGTAACAAGATTTATATGTGTGAAAGCCCTTTGAAGGTTATCAATTTTGATAAAATACCAAACCCATATGTATTCGTGTAAAGTATTTGCTGAACGGTTTGTTGAGAGGATGGAAGAAGAGGAAAACCTGAGGGCAGGTTAAATGGCTGTTATAATTTCCAATAACACTGTTTTTTATTGGGCGGAGAATTTTTCTCCGCCCAAAACTTGCCAAAACAATCTAAATATGTTTTAATACTATAAGATGAAACGTACGTATGTACTTATTGGATATGGAGGATTGCAATGGCAAAGGAACAGTATAATGCGGACAGCATTACGGTATTGGAGGGGTTGGAAGCAGTACGTAAGCGTCCGGGCATGTATATAGGAGGGGTTGGCTCAAAAGGGTTAAACCATCTGATTTATGAAATCGTGGATAACGCGGTTGACGAGCATCTGGCCGGTTACTGCAGCAGCGTGTGGGTGACCCTGGAGGCGGACGGTTCCTGCACGGTGCGGGACAATGGGCGCGGCATCCCGGTGGGGATGCATAAAAAGGGACTTTCAGCAGCAAGGATTGTCCTTTCCACCCTGCATGCAGGCGGTAAATTCGATAATGACGCTTATAAGACCAGCGGAGGACTTCACGGTGTGGGCTCCTCCGTAGTTAATGCCCTGTCAGAGCACATGGACGTCAAGGTGTACAGGGACGGATTTATTTACCATGATGAATATGAGAAGGGAAGACCCATCATCAAACTTGAGGACGGGCTGCTTCCCGTTGTGGGAAAGACAAGGGAGACCGGCACCAGGATTAATTTCCTTCCGGACGGGGATATCTTTGAGAAGACCAGGTTCAAGGCTGAATGGCTGAAAAGCCGCCTTCACGAGACAGCCTACCTGAACCCCATGCTGACCATCTGCTATGAGAACAAGCGGCCGGGTGAGAACGAGAAGATTACCTACCATGAGCCGGAGGGGATTGTTGCCTATGTAAAGGAATTGAATACAGGCAAGGCGGCTGTGCACGACCCCATTTATTTTAAGGGCATGGTGGACCGGATTGAGGTGGAGGCGGCTATCCAGTTTGTGGATACCTTTGAGGAAAATATCCTGGGTTTCTGCAACAATATCTTCACACAGGAGGGGGGCACCCATCTGGCGGGATTTAAGACCAAGTTCACCGCACTGATCAACAGTTATGCCAGGGAACTTGGAATCTTAAAAGAAAAAGATACCAACTTCACGGGCGCGGATACCCGCAACGGCATGACGGCGGTCGTGGCCATCAAGCACCCGGACCCCATATTCGAGGGACAGACCAAGACCAAGATGGCCAGCGCGGACGCTACCAAAGCCGTGTTTACCGTGACAGGGGACGAGCTGCAGCTGTATTTTGACCGCAACGTGGAAGTGCTTAAGGGCGTGATTGGCTGTGCGGAAAAGTCTGCCAGGATACGCCGCGCCGAGGAAAAGGCCAAGACCAACATGCTGACCAAATCCAAGTTCTCCTTTGACAGTAACGGCAAGCTGGCCAACTGTGAGAGCAGGGACGCGGAAAAATGCGAGATTTTCATTGTTGAGGGAGATTCTGCCGGAGGCTCTGCCAAAACAGCCAGGAACCGTAAGTATCAGGCCATCCTGCCCATCAGGGGAAAAATCCTCAACGTGGAAAAAGCCTCCATGGACAAGGTACTTGCCAATGCGGAAATCAAGACCATGATCAATACCTTTGGCTGCGGGTTCTCGGAAGGATATGGCAATGACTTTGATATCACGAAGCTGCGTTACGATAAAATCATACTGATGACGGATGCCGATGTGGACGGGAGCCATATCGACACCCTTCTCCTTACATTCCTATATAGGTTCATGCCCGAACTGATTTATGACGGCCATGTGTATATTGCCATGCCGCCCCTGTTCAAGGTGATTCCCAAACGGGGCGAGGAGCAGTACCTGTATGATGAGAAAGAGCTGGAACGCTACCGCAGGACCCACACCGGGGATTTTACCCTCCAGCGGTATAAAGGTCTTGGTGAAATGGACGCGGAGCAGCTGTGGGAGACCACCCTGGACCCGGAACGCCGCGTATTGAAGCGGGTGGAAATCGAGGACGCCAGGATGGCTTCCGAGATAACAGAGATGCTGATGGGAAGCGAAGTGGCTCCCCGCCGCACGTTCATTTACGAACACGCGGACGAGGCCGAGATTGACGCATAAAGCACATGCATCCGGACGCCGGAAGACGAGGCGCCCCGGGATTGCTGCCAGGTGCACATGACAAGGAGAAGACAATAACATGGCTGAAAAGATAATAAGGACAGAATATAGCGAGGAAATGCAGAAGAGCTACATGAATTACTCCATGAGCGTCATTACTGCAAGGGCCATACCGGACGCCAGGGACGGACTAAAGCCGGTACAGCGCCGGGTCCTCTATGATATGAGCGAGCTGCGCCTGGACCACGATAAGCCCCACAGGAAGTCGGCGCGTATCGTGGGCGATACCATGGGTAAATATCATCCCCATGGGGACAGTTCCATCTATGAGACACTGGTTGTCATGAGCCAGGAGTTTAAAAAGGGAATGGCATTGGTGGACGGCCACGGCAACTTTGGTTCCATTGAAGGGGACGGGGCGGCTGCCATGAGGTATACGGAGGCCCGTCTGGAGAAATTCGCCCAGGAAGTATATCTGAAAGACTTAGATAAGACCGGAAATTTCATACC
>ERZ773260.1375-NODE-1375-length-31590-cov-19.989440_pt1 | contig 31590 bp, 29 predicted proteins | sample MGYA00511387_ERZ773260 | MGnify/ENA primary metagenome ERZ773260 (study PRJEB29015, sample SAMEA2737745) | human gut metagenome | biome: human gut; feature: human-associated habitat; material: faeces | place: China | collected 2012 ... | reverse complement strand
CCGAAGATCAGGGCACCCCTAAACTATGAGTGTCCATTCTGCAGGGTACAGTTTATTCCGTATGTCACAAAAAAGGGTTTTATGCACGTTTTTGTTGTTTTACTCCATTGTAAATCTCCCTTGTATTGTTTAGACTTTTATTGTCAATATTTCGGCAAGCCCGTCAGATATACGGAAAATTGGTAATGGAAGGAGCCCCTAAAATGAAAAACGTATTTTCCCGCATCGTTTCGCTGCTGCTCGTGTTCATCATGATGCTGAGTCTTGTTGCCTGTGGCAGCAAATCCTCCGGTAATACCGCTGGCGCGTCTGGTAGCTCCGAAACCGCCGCAGCCGAAACCATTACTATCGGTTTGGTTTGTCCGGTGACCGGCAATCTGGCTGAGTATGGCAAGGCATTCCAGGCCGCGGCCGAAATTGCCTGCAAGGATATCAACGAGGCCGGCGGAATCAATGGACGTGAGATCACCTTTGTTGTCGGCGACAGCAAGAGCGATCCCAAGGAGAGCACCGAGACCGCCAGAAAGATGGTCAGTAATGACGCAGTGGTTGCCGTGATCGGCGATTATTCCAGTTCTGCCTGCATGGCTGCCGCTCCTGTTTACGAAGAGGCCCATCTGGTCCAGTTCAGTCCTACCTGCAACCACGGTGACTTTGGCCCTATGGGTCCCTATCAGTTTAGTATCATGGGCATTTCCTCCGATGTTGCCCCTTATATCGTTGAGCATATCGTCGCCGGTTATCTGGGCGCCTCCAGCATGGCACTTCTCTATTGCAACAATGAGACGGGGAATACCTCTCTGAAGTGCTGCACTGATACTTGTGAGAAACTGGGCCTGGATCTGACTATTTCTGAGGCATTTAACGCCGGCGACTCCGACTATGTCGGCACCCTGAATAAAATCCGTCAGACGAATCCTGAGGTCCTGGTGGCTGTCGGCAGCGGTGAAGACTATGTGAAGATCAAGAAGCAGGTTTCTCAGATGGGATGGGACATCGAAGTCGTTGGACAGGGCATCTATTCCATCCAGACCATCACTCTGGGCGGTGCGGACGTTGAAGGCGCTCTGACCACAACGCCGTTCATGATGACCGGTGAGCGTCAGGATCAATTAGACTTCGCTGCTGAGTATGAGGAGCTGTCCGGCATGGCCGCCACCGTCCACGTGTTCAACGTTTATGACACATTTATGATCATGGCGCAGGCTCTGACTGCCTGTGGTGATGACGTGAACCGCGAAAGCGTCCGTGATGCCCTTGACGATATCGATTATTATGAAGGCATCTCCGGCAACCTGAAATTTACGGAAAATGGTGACGTCCACCGTGAATACGCCACTATCGCCGTGAAGGATGGCGCCTGGAAGATGGTCGTCGGTTTCGATGGTACGGTGCTGGAGCCTTACGCCAAGTAAAACTTTTTGCTGCTGCTGAATAAATATGTGCAAAATCGGGCCCTCTAACGAGAGCCCGACTTTTGCATAGGTATCAAAACGTGAATCCGCCTTTTACATGGAGAATTTATAGAGCGCTACCGGTCTGAAGAATGGATTTCCCTGTATGCCGCACGCTCAGATTCCTAATTGCTTCTCACGAGATTCTTGTATATAATATAAATATCGCCGACTGCACGGATCATTTCTTTCATTTAGTAAGGCCCTTCTCCGGAGGTTGAACAATGACGTGGAAGAAGAATTCAATCATTCAGATCATTATTTCAATTCTGGCAATTATTATTTTGAGTTGTGTCGCTTTTCGGGAAGCAGGGAACATTATTGAGGATATCACTTCAGAAACCCTACAGCATAAAATTGACGGCATGCGGGACAGCATTAATTATCTGTTTTCTTCTTTTCAGGGTGATGTGCTTGAAATCATCGTTTCAGAAGATGTACAGGCCGCTTTGACCGCAGATCCCGCCGATTCCGATGAATTATGCGATTTGGAATCCCGCTATCAATATCGCTATGATTTCTATGATGTGCACATCTATTCCATCGGTGAATGCACAGCCCTTTCAGACGATGATGCAGGTATCTTGCAACAACTTCAGGCTAAGAACGGTCAGTTTCTCATCACCTGGGGGCAAGAAGACAACCAAGACCAATATGTGCAGCTGACAAAAAGCATTTACGATGTGAACACATATTCAAAAATCATCGGAGCAATCACTGTAAAGATTAAGCCAACCTACATCACCAGCCTGTTTCCCTCGTCCCTATATTCTGAAATGTATGGTATCATAGATGCCAACAATGCATTATGGGTCTCGTCGCCAAGCTACATTCCGTCGGACGTGACTGCGCTTTTGGATGCCAAGCCGCAGCAGATAGCTCAAAGCAATTATGATGTCTACTACAGCAAGATCCCCGGCATCAACTGGAAGATTGTAGCCTTTAATTCCAGAGACCTTCTGACGGAATACAATAATCGCATCATTCGGATCATATGCCTTGTTTGCATCATCCTGATCATTTCCATCATTATCGCGAACTTTTCTCTGTCCTCAAGTCTGCTTCGCTCAACGCAGATCCTGGTCAATAACATCAATGATTACACAAAAAACGGCTGTACCATTGATGCGCTGGAATCGGATATTCTTCAAAAAGAAACTGGTGATATTGGAAAGCTGTATCAAAGTTTTCTGATGATGGCGGAGACGATTGACAATTTGATCGATCAGGTCTATATGACAGAGATTCGCAAGAAGGAGGCGGAGATCGCGGCTCTCCAGGCGCAGATCAATCCCCATTTTTTATACAATACGCTGGATTCTATTAAGTGGCTTGCCGATAAATATGAGGCCGAGGACATCGAAATGATGGTCAGCAATTTGGCCTCCATGATGCGTTTTTCCCTGAACCATGGCTCCAACATCATTACCATTGAAAACGAGCTGAAGCAGGTTTGTAGTTACATGGAAATTCAGAAAATCCGGTATGACGATTTGTTCGATTATGAAATTGATGTCCCTGAGTCACTGTACGACCGGACTATTATCAAGCTTTTATTGCAGCCGTTGGTAGAAAATGCTATTGTGCATGGTTATGAAGCTTCTTCACCAAAGGGACATATCGTAATCCGCGCGGAAGAAAAGGAAAAAACCATTCAGTTTTCCGTCACCAATGATGGCACGGAAATTGATTTGGAGAAAGTGGAAGAACTGCTGGGATCAGCACCTTTTGAACAAACAGATGGCTATGGGATCAAAAATGTACAGCGGCGGTTGATTTCCCAGTATGGTCGGAAAGCAGGGCTGCACTATTCTATCCGAGACGGAAAGACAACGGTTACATTTGACATCTCCAAATAATGCGCGGAGGGACTTCACGGAAACGCACATCATATTCTGAATGCAATATACAAATATGAGGACTGCTGCTCCCTATACTACTTAATTGGACGCAGCGAAAGGAAGGGAAAAGAGTTGTTTTCTGTTTTAGTGGTTGACGATGAAAAGGTCGTTTTGGAAGGAATCTGTCGGTATATTGAAAAGACTGATCTGCCCCTGAAGCTGGTGGCCTGCACCCGCAACGGCATGGAGGCGCTGTCCTTCTGCGTGGAACAGCGCCCGGACATTATTGTGACGGACATAAAGATGCCCGGTATGGACGGAATTCAGCTGACCAAGGCAATATTGGAAATTGACAGCTATTCTCCGTGTATCATCGCAATTTCTGCTTACAGCGACTTTTCTTATATCCATCAACTGATTAAAAACCGATATGTTACGGATTACATTCTGAAGCCCATCGACAAAAAAGAACTTCATTCATCACTTTCCAAGGCCATTGATTTGTGCAGAGTGGGGGGGCCCAGAAATCCGTCCGTGGAAAGCCACGAAGCCGAGGAATTCCCATCTCCGGAGAACAGCGAATCCCAGTGGAGTGAATACGGTATTACCGCAATTGCCCCTCTGGTGCGCAAAGTAATCGACTATGTTGAGCTGAATTATATGAATCCGGATATTACCCTTGCGGAAATTGCAAAGCAGCTCTATGTTAGCCCCAATTATCTCTCTTTTTGCTTTAAAAAGGAAATGGGCATTGGCTTTACCGTCTATGTCCGCAATCTGAGGATCGAGCGCTCTAAAGCCCTGCTGCAGGACATCACGCTAAAAATATACGAGGTGGCCAATCAGGTCGGCATTCCGGACTCCCGGTATTATGCCAGAATTTTTAAAGAGGTTACCGGGATCAGCCCTAAGGACTATCGGAAGAAGTGTATGTGATATATATAATGAACATATGAAGATGCCCGGCATCTCTCACGGATATAAAACGGAGAGATGCCGGGCATCTTCGTGTGTTGTTGTATGTGGATGATGGGTATATCCCATTATAGCTCATTGTATCGGGCCAAGGCACGGCAATAAAATACAGCGCCTTCCACCAAAGTGTCAATTCCCAGACACTCATTGACCGAGTGAGCGGCCGGGATTACCGTTCGCTTGAAAAACGGTGAGAACCGATATACATGATCAGACAGCGGATACATATGTTTGGCATCCGTGCCAGCAAGCAAAACGTCTGGGATCTCCACAATACCGTCACCGTATTGTTCGCGGCACGTTTCGACCAAAACCTGCTTGAGGGGGCTTTCGTACTGCGAGAAAGGAGTTGCTTCGTTCCCGCGCAGCAGGGTGACCTCCATTCCGTCGGGGATCACAGCCCGGATATGTTCTTCAATTGAGCGAAGGGTATCGCCTTCCATCAATCTGCAGTTCACGATCACACTGGCGCGCTCCGGCAAAATATTGGGTTGTTTTGCCGCCTGCGCCACTGTAGGAACCATTGTCGTGTGCAGCATGGCGGCCATTTCCGGGTCCTGATCAATATAAGGCTGGAGTGCGTCCCAGTTCTTTTCCATATCCGTCAAAAGACATCCCAGCGCCGGCCGGTCCTTTTGAATATAGGGCGCCAGTATCTGATATCTCTTTTTGACTGTTTCCGTCAGCCTGTATGGTATGGGATTCTCCTCCAGTGCCAATATCGCGGAGGCAATTTTCGCCAGCGCGCCATTTTTATAGGGCTTACTGGAATGCCCTCCGGGACAGCGGCAACTGATTTCAAAATCCGCATATCCCTTTTCCGCCACAACGACCGTACAAAGTCCTTCCGGAACTCCCACATCTGTGCCGATCTTCATTCCTCCGCCCTCGTCCACAATGCCGCCAAAGCGGAGGCCGCGCTTTTGCATCATTCGGCTGGCAATCGCCGCAGAGGAGGATTCAGAGGCACTCATGACCTCCTCATTATACCCATAAAAAAGGTAGATATCGAAATGCGGATGAAATCCATCCCGAAGCAAGGCTTCCAAACCAGCCAACTGCGCAACAATATGCCCTTTACAGTCGATGGCACCGCGTCCCCAGACATATCCGCCGGCCGCCGTTCCGCTGAAGGGCGGATAGGTCCACTGACTTAATTCACCGGCCGGCACGATATCCTGATGCGCCATGAGAAGCAACGGCTCCGCGCCTGTTCCATCACCGCACAGATGGTATAGCAACCCTGCTTTTCCGACGCGTTCCCTCTGGAAATGTTTGTGGATCAGGGGATAGGTCTCCTCCATATACTGCTGCATGGCGTAAAACTGCTGGAAGTCCATGCTGCTTTCGTCAGAATAAGAAATCGTCGGAAATCGCAGCATTCCGCAAAGTTGCCGCGCGCACGCCTGGGCATCGATCGTCATCTCACAGATTCTCCTCTCAATTGTCGCGCTTGCGGGCAAAGCGAGGTATAGCGCCTTTCCTTGCCCGCAAACGGTTATGCAAAACGAGATGTAAAAAGGTGACAGTAGATTACCCGCCGAGATATGCCTTTCTGACATCATCATTCGTCAAAAGGTCTTTACCTGTTCCAGCAAGAGAAATGCTCCCCAACTCCAGCACATAGCCATAATCCGCGATCTGCAACGCCATATTCGCATTTTGTTCGATCAAAAGAACTGTCATACCGCTTTCGCGGATCTGCAGGATCAGATCAAAGATCTCACCCACAACTTTGGGAGCCAATCCCAGAGAAGGCTCATCCAGCATCAGAAGCTTTGGCTTTGCCATCAAGCCCCGGGCAATGGCCAGCATCTGCTGCTCACCGCCGGATAGGCTTCCCGCAATTTGGCTGCGGCGCTCTTTCAGGCGGGGGAACATTTGAAACATCCGCTCCTTGGACTCGGCGATTTCTTCTTTGGCGATTTTCTTCAAGGGTGTCGTTCCGACATGGAGGTTTTCCTCCACGGTCATGTCTGTAAACACATGACGCCCCTCAGGCACATGGCTGATTCCCGCACGGACGATTTGGGCGGGCTTTGTATGTGTAATATCTTGTCCCTCAAAGGTGATCGTACCGCTGGCTGCTGAAACCAGGCCCGAAATCGCCATTAGGGTGGAAGTCTTTCCTGCACCGTTGGAACCGATCAGCGTAACGATTTGATTTCTTTCCACTTCGAAGCTGATTGATTTCAGGGCGGACACATAACCGTAATTGACAGAAAGCTGATTAACCTTAATCATACTGCAGCCACCTCTGGAGTAAATCCTTTTCCGAAATAGGCTTCAATGACTTGCTGGTCATGCATGACAACATCCGGCGTACCAGTGCAGATCATACTGCCATGATCCAGCACGATAATGCGGTCGCACAGATTCATAATGAACTTCATGTCATGCTCGATCACCATGATCGTATAACCTTTTTCCCGGAGATCTTTAATGAAGTCGGATAGTTCCTGCGTCTCATTTGGATTCATGCCAGCGGCGGGCTCATCCAGCAGCAGAATTTTCGGCTTTGTTGCCAATGCACGGGATATTTCTACCTTGCGCTGGAGACCATAAGGCAAATTTCCCGCGGCAAACTCGCGATACTCCGTCAGCCCCAGTTCATCCAACAGCCGGATGGTCTCTTCCTGGACGAATTGTTCGTCCTGCTTGAATTGCTTTGTGTGCAGAATACTATCCAGCAAATTGGCCTTCAAATAAATATGAGAGCCGATTGCAATGTTCTGCTCAACTGTCATCTGAGGAAACAACTTGATATTTTGAAACGTACGGACCAGGCCCTTTTTGGCAACACGGTCCGGGCTCAGGCCGCTGATCTTCTCACCGCGAAAATATACCTCTCCGGAAGTTTCCGGGAAAGAACACGCCAGCAGATTAAAAAGAGTTGTTTTTCCGGCTCCGTTGGGACCAATGATGCCGAAGATCTCGCCTTCTTCGACCTGAAAACTCACATCATTGACAGCTTTCAGGCCACCGAAAAATTTGCAGACATTTTTAGCTTCCAACAGCGCCATTGCTCACACCTCCGTTCTCCAGACTGTGCTCCAAATGCTTGAGCTTCTGACCGATCTTGTGTACGATACCCATGATGCCGTGGGGCTGCCACCACAGCATTATAATAACGACCATGCCATATCCGACCTGCCGGAGTTCTCCTGCAAACTCAAAGACCTCATTCAAAATGGTAATGAGCGCAGCACCGATGGCCGGTCCAAATGTTGTTCCCATGCCGCCGATAATAACCATGGAAAGAACGTTGAAGCTCTCTTGCATACTGAACATGTCCGCGCTGATGTAGCGATAGTAGGCTGCCATGAAGCATCCGCCTACGCCAGTCCAGAACACTGCATATACGAAGCACAGCGTCCGGTAGGACAGGATATTCACGCCTAGCGCCTGCGTTGCGCTTGGATCCGCCTTGATGGACTGCCAGACGCGGCCTGTGTGGGAATTGATGACACGGATCGAGCAGAACAGGCAGAGTACGGACAGTGTTAAGGCCAGATAGAAATAGCGGACACCGGAGAAAGTAAAATTTGATATGCTCGGGACCGGGATGTTCTTGATGCCCATGGGGCCGCCGGTCAGACTTGTCCAGTTTTGCGCAATGATCCGAACGATCTCAGAAAAGCCGACTGTCACAATGCCCAGATAACCGCCGCTTAGACGCACCGTCAAACGGGAGAGGATAAAGCCAAACACCATGGATGCCATACCGGAGAAAATCATAGCCACAAAGAAATTGACGGAAAGCCGAGTCATGAGGAGTGCGCCGGTATAAGCGCCCACGCAGATCAGTCCCGCACACCCCAGAAAAGACATGCCGCAATAACCCTGCACCAGATTGACCGCCATTGCCAGCATCGTGTACAATGCGCATTTGATCATAATGCCCGTAATAAAACTATTATCAATGATGTTTGGCAGGATGATCAGAATAATCAGTAGCACGATTGCAATCGCTGCTTTCAGCCTAGAAGAATTCTGTATTGCCAGCAATATGCTCAAGGGAGTTTTTTTTCTCGTACTCATGCCTTTTTCCCCTTTCTGAAACTGAGCTTGAATCCTGTTGGCTTTAGTAGCAGAACAATGATCAGGAACGCAAACGCAATGATGTCACGGAACGCAACGGAGATGAGCATAACGCCCATGTTTTCCATGATTCCGATAATCACACCGCCGAGAGCTGATGCGGAGATATCGGTCATGCCGCCGAGGGCCGCTGCGCTGAACGCTTTCATGCCGGTGCCACTGCCCATCAGAGGCGAAAGCAGGCCGTAGTACAGACCGAGCAGAACGCCGCTCATGCCCGCGACGCCATATCCCAAAAAGCATCCCAGAGAAGTCATCTTGGAAACATCAATACCTGTGAGTGCCGCTGCTTTTTTGTCAAGCCGCACGGCTCTCAGCATAAGTCCCGTTCGGGTCTTCAGAAAGATGGAGAGGAAAATACACAGGACCAAAACGATACAAATGATTATAATCTGCAGCAGAGTAAGCCGGATTGCACCGATCTGAATCGTCTTTTGCTCAATAAAAGACGGATACGGTTTGTATTCCGGACCAAATAAAACCTGGGCCAGACTTTTGAGGATCATACTCATGCTGATAAGGCACAGTAGAGGAACACCACCGGCAGATCCGCCTCCGTTGACAAAATGGCCAACGCAAATCTTTTGTACTACCACACCGATCAATGCGGAGGTAACAAAGCCCACCAGCAGGCCTAGCAGCAGATTGTTGCCAAAAAGCCTGGAGCCAAAATACGCGCCGAACGCACCCAGCATGACAACATCGCCATACGCAAAATTTACCACGCCAATAATACCGACGATGATAGCATATCCGATTGCTGTCAGCGCATAGATACTGCCCTGACAAATTCCGTTTATTAGCTGTTCGACAATATATGTTCCACTCATATCGGTTCCCCTTTCTGTCTTGCAATCTCGAGAAAATCCACGAAATCAGTTTAAAGTTTATTAGAAAACTCTTCAATGCGACAAAACTACGAAATGGTACATTTTTAAGGCGGTTTTACAAACAGCCCGTCAAAGGTGAGCTTTTCGGATGCAAAAAATCCGCCTCTGCACCATATGCAGAAGCGGATTTTTCTGAAGCGAATGATTATGGCCTGCGTCCGCGGCCGGCACAGCTGGTTTTCAGTAATACACCAAGTTTCTGCTTTGCATGGTCACTGTGAGCACCAAAAAATTGTCCCATCATCCAAATCGCCGCTTGATTGGATGTGATGACCGGAACACAGAGCCGGTTTTCCAGTTCTGCGATTAGTTCCAGGACCATCAATCCGGTACAGCTCAAAAACAAGGCGTCTGCTTGGGCATCCATGTGTGTCATAGCAAATTCGTAAATGATTTCCGGAGGGATTTGACTGATCAATTTCGGATTCCGCGGATCTTCCGTGGCAATTCCTTCAATATTGCGGACAATATACCCGTTATCCTCAAAGAAAACCTTTTCTGCTTGATTCACATCATCCGGATAAGGCGTCACAATTGAAATCTTTTTCGCGTTCAGAGACTTTAGCGCGTGAAGAACGGCTGTCGTTGTGGTATACGCTTCCCGACTGCCCGATGCATCCCTGCAAAGACGGCAGATCTTTTCATCATAGCCCCGTCCTCCGATTAAACTACCGGAAGTGCAGGAAAAAAACGCAAGATCACATGGGTCATAGGTTTTAAAAAGCTGAAATACATCCGACAGCCGCTCACCCATTTTTTCCAGCCCCTGAGGCGTCAGCTGATTCAAGGGCATTGGAGCGCTTGCTATGGCAATTTCCGGATGCATCCAACGGTGAAAATCCGACACAGTCGGAGCTCCGCCAACGACCGCGACCTTTCCCAATGCGCCAAAGTTTCGCTTTGGATACAATGCAATCACTCCTTTTTTATAACGTATATATCTTTGCATTGTAGCATAAATTTCATAAAAATCTGCATTTGGAGCGAGAATCGGTGGATTTCTGACGTATTTTATAGATTTTTCCTGTTTGTTATTGTATATGTTAATGATTTGTTTCCGTTTTTACTTTCTCCTGTCAATATGAAGAACCAGGAGAAGACTGAAGAATAAGGGAATGCGGCAATAATACCTGGCGTATGGTTTATCCGTGGGATCATGAGCTTCTGAAATGCGGAAAGCAAAACGAAAAAAGCCGCCCATCCATTGCAGCGCAATGGATGGGCGGCTTTTGTGGTGTGCCGGGCATGGCACAAACCTAGCTGGTGAAAGTCCAGCCACGGGTAGTTACCGCCAAGTGTAGTGAACCGCAAGCTAGCACCGGCAACGATGTGAGTGAAGGAAGCGGTGTAGCAAAGCTCTTGAGCCTACGAACAGAAACCTGATAAGGCCAAATGGCGGATAAGGCTGCCATACAAGCCGAAGTCCTAAAGGTAAACGTAACAGCCAAGACGGTAAATCAGGAGGCTGTGGAGCGAAAGGTTTGTGTCTTACCCCGGGAGGCCCAGCCAGCATGCTTATGAGGAAAAAATTTTTTTTCCAGAAAAGTGTGTGCGATAAAAAGCTCATGGCTGGGAGTCAGCTGAGGTCATAGTAGGGAATAGCGCAATCCCGAAGGACCTAATGTAATTGTAGTGCGAATCACTGCAAGCAATATCCGGATAGTCCGAAACGAGGATATGCCTAAAGCACAGGAACGTAATCTGTGACGGCAAAAGGTAGGGGGATGTTTCCGGATCATCTTCAAGCAGAGGAGGAGCAGCATGGGATTGATGGACTTGATTCTAAGTGAGGGCAATCTGAAACGCGCAATTCGGTCAGTAAAGAAGAATAAAGGAGCCCCGGGAATTGACAAAATGACCGTGGGTGAACTGGACGAATATTTCAGACAGCACGGAAACGAAATACGGGAACAAATATTTGCAAAGCAGTACAAACCACAGCCAGTACGCCGAGTATATATTCCGAAAGCGAACGGGAAGCAAAGACCTTTAGGAATTCCTACGGTAGTAGACCGGGTGATCCAGCAGGCAGTGGCGCAAGTTCTGGTAAAAGGATATGAACCCAGATTCAGCCAACATAGCTACGGATTCAGACCGAACCGGGACTGTCACATGGCAATGGCACAGGTACTGGAATATTTGAATGAAGGATATGAATGGGTCATAGACCTGGACATTGAGAAGTATTTCGACACAGTGAATCACGATAAATTGATCTCGATACTCAGAGAGCGAATCAACGATGCGACAACACTGCATCTGATTCGGTCATTTCTGAAAGCGGGAGTTATGGAGGACGGGCTGGTTTCGTCCACTGTGGTCGGAGTACCCCAAGGCGGGCCTCTAAGTCCAATTCTATCCAACGTCTATCTTGACAAGCTGGACCAGGAACTGGAAAGCAGAGGATTATGCTTCGTTCGGTACGCCGATGATTGCAATGTCTTCGTAAAAAGCGAAATGGCCGCAGATAGGGTGATGAAGTCAGTGACGAGCTGGCTGGAACGGAAACTGTTTCTAAAGGTCAGTGCGGAGAAAACCAAGGTAGTACGGCCGACCAAGAGTACTTTTCTGGGATTTACATTCTGGGGAAGCAAGGACGGTTGGAAATGTAAGCCTGCACAGGACCGAAAGAAGAAGCTGTACGCCAAAATTCGGAAATGGCTTAGACGGAAGAATGCGGTGGCGCGTCCATTGAACGTGACGTTTACCAAACTCAACCAAATCATCCGAGGATGGATAAACTATTTCCGGATTGGAAGCATGAAAGGGCTTCTTGAGAAGTTCTCGCAATGGATGCGACACAAAGTACGAGTAGTCATCCTGAAACAATGGAAGAAGCCGAGAACGATATACAGAAACCTGATGAAGCTGAACAAGTACACCCATGCGAACCTGAGTGACGAAAGTATATTCAAGGTTGCCAATTCTCGCCTGGGGTGGTACAGGAGAGGTGGGGGAGATGTGATAAATTATCTGCTGTCCCCAAAAGTTCTAGCCATAGCACAAAAGGACCGACCGGGACTGGTCGATCCTCTTGCCTATTATCTGAGTAGGATGCAGTAATATCTGCAATTACGTAGCGCCGTATACGAGACCCGTACGTACGGTGCAATGGGAGGTGCGGAGGCTATCGCCCCCCATCTACCCTATTTATTCCCACTCGCTTCGGAAACTTTTATCCGGTGTCTCTTTTGGGCGTTTTAGGTACTAATTCAGCTTATTTCCCCACGAAATCATCCGTTTTTCTCTCTCATCTCACTGGTCTCAGCGTATTTGGCATCAAATTGGCCTCACGATTTGTCCTCACTTTTCGCCGGATTGGCGGGGAGAAAATCGGATTACTCATTTAGAATTTGAAGACAAATCTCTGAAATCTCAGGAGTTTTGTTCCGGTGGCTTCGGAGTTGAGTCAAAAAATGATTTATTGACGAGGGATCATGCTGCTTGGCTTGCAGGTTAGAGTGAAGGGCTTTTCCTGTAAGCATCTTCATTATACTGCACTTGCACGGTGAGCGCAAGCATGTTGTTTTTATTTATAGGCCATCGCGCTGCTGACTTCTTCTTCGTTTGGCATTCCAGACATAGTCCAAGAAATGATCCCAATTATTCATTACTTGCCAGTAGACATCGGCCTTGATGGCCTCGTTTTTCTTACTTCCGCACCAGGGTGAAATGAGAATCTCCCATTCGCATTTAGACCAGAAATAATACATCAACGATTTGCGAAGTGCTTCAGCAAACGTCTCTTTCGTTTTGTGTTTTTTGTAATGCTTCTGAAGATCCTCCATGAAGCTGCCATGCTTGAATATGTTGTAGACTTTTATCTTGTCTGTGCTGATATCGTGGTAAACAACATTCCAAACCAAGTCTGTCATATCGGGTTCGCCTCCGATTCATCATTGGTAAACTGATTTGCAGACTCAAAATCATGGAACAGGAAGTGCATTTTGTCGATGCGCTTATTCACATGCCAGTGCCCACAAAACCACGCTTTGTAATCGAGAGAGTCCTCGATTTTATCAAGCCAACGTTCTGTGCTTGTATCGACGGTACTTTGGTCGATGAATGGCAGAAACACTTCCGTCGGCTCATATTTATATGGGCAGGTATGTGACAGGACAACATCAATCGAATGGGATGCTGCTTGTTTCTCCACATAAGCCTTGATTTCTTCTGATGGTTGCTCGTCAGACCACCATCCGTAGCCACGGCTGATACGATAGAACTTGTCAACACTGTATGCCCCGCCAATAACCAAGTGCTGCAGACCGGCCAAAGAGAAAATTTCTCCGTCTTTAGGGAAAAGAAGATTAGGATAAGCATCCTCAAACCATACCACTCCGCCTCTCCAGCATTTCTACTGATAAGAAGGAAATGTGTTAGGCCGCTGTTCATGGTTCCCGTGAACACAGAACAACGTTGGCCCCAAAGCGTTAAGGGCTTGCTTGAATCGCTGATCTCTCTTGTTGCCGTAGTGGTTTGCGCCTACATCCCCAAGAAGTACAATAATATCGTCAGAGGTCAGCTCCATCTTGCGGCAAAAGGCTTGCAGCTCAAAGATAGACCCGTGGATGTCGCCGGTATAGTAAATCATAAATCCCCCGTGCCATGAAGATCGACGTTCATTTTGAATAGGATCGCATTACCGTTTTGTGCGCAGACACCGCGTAGAGGATAGTTCTTGGTGGTATCTAGCCCATTGGCCATGATAAGCTCATGCACAAAGCTTTTGCTGTGAACAGTGAACTCATGCTTATGGCTGTCAAAGAGTTTTTCAGGAACCTTAAACGACATATATTCCTTCTCTTCACTCGGTTCAATCGCCAAGGCAGACATATCCTCATTGATTTTGATACAGATATAAGGAGGAACGCCCAGCGCACGAATTACATCCTTCGATATGTAAATTCTATCTCTCGGTCCTTTCACAGTAATATTCAGATTGAACGCTCTTACCCTTGGTTCTTTGCTTTCGTTACTCATACTGTTCTCCTTAATATTCAGTTGTAGATTCAGTTGTAGATTCAGTTGCTACTGCTTGTGCCGATTCTGCGGAATCTTCCTATCAACGGTCTCGCACTGCAGCTTTGCTTCGTCTTACTGAGCATGTGGCTGGGCAAAATAATTTTCACTAATCTGGCTAAGGTCCCTGTTGCCCCTGTGGCCGCAGTTATGAGCAAGATTCCCGCTCTGCTGTACGGCATTGTGGGTGCCGCTATCGTATGGGCAATTATGTGCAAGTTCCATCTGGACGGTTTTGCCGATAAGGAAGCTGTGGACAACATCTCCGGCGTGGCTCTGGAAATCTGCGTTTGCTCTGCCACCGCTACCCTGAACCTGAAACTGTTTGCTGATTTCCTTGCACCTATTTTGATTCACATGGCCTGTATCATTGCTTTGATGACCGTTGTCTGCGTGTTCCTGGTTCGCCGTTGGTTCAAAAAGGATTGGTTCGAGCTGTGCTTGATGGCCTTTGGTCAGGGACACGGCTCTACCCCCAGCGGCCTTGCCTTGGCTCGCTGCGTTGATCCCGACCACAAGTCTACAAGTTGGGAAGCTTTCGGCGTGGCATTGGGCTGTGTGACTCCTATTACATCGTCCCTGGCAGCTTTGCTGCCCATCTTGGCGGTCCAGTCTCAGTGGATTCCTGTTGGTATCGGTGCAGCAGTAACTATTGCCTGCCTGCTCTTTGGAGAGCTGGTTGTCCGGAGGCAGAAATAATAAGCTTACCGCAGGCCGGCTTTTCCGGCCTGCGGTATATGGAGTGAGCATTTTGAAGCATCTCCATTACAGTTGGATTATTTGTCTTAGTGGTGCATTGCTCATGATCTTCACCATGGGTTTCTGCAATAACGTCTTTCCTGTATATCTGCCTTATGCGGCGTCCCGAAGGATCTGTTTAGTCGCCGCGGCAATTTTCAAAATCACTTGCCGCTCGCGGGGAGAGCAGTCTTCGAGAAGCGCTTTTACATCAGGGTCGATCGCGGCCGCCTCGGCAGGCTGCCACCCCAGTAAAAGGGTATCCACCGTGATCCCCAGCGCAGAAGCAAGCCTGATAAAAGTCGAAATGCTTGCTTTCTTTTTCCCACGCTCAATATGGCTCACATACGGCACCGACAGCTCCGCCGCCTCTGCCAGCTTTTCCTGCGTGAGGCCGCAGTCCATGCGGAAATCGCGTACCCTGCGCCCAATCAGCTGAAAATCCAGTTTTTCTTCGTATTCCATCTCCTCAACCTCCTGCGAACATAGCTGCCAGAGCATGGGTTTTCCAGACCACGGATACATATACGAAGGTAAGGGTCAGCAGCATCGGAACCGTCTGCCGCTCATGCCGTTCCTCAGGGCTCACCGTGCGGAGCTCATGAACGAAATAACCCATGCTCAGGGCATAGACCAGCGTCGCAATCATATCAAAATAGAGTAGTTTCATTTATCTGACCTCCAAATCACGCGCATTTTTCCAGCCGCATCCGGGTTTTGGGGATCAGCATGGATTTCCGCTGGGGGAGCCGCTTCTGCATGGCTACATCCACAGCCTGCGGATCGCCAAAGAGGATGACCTGCCGTCTGGCACGGGAGATTGCGGTATAAAACAGGTTGCGGCTGAGCATCCCGTACATCCCCATGGATACCGGGAGCAAAATGGTGTCGTACTCGCTGCCCTGCGATTTGTGGACAGTCAGTACATAAGCCAGAGAGATTTGCTCGAGGCCGCTGGCATCATCCCACGTGGGGCAGCGGCCATCGGGCAACTCCACGAAAAATGCGGCATTCTTGGGGTCTGCCCGCAGGATACGCAGAATCCCCACATCCCCGTTGCTGCAATTACGCTCCCGGTCATTTTCAAGGATCATGACCCGGTCACCGTCCCGAAAGCTCTCGTGATAGGCATTGGTAAGCACCAGCTTTTCAGGAGTGAGTGGGTTGACCCGGTTCCGGATGAGCTTGTTCAAGGTACGGGCGGACAGTTCACCTGCCCGGTTATAGGGTGAGAGCACCTGCACGGATTCACCCGCAAGGTAACGGCGAACAGCTTCTTCCGCCAAAGCCTTCTGCGTGGTCTGCTCGTCCATTTCGTGAAGCGCAAAGCTCTGGTCAAAGGCCAGATTCCGCTTGCGGTGCAGTTGGGAGAAGTTCACCACATTATGAAGCAGTGCCCCGGCATCCTCGTCCTGCCGGTGATTCAATTCTAGACGAGCACAAGGGATGCCCAGTGCCAGAAGATCGGGCAGAACATTGCCGGTCCCCACGGACAGCAGCTGATTGGGATCGCCCAACAGCACCACCCGGCAAAAGCTGGGGACCCGGTGCAGAATGCCAGCCAGCATTTCCAACGTCATCATGCTGGCTTCGTCCACGATGACCAACTCCGTGTGATCCCAAGTCACAGGTTCCAGAAAGTCCTCGTTGGGGTGCATCCCCAGGGCACTGTGGACCGTGCGGGCTATCAGGCCGGTACGCATCGTCAGATTCCGCGCCGCCTTGCCGGTGGGGGCACAGAGCACCATGGGGCGCTTCGGGCCGACTGCATTGACAATGGCCCGGATGAGGGTGCTCTTGCCGCATCCGGCGCCGCCGAGGATCATGGACAGTCGGTTGGACAGAGCCAGTCCCACCGCTGCCCGCTGCTCCTGACAGAGAGCAAGCCTGTTGACTGCCAGCTTCTCCGGGAGAATTGCCGGAGAAAGCGTGGGATTTCGCAAAATCGCAGACAAGCTCTGGGCGGCGCTGTTTTCGTAACGCCATGTTCGCACCGCGTAGAGCCGGGAGCCTTCGGGGTGGATAAACCCCAACCGGATCTGCTCGGCCAGATCAGCCTTGAAAACCTCGTAGGAAAGGGATCTGCGCCGATCGCGGCAGCGTTTATAGAGAATATCCTCAGTCACATAAGCATCACCATTCAGACAGTGATCCTCCAGCGCGGACAGGATATAACGGCTGCGAATTTCTTCTGTCTTACCCATAACGGCCCCTCCTTTTATGCCGCCATCTCCAGCTGGGATTCGATTCCCAGCTGGACGGCGAGGGCGTGGTTCAGGGCCATGTGATCAAACGACTTGTACACCATACCAATCCGCCGCAGAAGATGGATCTTGTCCAGCGCCATCACCTGCTCGCAGAGGGCGATGCTGGCCCGGTTCAGTCCCTGTCCCGCCAGATAGACATGGGTGGGCAGATGGTGCTTATGCATCTGGGTAGTCAGGGGAACTACCGTGATCACGGGGCTGTGGGCGTTGGCCGCATCGTTGGAAACGATGACCACAGGCCGGCGGCCGTATTGAATATGGCTGTCCTTCAGGACGGGAATATCGGCCAGCCAAATGTCGAACTGGTTTACCGTGAGCGAGGTTGCCGTGGGCTTAGCAAAGCTGATGTTACTCATTTTCAATATCCTCCTTCATCCCGTTGTAAATAGTACCGACAATACGGATTGTTTCATGAAGTTCCTCACTGATCTCGCCTGCGTTGGAAAGACGCTGAAGCTCTTCTGCAATCTGCTTCATCTCGCACTTCAATGCCTTGTAGACCCGGGGATTTCCATGCACGACGACATCCTTCTGCTGAAGTCGCCGAGCAATATAGTCCTGCTTCGTCAGTCCAGAGAGCCGAACCATCTGATTGATGGCCTCATTTTCCTCGGGGGACAGGCGGAATGCCACAGTGAGGTTACGCCAGCGTCCCTTATGGTCAAGTGATTTCATTGTCATCGCCATCATCCTCCTTTCGAAGATCATTGAGATGTTCGGCCATCTGCGTCTGGACTGAAGGGAAAAGGTGGGCGTATCGATACGTGATATCGATGCTCTCGTGCCCCATCCGATCTGCAATAGCCACAGCGCTGTAACCCATGTTAATCAGAAGAGAAACGTGGGAGTGGCGGAGGTCATGGACGCGAATCCGCCGAATCCCTGCCGCCTTGGAACCGCTGGTCATCTTGTGGTGGAGAAAGCTTTTTGACACGGGAAACAACCGATCTCCAGGCGCCAGATCCTTACACATGGACATATAGTCTTTCAACTCATCGCAGAGAAACTCGGGCATTAAAACCTTACGTTTGCTCTTGGGAGTTTTGGGTTCGGTGATGATGTCCTTGCCCTTGATATGCTGATAAGTCTTGTTAATGTCCATCGTTCTGGTGGTGAAGTCCAGATCTGCCGGAGTCAGGGCGAGCATCTCGCCCTCACGGATGCCACACCAGTAGAGGACTTCGAAACAGTAGTAGGCCAGCGGGTCATCCATCATTTCAAAGGCGAACTGTTCGTACTCTTCCTTCGTCCAAAATTTCATTTCAGACTCCTTTTCAGACCCCATATTGCCTGCGATTCTCGCAGGATTTTGAGAAAGATTATAAAAGCGAACTGCGTGGTTGAAAATAGCACTCAACTGATTGTGGATCGTTTTCAGATAGACCTTGGAATAAGGCTGCTTGCTCACCGGATCCCGGAAAGCAAGCATCTGGTTCTGCCACTGAACCACATCCGCGGGGGTAATGTCATGAAGGGGGCGCTTCCCAAAATAAGGGAGGATTTTGGTGTCAATGATGTTTCCTTTTGTTGATGAGGTGCTCTCTTTGATCCGGGGTTGCCGGTCCTGCAGATAGACTTTCACAAAATCTGCGAATGTCATATCCAGGCTGCCGCTCTTCTCCAGCATAAAGCCTCTCTCCCACTGGAGGGCTTCGCGCTTGGTGGCAAAGCCGCGCCTCGTAACGTCTTTGACCTGCCCGGTCCAGTCCTTGTAGCGGAACTTAGCGTACCAAGAGTTCTTTTTTACGTCTTTGTATGCAGACATTGATTTTCGCCTCCTTACGCGCAGTTCCCGCCGTAGACCTTCTGTTCGAAGTAGCTGCGGCTGACCCGGCCAGCAACGACCAAGTAGCCCTGTGTTACCAGTTCATCGTTAAGACGACGGATGATCTTGTAGGCTTTGGGGACGGAGACCTCCATGTACTCCGCCACATCGTTTGCGTTCAAAAATTTCTTGTTTTCCATATTTGACAACTCCTTGTTAAATATTGAAAACAAAACACCGTGCAGGGCATAAGCCTACACGGTGTCAGGTATGACAAGTTTGACGATCTAACGTCTCACGCCGAAGGTTCCTCTTGCCTATTCAAGCAAAAAAGGGTATACTATTCCTGCGGTGCGGACGAAGTCCGTTGTGTAGGTGCTTTTACCACCTGCGCAGGTGTAAGGGAGGGCCAACTCCTTTACACTGCCGCTGTTTTATTTTCTATACATACTATAGCATCATTTATCTTTATTGTCAATATAATATTTAAAAAATAGATTTAAGAATTGTATTTTAAATTATATCTTGACATTTCTCCTGCGTTTCAATAGAATCATATTAAGTAAGAGAGGGGAAAAAGAATGGGCTGGTCTTATAATCGACTTTGGATCATGTTGATCAACAGGAATATGAAGCGTACAGATTTGTTGAAAGTAGCGGGAATTAATTCAAATGCGTTGGCGCATATGGGGAAAAATGAGCCAATTGCAATGACCGCACTAGGAAAAATTTGCCAAGCCCTGCAATGCAGCATTGAGGAAGTTGTTGAATACATTCCGGATCCTATCACGGATGAAGATATTCTTGATTGAGCGGAACATTTTTAGGAACTCAATTTAGATGGAGAAGAAGATAATAAATCCGCAAAAAGTGCTGAACTCACTGGAGAGCAGCACTTTTTTGCGCATATATTGAAATTGGCATTATAAAAAATTGCAACATGCGGATGTAGGGAAAAGAATACCGATAAGGCTGTATTCTCTATATGATTCGATGGCGGCGGCGCTGTTCGGCCTTCTTTTCTTTATCATGTTCGCGGTTCTCTTTCATTGAAGGTGTAACTTCATTCTGCTGCCTCTGGAACCAGGAAATACACAGAAGCATCATAGGATCGCGACCGTCCAGGAGACGGATCCGTGTAAATGGTGGATATGTTGTTTTGTCATACTGAACGAATTCGTAGATTTCCAGTTGTCGGTTATTTCGTGCTCCTCGATCTGTTTGATCTTCGCGATGCATTAATTTTGCGGGTATCTTGTGCTCTATGAGACGAATGTCTTTGCCAGGTATTATTTTTTTCTCAGTAGCATAGGACGAAGCACATTCCTTTCGATAAAAATCAGGATCCCGCTCTGTAAAGGTGATAAGGCGGGAGATCTGTTTACACTCCTCGCTAGAGATGTGAAATGGAGCAGTAATGTGAGCAGAATCTTGATCACGCAATTTGGTTGTAAAAAAACCAACACCATTGTCAAAACCACTGTCAAAGCCGGACTTTAGCTCTTTTTTTAACCATTTCAAAGCCGAATCCTCCATCTTCTGATGGAGGTTTTTGGAGGGTTGAAAGGGCAAACCTTTATTATTAAGAGACTGCTGTAGAAAGACGGTGAGAGCATCAGAAAGTGCTAATCCCATTTTTTTGAATATTGTTTTTGCTGCATCTACTTGGCTGGGATGGAGACTTAACGAGAACGTCTTATCGCGCTTTTCCCAGAGAAAATTGCCTGGACCTATATTCTCTGGTACATCCAGAAAACACTCCGCATACTGGCTTGCATATATAGATCTATAGTTTATCTGATATTCGAATGGCGGGAAGGGTTTCTCTTGCAGTGTTGCAAACAAATCGAGGTGGGCCTTAGTTTTTAGAAATCTCATACATGTTGCTGAAGGTTGAAAGGGAAGACTCCCAACACTGATTGTTCCTACCAAAAAAACGGTGATTGCGCTGGATAATGAAATACCAAGTTCGTGGTACAGGCTCTCTGCTTTGTGACACAGCTCAGAATTGAGGCGGACGCTGAGAGGCGTTTTGGGATCCTTTGGGTCTGCTGAGATTTCATTGGTTCGTGTGCTTGCCATATAACCACCTTCTATGACTTGATAAATTCTTCTTTTTTTGAGATTATTATATTTGTAAAAGGAAAAGAATGTCAAGACGTGGGGCAACACTGACTCTTTTGAGAAGGCAAAAGGCTGAGAAAAATACTGCACATGAGGAGTGTAAAAATATGGGAGAGAAAACTGAACGCAAGAGAAAATTGCCTGATCCGTATACGTTTTATGGTTCTACGGTCTATGTTCGCAGTATTCATCGGCCTGATGGGACAATCAGACATCTGGAGGTATCCAAGCGGGACAAAAGTTCTGAGCTAGGAAAATACGATTATGGGAAGATCTTGCTTACTAGGCGCTATGCAATAAGCGAGACAGTGAGAATCAAAGACGATAGCTCTGATGCGGGACGTATCATACGAGAAAAGCTGGATGACGTGCTGCCAAATCAATTTTTTCCGGATTTTTTTGACAACTATCGTGATTGTTTGAGTAATGACCTGCAATTGGCGGTGGTACTTCCTTATGCATGGCAGAAAATTAAAGTCGCGCAGAAGTATACAAATGCATCTTTGGATGATAAAGAACCTGCAATTAAAATAATGCTGAAGTACTTTGGAGGAAATCCTATTCATGAATTATCACCAAAGTATGTGGCTCCAATATTAAATGATATTGCTCAGATATCAAAGAAAACTGCGAAGCAGTGTAATATTATATTTCATTTATTATTTGAAACCGTACTACAAAATGTCGACAAGGAAATTGCGACAGATTGGCGGAGTTTTCATTTTCGCGTACCAAGGGGAAGCTATTTGCCGACGTATCAAGTGCGCAAACGACTATTGGCTCCGATTTTGAATGAAGCCCAGTGCAGCGAGATTATCAGAAGGTGTACTAAGGGGATGGAGACGAAAGAAGCTCCAAGATTTTTTGCGGCAGCACTTATGCTGATTGAGGGTGTTTCGCTTAAGGAAATTTGCGCACTTCGATTAGACTGCTTCCGAAATATGAAGTGTTACACTGGATGCTATTTGCAAATCCGTGAAGAAGTTGTTTTGCAGGGAGAGAAGCAGAAGAAAAGAGATGAAAGAACACGGAAACCACGATACTCAATTAAAGAGCCAGAAAACTACTATCAGTGCAGAAACTTAGGTGTTGGAGTCAGACTTGAAGAGATGCTAGATGTATTGAAGAAGCGGAATACGGATCCGAATGCATTGTTGCTTAGTAGAAAATCTAATGCAAAACGACTTCTTCATCCTGAGGACTTTGAAAGCTGGCTGGAAGAGAAATTCCGGGATGTTATCGGCAAACCGGAAATATACAGCGATAAAATAGTTGAAGACACGGCATATGTTTCTGATTATTTATGGAACACAGCATTACATATGTACCGGAGCAATGGAATGGAAAACGAAGAATTGCTTCATCATTTTGGCTTGCCGCCTAAAAGAACGGACGGCGTATACTATGCTGACTTTAACGCCGAAAGTGCTCTGGTGAAAGCTGCAAGAATTCAGGATTTATGGCTCGCCAATATTTTGCCTCATCCAAATGAGTGCTCTTTAGAAAAGGGGAGCGAGATTTTGGGCCGAGCCTGCGGTCAGCCGCACCAGATTCCATACTTGAAACTGACAATTGAGATCCCACCGGGAACGCAGCTGGATAACGATTTAGTTGTGATGCTTTCGGGACAATTTGGTTTTTCGGCATCAATTGTTTCAGATGCGATGGAAAATGATTGAGGGAAATGTTATGCCAAATGAAAGAGAAATGATGAGATCTGCAGCACAGTGGATGCCGCCAGAGGACAAGCTGGATGAAGATTGTACGCTCTTAGAGTTGTGGTCGAGATTCCATAATGAGATTGCGGATTATAGAAATTTTCAAAATAAAAATCGAACCATAGCAGAATACACTACCGCACTGAAGTCAATAGAAAAAGCCTTGAAAGAGTTAAGAGCAACACAGATGACGGCTTTTGATTGTTTGGAAGCAGTAAAATCGGTAAGTGTCTATGAAAGAAACGGAAACGTAAGGGAGTATGGAGAATCTGCATTGGGGAAGCGATTTTCTGCGATTCGGGATATCTTTCAATACTGTGAGAATAGATTTATTTGCGCGGACCCGCTTTGGAAGGCTCCTTGGGATTCGCTAAGCAAGCCGCGAGATAACTGGTTTCGGAGCAGAGAAGAGATTATCGATGACCTTCGCGAAGATGCGTTGCGTAAAACGCCGAAGCTACAATACATTACAACGCTCACAGAACGGCGAATCGTTAGAAAAGCTGTTGAAAACTTGAAAGGCCCCGTTGATCAACGAGACGGGCGTTGGATGGGAATGCTTTGTTATCTGTATCTTGGAATTCGCCCATCTGAGGGACGAGGGCTGCGCTTTCGAGATTTTAGGCCGTTTGGAAGCCATCCCCAAAGCTGGTATTGCAACATTTGCAGGACGGCAACCGAAACGGGCGAGTACAAAGCTAAAGGAAAAACAAAAAACTATATCCGGCGTGTTCCTGTTCATCCGGAATTACATAGTATACTAGAAATGTATAAAAGTGAGCTGAATAAGCAACTTGGCTGCTCAGAGAAGGAACTTGATGACTTGCCGGTTATTTGCGTCGGGACAAAATACCAGGAACCGTGTTCTTCGTTACAGTTGATGCGATTTGTAAAAGGTCAGCTTGGTGACATAGTAGGGGAAGATGAACTGGAAACCTTGTTTATGCTCTCTTACACGGATGAGCCGACAGAAGAAATACATGAGAGCAGTGCGGATGAATCTGCTAATAGAGATGTTTCGACAAGAATTTTCCGCCGCAATTTTATTACAAAAGCTTATGCAGAAACACCCTTAGAAGAAGATGAGATTCGGGCTATTGTAGGACACCGCCAGGATAGAGTAAAAGTTGATTATTCGGAGGAAACGGTTTATTCTTGGTTGAAATCCATATCTCATCGTCTTATTTGCCCAGAATATCATGCTGATATGGACACAACGATTGATGATACAAAGAGCCAACATCAGATTTCGGCGGGGGTTCATAAAGTGACTCTTGTCAAAGAAATTGGAGGAGACGGGCTTCGCTTGGAGATTACTATGCTTGGAGAATCGGTAGGCGGTGATTTGCAAATTACGGTGCAGGGGGGTATTCCGCAAGAGTTGAAGGTGATTAAGTCTGAACAGTCTTATTTTTCGAGTGTAAGAGAGGATAGAGGAGGACGCATTGTTACAGATTGCGCCCATTGGCTACTAGAGCACTTTGAATAATGTGGCAAAGAACCCGGATGAACTGAGCTCTTTATCCGCAAGTGGTGCCGAAGAGCTGGGAGATGGAATTGGGGCCGGAGTGAACAGAACATGGGGGTCAAATCGTATGAGACGACTGTTGGCTGCAATAATATACAAAAAGCTCTACGCTAAAATTTCTCGATTTTAGATCTCAGATAAAAATGAAAAAATATCGATATTTCTGAGATATATCAACGAGATGCAGAGAAAAAAGAAAAATAAGAATTATTACATTTTTCCAAAAAAGCGAAAAAATGAATTGAAATTATATGCGGATAATGGATCACTATTTAGCATAATAATTCGGATGAGCTAAAGATAAAGCGAACTAAGTAAGATGAACAAATGGTAAAAAATGTACCTCTATAATCAAATTATTATAAAATTTATAAAATAATAGAGGTATTCAAATTTGATTTGTTGCGGTCAAAATGCGGCCAGACGCAAAAAGAAAAATCCCCAATCCATTGCAGCGCAATGGATTGGGGATTTGCTGCAATCATTCCCACTCGATCGTAGCGGGCGGCTTGGACGTGATATCGTACACAATCCGGTTGATATGGGGCACTTCGTTGACAATCCGCACGCTGATCCGGTCCAGCACCTCGTAGGGAATACGGGTCCAGTCGGCGGTCATGAAGTCTGTGGTGGTGACAGAGCGGAGAGCCAGAGTGTAGTCATAGGTCCGGCCGTCACCCATAACGCCCACGGAACGCATGTTGGTGAGCACCGCGAAATACTGGTTCATGGTGCCCTCCAGATGGGCCTTAGCGATCTCGTCCCGGAAAATGAAGTCTGCCAGGCGCAGAGTGTCCAGTTTGTCCTTCGTCACCTCGCCGATGACCCGGATGGCAAGGCCCGGGCCCGGGAAAGGCTGGCGCATGACCAGATACTCCGGCAGGCCCAGCTCCCGACCAAGCTGACGGACCTCGTCCTTGAAGAGCATCCGCAGGGGTTCGATGATCTCCTTGAAGTCCACATAGTCCGGCAGGCCGCCCACGTTGTGGTGGCTCTTGATGACGGCGGCGTCGCCGGTGCCGGACTCGATCACATCGGGATAGATGGTGCCCTGGACCAGGTAATCCACCTGGCCGATCTTTTTGGCCTCCGCCTCAAAGACACGGATGAATTCCTCCCCGATGATCTTCCGCTTGCGCTCCGGCTCGCTGACGCCGGAGAGTTTGGAGAGGAACAGCTCCTCCGCGTTGGCCCGGACGAAGTTGATATCCCACTTTTTGAAGGCCTCCTCCACCTCGTCGCCCTCGTTCAGGCGCATGAGGCCGTGGTCCACAAACACGCAGGTCAGCTGGCTGCCTACGGCCTCGGCTACCAGGGCTGCCGCCACGGAGGAGTCCACGCCGCCGGACAGGGCCAGCAGCACCTTGCCGTCCCCCACCTTCTCCCGGATCTGGCGGATGGCAGTCTCCTTGTAGTCGCCCATGGTCCAGTCGCCCGCTGCGCCGCAGACCTCATACAGGAAGTTGCGGATCATGTCGGTGCCATGCTCCGTATGATTGACCTCCGGGTGGTACTGGACGCCGTAGAAGCCGCGGCTCTCATCGCAGATGGCCACATTGGGGCAGGCGTCGGAGTGGGCCACCAGAGCGAAGCCCTCCGGCACCTTCTCCATGTAGTCCCCGTGACTCATCCAGGTGATGCCCTGGGCGGGAAGGCCCTTGAAGAGCTTGCAGGCCGAATCGAAATACGTCTCGGTCTTGCCGTACTCCCGGGCGGAGTCGTCCTGGGCCTCGGTAACCCGGCCGCCCAGGTTATGGGCCATCAGCTGACAGCCGTAGCAGATGCCCAGGATGGGCACGCCCCAGGTGAAAATGGCCGGGTCCACCTGGGGGGATTTGGGATCATACACGCTGTTGGGGCCACCGGTAAAGATGATGCCGATGGGATTCATGGCGCGGATGTCCGCCAGCGGGGTGGTGTAGGGCTTTACCTCGCAGTAGACGCCGCACTCCCGGACCCGGCGGGCAATGAGCTGATTGTACTGTCCGCCGAAGTCCAGCACGATGACAGTCTGGTGAGACAAGGGAATTCCTCCTTTGTGTAAATTCGGTTTATGAGATCTCTGCGCCGCCCCACTCCACCAGGGTGAAGCCGGTACGCACCGGGGCGGCCAGTGTCTGGGGCGGAAGCTCCACGGAGCGGTCCAGCGGCTTCCAGGCCATGAAGACCCGCAGCACCGTGTCCGGCGCCGGGTCTGCCGTGAGCCGGGCATGGTCCGTGTAGGAACTTGTCTGGAAGGCGATCAGATTATAGGCGTTCCCCTCCATGTGGGGCAGCCAGTAGACAATAAACTCGTTGGCCTCCCGGCGGTTCAGACCCAGAGTGGCCAGGGTGTCCTCCAAAAAGGCGGCGGTGTCCCTGCCTGGTACGCAGAAGCCCTGGGAGAAGTCATATTCCGTCCGGCTGACGCCCTCCCAGTAGAGGTAATTGTAGGTCTGACCGACCGCGTCCGTCAGCGTCCCGTCGGGGCTGGCGGTGACCATCCAGGAATTTCCATTCATGACGGGATAAACACAGGTCAGTTCCCCGTCATAGTCCAGGGTAACGGTGACATCGGTCTCCGCCTCCGGATAGAGGTAGATGACCGGCTTTGCGTCGGCTCCGCCTCCCGGCGGCGTACAGCTGGGGAGCAGCGCTAGGGCCAGGGTCAGCAGTACCAGAAACAGTGGGGGCCGTTTCATGGAAAAGTCCTCCTTTTTCTGATGCGCCGGAAGATAGGGAACGATCGTTCCGCTATCCTATCAGACGGAAAAAAGAGACGAATCTTACAGAGTGCCGCGGAAAATGCAGAGGATCAGTCCTCGCCCCGGAAGACGATGTTGCCGGGCTCGGCGGACTCGATGATGGCCAGGGACTTCAGGTTCACACCCGCGGCCCGCAGCCGGTCGCCGCCGCCCTGGAATCCCTTTTCTACCGCGCAGCCGATGCCCACCAGCGTGGCACCGGCGGCGTTGACGATGTCGCACAGGCCCCGCATGGCTTCGCCGTTGGCCATGAAGTCGTCGATAATCAGGACCTTGTCGTCGGCGGAGAGCCACTCCTTGGAAACCAGCAGCGTCACCTTTTTCTTATAGGTGTAGGAGAAGATGTCGCTCTGGTACAGGCCGCCCTCGATGTTGTCGCTCTTGGCCTTCTTGGCGAAGATCATGGGCTTGTGGAAGTGGTGGGCCACGATGGCGGACAGGGCGATGCCGCTGGCCTCGGCGGTGAGGATCATGGTGACCTCGTCCATATTGAAGTGTTTGCCGAACTCCTCTGCGATATGGTCCATCAGCTCCGTGTCGATGCGGTGGTTCAGAAAACCATCCACCTTGATGATGTTGCCGGGCAGCACCTTGCCCTCTTTCACGATGCGGTCTTTCAGTTCCTGCATGGGTGATTCCCCCTCGATCTGTCTGTATTTTGCATGGTTTTATGCCAAATTTGATCTTTTTCTATTATCTCGAATCCTGCCGGATTTTGCAACTGTTTTTGCCCACAAAAAGAAGGTGCTTCCTCCGGTGGATTTGCATAGGACGGACAAAACGCGGCAAACGCCGCGCCGTGGAAGGACACGGCGCGGCGTTGGGCATTATTTCCCCTCCAGCTTGTCGGCGGCAGCCTCCAGCCAGCTGCCCTGGAAGGACTCGATGTCTCCGGCGTCGGTAAGGGCGGCCAGGGCCGGGTCGATGGGCATCTCCGCCAGCACGGGCAGATGGTGGCGCTCCGCAGCTTCGGCAGTTTTGCCCTGGCCGAAGAGATGGATCTGCTTCCCGCAGTCCGGGCAGGTGACATAGCTCATGTTCTCCACCAGGCCCACGATGGGGACCTCCATCATCTCTGCCATCTTCACGGCTTTCTCCACCACCATGCTCACCAGCTCCTGGGGAGAGGCCACGATCACGATGCCGTCCAGGGGAATGGACTGGAACACACTGAGGGACACATCGCCGGTTCCCGGCGGCATATCCACGAACAGGTAGTCGCAGTTCCACAGCACGTCAGTCCAGAACTGCTGGACCACGCCGGAGATGACCGGGCCCCGCCAGATGACCGGGTCCGTCTCGTTGGGCAGCAGCAGGTTGGTGCTCATCACCTGAATGCCGGTTTTGGACACCATGGGATACAGGCCCGCCTCGCTGCCTGTGGCCTGGCCGTGGATGCCGAAGGCCTTGGGGATGGAGGGACCGGTGACGTCGGCATCCAGAATGCCGACCTGATGGCCCCGGCGGCGCATGGTGACCGCCAGCTGGCTGGTGACCATGGACTTTCCGACGCCGCCCTTGCCGGACACGATGCCGAACACCTTACCGATGTGGGCTTCGGGATGGTGCTCCTTCAGCAGGGACTGGGGTTCCTGCCGCTCGCTGCAGCTCTCGCCGCAGGTGGAGCAGTCGTGGGTGCATTCGCTCATAGTATGGATATCTCCTTTTTTCGCTTTCGCGTAATTGATAAACCCAAGCTCCCGGCCCCGCCGCTGCGGGGAACGGGGAGCATTCCATATCTTATACCTCTACCGCCGCATCCGTCAACCGCTGGACGAAAACTTCCCTGTCTCCGGCAAAAAATTCCCCCTCCCGGCTGTGGCAGGTGAAGAGCAGGATCTGCCGGTTCCCGGCGGCCTCTTTCAAAAACTGCAGGGCCGCAGCGCAGCGGCTGTCGTCAAAATTGGCCAGGGCGTCGTCCAGCACGATGGGCACCTGCTTCTCCGGCGGCAGCACCAGCTCACAGATGGCCAGGCGCACCGCCAGATACAGCTGGTCCAGCGCGCCGGCGGAGAGCAGGGCGGCATCCCGGAACACCGGGTCTCCCACAGGCTCTGCCGAGAGGCGGAAGCTCCGGTCCAGCACCACACCGGCATAGCGGTTGTTGGTCAGTCGGGAAAAGATCTCCGCTGCCCGGCGGCCCAGAGCGGGAGAGAAGCGGTTCTGCAGGGCGGTGTTGGCCCCCTCCAGTGCCTCCATAGCCAGCCGGAGAGCGCTGTACTCCGTTTCTAGCCGCTCCTTTCGGGCAGCCAGGTCCTCGGCAGAAGCCCGCAGCACCGCGGGATCGCCCGCGGCGTGGAGCTGGCCGTCCAGACGGTCCGCGGAGGAGCGGGCCTCCGCCAGTGCGGCGCGGACCCGGTCCAGCTCCGTGGAGATGGCCTCCCGGCTCCGGACGGGAGCGGGGACATCCGCCTCCGGCGTGCCGGGAGCGGGCGCCTGCTGGACCTGAAGCTCATAGCGCATCCGTGCCTCCCGGGCGGCGGTCTCTGCCTCCGCCAGCTCCTTCCGCCGGACGGCACAGGCCCGGAGCAGCTGGTCCGCCGTGGGGATGTCGAAGGCGTCGGGAGCGAAGCGCCGGACCTCCAGCAGGATGCCCTGTTCGTTGGAGGAGAGACTACTATATAAGGTGTCCGCTGCGGCGGACTTGGCGTTGACACTGGCCTGGGCGGCGTCCCGGGCCTCGCACAGCTTGGCGTAATCCTCAGCCAGCTGGCGGATGGCATCCAGGTCCGCGGTGCCGAAGCGCTTCAACCGGAGTTCTGCCCAGCCGGCCTGAAACGCCCGCTTTTTCAAAAAGAGAGCGAGGGCGCACACGCAGGAGAATCCGGCTAGCATGGTGAGAAGCGCAAGCAGCTTGCTGTGGCTGCCTGTGAGAAAAAGTACCGCATAGGTCACGACGAAACACAGTGGGACACCAATTAAAAAAGTCAGCACGCCGGGGACCGGATTCCATTTGACAGGCTCGTTCTCAGTTCCTGCGGCCTCTCGCCGGGCGCTCTCCGGACTCTGCCCGGCAAAGGGACTCTCATTCACAGCGGCCTCCGCCCGCAGCAATGCCTTCATAGCCTCGTCCCGCTCCGACCGGGCCTTGTCCACGGCTCTCCGGGTGGTCTCCAGATTGACGATGGCGCCGCGGAGCCGGGCGATGGTCTCGTTCTCCGGGATTTGGTCCTGCTGAAGCCGCTCCTGCACCTGCGCGGCGCGGACCTCTGCCTGTTCCGCCGCCGATGCGGCACCGGAGAGGGCATGGCGGCGCTGGGCGGCCTCCCAGCGGTCGCAGTCCGTCAGTTCCGCCTGTAGGATCTCCGCCCGACGGGACAGAGCTTCGACCTCGGAGCGGGCCTGCACCAGCTGCCGGGCCAGAGAGTTGCTCTCCGACAGCTGACAGTCCAGTTCGGCCAGCTCCGTCTCCAGAGCGGGGAGCTGCCCGGTCCTGTTATGGCGGCGACGATTCAGCTGCTTTTTCAGGGCATCCGCAGCCTCTGTATAGGAGGTGCCCTCCTCTCCGGAGGAGATCAAGGCCGCGATGCGCCGTTCCAGCTCGGCGTCCTGGCTGATGGGCAGGTTATTCTGCCGGATAAAGGCGCTGCGCTCAAAGACCTCCCGGCTGATGCCCAGCAGGGTCTCGCCGCAGGCGGCACCGGTCAGGCCCGGCACAGGCTCGTTGGTACCGGCGTATACGGCACTGAATTCCCCCATGGGGCTGGTCTGCCGCCGGGTGGCGCGGGTCAGAGTCAGCTCCCCCAGTTCCGTGCCGCAGTCCATCCGGCCGGACATGGCCGCGCCTGACCAGGGAGCAAAGCGGTTTTTATCCGCGATAAAACCAGCGCGGTCCCGCTCCCGGCTGTTGACACCATATAAAATAGAGAGCAGAAAGGCGCACCAGGTGGACTTTCCAGTCTCGTTGGGGGCTTCGATGATATTCAGACCGTCCCCCAGCTCCAAAGACCGGCCCTGGAGTTTGCCGAAGGTGGCGGTCATGCGATGAATCCGCAGATCAATCCCTCCTACTATGTATACATTTTATTTCCATGGACATTATACCACTGTCGCCTCCGTTTGCACAGCTTATTTTCCCAACCTGCGCAAGGGGAAAGGGGACGAAAGCCGGAGAAATCGCCACAGCAATCAGAAAAATAAAAAAACCTCGAAAAAGGTATTGACAAAAGGGGAAGGATTTGGTATTCTAACAAAGCTGTCGGCGCGGTGATGAGCCAGGCCGGGAAGAAATGAAAAAAGTTCTTGACAGCAAGGCTGAGATGTGGTAACCTAAACAGGTTGCTGCTGATACAAGATGGATCGGATGTCAAAAAACTTCTGAAAAAAGTTCTTGACAAACGAAATGAAATCGAGTATAATAGCAATGTTCCGCCGGGAACGGCGTGCACCTTGTAAATTAAACAACGTAACGAAAAGGAAGCAC
>ERZ773260.1373-NODE-1373-length-31630-cov-2.934030_pt1 | contig 31630 bp, 32 predicted proteins | sample MGYA00511387_ERZ773260 | MGnify/ENA primary metagenome ERZ773260 (study PRJEB29015, sample SAMEA2737745) | human gut metagenome | biome: human gut; feature: human-associated habitat; material: faeces | place: China | collected 2012 ... | reverse complement strand
ATTCGTCAGCCTTTTGTTCTTCTTGAACTTATGTGCTGTTTCCCGGTTAATGCCGCAATGGATTGTCATGAAGTCCACTCCGTCCTCCGCATGCATCCTGACAATATCAATCCATTCCCTGGCGGTAATCTGTTTCAGCGGCTTATGGTAATAAACCACCGCGTCATAAATGGGAACCGTACCGATCATGGCCGGACAATTCTCCGTAAGGTGCCTTCTGAACTTCCGGGTATCCCCGAAGGAACTCAGATCCATAATGGCCTCCGCCCCCATTTCCACAGCTCTGTGTACCTTTTCATACTCCATTTCCAAATCCGTCATGTCTCTGGAGGTTCCCAGGTTCACGTTGATTTTAGTCTTCAGCATAGAACCAAGTCCGTTCGGTTCCAGTGATTTGTGCCGCTTATTGCAGGGAATGATTATCTTTCCTTCCGCCATAAGGCTTACAAGCTGTGCTGCAGGAATTTTTTCTTTTGCCGCAACGGCATTCATTTCTTCGGTGAGAATCCCCCTGCGTGCAGCTTCCATCTGTGTTGCATAATTCATCCTTATTCCTTCTTTCCTGTCCGGGGACCTGTCTGTTGGGAATGCCTGTGTATTTCTGCCCGGAAGCCATCGGCCGCCCTTCCGGGCAGGACTCCTTTCATACGAAAAAAAACGGAGCATACCCATATAGGTATACTCCGCCGATAAGCTGATTTCTCACTTCTTCCTACGTTGGCATTACCCAAATCAGGTTTAAGGGTCGAAGTTGGATTACTTCCTCTCAGCCTGCTCACAAGCTCCCCTGAACATATGTATTTTACAACTTCGGAATGATCCGATTGTTGTTTCTGCTGGAAATCATATCACGATTGCCATTCTTTGTCAAATGAGCTTGAAAAGTACTACTTCATTCCTGTATTTACTTGTCCAACTCTAAAATTCCCATCTGGAATAAAGCCAGTGTCAGCATAGAAAATAACCGGAAGCCGCCGCCTAATAAATAGTTGGCTTCCTGCTTTGTGAATACAGCAAAACTCGCAGGTGCAAAGTCATCAATATCCCATGTAATTTCCTCTGCCGTCAGATAATTCATAAACTCATATGCTGCTTTTATTAACGTTTTATCAGAAATTTTATTAAGCTGAATCTGTTTATTTTTTCCGATGTAATTTTTTACTTCCTTGCCCAAACCAAAATATAAATTTATGGTTTCATCAATAAAGTTAGAAACTATAAAACTTTCAATGCTCGGATAGCTCAACAGCAACTGCCCCGCCTGCTCCCCATCTTCATTGTCATAGGGATTTGCAAGTATTTTAATATACTTTTCAATCAGTTCTATATTTGTATTCGATTCAGGATCTCTGTCAAATAAATAATAAATAGCCGACTGTTCCACCGGAAAATGATATCGTTCTCTCAGCACATCAAACACTTCATCCAGATACTTCGGATTCTCACTAATATCCCGAATATTGCTTTCCCTCGTATTTACAACAGCCACTCTTGAATAGGGATCGCTGTCTTTTACATAGTAATCAGGCGTATTTCGCTTCTTTGCAACATAGCTATATCCCAAGAGTCCGCAGAATATCTTATACAGATAATTGAATTCTGTACTGCTGCCTTCTACGATAAACAGAACCTGACCAATTCGTTTCTCTTTGTTAATTCTCATCCGCCACCTCATGATACAAAGGAATACCGCCAAACACTCCACTCACATACATCTTTTCCACATTTTGAGCAGAACGCGGCTGATCCGATGAAATTCTATGAATAGAACTCCCTTCATTACCATGAAACTCCACAGTATACTCCTGATCCGGCCGGAGAATAGAATTCGACAAAAGATTCGTAGAATGCGATACAAAAATCATCTGTGCATTTTTTGATTTTTGCATAAAGTAGCGTACCATCAAACTTTCCAGCTGATTGTGAAAGCCACTGGAGAACTCATCGATCAGAAGCATTCCCCCTTTTTTAAGAACATACAAAAAGGCCGGCAGCAACCGGAGCAGATTCTGGTTTCCCATGGATTCCTCTACAAATGGAATCGGCACATCCACGTCCTTTCTACGGAAGAAAATCGATTTCTCCTTTTCATCATCTCCTGCTATAATTCTATAATTTGTTCCTTCTGCTGAATGAGCGTACTCTACCTTTTGCTCAAAATTATACTCTGTAAAAAAATCATTAATCTCATTACATCCATCTCTATCCAAATACTGAGCCAAGGACAAATCTGTTTTTCCGTAGGATTGAATCACCTGATCAAACATATTGATATAAACAGAATTCTTGAGGTAATCCATCCATTTAACCAAAATCTTATTAGATGCAAACTTTGTATTAAAATACAATGTTCTAAGGAATAGAGTATCCTTACCTACATCGCTTTCATCATAAAAATTCCCAGCTTTCTCAGCAATATAAGACTTTGCAGAAACTCCAATACGGTCCAAAAGAAGCTGATCCTCAACATACAACTTTTCTGTAATTCCAACTTTTCTGGTATCGACTTCTATTGCATACTTAACCTTCTTTGTATCAATCAGGAAATCATAAACCAACGAATAGCTATATCCCGTTCCAAACATGCACTTAAACATACCGGAATTAATACTTCTCTCTGAGAACAAAAGATCCAGAAGCAGCTTCACTGAAAGAATGATATTGGATTTACCAGAAGCATTTGCCCCAACAAACATGCACCCTTTCAGAACACCATTCTCTGATACATTTTTAGGCAAAACCGTATAATTTGTTTTCGTGAGATCAACTGTCGTCTGATTTTTAAAGGACTTAAAATTATTCATCGTAATTTTCGTAAGCATAACTGACCTCCCATGGCATTACCTTTCTTTTTACTATAATATACCATCCGCGCAAATTTAATGCAAGTTTTTTACTCTCTTTCGATACTTAATCGTATTTTTTTTACGTGCTCATCTTGAATCTTATATATAACCTGGATGAAAAGAAATGTCAGTCTCAGGTAAAAGAAATCTGTAAGAAACTTGAAGATAAAAAATAGAAGTACGATTTTATCTTCGTACTCCTACTCTTTATCCTCCTAAAATCAAGCAAAAATATCCTCACCCTGCCAGATACTTTTTTTCGGATATTCCCAAGGTTATTCTCCTGATGTCTTATGCTCTTTTAGAAAGAACTTCCTCTTCATACTTCTTCACTTCTTTGAACCATTCCCCTTTGACAGGCACATTGTTCTTCTCGCAGAAATAATCCCATACATCGCCGAACGGATATATCTTCATTTCTTCCTGCATAGCCATCAGCTCGGTAAACTGATTGGTATCCTGAAGCTCTTTGAATTTTTTATTCGGAGAAACAAGGGCATACAGAAGGGCTTTCTGCATATTTCTCATGCCAACTGTCCATGCGGAAATACGGTTGATGCTGGCATCGAAGAAATCCAGGGCAAGAAGGACACGGTCGATAGCATCATTTCTCACGATTTCCTTTGCAATTTCCCTTGTCTCATCATCAAACAGCACTACATGGTCGCTGTCCCAGCGTACCGGCCTTGTTACATGAAGGGCAATTTTTTCATTAAACAGAAGCATGGAAGAAATCTTATCGGATACAAGCTCCGTAGGATGATAATGTCCGTTATCCATCAGGCTTATAATGTCGTTGTTAGCTGCATAATTAATGGTGAATTCACTGGATCCTACGGTATAGGATTCCAGTCCGATGCCGAACACCTTGGATTCCAGGCATACCAGTACCTTGGATTTATCATAAGGAATGGATAAAATCTGATCCAGGGAATCTTTAAATCTGGCTCTGGGGCCCATTCTGTCTGCGGGGATATCCTTATAGCCGTCAGGAATCCAGATATTCATGGCGCAGGGGATTCCGAGCTCCTCAGCAAAATACTGGGAAATGCGGACACATGCTTTTCCATGCTCAATCCAGAAGCTGCGGACTTCATCAATAGGGCTGGATAAAGTGAGTCCGTCCACTACCTTGCTGTGTGAAAAGAAGGTAGGGTTGAAATCCAGGCCGATTCCTCTTTCTTTGGCAAAATCCACCCATTTCTTAAAATGTTTGGGCTCCAGCTTATCTCTGTCCGCGAATTCGCCGTCCTCAAAAATCGCATAGCTGGCATGCAGGTTCAGTTTATGCTTACCGGGCACCAGGCTGAATACTTTATCAATATCCGCCATCAGCTCTTCCGGTGTCCTTGCCTTTCCGGGATAATTTCCGGTAGCCTGGATTCCTCCGGTAAGAGGCCCCTTCTGGTCAAAACCGGTTACGTCATCCCCCTGCCAGCAGTGCATGGAAATTGCAATTTTCTCCAGGGTTTCCACGGCTTTGTCCGTATCTACCCCCACTGCCGCATACATTTCTTTTGCGGATTCATTTCTCTCTTTTACGTTCATGAATTCTCCTTTCCGTCCTTTTCGGACAACGCGCTTTTGACACGTGTTTTCTGTTTTCTATTTTCAGATTACTGCCTTTCGGCACTGCTCCGTTCCTGTCATTCTTAATACCTGCCTGCTGTCAACTGGGATCATACTTTTCCACACCGAAGGATTCATAAATACATGCCCTGACCTGTGCAAGTCCTGCAAATTGATTATCCTTCAGCATCTGTACCGCCAGATTGCCGATAGCTGTCGCTTCTCCCGGCCCGGCGTAAACGGTGCGGCCGGATTTATCCGCGGTAAGCTGGTTCAGATAGGCTGCATTGGAACCGCCGCCTACGATATTAACAGCCTCAAAATGCCTTCCTGTCAGCGATTCAATTTCCCGGACGGTCTCAGCATAGCTGTCCGCCAGGCTCTGGTAAATAACTGCGGCAATCTGTCCGACCGTTTCCGGTTCCTTCCATCCATGCTTTTTGCAGTAAGTCCTGATCGCCTCCGTCATATTTTCAGGCGCAAGAAAAGCGTCGTCATTAACATCTACGCGGGAAGGGAAATCACTTTCCTTCTCCGCCATATCGCAAAGCTGGGCAAAGGAATATTTATCCTCCAGTTCATGGCGGACAGACTGTATCATCCAGAGCCCCATGATATTCTTCAGATAACGGAAACGGTATTCATAACCGCCCTCATTTGTAAAGTTCCTCTTTCTGCTTTCCGGCGTGCAGATAGCTCTGTCATTTTCAATTCCCATCAGGGACCATGTCCCGGAGCTTATGTAAAGGCAGTCCTCCGTAAGCGTCGGCACGGAAATGACTGCGGATGCCGTATCGTGCGTGGCAGGCATTACCACCTCGCAGGAGAAGCCCACTTCTTCCTCCACTTCTTTGGAAAAAGGCCCCACCACCGTTCCGGGCATATGAAGTGGCCGGAATATCGAGGGCTTATAGCCCAGTCTCTCAATCAGTTCACAGTCCCATTGCCTGGTTTCCGGGCTGACAAGCTGTGTGGATGTTGCATTGGTATATTCAGACATCTTATTTCCTGTGAGCAGGAAATGGAAATAATCGGGAAGCATCAGCAGCCATTCCGCCTTTTCCATGTTTTCCGGTTCCTGCTGTTTCACCGCCATCAGCTGATAAATCGTATTGAAAATCTGCTTCTGGATACCAGTTCTGGCATACAGGGCATCCTCGGGGATGATCCTGTAAACCTCCTTATCCATTCCTTTTGTTCTTCCGTCTCTGTAACCATATGTATTGCCCAGTATCCTGTTCTCCCCATCAAGCAGCACATAATCCACCGCCCAGGTATCAATTCCCATGGACTTAGGTACTTTTCCCGCCGCCTTGCAGGCCTTCAGCCCCGCTTTGATCTCTTCAAACAGCCTGGGGATATTCCAGCACAGATGACCGTCCTTTTTATCCATACCGTTTTCAAACCGGTAGACCTCTTCCAACTCTATTCTGCCGTTTTCCAGATGTCCCAGAATATGCCGGCCGCTGGAAGCTCCGATATCCACCGCAAGATAATATTCAGCCATAATCTTCCCCTTCCTTCCCGTGACTTGGCGCCACTCTTTGTAATCCCGACTTCACTGAGTCTATTATACTCCTTTGCCGTTCTTTTTTTTAGGACGGTGATTGCAAATTTACCGTCCTTATTTGCAGGTGCTTTCTTTACTGCTTCTTTGACTTACTCTGCCTGAAATGATAAAATGGCAATAGCATATACGCGTATAAAGGAAGGGAAACGATGAACCAGGAACTTTTAGATAAACTGAAGGTGATTTCACCGGAAGAAGAACAGATCCTTGCGGGAGAGACGGAAGTACAGAAAAGTATTTATACAGCCGCCGATGATTTTATCGTGGACGGAAGCCAGATGCTGGATGCCGGGAAATTGATTGATATCAGGCCTCATACCCGTTTTGTGCACTTCCCGCGCCACAAGCATAATTATATTGAAATCATTTACATGTGCAGCGGAACCACCACCCACATCATCAATGACACCACAAAAGTCACTCTGGATACCGGCGATCTCTTGTTTCTGAATCAGAATGCCACACAGGAAATACTGCCTGCCGGGAAAGAGGACATCGCCGTAAATTTCATTGTGCTTCCCGAGTTTTTTGACAGGACCTTTCTTATGATAGATGAACGAAGCGCCCTGCAGGAATTTCTGGTGGGAGCCCTGAAAAAGAACCGCAGCTTTACGGATTACCTGCATTTCCATGTCAGTCAGGTCCTGCCGATACAGAATCTGGTGGAAAATCTCATCTGGTCTTTGGTTTACCGCCAGCCTAACCGCAGAAACATCAATCAGACTACCATGGGACTTCTGTTTATCCAGCTTTTAAACCATACGGATAAGATCAATCAGGACGATCCCGGGCAGCACGATCAGAATATGGTGTTCACCGCCATGAAATATGTGGAGGAAAATTATAAGACAGCCACGCTGGACGAACTCTCCGCGCAGCTGAAGGAACCGGCTTATTATTTAAGCAGGCTGATCAGCCGGATGACAGGAAAGACTTTCAAGAATTTACTGCAGACAAAAAGGCTGAACCAGTCAGCCTTTCTGCTCACCACAACAACACTTCCCGTGGAGGAAATTATAGCGTCTGTGGGTTATGACAACACAAGTTATTTTCACCGGATATTCAGGGCGCAGTTCGGTATGACGCCGCGCTCCTACCGCCTGTCACATGATTCGGTCAGTTCTCAGGATACAGGCAGGTGATGCCGGAACGTTCAAAAAGCTCAAGCCAGGTATCAGACGGCTTTTCATCGGTAACTACCATATGGATATGATTGATATCACAGATTTTGGAAAAAGCAACCTTTCCGAATTTGGTGTGATCCACAGCCAGGATACATTGCTTGGCTGATTTCAGCATAGTCTGCTTCGCCTGGGAAAAAAGTTCATTTCCGTCCGTAATCCCTTTTTCCATATCCAGGCCCTTGCAGGAAAGAACCACTTTTTCCACGTTAAAAGCCCCAAGGCCTTCAATGGCCCTCGGCCCAACCAGCGCCAGATACCCTTCCTTCAGGCTTCCGCCGGAGGAAATGATATTCCAGTCCGCCACATCGGAAAGCTCCAGTATCACTTCGATGGAATTGGTGATTACTGTCAGGCGTTCCTTCTGCTTCAGCGCTTTGGCAATGAACACAGCGGTGGTGCTGGGATCCAGTATGATATGATCCCCGTCTTCGATGAGAGTCTCTACAATCTTTGCTATTTTCTGCTTTCCCGCAGGATTATTTTTCTTTCGGATATTAAAGGGCATATCCAGGCTGGTATTTTCATTTAATACCGCCCCGCCATAGCTTTTTACCGCCAGCCCATCCTTATCCAGCTTATCCAGATCCCTTCTTATAGTCTCCTCGGACACCTGGAACTCCTGGCTGAGCTCGCTGACAATAACCTTTTTATCTTCCTGCAGCTTTTCGAGAATCAGATTTCTTCTTTCTACTGCTAACATAAGCAACCCTTCCTTATATGCCTTATAAAATGGAACGGCAGATCTGTTCGTCCGGATGGGCAATCACGGAAGAATCCAGATACATTCCATTGCCTGCCACTGATTGTTTTGCTTTTTCTATGGCTGCTTCCACCGCCGCAACCTCTCCGGTCAGTATCAGATATGATTTCCCGCACATTCCCTTGGCGATACGGAGTTCAATCAGATCCACAATAGCTGTTTTGGCCGCCACATCGGCAGCTACAATAATGGATGCCGCATCGTAGGTTTCCAGTATGCCGAAGGCGCTGATCTTATCAATCTGCGTAGCCCCGTAAATAGCCGGGAAGATACTTTCATGAGGATTGCCAAGGACAAAGCTGTCTATCAGCTCCTCCTCCCTCACCTTTCCTGCAGCTTCCACCGCCGCATTCACCGCGCTTAAGGATCCGCTGATTAAAGCAATATATTTACCCGGGCAGACCGTCTGTGCCTCCAGAAGCTCCACATCCGCCGTCTTTACCATCGCATCCGCAGCGGTAATGCCCGCGGAAACCGTCTTAAATTCAATCATGCCAATAGCCTTGCTCATATATCTTTACCTCTCATCTGCGCGTTTCGTCGCTTTTCTGATGATTATGACACAGTCAGAGTGATCTCACCGCCGCCCACTTTGGTTACTTTACCGCTGACGGATGCATGAATCGGAACGCTTAATCCTTTGGCCGCAGCCGCTATTATCTGTCCTCTTTCCACCGCATCTCCCACGGATACCACCGGCTCCGCCGGCGCACCGATATGCTGGCTTAAAGGGATAACCACCACATTCACCTTTTTCACTTCATCCTCAATAGGTGCTTCCCTGTCATAAGCAGACAGCCCTAATCTCGCTTCCAGCCGTTCTTCCGGAGCCTTACGGTATTCTCTCACCGGGGCAGGAAGTACGTCCGCGGGAGGCTTTAATCCCGCTTTTCTCAGGCCAGTCTTATATTCAGCCATCAGGCTTCTCGGAGCCAGGCCCTGCGGGCAGGAATACAGCTCGCATAAACCGCAGGAGCTGCAGAAAAACGTATTCACAAAGGGATTGGCATCCCTGAAATCCCTGTTCGCGGCCGCACGCATGAACTTATGAGGTTCGATTGGATGTCCCAGCGCATGCCTTGGACATAAGTCCGTACACGCCTGGCACTGACAGCAGGCAGATGCAGCACGCTTCAAGCCTATAGCCGGATTCTGGTTTTTCTTCTGAATCAGGGAATGTTCTTTCGGAAGCACCAGCACCGCGTTGGTCGTTTTGGTCACTGGAGAATCCGCCCCTTTGATGTTTCCCATCATAGGGCCTCCCACCAGAAAGACCGGATCCGCTGTCGTCGCACCGCCCGCAAATTCCACACAGGTTTGCAGCGCCGTTCCCAGAGGGACACGGATGGTCACCGGACTTTCCACCTCACCCACTATGGTTACCAGCTTATCCGTAACGGGCTTATTTTTTTTCAAAGCCCTGTAAATATTATACATCGTTTCTACATTGAAGACAGCAATGCCTTCTTCTATGGGAAGACCCCCTGGCCTGACAACCCTTCCGGTCGCCTCATAAATGAGCACCACCTCATCCCCCATAGGATACACGCTGTCAAGAAGCTGCAGTGATACCTTGGGGAAACGGTGAATGCACCTGTTTAATGCCGCCACAGTGTCCTTATATTCGCCTTTGATTCCTACGATGGCCTGTTCCGCTCCCACGGTATCCGCCACCAGCTGGAATGTTTCCAGTATTTCCTGCGCATACTTTTCAAGAAGCTGTCTGTGCAGCTTCAGAAGCGGTTCACACTCCGCGCAGTTCAATAATATGATCTGAGCACGTTCATCAATTTTCATATAGGTGGGAAAGCCTGCGCCGCCTGCGCCCACTATCCCATTTTCTTTTATCATACTGCTTAAGTCTTTACAATCCATAGCCTGCTCCACTTTCCCGGAATCACACTAATCTGCTGGCATCATCAATGATTCCCACTATTGCGGCATCCACAGGGGCGTCTTCCATATCACAGCCGATCCTGGCCGCGCTTCCCTGGGCTACAAGCACGTATTCTCCGATCCCTGCGCCGATATTATCGATAGCCACCAGTCTGTCCGCATGGCTTTTCATCGACTCCAGAGGCTCTACAATCATCAATTTATTTCCTATCAGCTTCTCGCTTTTTCTCGTGGAAACAATGCTTCCTGTTACTTTACCGACTATCATATTTCCTCTTTCCCCTGCCTCGGCAGCCTGTTAAAAAAATCTCCCGGTATTCCAGACAAAAAGAATAAGAATACCGGGAGGCGGTTAACAACTCCATCAGCGGACAATTTTTACGGTATCTCCGGTAGCGATCCTGCTCGCATTCGCTTCATCCGTATCGATATGCATTTCCAGCGTAAAGCTGTCATCCACACGGATTTTAACGTGGTCAAAAACAGTTCCCCGTTCGTTGTCTGCTTTTACAGAAACGTAGTCGCCGTCCTTTACCCCTGCTGCCTGCGCATCCCGGGGCGACATATGTATATGTCTCATAGCCACGATACAGCCTTCCTTCAGATAGATTGCTCCCTGAGGCCCAACCACCGCGATCGCTGCGCTTCCTGCCACGTCGCCAGATTCCCGAATCGGGGCTTTGATTCCCAGCTTCATGGCGTCCGTAGCGGAAATTTCTACCTGGGAGGCTTTTCTTACAGGCCCTAAAACCCTTACGTTTTCAATGGCCCGCAGCTTAAGCCCAACTATGGTCACCTGCTCGTTGGCAGCGAACTGCCCGCCCATGAGATCCTTTTTTTTGGTAAGATGGTATCCGGGGCCGAACAGGATTTCCACATGCTCCTGGGTAAGATGTATATGTCTGGCGGATACGCCTACGGGAACCATAAACCCGTTTCCGGCAGGTTCCTTCTCCATGGCTTCCATTACCAATCTGGTAATCAGTTCAATTTGATTCGTCTCCACAGCCACACCCACTTTTCTTCAGATTATAGAATTATTTTACCTTAGGCAAAATCATCTCTACATCAGTGTGAGGTCTGGGGATTACATGGGTAGCCACTAATTCGCCCAGTCTGCCTGCGCTGCTTGCGCCTGCTTCCACTGCGGATTTAACAGCTCCTACATCGCCGCGTACCATAACGGTTACCAGACCGGAACCGATTTTCTCTGTTCCTACCAAAGCTACATTTGCAGCCTTGCACATAGCGTCCGCTGCCTCAATTGCTGCAACAAGACCTCTTGTTTCCACCATTCCCAATGCTTCCTGTGACATTCTTTTTTCCTCCTTTTTAACAACTGGTTCTTCTTTTACCTGCGCCTTTTCGGCTTTCTGTACTGTCCCGGACGTTGTTTTGCGTGCTGTTTTAATCGTACTGCTTTTTGAAGCTGCCGCACTCTGTCCGGCTTCCTTTTGTGTTGTCTTATCTTTATTATTACTGTCTGGCATGATTCCTCCTCATTGCCGCAGCTACGGCAAAAGCGGCATTAGTCAGGCGGGCGCGCTGCCCCTTGCCTATACCTCCTGAAGATAGCTTTCCTCCGAAAGCATTCCTCCTGCCGGATTCTCAGCCTCAGCCCCGGCTTCTTTGGAAGCGGTCATAAAACGGCTTGAACTGCGCTTCACCAATCCGACAATCTCTTCATGGGGGTTGGCAATCACCCCGGAAGCCACCAACGGTTTAATCGCATGAGCTGCCGCTTCCACGGCTGCGGTTACCGCCGCCACATCGCCTTCCACAATAATGGTTACAAGCCTTCCGCCCAGTTTTCTTTCCCAGGTTGCCAGAGTCACTTCCGCCGCCTTGCACATAATATCAAGGGCATCCACCGCCGCTGTCACTCCTGTTATTTCTATCAGGCCATATGATTTCCCCATGAACGTTTTCTCCTAATTATCAGATAGAAGGCAGAATCTTCTCTACATCCGAATGCGGTCTCGGAATTACGTGTGCCGCTACCAGTTCGCCAAGCTTGCCTGCCGCTGCGGATCCGCTTTCTACTGCAGCCTTAACAGCTCCAACATCGCCGCGTACCATAACGGTTACCAGGCCGGAACCGATTTTCTCTGTTCCCACCAGAGTCACCTCTGCTGATTTGGTCATTGCATCCGCCGCTTCAATTGCTGCGGTAAGACCTCTTGTTTCTATCATTCCCAATGCTTCCTGTGCCATTTTAATTTCCTCCGCTAATTTTTTCTTTTTTATTTTACTGAATAGAGTTATGACTTGTCAAATGCGCAGAGCTTCAACATTTTTTCCGTATCCTCTGTGGGCCTGGGAATGATATGCTTCTGCACGACTCCGGTAAGGCTTTTTGCCATCCGCTCTCCCGCTTCCATGGCAGCTTCCACGTCGGATATGCTGCCTCTGAATTTAATGGTCACCAGCAGGGGGACCGGAAGGCTGTCTGCGTTGGCCGGCTTATTTTTATCAAAAGGCTCCAGCCGCACATTGCCTGCCTTACATCCGGCATCTGCCGCCATAAATGCACATACCAGACCAAATACTTCCAAAATTCCTACGGCTTCTCCCATGGGCTTCGCCTCCTAACACTGTTTATTGATTGATAATCGCAATCTTCAGACCGCTCATAGCCAGATTGGTTCTGTGCGCTTCATTGATTTCATCCAGCGGGAAAGTATGGGTAATAAGCTTCTCTATGGGAATCCCGGCCTTCTTCGCACTCTTTAAGAATTCAAATGTGGTGGCGTAATCCCGAAGAGTATATACCCAGGAGCCCACGATTGTGATTTCTTTGGAGCAGATGTCAAAGTGGGGATTAATGGTGGCATCGCCGCCGTTAATAAAGAATCCCAGCTCGCAGAGCCCTCCGCCGTTGCGGATAAATTTATAAATATTGGCGTGTGCCATGGGTGAACCGGTGCACTGGAATGCAAAATCTGCCAGATGTCCGTCAAATTTGGCTTCCACCGCTCCTGCAAGAGCTTCAATGCCCTTATGATCCTTGAAGTTTACCGTATCGGACGCGCCCATTTCCTTGGCGAATTCCAGACGTTTTTCTTCTCCGTCCACAGCTACGATATGATTGATTCCCATCGTACGGAGAATGGCGATACAAATCAGGCCGATAGGGCCGCAGCCCTGTACCACTACCCTGCTGTTGAACCGGAGGATACCGGTTGATTTCGCTCTTTCCACCGCGTGAATCAGAACGGCGCAGGGCTCTATCAGGATTCTGGAATATAAATCCAGGTCGCTTACCTTAAATACGGTGGAGCCTCCCCTGATGAAAAGATAATCGGAAAACCAGCCGTTGAGATGGATATCGTCATCGGGAAGCAGGCCGTAAACATCCGCGCCTCCCACGTTCTGCTTGTTTAGATCGAACATGGTGATATCCGGGTTATCCTTGAAAATCATACAGGTTACAACCTTGTCTCCTATCTTCAGATCATTTCCGGCACTGTCTTTCTTTACGTTTTTCCCCATCTTTACGATTTCACCGGTTCCCTCATGTCCGAGGGCTACGGGAATCAGTCCGAAGGGATCTTTTTTGAATTCATGGGCGTCGGTACCGCAGATACCGCAGCCCTCCACTTTAACAAGGATATCGTCATCCCCTACCTCGGGGATGGGGAATTCTTTAATGTCATAATGCTCCAGGCTTGTAAGCATGGCAACACGGGCTGTTTTCGGGATTTCTCCCGCCACATTTCCGGATACGCTTTTTCCCGCACCGGTATGCCCTTCCATGCTGTTAAGGACCTGTCTTACAATCTCTTCTATATTTGTTGCATTAACGTCCATTTTCTTTTCCTTTCCTGCCTTCCGGCGTACATGCCTTTTTACTGGCATGTCTGCACGTTCTGCCCTTTAGCGGATGCAGAGACTGTCTGACATGACGCATCTTCTTCTCTTAGTGAAGGTGCTTGCGCTCGTCAGGCCCTCACCGGTTCTGCTGGCAATGGTGAAGGTACAGAAGCCTTCTCCTCCGAATCCCAAAGCCGCATAGGAAGGTGCGTTCTTAACCAGAATCGCCGTATCAATTGCCTTGGCATATTTGGTGATGTTATCCACGTTTTTGGAATGGATATGAGCGGAATGACGGTTGCCGTGTTCCAGCCAGACGGCCTTTTCAACCGCATCGTCAAAATCCTTTGCCCTTACCAGTCCCAGGATAGGCATCATCAGCTCTTCCGCAATCAGCGGATGTTCTTTTTCCCCTTCAAAAACGATGCAGCGGATATTTTCCGGCGCCTGAATGCCGATCATGGAAAGAAGTGTTCTGGCATCCCTTCCCACGCATTTCCGGTTCAGTCCCTTAGGGGTTATCACAGTTGCGGTGAGTTTATCCTGCTCCTCTTTGGAAATCAGGTAGCATCCCTGTTCGCTGATCATATAATTCATCAGTTCATCGGCCACGCTGTCCACGGCCACAATTTCCTTCTCCGCTATACAGGGGAGATTATTATCAAAGGTACATCCGTTTACGATATCAGCCGCCGCTTTTCTCACATCGGCAGTCTCATCCACCAATGCGGGAGGATTTCCTGCCCCGGCGCCGATTCCTCTTTTTCCGGAGGAAAGAACCGCGGTAACAACTCCAGGTCCTCCTGTCGCGGCAATCAGAGGGATATCTTTATGCTTCATCATGATATTGCTTGTTTCCAGTGTGGGCCTGGTCACCGTACAGGCTACATTATCCGGCCCTCCTGCCTCAAGGGAAGCTTCATTTACCATGTTGATGGCAAAAATAGAAGTTTTGATTGCCTGGGGATGAGGATTGAATACTACTGTGTTTCCTGCTGCTATCATGCCCATGCTGTTGCACAGGACGGTTTCACTGGGATTGGTGCAGGGAGTAATGGCTCCGATAACGCCAAAGGGCCCCATCTCGATCAGGGTAAGTCCTCTGTCCCCCGACCATGCCGTCGTTGTTATATCTTCCGTTCCGGGGGTTTTGTCCGCCAGAAGGTGATGCTTTAAAATCTTGTCGCCCACGTTGCCCATTCCGGTTTCTTCCACACCCATACGAGCAAGAAGCTCCGCGTTCTCGTGAGTCTTTCTGCGGATATTGGAGACGATCTGTTCACGCTGATCCATAGTCATGCAGCGTACTTTGGCTTCCGCTTCCTTCGCCGCTTCAATCGCCTGGTTCATATCTGTGAACACGCCGTGCTGTGCTGTCCCGGCATTGCCGGAAAGCTGCATCCTGGCAACCACTTCCTTCACAATATCCTGTACCATACTTTCACTTACAGGCACGAGATTACCTCCTTCAACAAGGACGCTCCATAAGCCGCGAGGCTGGTGTCCTGTTCGGCTGTTCCGCCGCTGACGCCGAGAGCTCCTATTATTTTGCCGTTATATACAAGCGGTTCCCCGCCGCCGAAAATCACAATCCTGCCGCCGTTCGTATGCTGGATGCCGTAAAGAGGTTCACCCGGCCGGGCAAGCTCTCCCAGCACCGCAGTGGACATCTGAAAAGCCGCGCATGTATAAGCCTTATTCACCGCCACATCCAGACTTCCTATGTAAGCTCCGTCCATGCTGCGCACCAGCTTCGGATGTCCGGCTTCGTCCGCGACAGCGGTAACTACCCGCATTCCCAGCTCTTCTGCCTTTTCCTCCACCTTTGCCGCCAGCGCTTCGGCCAGCCTGAGAGACATTCCATGGATACATCCATGGATATATCCATTCACAGCCTTCTTCGCATCCATGGATACGGAATTCTCCGCAGATGCTTCCATACGGCCTATCTCCTGCAGGACTTCGCGGACAGTTCTTGCAATCAGCTCTTCGTCCATTATTTTATCTGCTCCATGACCTTTTTTACGATTTCAGCCACCATATCTTCACTTACATCCTTGGATGCAGGGGAGGATACGGAACCACAGCCGTTTCCGCAGTTATGGCAGTTTTTCCTGCCCTTATTCTGGCACAGATCTGCGGGATGCTTTCCGGGCAGACCCATTTTTCTTCTGATTTCATACAGCTTCTCAATCGTAGCCTGATCGAATTCCTTCGGTCCGCCCAGCATTCTGGACTTGTACAGAAGCTCTGCATAAAATTCCACGGATTCCATCTTCATATAAGCCGCTGTCAAATCAGTGCTCCATGTAAGGGCGCCATGGCTTTCCAGCAGAACCGCATCATAGTAAGGAAGGTATTTTTCCACATTGTCGGGAATTTCCGTTGTGGAAGGGGTGCCGTACTCAGCAATCGGAACACATCCCAAAGCGATAACCGCTTCCGGCATGATAGGCTGTGTAAGCGGGATACCTGCAATAGCGAAGGAGGTTGCAAATGTAGGATGGGCATGTACCACGGCTCCCACATCAGGACGTTTCTGATATACACGCATATGCATCTTAATTTCGGAAGAAGGACGGAAGCCCTTGTTCGCCTGGATTACATTTCCCTGTGCATCCACCTTGCAGATGAAATCAGGGGTCATAAAGCCTTTGGAAACACCTGTGGGGGTACAAAGGAATTCATTGTCATTGAGCTTTACGGAAATGTTGCCGTCATTGGCCGCCACCATGTTACGGTCATAGATTCTCTTTCCGATGTCACACATCAATTTCTTAAGTTCATACTCGTTCTGCATTATTTCCTCCATTCTGCCGCCTTCCCGCGGCGTAAAAATATGTCCGCATCCCTATGCGTATTCTGAATGATAAAATTCTGACTGCTTTTCCTGTTCATTATAGTCCCAAATACAACACATGTCAACATTTCTTGTGTGGTTTTTATTTGTTTTATCCAGTTTTTCAACTGTTGTTTTTGTTGTTTGTACTGATTTCTTCCGTTTCCTCTTCTCTCAGATAAGAAAGGATGTCCGGAACGCCCGTTCCCACTGTGGAATCCACGTAAAAAATCTTTTTGCAGCCGGAAAGCCGGAGCCATCTGGCAGCTCTTTCCGGATCGGCCTTCGGTTCATTGATCTGGGTCACAATTCCCACCACTTCCCGGTTTACCATGCAGGTAATGTTGGGAGGATACAGGGAGTAGGGTTCCGTGGCGGACAGCAGAAGCCCTACCACATCCGCCTCATAGGAATACAGCGCCAGCGCATATCCCAGTTCATGGGTCTGGGCATATTCCCCGGGGGTGTCAATAATACACTCGAAATAGTTCACATACTGGGTTTTGTGGTATTTGATTTCTTCCCCCTTCAGGGCCTGTGTCAGAGTGGTTTTCCCCGCGCCGCTCCTTCCGATAAGAATGATCTTTTTCATGTCCGTGTTATGCCGCAGACTTCATAACCCAGTTTGTCTGCCGTATACTCCAGGATCGCCATAGTGGACGCCTCCACCTGGGACACCGTTCCGGTCACGATTAAAGAACCGCTGAAGCGATCCACAAAGCCCAGAGACACGCCGGAAGATTTGATGGCGATATCCGCCATGATAATGGCCGTTTCCGCCGGAGTTACCGTCATGATCCCGATAGCCGCCCGGTCCAGCTCCACTCTCGGATCCAGCCCGAGTTTCTCATACAGCTCGCCATCAGGACTGGCGATGATATGGGCCAGCGTTATCTGCTTGCCCGGAACCAGTTCCTGGACAATTCTCTGTTTTCTTTCCGGATTATAATTTTCAAATTCCATTTTTATACTCCTTGTCCGCTTCAGCGAACATGAATTCCATAATTCTTTTCACACTCAGCCGCCAATATGGCAGTCCAGGCCGCTCACCCGTTCCACTGCCCTTTTCAGGCTTTCCATATGTTCATTCGCAGGCGGAAGAATATCCTTCATCAGATATTTCCGGCCCAGGCCTTCATACTTATCCTGTCCCAGCCGATGGTAAGGAAGCAGGTGAATACGCTTCACGCCGGGCAGGGTATCCGAAAACCTTGCAATTTCTTCGATTTCCTTTTCCGTGTCATTAAAGGTGGGGATAACCGGCACCCGGATAATCAGCTCCGTCTTCCCGCTCTCTGCGATTTTGCGGGCATTCTCCAGCATCAGTTCATTGCCTTTTCCCGTAAATTCCTTATGCTTCCCGCTGTCCATATGTTTGATATCCATCAGATACTGATCCAGCCAGGGAAGGAGCTTGTCGATAGTCTCCATAGGAGCGCAGGCCATGCTTTCCATCGCCGTATTGATTCCGGCTTCCTTTGCCGCACGCAGCAGCGCCGCCGCAAAATCCGCCTGACACAGGCTTTCCCCTCCGGAAAGAGTGAGGCCTCCTCCGGAACGCCTGTAATAAGGGCGATCCTTTACCACCGTTTCCATCACTGTCCGAACCGTTACGTCCTCGCCGATAATCTTCGGCTTTCCCTGTACCATCATGGTCTGTATCCCGTATTCCTGGGACTCCGGGTTGCAGCACCACCGGCACCGCAGGACACAGCCTTTCAGAAATACAATGGTGCGGATCCCTCTGCCGTCATGAATGGAATAACGCTGTATGTCAAAAATACGGCCGGTTGTATCAAGGTAATCCATTTCACTTTCCTCTCTTCCTGCCATCAGAACCCCTGCTCCGTCCTGCGGATGATATCATCCTGCAGAGAACGCGACAAGGTGGTAAAGAGGGCGCTGTAGCCTGCCACACGCACCACCAGATGCTGATACTTTTCCGGATACTTCTGGGCATCCAGCAGCGTATTTCTGTCCACTACATTAAACTGCATATGGCTTCCCTTCTGATCAAAATAAGAACGGATAAGAGCCACGAAATTATTCAGCCCCTCATCCCCGCTCAATGCGGAAGGATGGAATTTCTGGTTCAGCAGCGTTCCGTTGGAAGCTATGCCGTGATCCAGTTTGGAAACGGAGTTTGCCGTCGCCGTAGGGCCGTGAATGTCTCTGCCTGCCGTAGGAGAAACGCCGTCCGCCACAGGGGTATGGGCAAGACGTCCGTCCGGGGTAGCCCCTGTCTGGGCTCCCAGCGGCACATTTGCAGACACAGGGTACAGGCCTGCCTGGAAAATCCCGCCCCTGGGATTCCTGTAATTCTGGAGGGGCTTGGTATAGGTGTAGGCCACCTCTCTGGCAAAGGAATCCACTTCTTCGATATCATTGCCGTATTTGGGGATTTCGTCAATCATGGCAAGCAGCTTTTCACAAAGCTCTCTGTCCTTGTCGGGAATTTCCGTATTCATAATTCCTTTTACGATACCAGCAATCTGAGCCTGGCTGGGCTGCTGTCCCGCCTTCGCGAGTTCTTTGATTATCTCTTCCGTCATCTCCTGAACGGTGATGGAATCAAATCCTTTTCCGAAATTCAATGCAAGGGCTTTCTTATATTCCGAAAGGGTCACTTTCTTTTCTTCAAATACCAGCTTTCTGACCGCATACAGGGAATCCGCCACATTGGCGATTCCAAAGCCCTGAGGGCCTGTAAAATTATAAACAGCGCCGCCTTCCTGAACGGTTTTCCCTCTCTTCATACAATCATCAACCATACTGGAAAGGAAAGGCAGCGGACAGCGGTCCGCATGGGCGGTATCGATAGCATTGTCCGCATTTACCAGCAGGCCGATACAGTACTCCATCTGTTTTTTGTATGCATCATAAAATTCTTCAAAGGTGCCCATCTGTTCCACAGGGCCGGTGGCAAGCCCCACCTGCTCTCCCTTATCTTTTCCGTTGGAGAAAACAAGCTCCAGCGGGCGGCACATATTGAAAAATGCAGCATCATGCCAGCCTTCGGTCTTGCCGGCCTTCTGCGGCTCCACACAGCCGATGATGTTGTAGGTTCTGGCATCCTCCAGGGTCAGTCCCCGGTTCATCAGGGAGGGAATGATCACCTCGTCATTATAATAAGCCGGAAGTCCGATTCCGGTCCTTGTCAGTTTGGCCGCTTCCACCAGAAGTTCATGAGGCGTACAGTTCCATACCCTGACGGACAGGGACGGCTGCGGGAGGAATACATGGGCGGATGCCCATATACACAGGAAGGATAAATCATTGGTCACATCCTCTCCATTTTCATTCTGACCGCCCACAATCAGATTCTGGAACAGGCTGTAGCCTGCAAAGCCTTCCGCACTGGCGGCGTCTCTCGCCTTATTCAGATCATTCAGTTTTACCCAGATACAGTCAACCAGTTCCTGGGCTTCATCCCTGGTTATTTTCCCCTCTGCCATATCCTTCTGATAATAAGGATACATATACTGGTCAAAACGCCCCGGAGAAATGGAATGCCCGCTGGATTCCATCTGAAGCAGCTGCTGGATAAACCAGAAGCTCTGACAGGCCTCATGGAAGCTGCGCGCCCCCCTGGCAGGCACCCTTTCACAGACAGAAGCTATCTGCAGCAGTTCCTCTTTTCTCTTCCTGTCCGTACAGGCTTCGGCTTCCTGTTTTGCAAGTGCGGCATAACGGCCTGCATAACCGATAACGGCGGCACAGCTCATGATTACAGCTTCCAGGAAGCAGTGCTTTCTGGCATAGTCCCCGTCGCCTACATTACAGGCGGCCAGTTCCCGGGCTGCTTCCCTGATAATGCCCTCCAGACCGATTTCCAGTACTTTTTCATATTGGACGGTTACATGTCCCACACCATTATAAAAATAATTCCCCGGCGTGAAGATATTATGTTCAATCGCAGCTGCCGCTTCCGGCGCCATATAGGAAAGGGCAAGCTCGCTTGTGGTTTTCCCTTTCCAGTATTTATGTACTTCCCGTAATTTTTTCTTGGTATCCTCGGAAATATAGAAGGGATCCGCACTCCTTTTTTCGATCGTATCGAATTCCGCTTCCAGCCATTCATAAGAAAATTCCGGGAAGGTCTGGCAGCCTCTGGGCGCCAGTGTGGAACTTCCCACCACAAGCTCTTCCTCACGGATAGTGATTGGAATATGGGCAAGAATATGGGCAAAGGCCTTGGCCCTGCGCATAATAATAGGTTCGCCCTCCGTCTCCCTGTAGCTTTCCGTCAGCAGTACCGCCCTGTCCGGCTCAATTTCCGGCATCTTACGGTACAGGTTTTCAACCAGCCTGGAGATACGTTCCGATTTGGCTGTAGGATCGGTGTTGAATTTACTGCTCATCCTGCGTTTCCCTCCATAGTTCTCTCCCGGTAACATGAACTGAAAAATTCTCATACCGGAAGGCATTATATCGTACTGCATATCGCTGTTTTATGTTTTGCCCAAAAGCAGGCATCTTTTATGTGGTTTTCCATAATCAGTATAGTTGCTGCAGTCCAAAATGTCAATAAATACCTCATGATTTATATTTGTTTTTTGTTGTTTTCTTTCCATGCATCTGTTGTTTTGTTGTAGGCTTTTATTTTATCTGCACCTCTCCACGAAGCGTAGGTTGCAATCCGTTTTCATCTCCCTTATGCTTGGAATAAAGAAAGACAGCTTTGTTTTTCCAATCAGCATGCTGTTCCTGACAGCGGAAAGGATAAAAAATGAATCATTATATTACCGGAAATACTATCCGGGTTCTTCGGGAGAAAAAACAAATCACCCAGAAAGAACTGGCTCAGATATTAGGCGTAAGCGACAAAACCATCTCCAAATGGGAAACCGCAAAAGGCTATCCCGATATCAGCCTGCTGGAGCCGCTGGCTGCAGCTCTGGACATCTCCGTTGCCGAGCTTCTCAGTGGTGACTATGTAACAAATCAGAATAAAATGGGGAATATGCTTCGCAGTGTTTTCTATATCTGCCCTGTATGCGGAAATGTTATCCATGCCATGGGGAAATGTGTGGTGAGCTGCTGCGGCATTACTCTGCTTCCTGAAGAGGCTGAAGAAACAGACAGCGCCCATACCATCGCCATTGAACAGGTGGAGGATGAATCCTATGTCACCATAGACCATGAAATGAGTAAGTCACATCATATTTCCTTTATTGCCTGGGTGACTTCCAGCAGGCTGGAACTTTTAAAACTTTATCCGGAGCAAAATGCAGAAGGCCGGTTCCGGCTCAGAGGGCATGGCTGTCTGTATATTTATTGCAATAAGCATGGGCTGATGAGACGGAGGATCTGACAAAGGGTTGGAATTATTTTTGTGAATTCTTCAAAGAGACGCGGAAAGCTGCTGCCTTCCGCGTCTCAGATTATAAATTGCGCATATTTTCTTATTCCTGTTTATTTATATCTGATGCCCTTTCCTTTTTTTAAAAACAAAAAAACAACTGCTGCAATAATTACCAGTACGATTAAAACAAATGTTAATATATTTCCGGGACAGCCGGAAACTTCTGCCGCAGAATTATCAGCGGCTGCTGCATCTGCTGTATCTATCGGAATGCTTTCCGTTTCATCAGCATTGTTTATTTCTGCCTTTGCCTGTCTTTCCAGTTCTTTTTCCGTAAAAGTTCCTTCATTGATATAATTCTGCATTCTCTCTGCCATTGAATTTGCCGCAGCATCTACAATTTTCAAATCGTTCAATTCTAAACCTGACACCTGCCATATGTACAGGGGATTATCTTCATCAAGAAAACCACAAAGATATATCTCGCCGACGGTAGGGCTTTGGGCTATATACTTCTCATAGGTCTGTATACTGTCCTTTGAAAATTCGCCTTTAATATTTTGACGTTGGACTACGGTAATACTTTCGCCGTCAATATCAATAATTTCACCAAAATAGACCTGTGCAGAATCACTATTAAGCAGACTTTCCGGAATGTCCCCGGCATAACATACTGTAACGGCCGACAGTGCAATGAGTAAAGTTACTATGGGTAATAAAATCTTTTTCTTAATAATATTGTCCTCCTATTCCGACTTTTTATATGGTACAGATTCCCGACAAATTGATAACCGACTCTCTGAAGAATTAATACAAGAGAGATTACTGTATATACATTACAATTCCATTTTCATATAGATAAGTTCCTGAAATCCTGTCTTTCGAGAATGAAAGCCTTTTGGATTCCTGCCGTATTCAACAAAGCCTGCCCTTTCATACATAGCTATTGCTCTTGTATTTTCGGCAACTACATTGAGTTCAAGCTGTACATATCCCGCATTTCTCGCACATTCAATACAGGCATTCATTAATGCCCATCCGATTCCCAATCCCCAAAACTCTTTGGCGACACTAATACCCAATTCCGCACGATGCTTTACCTTGTACTTCGTGCCTACTGCTTCGATCCCGGCAGTTCCTGCAACTACATTATCAACCACGGCAATTATCTCTATTTCATTTTCACTCTCGGATTTTTCCTTCAAGAATTTACTCTCCTGTTCGGCATCAAAACTATTCTCATCCGGATAGGAAAGTAAATAGTCTGTTTGGGAATGAGTTAAATTAAAGTTTTCAAATACAGACTGTCCGTCGTTTTCATTTCCATTTCTCAAACAGCATTCTTTGTTGTTCTTTAATCTTATCTTCTTATTGTATTTCAAAATAAATACTCCTTTATATCAAGTAATGTTCTTAATTCCAATATTCTTTTTTCAAACATACAATAGTCATTTAACATGTCATACTGTAACTTTTGAGCAGTTTTTATTGCCCGTTCATACTGTTCATCTGATATTTCTTTTCGGTTAAAGGCCTCTTCCAGTTCGTCTCTGTCATCAACGATAACTTCTCCCGTTGGATACACCACTAAATCCAAATACAAATCTATAAAATAAGGAATTCCATCCTCATCAATTCCCTGACTTTCAATCATATCAATATAACAAACCTGTATTTCATTTAGCTGGTTCATCATAACTGTAATGCAGTAGAAATCATCCTTCGGCATAATAGATAGCCATCTGTACTGATTATCGCAAACAATGATATCTTTATCTCGATATTTCCATATTTGTTTTTCACTTACTTCATGTATTCTCAAATCACCAATATATCCGACAAAGTTATCCGTTTCAATAAATTTTCCTTTTTGCTCTTTCGATTTCATGCATTTCCATTCATCATAGACAAGTCTGCATTTATACATATTATATGTCTTCCTAACTCCTTAACATTTGTTATCATGTAGATAAATTCCATTTTGCTTAAATTATACCAGTGTAATAAGCAAAAGGAAGCACTGTATATTTATACTTCTGATACAGTGCTTTCTGCTATAAACGACTTTTCTATGATCTGAAATACGGACGGCAGTTGCTTTACACATCTTTTACTTGATGAATCACGCCACTCGGTTCAATTGACTTACCTTATCGATAAATTCTTTCATATCATCTATATAAGTATATGGCGCATATTCCGAATAAATTTCCGGTTCATCCAAAATTACAATCTGTACTCCGTCAGCTCTTAAAGCCTCCAACGTCCCCGGAAGGCAACGTGCTTCATTTATTGTTTTACATAAATAAGCTATACATCCTTGTTGTTCAAAAACTTTTGCAACAACATATATTTTTTTATCTCCCATCTAATTCACCTTCCCATTCTTACACAACCATATGCAGGTTATCATACAAATATATTGGAATAATACATAAATAATGCAGGAATGACCTCTTATTCTGCATAAAAAGCCACTCCTAACTACTTCTAAAAAACGTTAAATACAAGTAATCACCAAAAACTATCCCGCTTTAGCGCTCTCCTCCATAATTACCGGAACAGGTTCAGCAGCCTCTGCCAAAAGGTAAGCGGCTCTTCTACTGTTTCCGTTTTCCCTTTTTCAGGTATCTTAATCCCCTCGGTCTTCATGATGAACTGCACCAGATTAACATTTGTATTTTTATCCGAGACAAAGGAAAGCGGAGTGAAATCACTTCCCGAAAAATTGGTTATTACATTATTCACTTCCTCATCAATCTTCTCATCAATGTCTGAAGTTTTTTCTTTGAATTCATCGGTTCCGTCCTTCAGTTCTCCCACGCCATCCAGCAAATCATTGGTTCCGTCAAATAAATCACCGGTTCCATCCGCAAGCTGACCGGATCCGTCTTTCAGATCGTCGGAGGCATCCGTGAGTTCTTTCACTCCATCCGCCAGATCAGATACTCCGGACTTCAGATCCTTCGTACCATCTGCCAGTTCCCAGCCTCCGTCATTTAATTCGGATACCCCGGACTGCAGCTGGTTGGTGCCGTCTGCCAGCTGACTGATTCCATCCGCGAGGGAACCTGCTCCGTCTGCAAGGGAAGCGACACCATCTTTTAAGGCGGAAGCGCCCTCGGTGAGCTGTTTGAACTGGGCCTGGGTTGCAGGATTTCCTAATTTGTTCTGTATTTCCTCTAACGCCTGATAAGCACCAATAAGGGCATCCACTTTTGATTTTCCTGTTAACAACTTTGTTAAGTCACTTTCGATATCTGCCTGTATTACAGGAGAAGATAATTGTATTACAGCTCCGGTATTTATTTTTGTTCTTCTGTGATTAAGAGCACCTGCAGAACTCTTTTGATAACTCATACTCTTGAATGTTTCTTCTTGTTCTGTTTCCTTCACCTTATTTTGTAGTATTTCGGCTTCTGTACTTTCCTTTTCTGTCTGTGAATTCTCACTTTCCTGTTCTTCTTTCTCTTTTGCAACAGTATCTTCTTCTGATTCCTTTGACTCCTGTACTGTCTCTGTACTCTCTGATGATCCTTCCGTTATTTCCTCTGAAGATTCTGTTTTCTCTATTATTTCCGTTTCTTCTTCCTTATTCTTTTCCTCTATAGAATTTTCAGAAATACTGGATTCTATCGTTTTCTTTTCCTGTAAAATCCCATTCGGAATGACTGGGGATAAATTTTTAAATATACTGATGATTTTCAAAGTTAAATGATATGATAATTCTTCTAAATCAGTTTTACTTATTTTCTCCTTACCACTCCAATCAAGCCCTACTACCATGGCAAGCCCTACCAGTTCTGCTTTCTCCTCTTGCGTCAGCGGATCCGTCTTTCCAATCCCCTGCATCATCCCCACCAGCGAATTAACCCCATCACTCAACTGCCCGGCTCCACTCTTAAGCTTATCCGCCCCTTCCGCCAGCTTCTTCGCACCGGCAGCCGCGCCTTCGTCTCCATTATAGCCTCCGGCCAGTTTATCCACGCCTTCTTTCAAAGAGGAAATACCATCGGCCAGTTCACTGGCTCCGTCGGCCAGATCGTCCGTTCCGTCTTTCAGGGTATCGACGCCGTCTCCCAGGGAATATGCGCCATCCGCGTAACTCTCAATCCCCTCCTTAAGGCTGTTTGCCCCATCCTTCAAATCCGCCGCGCCATCCTTAAGCGCACCGGCTCCATCGGATAATTCTGCTGCGCCGTCGGAAAATTCATTCGCCGCATCTTTTATCTCACCGGTCTTATCATACAGGCTATCCATGGATAAAGTATCTCTGTCCAGATCAAAGGACATGGGAACTCCCTGGAAGCTTATTGGATCCATTTCAAAATCCAGGACATCCGCCGTAATGACGATATCTTTTTCCTGGCCTGCCATGATATTATAAACCAGCTGCTTGGAGGTTCCTTTGTTGCCTACTGTGGCTCCCGCCGCCTTCAGGCTGCTGCAGTTATCCATATTCATGGTTACGGTAGCCTGAAGCAGGTAATTTTCAAAAAATTCTTCATCCACACTGTCATTTTTTCCTACATGTATGGTTATTTTCAGGCTTCCGTTCTTTCCGGCCAGTTCATCCGCCTGCATCTCTTTTCCGTCCAGATAATAATGAATGGTGATTTCCCACGGCATTTCTTTGGTTTTCAGGTTCCCCTGGTAGAAAAAATTACCTGCGGGAGCCGTCGTGGTAATCGTATCTCCCTTTTTGGTCAGTTCCTCATCCGTGGTAAGATTTTTTACGGAATCGTATTTTCCGTAATCCACAATATCCGTTTCCTTTTCCAGCCGGAAGGCATTGACCACATAAATGCCGTCCACACTTCCGTCCTGGTTCAGGTTCACATATACGTTTTCATCTTTCGGTATATCAGAACCTGCTGCCGCCGCGGAAAACCCGCTGCCGAACAGCATGGCTGCTGACAGAATACAGGCTGTGCTCTTTACTGCAAGGTTTCTATATTTTTTCATAGTCACTCCTCCTTATCTGCTGCTTTACCGATTTCCGCCATTTCCTTTTCTTTTCCGAAAAAATCACAGTGCAGAGTCGTCCGTCTTATCACTCCGTCAAAAAGGATCAGCAGAGTCGGCAGAACAAAAATAACCAAAACAAAGGACAGCGCCGCTCCCCGTCCAATCAGTATTCCCAGCTGACTCAATACGCCATTGGTGGATACCTTTCCCAGTATCACTCCTGCCAGAGTGAGTACGGCGGCGGACGTAAGAATAGATATGGTACAGGTCCTGAGAGTCATAAACGCCGCTTCCTTTTTGGGGAATGTTTTCCTAAAATCCATATACCGATCGGAAAACAGGATGGCATAATCGATAGTGGCTCCCAGCTGAACGGTGCTGATTATCAGATATCCGATATAAAACAATGTCTGTCCCCGGAAATAAGGGATTCCCAGGTTGATCCAGATAGAGGATTCTATAACCAGCGTCAAAATAACCGGCAGGGACAGGGACTTAAAGTTTACCAGCAAAATACAGAATACAAAGGCAATTGCCAGGAAATTCACTTTGGTGTTATCCTGGGTAATCGTAGTTTTCAGATCCTCGGTGCTCACCAAATCTCCTGCATATTGGATTTTATCACCATAATACTTTTCACCTATATTCCGGATATCATTCACCTTTTCATACCAGTCCGGATCCTTTTCCTCCGCTTCCATGGTAATGACAAACCGGCTGTAATGGGCGGAATAAAGACGGGACACGGTTTCGGAAGGCAGGAAAGAGGAAGGAATGGCATTCCCTACGGAATTCACATAGGAAACCACACTTGTTACACAGTCCAGTTTTTTCAGTTCCTCATTCATGGCGATTTCTTTCTCCATATCTCCCTTGGGCACCATAAGCACTACCGGGTTGGAAGAACCAAACATTTTATCGATAGCTTCCATATCACGGCCCATCTGTGTGGCCTGCGTGCTGTATACCTGGCTTCCTCCATAAAAGAAGTCGTTTTTCATCTGCCCCAGGAAGGAAACCGGCAGTATCAGAATGACAAGCACAAGCGCCGGGATCCGAAGCTTCATGACCAGAGCCGCGAATTTATCAAATTTGGGAACAAAAGTGCGATGCTGTGTTTTATCTATCAAACGGTATGTGGAAATAGCCAGCGCCGGAAGGAAACATAACACGCTCACCAGGCTTAAGACAATGGCCTTCGACATAACCCAGCCCATATCCGGCCCGATTTTGAAACGCATGAGCACCAGGGCTAAAAAGCCGGTAACTGTTGTAAGTCCGCTGGAAAGGATGCTCCCCACAGACTGCTTTACCGCTTCGATCATCGCTTTTTCCACCGGCAGGCCCTCTTCCCTGTTTTCTGAAAACCGGTGAAGGAGGAAAATGGAATAATCCATGGATACGGCCAGCTGCAGTACGCTTCCCGCCGCATTGGTCACGAAGGAAACAGTTCCGAACATCAGATTTGTTCCCCGGTTTATCAGGATCGCCACTCCGATGGTTATCATAAACAGCACCGGTTCAAACCAGGAGTTAGTGGTCAGAATAAGAATCAGGAAAATAATGGGTACAGCCAGAAACATAATCTGCTGCACCTCTACGGAGGTATTTACCGGAGCCAGAACCGAGGTCACCGCAGTGCCCGACATACAGTTTTCTTCTCCGATAATCTCCCTTACCGCAGGTATCACGCTGTCCTGCTTTTTCTCATCGACAGTTACGCTGAACAGTGCGTTTCCGTCTTTGTACCAATCCTCCACAGTCTTCTGTTCCGCCAGTTCCAGCGGTTCATAAATATCCACCGCATCATCCAGCCAGTTGACCTCTTCCACGCCGTCCACATCCGCTATCTTTTCTTTATACGCAAGCGCCTGGGGAATGGAAACTTCATATACCAGCACCCTCATATTAGGCACGGACTGGCTGTATTCCTCATCCATCACCTCAAGTGCCCTGGTGGAAGCGGCATCGTCAGTCAGATAATCGGCAAAATTATAATTCACGCCCACCAGACCGGAAAGCACCGCACACAGGATAGCTGCCAAAACGAATACACCTATGATAAGCTTCTTATGTTTCAGTAAAAATTGGGTATATCGTTCCATTTTTTCACTCCTCAATTTACTCAATTCTTTACAATTCACGACTCCGGCGGCACCGGGGCCGTGAATTGTAAACTCAACTCTATTTTATTACTCAACAACTGTTCATTTTCTTGCTTTTCTAAATTATATTAACTATAATTATCTAATACAATAATCAGTGTTCATATTTGTGTTTGTTAATGAACATTTTTGGACTTTATGTTTATTTTTTATATTTTTTTAATATTTCTGCGCCAAAATCTGTACGCTGGAAAGTTCGCCCTATGAAAGAAGGAATGATATGGAACCTGCAAAAACCGACCGCCGGGTCCGGAAAACAAAAGCGCGTCTTCTGGAATGTCTGACGGCATTGATGAAAGAAAAAGATATTAAAGATATTTCCGTCAAGGAGCTTTCCGATCTCGCCGATATCAACCGGGGTACCTTCTACCTGCATTACAGAGATGTCTATGATATGCTGAATAAAGTAGAGGATGAGCTTTTCGCTGAATTCAATGAAATATTGAGCCGGGATTTTACAATCGTGCCGGAGGATACCATCTATACCATTTTGGAGGATATCTTCACCTTTCTTTATGATAACGTACAGACGGCCCAGGCACTGATGGGCCCTCATGGGGATCTCACCTTTATAAACCGGATGAAAGACGTGGTAAAGCAGCGCATCCTTCAGATTTGGCGGGCAAACCAGCAGCCTTCCGAAGCATTTGACTATTACTATTCTTTTCTGGTATCCGGCTGTATCGGACTGGTTGAAGCCTGGCTTAACAAAGAGACTCCGGAGACTCCCAAGCAAATTGCCATACTGGCCGGCGATTTAATTAAACAGGGCTTTATCAACCCGGTTTTTTAGTTTTTTATATAAAAAGGCTTCCCGCCATGCGGACAGCAGGTTTTATTCCTTGTCTGTCAGCGGCAGGAAGCCCTTTTTACCACTCGCGTTCCCATCTCCTATCTTCAATAAAAGACGGCCCGTTATAAATTCTGTGACATAAATGCCTGCAGTTCCTGATAGGCCACTTCTTCATCCTTCCCGGAAATTTGCAAGTGCAGTTTGTCCCCTTCCCGGATGTTCATATGCAGGATCCCCAGCAGCTTTCTCAGATTACCGCTCCTGTCACCATCCGTAAGAATAACATCACTCTCAAAATCCCTTACAAGATGCATCATTACCCCTGCCACACGCGGGTGCAGCCCAACAACCGATCGTACCGTGTGATCAAATTCTCTCATAAAATGCCCTCCATAATGCCCCTTGTTACACAAACATTATATCATATGCATACACACCGCACAAGTATTCCTGTCATTTATCGTCAATTCATTGTGCGATTTTACATATTTTTTGCATTTATGAAAGGTTTTTGTGCACCTTTATCATATTATAGCGAATCCGTTATTCTTCTGTCCCGCTTATAAAGAGATTTCTCATTCTGCGGACTACCGATGTGAGGCCGGAATCCGTTTTCTGCATCATAAAAAGCATTGTCATCCCGGCCGCCGGATCATTGGCAAAGTAACAGCCGAGCCATCCGTCCCAGCCATATTCTCCCACATGATTCAGGGTTACGGACTGTCCCGGATCCTTCATTACCCGCATCAGATTCCCATAACTAAAGCCGGGCATATTGGAAAAGTTACGGACAAATGCCGCCCGCTGTACCTGGTCGAGCTGTCCTGCTGTCATAAAGCGTACCGTGGCAGGCTGAAGAATCCGTCTGCCGTCCAGTTCCCCTTCATTCAGCAGCATCTGGGCAAACCGTGCATAATCATCAATCGTGGAAACCAGTCCTGCCCCGCCTGATTCAAATGCCGGCTGCCTGTCCATGGCGTTGATTATTCCCAGATGGTTTTCTTCATATCTCACCAGTTCCCCATTTTCATCCAATCGGTATGCCGCCGCCAGACGCACTTTCTTCTCTTCCGGCACAAAAAATCCCGTATCCTTCATCCCAAGAGGCCCGAAAAGATTCTTTTCCAGGAAAGCGCCGAATGTCATGCCGGACGCCGCCTCAATCACCGCTCCGAGGACATCCGCGGAAGTCCCGTAAAGCCAGGAAGTCCCGGGATGGAATTTCAGAGGCCCTCTGCCCAGCGCTTCCGCTATTTCCACCGTTGTCATGGCCTGAGCCGTCAGCAGTCTTTCATCCACCTGATTAAATACCTCTGTGGCATATTCTCCTGCCGGTCCCGGATTTCCATTATACACAAGCCCGGAGGTCATCCCCAGCAGATCCTTAACCGTAACCTCTCTCTCCGCCGGTACCAGCCTGCCGTTTTCTTCCACCATCTGCCCGCTAAAGGCCGGCAGATAAGAAGAAACCGACTCAGCCAAATCCAGCTTTCCCTGCTCAAACAGTATCATGGCCGCAGCCCCGGTCACCGGCTTGCTCATGGAATAAAGACGGTAAATATGATCCCTGCGGATGGCCTCTCCCTTTTCCTTATCCGCCATACCGCTTTCCAGATAACATATTTCCTCCCCACCCTGCCTGATGAGCATGCTTCCGCCTGCCAGCTCCTTATTGGCAACTGCCGCGTCCAGCATTTCCTGCATTTTTTCTTTGATTTCTGCTTTCATTTCTGCGTCTTCCTTCCCCTTTATTTTCTGTTTATGTTGTGTACTCACCCTTCGCATATGCCTCTATCCCCTCCGGCCAGTGATTTGGGGACTGCCCTCCGGTTGGATTTCCTCCCCGCCTTCTGCCGGCCATGCAGGTTTTCCTGTAAGGGGCGTATAAACTCGCCGGTCCTTAGGCCGCGTATTTTGCGGCC
>ERZ773260.1355-NODE-1355-length-32022-cov-8.698251_pt1 | contig 32022 bp, 19 predicted proteins | sample MGYA00511387_ERZ773260 | MGnify/ENA primary metagenome ERZ773260 (study PRJEB29015, sample SAMEA2737745) | human gut metagenome | biome: human gut; feature: human-associated habitat; material: faeces | place: China | collected 2012 ... | reverse complement strand
CGCAGCAGCGTACTTTTGCCGCACCCGGAGGGGCCGCAGAGCACCAGAAACTCGCCTGGCTGGACGGACAGCGACAGGTCGGTGATTACGTTCTTTTCCTGTTCCGGATATGCAAAATTCAGGTTTCGGATTGTAAAGATTTCCACTGTCTGTCCTCCTTTCGGTCGAGAATCACGGGGGTAAGAACAAGTGCCAGATACACGAACATGAAGCTGATCGTCAATGGCGTCCATAAGGCGGTTTTAACAGTAGGGTAATACCTAAAATACATTCCGCCTGCCAACCAGCCCGAAAGAATGTACGTGCCGCAGAAGATCAGCCACGCGAGAACGTTTTTGTCTCTATCATCAAAACGATAGATGGAAAACGCCGTGCGTCCGGGCAGACCGTAGCCGCGCGACCGCATGGAATCTGCGGTTTCAATCGCGTTCTCAAGTGACCACGTTACCATGATGGAGAAAATCTTGATTGCGTTAGAAACCCTACGAATCACGCTGCCGGTTTTTGTGTCGCGCCCGATGCAGCTCTGTGATTCGGCAACAACGTCCATCTGCGATTTGAATTTTGGGATGAAGCGCAACGCCATGGAGAGGACGAGGGACAGCGCGGGAATGACGCGCCCGAACAGGTACACGAACTTATCTGACGTCATCACCTCGTTATAGCTAGAAAACCACAATATGACGCTTGCCAGCATGACGGCCGCAGCCACGCCGTAAAACATGGATTCCATTGTCAGCGGGTTACCGGAGGGCAGATAGGTCAAAATCGTCGCGCCCTCATGGTTAAAGGCCGGATTGACAAGCGCGGCAAGCGCCGCCATGGGCAGAAGTCCCATGACGGCAAACCGCACCGCTTTCCGGCCTTTCAGGTAAATATCGTAGGTCAGCGCGCCGGTCAGGGAAATTGCCAGATAGACCGGGTGCATCAGGCACATGGAGAACAGGAGAACGAGCGCGAAATATAGAAAATTGATCGTCGGATGGTAGCCGGAAAAGGCGTCTTTGTTTCTCATTCGCTTCCAGTCGCGTAGCCGCCGCCCACATCATCTCCGAGGTCACAGGTATAGACCCACTCAATCACGTCGCCGTTTTGCAACTGATACCGGCTGCATCCATAGTTGGGGAACCAGTCGTTGACCTTGTACATCCAGCCGGACACCTCGCCGCAGTCAAATTCGTAGAGGTTGCCAATGCCCTCAATGTAGGCGGAATTGTAGATCGGCGTCATGGAAAATTCCATATGGATTTTGTTATCCCGGCAGACCTGCTGGAGTACGTCAAAAACACTCTGCCCCTGCTTGAAGGTGACCTCCACGGGCTTTAGCAGCCATCCGTTCTCCGGTACCAACTCCACTTTTTCCTTGTCGCACAGGTCCATGTGTTCCAGGATCGACGCGCAGGAAATGGAGATCGTACAGGTGTATTCCGTATCGCTGACCGTCACGTCCTGCGGCTCGACCGGCTGCGGCTTACCCTCCGGGACGGGGTCGGTCAGGTACTGATCCTGACCCTCTTTCCGTTCGGGCTTGCCGTAGCCGTTTCCCGCGGCGCATCCGCAAAGGAGCAGGAGCGCCAGAAAAAGCGCGGCCAGTCTGTAAAACTGCTTCATTGCATCACATCCGTCATGTCATAGAGTGTGGTTTTGCCTGTTTCGGCACGGTGGATGGCGGCCAGCGCATAAAATGCCTGCTCGGTCGCCATTTCGTCGCTGTTGCCGTTTAAACTGTGGCGGTAGCTTCCGTCCTCGCAGGCGAAGCGCTCCAGCACCTGCGGCAGCGTCTGCCCGTTTTTGACGAAGCGCTCATCGTCCAGCGAAATGCCAAGCTCCGTGAGCGCGACGATCACCTGACAGACTGACTCGCTGTTTCCTTCGTCCCACGAAAGATATGCGCCGTTCGGCTCCTGCAAGGCTGACAGCGCCGCAAGGCCGCGCTGAACAGCGTCCTCCACGTCCTGCCGATCGCGGTATTTGGCAAGCGCCTGCAGCGTCATCGCCGTGATGTCCACGTCCGGTTCGCCGCCCGTCAGCGTCCAGCCGCCGTCCGGAATCTCCCGCCGCAGGAGCTCGCCGACGTAAAGCTCCCGCGTCGCCTGCGTTTCCGCCTCCGGCGCTTCCGGGATCTCATAGCCGCCGCTGTCCAGCGCCAGCAGTGCGAAGATCGCGCCGTTGACGCCCTGACGCACCGTTTCGTCGAAGTCGCCCAGCGGCAGCAGCAGGTTGAATCCGGCAACATTGGTGGGATTCTTCCCAATAGCCGACATCGCAAGGATCACGCGGGAATACTCCGTGTTTTTCTTCCGGCTCAGAATGCCATCGACGGATACAATGTAATCCTCGACGTTTTTGTAATAGGCGTCAAAGTATTTCTGCGGCACCTTGAGGCCGGATCGTGCCAGTCCAAACACGAGCCAGTCTCCGCCAACCGCAGCGCACGTTGGCTCCGGTATCTGCGCTTGCAGATACCGGGCCGTTTTTTCAATCGGGGGTTCCTCCTTGCCGCAGGCCGCAAGCGAAACGAGCATCGCAAGCAGCAGAAGCAGCGCCGATAATCGTTTGCTGTGGGTTCCTTTCATACGCACCGCCTCACGGGTTCTTGACCGTCTCGGATTGGCAAAGCGGCGCATTTGTCGTACCGTTCAGCAAAAACAGCTTGATCGCCGCGCCATCGGGCAGTGCCATTTCGCCCGTTTCCGTCAGAATCCTTGTACCCACCAGCCTGCCGTCTGCGGTATACACTGCCGCGATCAGCTTTGCGCCCGTGGGGAAGGTTCCGGAGATGGTCAGCTTGCCGCTCTGTGCGCTGAAGCTCCAGTTCAGGCTCTCTCCGATCTTTCCGGTCGATGTGCTGCTTCCCACGGTAATATCAAACGAAATTTCTTTGGTTGTGGTACCCACACCGGGTTTCATCGTGTTGTCCTGCGTATTTTGCTGATTGTGGTACATCGTCTGACCCTTGCAGTAGACCAGCGTGACGGATTTGTCTTCCGCTGTCAGAGATTTATCCGTATCCTTCATCTTCATCAGCTTTGTCACGTCGCGCGTCACGCCGTTTGCATACGTTGCGGTCACCTTGAGTCCTGTGGTATCAAATTTATCGCCCGCCTCATAGTGCGTCTTTGTCGGGGGCGATTCTACCGTCAGCGTCTCGACCGCGCTGCCGTAGGCCATGAGATACCCGGAGTCGTTTTTGAAGTAGAGCGTGCCGTTTTCATCGACGATCGGGCTGCAAATACAATACTGTGCCTGTTCGCCTGCCGGTGTAAAGAGCGCATAGGCAGTCGTGTAGGTTTGCTCGGTTTTCCCCTCCACGACACGTTCGAGCGTCGTATAGTCTGCTTCTGTCTGTCCCTCTTTATCGCGCAGGACGCGGAGTGTGCCGGGCGTGTAGTTATCCAGGAAGTAAATGTAGTTGTAATTGTCGTAGCCTGTGGTGAGAAGGCCGCTCGTCTGCGGATAGCCCTGCGTGTCCGCACGGTACGCAATGGACATCGCGCCGCTGAGGTCAATTACTGTAATGCTATGGCCGGAGTATTCCGTGAACTGTCCGCTGCCGCAGACACCGATATAGGCGCGGCCATTTGCAATGACGGGCGTAGACGTACTCATACCGCCGATAGGCAGCTCCGCACGGTCTGTCAGCCTCCATGCGCCGTCCGTATCCTTCTGTACCCGCACACGGTAGAAATAGCTGCCCTTGGAATCAAAGTAGAAGGCATTTGTGGCTTCATCGTAGCAGATGGTGCTTCGGATGTCGCCCGCAAAGCCTGTCATGGAATCCAGCAGCTTGCCGCTCATCGGGTCCAGCAGCAGGACATTGGCTGTCTTGCTTGTATAGCCGCTTTTGCCATCATCTGTACCAACAAGCACATAGTCCCCGCATACATATGCACCGGCCCAATAGAAGCCGCCCTTCTGCACATACCGCCACGTCGGGGCCTTCGCTTCCTTTGCTTCGCCGGGGTCTTCGTCGGTCAGAGAGATGCAGACAAAGCTGGCGTTCTTTATCTCGCTGTTCCAGAAGCCTGTATAGGCATAACCGTCTGATACGGTGATCGGGCAATTTGGCTGTCCGCCGAGCGGATCTGTGTAAAGCCAGAGAGATTTCAACGTATCTGCGTTGAATGCCTGAATCCGTCCATTGGAAAGCCCGACAAGGATCATGCCCTCGGCATACGTCGAATTATTGATCGCAAAGCTGGACGTACCTGCCATTGTACCCTCGCATAGAACTGCGCCGGTGTCCTTGTCGATCTTTAGAATTCTCGTTCCGGCATAAGCGATCAGATTACCACCGACCAGAATCGGATTGCCGACTGCACCTTCACTGTAGCCATCGCCGACTTTGCTTGCCCAATAGAGTGTGCCGCTCTCCGCCGCAAACGGGATTTTTGCCCTCGTTACGCCATTATTTGTGTTGGCTGTGCCGGTCATATTGCCGTTTGCGTCATACGCCGTGCCGCGGAAATCCGCCCATCCGGACGGAATGTTCGGATCAATGTCCAGATTCGTGTCTGCGGTTTTCAGCTGCAGAGAAATGACGGTATTGTCGGCAACAGGATATGACTGTTCCGGCTCAAAGCGTTCCGTCTTATCTGTCTGCTGCATCGTGCCAAAATGCAGGGTCATGCTCCCGTTGTCGCCGGCTTCCAGCTGGATCGCTCCGCTTCGCCCGGCAAAGCCGTATTTTGTCAGACTATAGAGATAGGTGAACCCCGTCGAGAACGCATATCTGCCTTCGCTGTCCGGCCAGAGACGCACACCGCTGGCTTTTTCATAGATGTAAAGCATCGCCCCCTCCGGCGCAAGAGAAAACTTCACCGCGGTACCTGCCGCCTTGTTGACGGTAACGGTATAGTCGGTCGCGTCGTTAAGGTTCGCCTGATCCTTTACTGTGATCGTGATACTCTGCGTATCAGCCGCTCCGCTGAGTGCGACGGAAACCGCTTCGCCCGCCTGCACACTTTCATTGTTGACCAGCAGCGCGTAGCCGCTGTCCGTTTCGCCGTACCGGGGGCCGTTTCTTGTTCCAAGCGTCAGCTCCAGCGCTGTCGCCATCTCCGGAACCGTAATGATATATGCCTTCTGCGAGGAAAGGAAGCCGGTTCCGTTTTCTCCATAATGGAGGATCACCGGACTGCCGCCGTAGGTGATCGTCATACTGTTCAAGGACAGCCCGCGCTTCAGCGTCACAACATAGTCCGCAGAATAGGTAATGTTTTTTGTGCCGCTGGCAGTACCTGCTTTGGATGCTGTGAACGTCAGCGTATTTCCATAGACGTTTCCAAACAGGATCGCATCGGTAAGCTCTTTTCCCTCTGCGCTTGTTCTCGCAACGTCCTGCACAGTTTGCCATGTGCCGTCCGTGTTCGTATCTGTGATAGAGCAGTAGCGAAGCGTACATGCTGCGCCGTCTGCCGGATCTGCCCAGACCGCAAGCCGTCCCTGATTGTCCGGAACGACCGCCGTATAACTGTGCGTTTCTGGCGTAAACTTCTGTCCAAAATCAAGCGCTTCGATTGGAAGCGACGATCTCAGGCCGACATAGAGCGCACTCAGGCTCGGAATCTGCGCCTGCGGAATGGAGACGGTGAATTCTGCATTCTCATCATTCAGCGTAAACGTTTCTTCCGCATGATAATAGGTGTCCTTCGTCGCATAGTAGGTATATTCTTCACCGTTTACCAGCGTATAAATGTATTTGTTCCCAGCTTCTCGGCGCGACTGTAGGATCTCTCCGTTTCCGTTTTTCATGACGATGTCCATGTTCCCATCCGCCAGCGTCACCGTCACCTTTTTCCCTTCGCCGCGCTGGACGATGAGCGTATATTCCGTCCGATAGCGCCCGCTTGTCACGAGAACAGGGATATTTTGCGTTTCCTTCGTCTGATCGACCGGCACAGAAACATATGCGTCTGTCAGCTGCGTCCCGTTCACATACACGGAATAGGACTGCACCGTCGGCGTCGGATAGATCTTGAGGCTTTCTTCCGTGTTGAGTACCTTATAGGTATAGGTAAACGTCTGATTGGAAAAGCGCTCGTTTGCCGCCGGTTTATTTCCGGACGCGCCCTCCATCCGCAGCGCAGACAGCGTCGGCTTTCGGCCCAGCCGCAGCGTGAGCTCCTCATGCAGCATATAGCTGCCGGACTCGGCGCTCACCCGGAACAAGATCTCATTTCCGTTTGCGCCGCGCGTCAGCACACCATATAGCGGCTCCCGCTTCGATCCATCTGTAACGCGGCTGCTGATCTCGGTACCTGCCGTATTTGTATAAATCGCAGAAATGGCAGCGCCGTCTGGAACAGAATCGGTCAGCGTCACATACGGATATAGCGGGCCGGTGAAGGTGTCGAGGATAGCGGCTGCAAAAGCGTGCGCACCATCGTCCGCCAGCTCAAGCGGTTTATAATTTGTTTCCTTATAGCCGCTGACCTCCGAAATCGCGAAGGCTTCTTCGTTGATCCATTCTGCAGTTGGGATCGACGGAAGGCCGCTGATCGTCAGCGCCGTTCTATTGACTGTCAGTTCGCCCGTGACCGACTTGTTATCCCTGCGAATGCAAAACGTATAATTGCCGTTCGGCAGGCGCAGTTTTCCGCTTGTCTCGGCATAAAACTGCTTTCCAAATGAGTTTGCCGCCGAAATGGTATAATCGGTGCCGGTAAACTGTGAAAACGAGACCTCGTATGTCGTCTGCTGCCCCGCTTCATAGTCCGTGATTGCCTTTGTGATTTCTTCGGCATAGCTTTTTGCTGTGTCGCTGTCAATACCGAGGTAATTGTCATACGCTTTCTGGTAAGCCGCCGACGCAGCGCTTCGCACGTCGGCGGGCTTATCCAGATACCCGGCCATGACCTGCATCAGCGTTTGCAGCCCTGCCGTTATTGCGCTCTGCTCCGATTCGGTGAAACGGAAGTACGTCACGGAGGCTGCCGCATGGTCAAGCGTCACACCGGACGGCACACTGCTATACCGATAGTTACCGGTTACATTCTCGATGGTGGTAACAAAGCCATCGCCGCCGTCCATCCCAAAGCGATATTGACTGGCGTTCAGCGCCTGCCATATTGTCTGCCCGTCCTGATAGGAGATCTTCACGGGCGCAATCAGCAGCTTTCCTTCCGCCTCGGCAGAGAAATAAAAGAAGTTCTCTCCGTCTGCGGACTGCGCGGCAGGAAGAGCTTCCGCCGCGGCGTCTTCCACCTCTGCGTCTTCCGCAGGCGCGGCGTCCACGGTATTCTCCGCTTCGACCGGCTCTGCGTCCGCTGCCAGCACGCCGAGCGGCAGGCAGGACAGGAGCATTGCCAGCAGGAGCAATGCGGCGGTCATTCGTTTCAATTTCATCAGAATTCCTCCCATCAGTACAGGCAATCCAGCCATTTCAGCCGCAGCTTTTTCGGCCAGTTCGTGTGGGTTTTCAGTTTTTCCAGCGTCGCGTCGTGGAACGTGTGCATTTCGGCAAGCTGTTCCGGCGTGATCGCACGGCTGGAAAACAGCGCTTGTGCGTTATACATGGTCATATCGTGCAGCTTCGCGGCGTACTCCTCTCCAAGCTGCTCCTTTGCCGTTTCACAAAGCTCCAGCATGGAACCCGTGCCGCGCTTGAAGCCCATTGCTGCCAGCAATGCCGCGCAGTCTGTAAACAGGCAGGCGGCTGCGGCGGACGGGTCTTCCTGCGTGAACGTTTCGTTCCGTTTTTTGAGGATGACTGTGTGCCGGATGAAGACAGCCGCAAGCAGCAGAAGCAAAAGCATCGCAATGAGGATGATCCAGAACGCGGGCTTGTGGAGAAGCCCTGTCCGCTGGCCGCCATCCGGGGTGTTGTCCTCCGAATTGTCCGGCTCTGCGTTGTCCTGCTCCAGCTCCTGACCTTCCGTTACGCGCGGGCCGTCGCCGTTTCTTTCCTTGCCCGCGCCGACCGGCTTGATGCCGCTCTCGGTCTGCTCGGCAGAGAGGTCTTCGAGGCCAGGCGTCAGCGCCAGCGGCAGCCAGCCAATGCCGTCCTGATACACCTCCACCCATGCGCCCGCGGCGCTTGCATCTACGCTTGTCGGTTCATTCTCAGTGGTTTTTACTGTATACCCCTCGACATAGCGGGCAGGGATGCCGTAATAGCGGAGGGCCAGGGCCGCGACGGTCGCGTATTGGTACGTCGTGCCGTCCGCGGTATCCGCCAGCGGCAGCGCGATATCACCGCTTCCGTCGAAGCAGCTCTCCAAAAAGGCCAGCGCAGCCGTCTGCGCCTGCTCTTTCGTCAGGCTGTCTGCCGGGCCGTAGCTTTCGCAGCATTGATCCAGCACCGCGCCGAGCTGCGCGCGGAACTCCGCAGGTACGGTCAGCGCGTAGGAATATGCAAATTCGCGGTACGCGCTTTCCATCTGTAAGTACGATCTCACGCCGTCCGATGTGTCATTCTGCAAAAAGTCCAGCAGCTCCGGCAGCAGGGTCTGTGCGTCCGAAACGGTCTCATAAGAATATCCGCGCTCACCGCGCAGACCGTTTGTTTCAAGCGTAGAGGGCTGAATTTTGTTTTTCGTCAAGCCTGCGCGTTCCGGCAGCACCGTACACGGCTCATAGCGATACAGGCTGCACCCGGCAAGGTTCTGGACACTGACGCTGCCGGACTGATAATTGCCCATCAGCCGCGCAGCCGTTGCCAACTGGCTTTGCGGATAGAAGCCGGACTGATGCAGCCAGTAAAAGAGGTCTTTTTCCTCTGCGGCAGTCTGCGCGTCCAGCGCAGACCATACTTTATTTTCGTATGTATCGCCGACGAAGCCGCGCAAATAGAGCGTCTGCGCCGTATCCGCCGTGACGGACAGGATGGTGTCCGTGCTTTCTGTCTTTGTGACCGGTTCGGACAGATCGCCCTCCGGCAGAAGTTCTTCCACTTTTTCGTAGCGCCAGTGATGCAGAGTGTCTTTCGCATTTTCCGAAAGGGCCTGCATCGTGCCTGTTTGCAGAGAAATTGCGGCTACGCCCGCCACGATCACGCCCACGAGTAGGAAGCTCGCCGCCGAGACGGTGTTTTTGCTTTTCTGCCATGTCAGCATCAGTAAGGCAATGGCTGCCGCAGCAAGGAGCATGACCCCCGGCTGCACGAATGCTGCTGCTACACTCAGGGCTGCCAGCAAAACTGCCGTCAAAGTCGGCACATGAGAAAGCACCACAGCCAGCAGCGCCAGCAGAATGCCTGTCACGATCCCGGCCAGCCAAAGGCCGGTGCTGTCTGTTTCGGCAAGCGGCAGGAGGATGCCTTTTTCCGCCGCCCAGAGGTCACGCAGCGTGTTCCACGCCGCACCGAAGCCGTTCAGCAGCGGGTTCCGCGCGAACAGGACAACGAGAAGCAATGCCGCCAACAGAATGGGGAGCATCAGCTTCATCTTTTTGAAATGCCGGATGGCTGCAGCGGCGATGCAGGTCAAAGCGCCTGCGCCCAGCAACCAGAGCATTGCAGCAAAGCCGCTTACCGTGTAGAAAATCGCGGCAAGCGCGAGGAAAATCAGGATGCTGGCAAGCAGATCAAAGAGCGTACTTTTTTGATCGCTGCTTTCCTGGTAAACGCCGGCACGCAGGCCGGTCAGATTCTTTTGTTTCATATCCGGCCCTCCTTACAGTTCCAGCTCGGAGAGCTGCGCGGCGTAATCCTTCTCATTGAAGCGCTCACCGCAGAGAAGCGCAGTCAGGCGGCCAATCGAAGAAAGCTGCTCCGTTTCAGCCTGTTGTTCACCGGAAACGTAAATCAGATGCGACCAGCTTCCGGCAGGTACCTCTTGGAGAAGCAGCGACGCACCGCTGACGCCGGTTGCCGCTTTTGCCGTAAACAGGCGCGGCAGCAGGCCGATGAGGTCGTCCATATCCCGGATCTGCTGGAACACACAGCGGCCTGTATCGCCCTCGTTCCATCCCACCGTAAACTGGACGGACTGGGAAAGCAGATTCCGGCAAACGGAAACGACGATCTCGGCTTCTGCATCCGTTCTGTCTACCGTTGGATTTTCTTCCGTGCGTTCCCAGAATACCGCGGCAGAGCGCGTAATGGGCAGCGACGGGTCTTTTACAATGAGCTTGCCATATTTGTGACTGAGCTTCCAGTGGACTTGCCGCTGGCTGTCGCCGGGGACGTAGTCGCGGATCTGGAACATCTCGGACAGGTCATAGCCGGGACGCTCGTTGGAATAATCCTCGGTATCGTCAATGTGCGCCGCGGCGGGAGAGAGCATCAGCGTCTGCAGGAACGTATCCGGCTGCACGACGCAGGCCCCGTGCGCGTCAAGCTGTGTTTTCACGCCGATGAGGCCGAAGCAGTCATACAGGCGGGCAGATTCCACGTTCAGGCGAACACGGCCGCACCACGGGCTTTGCAGAGAAATCTTCATCGACCGCTTGCTTTTCGGCCAGATGCCGCCGCTCACATGCACGATCTGTGTTTCGCCGTTCAGCTGGTTTTCCAGGCACACACGGCAGGCAATCTGGCAAATCGGCAGCCATGTTGGATTCTGCACAGTCAGCTCTGCCACGCCGCTCTCACTCTTGCGCAGATTCACAGGCAGCCTGACCGTCAGCTTCAGCTTTTTCGCCGCATACAGGTTCATTGGCAGGCACAAAAGCGGCAGCAGCACCATGCAAGCGGCAAGGCCAAGCGCGATGGGGCTGGCTGTCTGGACGGTGAGAGCAAGAAGCCCCAGCGTCAGCAGCAGCCAGACGAATTTTCGTACTATTTTCATTTTTTCAGCACCGGCATATCCGTTGTCTTGAGGATCTCGGCCAGAACGGATTCCGGCTTTTCCTCCATCATGCGGGCCTTGCTGTTGAGCATCAGTCTATGGGCACAGACATCCGGGAAGATTGCCGCGACGTCCTCCGGCATGACGAAGTCACGTCCATTGAGATACGCATACGCCTTTGCCATCCGGCAGACCGCCAGCGCACCGCGCGGGCTGACGCCGAGCGCAGCCTGCGGATGGCTGCGGGTCTTCTCCACCAATGTGGTCACATAGTCCAGAACGGCGTCGCGCATATCGACTTTTCGCACGTCCTGAACCAGTCCCAGCAGTTCTTCCTTGTTGACCACGGCATATGCCCGGTCAAGGGGATTATCCACATGGCGGTCGCGGAGGATGTTGACGCTGCTCTTATGGTCGGGGTAGCCCATGCTGACGCGGATGAGGAAGCGGTCAAGCTGGGAATTGGGGAGCATCGTCGTACCGGCAGAGCCCACCGGGTTCTGTGTAGCGAGGACGATAAACGGGTCTGGCAGGGCATACGTCTTGCCGTCCACCGTGACCTTGTGCTCCTCCATCGCCTCCAGCAGCGCGGACTGTGTCTTGCTGGAGGTACGGTTGATCTCATCTGCCAGCAGCAGGTTCGTCATGATCGCGCCGGGCTTGTAGACGAACTCGTCCGCTTTTTTATCATAGACCGAGAAGCCGATGATATCCGACGGCACGGTGTCCGACGTGAACTGCACACGGCGCGTCTCCAGCCCAAGGACTTTTGCGAAAGCCATGGCTGTCGTAGTCTTGCCGACGCCGGGCACGTCCTCCATGAGAACATGGCCCTGCGCCAGAATGGCCATTAAGATCTTCTCGACAATTTCATTCTTGCCGACGATAACGGACTCGATCTCCTGTAAAATCTCGTTGATTTTTGTATTCATAGCAAGCTGCTCCTATTCGTTATTTTTATGTCGTTATCCTTCTCCGCCGGTGTCTCCGCTGTCAGAGCCGCCGCCGGAATCATCTCCGCCGTCGCCGTCTCCACCGGGATTGCCGCCGCTTCCGCCGCCGTCTTCATCCCCGCCCGGATTCGGGTCCGGGGTGGGGTCAGGGTCAGTCGGCGGCGTGTAGGTCTGGTCTATTGCGCCGCAGGCGCAGATGCCCTCAACATAGGTGTGTGCCTCGGATTCGACCAGTTCTTTCTGGCAGACACTGCATATCACTTTATGTGTCGTGCCATCGTTGTTGTTCACATATTGCTTATGATCCTCGCAGACGTGACTGCCGTACCCGCAGACCGAGCAGGCACCGTTTTCGCCCTTCTGGTCGTGCGTCTGCTTGACAGACAATCCGCAATCTTTGCAGTAGAGCGTATGTCCATCCGCGTCTACTTCGGAGCCATCCCAACGGAATTCACCGATACCATTGCAGGCGCTCATATGCAGCATCTTGCACTTATCGCATACCCAGTCGTATTCGCCTTCTATGTAGTGGTGCTCCGCTTCATTGATATGCGTACCGCAGTTTTTGCACTTCTGATAATGTTTTGCACCGTCAGAATACCAGACGTCCCCGATTTCATGCTCCAGCGGTTCAGGTTCTTCTGTCTCCCGCTTTGCATGGCATTCCTGGCATTCATCCGTTCGGATACCGCCGTGTTCACAGTTTGCCGTGTTGCTGATTTCCTTCCAGATATGCGGTTCTTCCTTTTTGTATCCGCAGTCGTGCTGGCATGTGATGATGTGTACCTCGGAATTTTCTTCGCTCGTGTATTGAAGCACATGCGGCGCGGGGTCACTAACGTTCTTCCCGCAGTCCTCGCAGACCAGCGCACAGGTTCCGTTCTCCTGATCGACGTACTTCTGGTGATCCTTCTGGTGCGTACAGGGATTCTCCAAACCACAGCGCTTGCAGATCTGTTTCGTTATACCGTCTGTTGTAACAGCTTGCAGATCGTGGTGCGGTTCTTCGGACCAGCGCCCGCCGCCGTAGTAGGTCACGCAGTAGCCGACAGAGTTTCCGCGACCCTGTCCATTTCCGATATCCCAGCCGTAAGCCAGCGTATAGCGCAGCGTCAGCGTATCTCCCGGCTTTAAGTCTGCCTTGTCCATGCCGTAGGACGGATAAGTTCCGTTAATTTCATATTCCCAGCCGGAACCTTCCGTGAAATCCAATTCACCGAGACTGCTGCTTGCGTCATTCAGGCTCAGGCTGTTGCGGTAGATGCAGCGCCAGAGAATGTCCAGATTCGTGCCTTCGCCAAACTGCGCGTCAATTCTGGCAAAGTTCTCCTCCTCCGTACCGCTCCATGAGCCGCTGATCGCATTGGCGCGCATACCAAGTCCGCTTGTATCGTCCAGACTTCTCAGGTAGAAATCAGGGCCGAACGGATCGTTGCACTCCGCGCGCCAGCCGAGGCTTCGTTCAGCCGTTCCGAATGGCTCCGGCGCCGTATAGCCCCAGACCGCTTTTGCAACTGCGCAGGACGCCGGTTCACCGGCAAGGACATCACAGGTGATGGACGAAGAACCGAGTCCGACGACGCCCATGTCGATCACGATCGTCGCCTCGCCGAGCTTCTCGCCGCTGCTTGCGCGTTCGCCGCGAAGCAGGATCGTTTTCTCGCCTTTATTGCCGAATGCGTCCTCGGCGCTGATCACAAGCGTATGCTCGTTTGTGTCTCCCTTTTCCGGATTGCTCGGCGTCACCTTGAACTGCTGCCAGCTTCCGCCCGCAACGCCGGTAAAGATGCACGCTTCATCATCCATCTTTACACTCAGCTTGGTGTCCGTGCCGGTATACAGGATATACGTTTTGTTCTGCTCGGCATCCTCGCTCCAAGCGCGGAGTTTAAAGGTCAGCATCTGTCCGTTTGCGACGCTTTCGACGTCTTCCAGATCACACTCGATCTTTACCTCCTGATCGCCGCGGTGCTTATACGGGATGCTGATGATAAACGTGTATTCCTCGCCCGCGCCGGAGGCTTTGATGGTAAACGTATTTTCGCCCGTTTTGCCGTCCTCGGCCAGAAGCAGCGTCACGCTGCCGGTGGGCGCTGTGAGTGTCTTTGTGCTGAAATCGCCCGACTGATAGCAGGTGACGGAGGTGATCTCAATGCCCGACGTGTCCTCACCCGTGAGCCGCAGCTCATAGCCAAGCAGCCCGTCCGTCAGCTGATCGTCATAGACATCTTCCGCATGGACGGTCTTCCTGTTTTCGCATTTCAGGACACACGGCTTCGCCGCACCATCTTCCATAACGGTATACGCCATTTCAAGCGAAACGTCGCTCTGGTAACGGATCGTGACCGTAAATGTGACAGTACGATCCTTGACCTTCGCGGTCACGAGGGCCGTATAGGTCGCGCCGCTTTCCGTAGCTTCCAACCGCACGGAACCGCTGTCCGTGCTCATAGCGGCCCCGTTGAAGCTGGCGCTTGTGATCTGCGCGTCCTGTGCGCTCCTGCCGGCCAGACCGAGCTTATACAGAAGCTCGCTGTTATTGATCTGGTTGTGCTTGATGGTCAGCGCTGCGCGCTTATCCGCGTCGCAGAGAACGGTCTGCGCCGTGACGGATTTTTCGTACCATGTAAATTGCAGCTGGAGGTCGAGGCCGTCCTCATACGTCACGACAAACGTATAGCCGATCGTCTGCCCCAACACCTCGGCGGTCACGGCGAGATAGTACGTTTCCGTATCCTTGCCGTCTGCGGCGGCCATCTGGATCTCGCCGGATTCCGAGAGCGTTCCGCGTTCGCCGTCCGTCGTCCAGTATTCCGCCGTGCGGATCGTTGCGTCGTCCGCGTTTTCGCCGAGGAATTGCAGCGTGTATGCAAAATTCCCGTCTGTCAGCGTGTCGCTCTTGACCGTGCGATTGACAGAACCGTTGGCCGGGCAGGTAGCCTGACCGTTGGGCTGCCACGTAAGCTGCAAATCCAGATCAATGCCGCTTTCCAAGCGAAGCAAGAACGCAAAATTCACGTCTGTCTCCACGGTTTCGCCCTTCTGGTTCTTTTGCACGGCATGGGCCTGCACGGTCAGGATATAGTTTTGAAACTCCGCGCCGTCCGGCAGCGTCATATCCAACACACCGCGCGTATCCGCGTCCTGTGATACGCCGTTGCCCACGGCAACCTGCACATCGGTGATCTTTGCGTCGTCCGCGTCGAGGCCGGTGAGGTCGATGTTATAGCGCAGTCTGCCGCGGTCGAGCTGGGCAAGCAATACACGCTTGCCGACAGATTCTCCCGGCGCGCAGACCATGGAGCTTGCCTGTGAGCCGTATTTGTACCATGTCAGCAGCGCGCCGAGGTCGAGTTCCGTTTCCGGCAGATCCTCATCCGTCTCGCCGGTATCTCCGGCTTCCTCGCCCTCGTCGCCCTTGTTGGAATCGGTGTTCGTACCGATGGCGGCATCGGCCAGAACCTCCTGCTGGGGCTTGCCTTGTGGCTGCTGCTCCGGCTGGGTGTTTTGTCCCTGCTCGGTCTGGTTTTCCGTTTCCTCCGGGTCGGGCTGCTCCTGCTCGCCGGTCAGTTCGCTGTCGGCGCTGCCGCCCGAACCGGCTGCGCCGGTGCTCTCGGCTTCGCCGTTTCCGGCGTGGCCGGGCGCTTGTCCTGCTTGCAGGACGGTGATCTCCTGCGGTGCGGCTTGCAGGATGGGATTGTCCGGCTCAGCCGACCGCATGCCCATGAGCGGCAGACAGATACTCAGCAGCAGCGCGCAGATCAAGACGCCGCAGCCGGCCTGCTGCACCCATGGGTACCTTTCAAGAAATTTTTTCATGTGTGTTCGCCCTCCGGGAAAAGGGCTTCCCCCTTAAAAAAGTCTGCATTTTGTGCAGCTTATTCGCATGTTTAAGAAGCTCTCTTAAACGCACGAATAAGCCGCACGGTTCCCCACGCTTTCGCGTGGGGAACCGCCCAGCTTGGGGTGGTTATCCAATATTCAATTCAGAACGTTGGATCATGTGTTTCATTTTGCGATTTTTTCCATGAAGCGCATGAGGATGGTCGCGACCTGTGCGCGGGTGGCGGAGCCCTGCGGGTCCAGCTTGCCGTTCGAGCCCTGAAGGAGTCCTTCGGCGACTGCCCACTGCATGGCCTCGGATGCGTATCCGCTGACCTTGTCCGCATCGGCGAAGGCGGTCAGGGCGGCGGATTTGCTCACGTCGTAGCCCTTCTGCTTCGCGTAGCGGTACAGGATCGTCGCCAGCTGCTCGCGCGTGACCTCGCCGACCATGTTCGTGCCGTCGGAAATGCCGTTGTCCATCGCCCACTTCTGGCCTGCCGCGTACCACGGCGTACCGGAGGTGTTCACGCCCTCGACACGGGCAAGGATCGTGACGATCATGCCGCGCGTCGTACTCGCGTTCGGGCTGAAAGCAGTGGAGGACGTGCCGTTCATCAGACCCTTTTCAGAGACATACTTCACAGCTTCCTCATACCAGCTTCCAGCCGGAACATCCGTGAACGAAGAACCCGTGGTGGGCTTGTCGTCCTTCGGCTTGCTCGGCTTGACGGGGACAACCGGCGTATCGTCGCCTTCCAACAGCTCACGATAGATTCTTTCCGCCTCGGCCAGCTTGTCCAGCAGCTCCTGCGGGAAGGTCTTCAGCTGATCCGCCGACAGTCTGGATACAGCTGCCTTCGCCGCATTGATCGCGTCGCCGCTATTGATGGTCACGGTACCGATGGCGTTGATCTTCTCGACAGCGTCGTTCCAGATCAGCGTATCGGCAGCCTCGATCAGCTTGTCCATCTTTCTGGTTTCCGCGACGGAGAGGCTCTCATACAGGTCAGAATTCTTCTTGATCTCCTCGTATGTACGCTGGGCGCTGCGGATCTCCTCCACATCGTCGAGCGTCGCCTCAGCCGGTCTGGGAAGCGACTTGACCGTCGCCTTGAACTCCTTGAGCTTGCGGTAGCTCTGTACCTTCTCAAGCAGCTTTTCCAGATTCTCGACAGCATCTTTATTGACCTTAGCCTGCTGCTCGGATTGCAGCTGCTTGTACGCAGCCTCTGCCGCAGCGATCTGCTTTTCGTACTTTTCGTAGTTGGTAAAGTCGATGGTGTCGGCCTGCGGGAGCTGCTTCAGCTGGTCTTCGACCACCTTGTAGCTGCCGCTGGCAGAGATCACTCTGACCACATACCACGTGCCGTCGTTCGACTGCGTGTTGCCGGCCTGATTGTTCATGGTGGGCCAGCCCTTGATGCCGCAGCCGATGTAGATCGTGTCGCCCGCGACGACGGGGATGGACTCGGTGCGCTTGTAGAAGCTGCTGCCCTCGGTGTTGGACGTGACCTTTTCGTTCAGGAACGTCTTCACGAGGAAGTTCTTGTTCGCCGCCGTCGGGGTCACCGTCAGGTTCGAGCTGTCGCCGTCGATGACGAGCGTGTAGGTATAGGTGCCGCCGCGCTTACCGGGTTCAAACGTGGTGGTCAGGCGCGGATCGCCATCGCCGTCGAACGTCAGCGATTTGAGCGTCGTGTCAGAGTTGCTCCACGTGCCGCCAACATCTTCGCCAAGACCCACGGAGGTGTACTTGATGCTGATGATATCGCCGTCCGCCAGCTTGCCGTTCTCCACGGTGAAGTTGGCAAAGCCCTCGTTGGTGAACCAGTCGTTGAGCGTACCCATCCAGCCGGACTGCTGGCCGCCGGTGAATTCGGCAAGGCTGTAATCGCCGTCGGTAATGGTGGAAAGATAGGTGATGTCGAAATCATACGTCCCGTCGCCATTGCCGCCGGTGCCGAGCCATGTGCAGTTCGCTTCCGTGAGTGCGCGGAGCAGAACGGTCATCATGGTGTCGTTTTCGCCAAGCGGGTAATTCTTCCGTTCGAGCCAGTACTGATCCTCAGGTCTGTAGAAGTGTTCGAGCGCGGCTTTGTTCTCGCCCTCGGCGTTGCTGCCGTCGTTCGTGTAGTTCTGGACGCTGACGGTCACAGTACCGACCTGCACGCCGGGCGTAAAGGCATTGCCGTTCGTGACGTCGTTGACCTTCTTCCAATACTCGCCTGTTCCGTATTCCCAGCCCTTGATCTGGGCGCCGGTATTAACGTCGTTGGCAGCGTTGGCCATGTTCTTGAGCACGGTTCTGCGCGCCTCGCCGACGGCTTCGACGGTCTTGGCGTTCTTGATTTCCTCAATGCCAGCTTCATATGCAGCGTAGATCTGCTCGTACTTCGGATGCTCTGTGCCGTAGCCGTCGAGCGCGGTCTTGGCTGCGGCCAGCGCGCTGTCTTTCGCAGCGGTGATCTCGTCGGCGGAGCCGCCGGCGGGAACCCACGTCACCGTGGCCACCACGTTGTCATACGGCATGGTGAAGTACTTGAAGCTCCGGAGGATACGGCTGGCCTTGACGTCCGTGCCGTAGTCCGACCAGTCAAAGGTATCAAGGCTTCGGTCGGCGATGTCTTCCTCGGCGAGACCGGAGAACGTGATGCCGCGAAGCTCGTACTCGTTGTCATTGACGTAGAAGTGCGGAACCTCGGTGGTGTTCGTGCCCTTGACCCAGTGGTCTTCGATGCGCCACGCAGCGCCGGTGTCAGTGATGGCGTAGTCGTTGCCCGGAACGAGATACGGGAAGTTTGTCTTCACGCTCGCATCCGTCAGCGGACGGCCATTCTTGTCGTCCTTGCGCGCGCCGCGAATCTGGAAGTAGGTGGCGTAGGTCGGGTTCGCGCAGAAGTAGACGTCCGTACCAACGTCGACCGTCGTCACTTCCTCGTAATTGACCTTCGTCTGGCTTGTGTTCACCTTGTTGAAGGTAAACAGCCCCGCCATCCTCGTGCCGCCGGTGGTGCCGTTCGTGCCGTCGACGACGCGGTGCTCCTGAAGCCACTTGATCATGGCTTCCAGACCGCCCTTGTCTTCTTCCGGCACAGCAGAGAGGTCATACGCCACCGTCAGCGTGTAGTTCTTCGCGCCGCCAGCTGCCAGTCCCTCGCGCGCGGCGAGAATCTCGTTGTAGCGCTTCGTTTCCTGCACGCTGAGCTCGTCGCGCTGATACTGCGTCATCGCGTTGTAGTAGCTCTCGAGCTGGTCGATCAGCTTGACAGCCGACGCGTCGAGCTTCGTCAGATCTTCGGGGAAGCGCTTCATGAGCGCCCGGAAATCGGCGAGGTTCTTCGCGTTCGTGTCCGCGGCCTTTCTCTGGAGCGTCTCGATGCCGGACTTCGCAGTCAGCTGCGCCGCGTAAGCGGAAGCTGCGTCCTCCGCCGCGTCGATGCCGTCCATGCCGGTCTTGTAGAGCGTTTCGATCGTCTGCCAGTCGGCCTCCGTGAAGCACTCCTTCGGATAGTCCGGATTCTCATACGTTTTCTTGAGCTCTGCCCGCAGATCGTTCTTGATCTTCGTGAGGTCTGCCTGTGATTCATCGACCTCGGCGTAGATCAGAATCGCGCCGCCATTGACGAACGCCGCGTCGTCGCTGTCGAGGTTATAGACGTTGATGAGCTGCCAGCCCGGCTGATAGACGGTCATGGTAAGCGTGCCGTCCGCGCCGGTCTTGAGCTTCGTGTCGGTCAAAATCTCGGCGTTGACCACCGATTCATAGTCGTCCACGCTCATGCTGCGGAAGACGTATGCACCCGCGGTGGGCTTTGCTTCGTCGTCCGTCATGTAGGCGGGCATAGCTGCCTTTGAGGTCGCCGTCAGCGTGAACGGCACGCCGACGACCGCCTTGTAAGCGCCGTTGGTCTCGTCCTGCGGAAGATCCGTCGTCAGCGTCTGATACCGCATCTGATCCGGCACACGTTCAAGCGCCATCGGCCAGATATCCTCGCTGATGTTGACCATGCCCGGCATTTCCACGCGCACGATGGTTACTTCGTCGCCGTCGTGGAGCAGGAACTTGCTATACTCATTAAATCCAGCGTAGTCGATACCGCCCGCCCGGCAGGAGAAGCACATCGTGCCGTTGACGTAGACCATCAGCTTGCTCATGGAGTTGACCCGCCAGACATTCTCGTTCTTATAGGTGCTGGTCATCACATCCGCGACCGTCGTACCGGCATTCACCGTGCGGGTATAGGTGCGCATATTGAGCTTCTTGCTGATGGACGTTGCCTTTTTGGCCGCTAATTCGTCGGTCAGCGAGACGTGCACGGTGATCGTCTCTGCCTTCGGAACAAGGCTGAAATACGCGCTGCGGAGACGGTTGAACGCGTCTGCCTGTATCCCTACTTCGCTTACACCCATTGTGGAGGTGAATGTTCCGTGTTCCTTCGCGGTGTTCAGCGCATTGGCGCGCGCTGTCACATAGGCCTGCCAGCTATCGCTGGTGTAGTCGTCCGCGCTCAGCGTGTCGTAATAGCCTGCGTAGAGCGAGATACCGGCAAGCGCGTTGTCAGTGACCGCTTGCAGCAGGCTGTGAACACGGGTGTCCAGACCGGCTTTGGCTCCTTTCAGCGCCTCAACCAGCGCGTCCACATCCGCCTGCGGATGCTTGGCGGAGCTGTTTTCCTCCGTTGCTGTGACGTTTCCTTCCGCGTCCTTCGTGAACAGGGAATCAAGCAGTTCCTGTGCCTCATCGCGTTTGCTTGCGAACGCCGTCCAACTGTCGAGGGAATAATCCTTCGCATCCTCTTCACTGTATAGATTCAGCGTTTCATAAAGCCCTGTCGGGTTGACTTGAGACGTTGGGATCAACTGTGCCGTTGCTTTAGTCAGTTTGTCTGTTGCTTCGTCAATTACGGATTGTACTGTACTTGTCTCAGCTGTCTCTGCGTCGCTTCGTGCGGCAAGGTAAATGGACCAGAAACTATTTAACTGCTCATACTTTCTTCCAAGTGTCTTTGCAAAAACAGTTGCGGTTGTTTGGCCGTTATAGCGATCGTTTTCGTGAAAAACCGTAGTGTCTGTATATCGGTCATTCACTTTTTCTACGGATGGCCCGGCCTCCAGTGCTTTTTTCAGGTCAGCCGTACTTACTGTTGCACCCTTTTCCCATTCTATAAGAATATAGAAAATCTCATCCGTTTGTTCATTGTAAGCACAAACAAGTAGTATGTCCGCTGTAGTCGAAAGTTGAACACCATCATTTAGGATGACACCATACTCAGTGTAACCATGAATACCTTCCCGAAAAAAGGCACTCTCCCTGTTAGCCTTTGCATATTCTTCATATCCTTCAGCATATGCAAGAGCATTATAGTCATCGATGACTGTTTGCAGCGACCACGGTGGATTCTCCTCTGATACAAAGATCGTTTCGGCCGCAGATGGGATATGGGTGAGGTAAACATCATATTGGTTGCCCTCCTCCATAACATCCGCATTAGCTGTTGACTGCCCAACACAAGTTCCCTCTTTAATTGCCGCGATATTTATTGACTGTACATTGTCTGCCGCAAAAACAGCGGGTGACAGACAGCTTACAATCAACGTCAGCAAAAGGAACAGCAAAAAGAATTTTTTTCCTTTGCTTTTTAAGAAAACAGGAGCGGCATAAGCCGCTCCTGCTACATTGGTGTTTTTCATGGCTATTTCTTGTTATCCGACGAGAACCGTGATGTAAGGTGCTTCCGTTCCGCTTTGTGTGATAATTTGGTATGTCTTTCCAGACTCGACCGTAAAGGAATATCCTGCGGATGCTGTTACCTTGACACCGTTAAGATACACATTTTCTTCACTCGATGTAATTTTAAAATTGTTCCCTGCTGTAACAGGAACAGCGGTGTTGTTTGTCGTCGTAACCGTTCTGGTGCCACGTCTGACCACCAAATCAGTGGTCGCTTTACCAGCACCAGTACCGGTGCAGGCTGCAACACCGCAGACCTCGGTGGAAATCTCACCGAAGATGCCGTTCATCTGCGCCATGCCGGTGTAGATGCGGACATACTTGATGGAACCCAGCTTGGCCGGTGTGCCGTTGGACTTGACTGCCCACGCGATGTCGATCGGGTCGCCGCCGCTCGTGCCCGCAACCTTGGTATCATAGTCGCTGCTGCTGGTGAAGGTCTGATACGGGTTGTAGGCGATGGTGCCGCCGAGCGTCTTGTTCGGATGCACGTCGCAGTAGCCGAAGCCGATCTGATCCGTCTTGCCCGTGCCGGGGTAGTCGGTCAGGAGCGTGCCGGTGAAGGTCAGGGTGTCGGTAATGCTGTCGCTGTTCAGCGTTCTGCTGACGAAGGAGAATTCATCGACCTTGGCCATCGCCGCGCGGGAGCCGGAGGCGGCGAAGTAGTTCGCGTTCAGCGGGAACCAGCTGTGGTTGTGGAAGGTGTTCTTCGTGACTGTGCCGGGCGTGGTCGTGCCGTTCACTGTCAGATCGTAGGAAACATCTGCCAGAGTGCTGGTCGCACCAGCCGTAGTAATGCCCTTGTCCTCGTTCGGGTTGGGGTTCGTAAACTTGATGGATGCGTTCGGGGTGCTCTTGGTGTAATACATCGAGCCCGCGATGTCGTACCATTCCCAGTTGCCGTTGTCGTCCGGACCCTGAGAGACCTGGATGCAGCCCGCCTCGGAGTTGTTCCAGAATGCGTTGCCGTAGACGATGAAGTCCGCGCCGTAGGGATGCGTGGGATCGTCGGCGATCGGGTTCTCGAACTCATAGACGGCGTATCCGCCGAAGAAGCCGAGGGAGACGCCGGTCGCAGAGGTTCCCTTGAGCGTCGTGCCGGTGCTGTCATACGCGTCGCCCCAGCCGCCGGTCGTCACGCCTTCGTTGACGAACTGCGCGGGAGCCGGAAGGTAAGCGTAGAGCGCCGTACCAGCTGCCGTTGTGCCGCCGCAGGGCTGTGCGCAGCTGAACGTTGCCGAACCGATATTGCCCGTGCCGGTGACGGTCACGGTGGAAGCCGAGGTCGTGGGCAGAACGACGACGCCGTATTTCGTCGTGGTGCTCTCGACGTAGTTGCCGTCCTCGTCGGTCACATAGCCGCCGTTGCCATCTTCTTCATACGCCCAATGGAACGAGCCGCCGTTGCTGACGGTGACGCTGGCGACCTTCGAGCGGTTGCTCACAATCAGCGAGAAACTGAACGGATAGTAGCCGTTCGTGGCCGTGTTCAGGATGTCTACGCCGTCGAAGTACATGCCTTCAATGTTAAGGTCAACCGATACGCCAAGACCGTCGCCGATGGCGTAATCAGTTTCGAGCGAGTTGGTAGCTGCAAATGCGCTCGCGCTCAAAGCGAAGAGCATCACAACCGCCAAAAGGATTGCTGTGAACTTTTTCATAGTTCTTCCTCCTATATTGTATTTTCCCGGTTTCTTTTTGCCCGCGCAGTCGGGATGTCCTGCGCGGAATGCACATTCTGTATCCCGCTTCTCCCGTGCGCTTTTGAGAAGCGGCTTTTATCTAACGGCGGAACAACTCGCCGCTAAATACATGCTGACACACTACAGATCCAGTATCGTTTCCTGTGCTCCCGCCGGCCCAATGACGCAGACCACGTTTTCAGCTTCCTTGGCGCGCTCTTATCCTCGCGGCGCTTCCCCGGAAACAGTATCCTTTCCTGCTGCAGCTATTCAGTTGTCGGCGCGTATCGCCTTATTGAGACGGGCAAAGGCCCGGTAGATTTGTTTTAAAATCCCCCGGTTCCGCGTTCCCAATTCGGAACCGGGGATTTTAAGCGCGTCAAGGGGTGACGCACTGGCAGCTTGATCTCAGGGGGATGAGACACACATCTATCTGCAAATCTGTCCGTTTCAGATTGGCATACAATCGTTCTTGGCTCTCCCTCCGGGAGAGCTGTCACCGCAGGCGACTGAGAGGGTCTGCTGCCTGTTACCCTCTCCGTCCTCGCTGCGCTCGGCCACCTCTCCCAAAGGGAGAGGCAAGGAGCCGGCTTTTACTTGGCTTTCCGTTCAGCCTTTTCTTGCCGCATTTTTTCTTTGTTCGCAGCCTTCTTCTGCCGCTTTTCCAGTATATCCTGTTCCCGCTGGCGTTCGTATTCCTGCTGGAAGAGCATGGTCTTCTCCAGCGCGGGCGTACTGCGCTTTGCCGCAAGCTCTCTGCTCACGCCGATCGCTTCAAGCGCATTTACCCATCCGCGGAACCGCAGCTCAATAAAATCGCCGCCAATTATTTCTGTCCTGCCGGGGATATGCCGCAGCTCCGCCTGCTGCCGCCGCAAATATGCAGCCAGCTCTTGCGTCGTAGCATTTTGATATTTCAGAACAAACTCGATGTTCCTGTGAGACAGCGCCGTATAGGTGCGTTGGGTCAAAACTTTTTTAAGCGCCGCCATATTTTCCTCATACGTTCTGTTCGGATTCATCGCTGCACCTCCCGTTCAGAAGATGCCGCGTCCTTCGCTGCAAGCCGTCTCAATTCGATCTCGCATAAATCCTGAACGATCTTGCGGTCACGAAAATGTGGCGGTTTTTTGATGTTTGTGGTTTTTCCGGCATAAAAGGAACGGATTGCAGCTTGCCATGAGCCGAAACGGTACTCAATATACTCGCCGCCGATCACCTCGACCATCGCGGGCGGGTGTCCAATGTCCTCCATGCAGGATTTCAAATATGCAGTTAGCTGCTCCAGCGTATCGTGCTGGTGCTCGATGATGAATTGCACATTTTTGTACGCAATGACACGCTCAATGCGGCCATAGTTGATCTGGTCCAGATATGCTTGCCGTTGCTGCTCATTCATCGCAGATGATCCTCCTATCGATTTTTACGCAAAAAACAAATCATCCCGCTGACGCGAGATAATCCGATTGCTTCAAAACAAAAAACACCGATTTGCTTCAACTTTAGAAGCAAATCGGAGCCCTGTTCCGAATTACCGATAGGATCATCGTGCTATCTACCCTTTGTTTGCCAACTTCTGCACATAACGAGATCAAAAGCAGGCAGCATCTCATGCAGGCGAAGAAAAGCGATTCTCCTGACTTGGACTATGGACGCAGGTCGCGTCCGCGCTCTGTTTCCTACCTTCTCACGGGATTTTCTCCCGCAATGGCGACCTTTCGGCCACATAGCTTGTTGGTGTAACGCTGTCTTTCGTTTCCTCCAAGCTACTTTAGAAACTTGCTCATCCTCACAGTTCCGGGCGAGTAGATTTATTGCTCTTTCATTGCAGACTATAAGGCGAGAGATAACCTGCAATTACAATTCTTCATTGGTAAACATATTAAATTGTCAAGATTCTGCCATTCTTCGTATATGCTGGCATAGTTGTGACGCCCTGCCTGCACATACAAAACATGACGGTTTCGGCTTCATAAAGTTCTGCAAATTTACGAAGTCCTGAAAACACAATCATATCTTAATTTCTGACACCATTATACAATAACGTTGCAAAAAGTCAATGCGGTTCGGTATCAAAATATTGATTATTTGCGTCGTTTCCGCAAAGATCAATCGGTATCAGACGATGCAGAATCCTTCTTGCAAGTAGCGTGTCTGTATGCCGTTTCCTGATCTCAACGCCGAAGACAGAAAGCAGCATCCGCTGCATTCCGATGTGTCCAGAAGTCCTAGCTGAGCTGGCTGGACTGATTGCTATTTTGGACACGCTCTATGATACGCCCAGTCCGACAATTGACGGCTACACAGATTTTATCTTTCGGAACCGCTATGGAGATCTGTTGAATCCCCACAGCTTGAATCGTGCGATTGAGCGGATCATCCGAGACTACAACGCGGAGGAATTGAAGCTTGCCGAAGAGGATCAGCGATCGCCTCTATTGCTTCCACACTTCTCCGTTCACAGTCTGCGGCATACGTTCTGCACGCGGATGTTTGAGGTCGAGTCCAATCACAAGGCAATCCAAACAATTATGGGACATGCCGAGATCAGTACGACTCTGGATATTTATACGCATATCACAGAGGACACCCTCAAAAATTCGGTACAAAACATGAGTGCAAAAATCAAACTTTTCGGATAAGAAAAACTGGAATGCACAGGGCATCTGTGCATTCCAGCTTCATATTGTGTCATATTGAATTTCGAAAGTGTGTCAAAAACATGTCAAATTGGGAATTTAATACATTTTCGCGCCCGCGGGGATGTGCGGGTCGAGCATCAGAAGATGCAGCTTTTCCTCGCCGTTTTCGTGGTGGACAGCGGAAATAAGCATACCCTCAGACGCAATTCCCATCATGGGTCTTGGCGGCAGATTTGTGATGGCGACGCACGTTTTTCCAACCAATTCTTCCGGTTCGTAATATTCGTGAATGCCAGAAAGGATAACTCTATCCTCTCCAGTTCCGTCATCCAGTACGAATTTCAGGAGTTTTTTGGACTTTTTGACCGCTTCGCAGGCTTTGACCTTCACGGCGCGGAAGTCGGACTTGGAGAACGTCTCGAAGTCCACAAAGTCCTTGAACAGCGGCTCAATTTCGACCTTGGAGAAGTCGATGACTTCCTCCTTTTTGGCTTCTGCCGGAGCTGCATCAACCTTTGTATTTTCTTTCTTCGGAAGATCCAGAGGCTTCATCGTCGGGAACAGGATGACGTCGCGGATGGTGTCTGCGCCGGTGAAGAGCATGACGGCGCGGTCGATGCCCATGCCCATGCCGCCCGTGGGGGGCATACCGTATTCAAGCGCGGTGAGGAAATCCTCGTCGAGCATTTCCGTCTCGTCGTCGCCGCGTTCGCGCTGCTCGACCTGCTTCATGAAGCGTTCGCGCTGGTCAATGGGGTCGTTCAGCTCGGAATAGGCGTTGCCCATCTCGCTGCGGCAGATGAAGAACTCAAAGCGCTCGGTCAGGCGCGGGTCCTCCGGGCTGCGCTTGGTCAGCGGGCTGACCTCGACCGGGTACATCGTGATAAAGGTCGGCTGCACCAGATGCTCCTCGACCTTCTGGTCGAAGCAGGCGTAAAGCGCGTTGCCCCACGTCTTTTCGGCAGCCTCCGCCAGCTCGACGCCGACTGCCTTTGCCGCAGCAACGGCCTCCGCGTCGTCGGTGATCGCACCAAAATCAACGCCGACATACTGCTTGACAGCGTCTACCATCGTCAGCCGCGGCCAGCCGGGGGTCAGATCGATCGTTTCGCCCATCCAGTTCAGTTCATAGGTTCCAAGATATTTCTGGGCGAACGTGGTGTAAACGCCCTCAGCGATGTCCATCATGTCGTGGAAATCGGCGTAAGCCTGATACAGCTCAACCGTGGTGAACTCAGGGTTGTGCTTGGGGTCCATGCCCTCGTTGCGGAAAATACGGCCGACCTCGTACACGCGATCCATGCCGCCGACGATCAGGCGCTTCAGGGGAAGCTCCGTCGCGATGCGCATATACATATCGATATCGAGCGTATTGTGGTGCGTGATAAAGGGTCTTGCCGCCGCGCCGCCCGCGATGGTATTGAGAACGGGCGTTTCGACCTCGATATAGCCCATATTGTCCAGATAATCCCGCAGATGCTTGATGAACTGCGAACGGATGATGAAATTCCGCTTGACCTCCGGGTTCACGATCAGATCGACATAGCGCTGGCGGTAGCGCGTCTCCTTGTCGGTCAGGCCGTGGAACTTCTCGGGCAGCGGCAGCAGGGACTTGGACAGCAGCGTGATGGTCTTCGCGCGCACGGACATTTCGCCGCGCTGCGTGCGGAAGATCTCGCCCTCGACGCCGACGATATCGCCGATGTCGTATTTCTTGAAGCGGTTATATTCGGCCTCGTCCATTTCGTCCTTGCGGGCGTAGAGCTGGATGCGGCCTGTTTTGTCCTGCAGGTCGCAGAAGGACACCTTACCCATGCCGCGCTTGGACATGAGGCGGCCTGCAATGGAGACGGGCTTGCCCTCCATCTCGTCAAAATGCTCCTTGATCTCCTGTGCGGTCGTGGTGCTGACGAAGCGGGTGATGGCAAACGGGTCCATGCCCTCCGCCTGCAGCTGCGCGAGCTTTTCGCGGCGGACCTTGATCTGGTCGCCGAGGCTGACCTGCGGGGCCGCGTTCTGCTGATTCCTGTTTTCCTGTTCCATAGCTATCCTCTTTTTCTGATTCGTTACTTTTCAACCGTCAGGATCTTATACTTGAGCACGCCGATGGGGGCCTCAACCTCGACAATGTCGCCGACCTTGTGGCCGAGCAGCGCCTTGCCGAACGGGGAATCGTCGGAGATGCGGCATTCCATGGGGTTGGCCTCCTGCGAGCCGACGATGGCGTAAAGCTCCTCGTCACCCGTCTCCATATCCTCGACCTTGATGGTGCAGCCGAGGCCGATCTTGCCCTCGGAGTCCTCTGTCTCGTCAATAATGACGGCGTGGGCGAGAATATTTTCAACCTCGGCGATGCGGCCATAAAGCTTGGCCTGCTCGTTCTTGGCTTCGTCGTATTCGCTGTTCTCAGAGAGGTCGCCGAACGAACGCGCCTCCTTGATCTGCTCGGCGACTTCCTTTTCACGGGTCGTCTTCAGATAAAAAAGTTCCTGCTCCAGTTCCTTGAGACGGAGCGCACTGATTTTAAATTCTTTTGCCATTTTACGATCGTTCCTTCCATAATCGATCGGGCAGAAAACGCCCGGTACTTACAGTGATTCAGCAGACATTATATCGGGCAAAGATAGGGATGTCAAGAGAGTTTCTGGGTGATTTCGCGGATTGCGGCCTGTAATTGTGCGTCATCCGCTTTTTCCAGCTGACCGTAGTAAAGTTTTGCGCCGTCCTCGTCGGAAAGGGCGATTTCAACGTCGGGCGTGATGCCGGTATCGGTCAGACTGCGGCCCTGCGGCGTGTAGTATTTGCCGATAGACAGGTTCAGCATGGAGCCGTCGGAGAGTGTAAAGGCTGTCTGGAAATTGCCCTTGCCGACTGTCTTCGTCCCGACGACCGTACCCCAGTCATATTCCTGGATCGCGGCGGCGAAAAACTCAGCCGCGGAATAGCTATCCTGATTGACGAGCACGGCCATGGGCAGGTCGATGCAGTCCGCGTCCGAGCGGTCGATTTGCTTCGAGCCCTGATAGTCCTCGCTCTGGAACAGAATGCCCTCCGGCAGTATTTTATCCAGTACCTTGACCAGCTCGTTTTTATATCCGCCGCCATTGTTCCGCACGTCGAAGATCAGCGCCTTCGCGTCCTGCGCGATCAGCTCGTCCATGGCGGCGTTTGTCTCCTCCGCGCAGCGGGTGTCGAAATTGGCGATCTTGATATAGCCGATCTGTCCGTCCAGCATTTCATACGTCGCAACGGGCGTCTGGATGCTGCGGCGCTCGACCGAAACGGGGAAGCTTTCCTCCCCGCGCAGGATCGTCAGCGTCACGAAGGTCCCCTCCTCGCCGCGCACCTTTGCGCGCGTTCCGGTCATGCCAAGATCGAGCGTTTTTTCGCCCTCGACCTCGGTGATGATATCGCCGGTGAGCAGTCCGGCTTCCTCCGCCGGGCCGCCTGCGGTCACAGCCTCAATTCGCATTCCGCCGAGTTCTTCCTGCGCGGTGATGGTCACGCCGATGCCGACATAGGCGTTCTGCATCTGCTCGTCATAGCTGCTCTTTTCCTCGGCGGTCAGGTAATAGCTCCAGCGGTCGCCGGTCGCCTCGACCATGGCGGACGCGGCAGCGTCGGCAAGCGTATCTTCATCATAATCGTCGATGAAGAACCGGTCAAGATACGCGCCGATCTCCGCCGTTTTGGCCTCGACGGGTGTTTGCTCGCGGCGTGTAAGCTGCATGGTCACGATGGCCGATCCGAGGATCGCGACGGCAAATGCCAGCACAAGAATCAAACTTTTCTGCCATTTTTTCAAAATGGACACCAGCCTTTCTATGGAAATTTGCGGCGAATTCGCAAGCGGTTCCCTATTTTGTTGTAGGGGGCGATGCCCACATCGACCCGCTGGGAAGTTACGAATTCGCCGCAGATTACCGTAAAAACGGTGCAATCTGCCGGGCGGACAGAGTCGTCCGCCCCTACGCGGTGTAGTACGTATTCGCCGAAAGGGTTTCAGTTGTTCGGTTGTTTGCCGCAACCCCTCAGTCGGCTCCGCCGCCAGCTGAGCCTTGAGCGGTGCGTCACTTCTTGATCTCGTCCCAGTAGCGCTTGGCGGCCTGTTCGGTTTTGTTGTCGCCGTAGGTGTAATAGACGCGGTCTTTGATCACGTCGGGGAGATACTGCTGCCGGACCCAGTGGTTCGGGAAATTGTGCGGGTAGAGATAGCCCTGGTCGCGCTCGAAGCCCGTGCCGTCGGCGTGGACATTTTGCAGCTCGCGCGGGACGGGGCCGGTTCTGCCTGCCTTCACATCGGCGATGGCCGCATCGATGGCCATGCAGCCGGAATTGGACTTCGGGGCCGTGGCAAGGAGAAGAACCGCGTCGGCCAGCGGCAGACGCGCCTCCGGCAGGCCCAGCTGCAAAGCGCTGTCGACGCAGGCCTTGACGATGGGGATGGCCTGCGGGTAGGCAAGGCCGATATCCTCCGCCACGGAGCACAGGATGCGGCGGCAGGCAGACGGCAGATCGCCCGCCTCTAAAAACCGGGCCAGATAGTGCACGGCGGCGTCCGGGTCGGAGCCGCGGATGGATTTCATGAGCGCAGAAAGATCGTCATAGTGATCGTCGCCGGATTTGTCGTACCGCATGGCAGAGCGCTGCGACACCTGCTTTGCGTCTGCCATGGTGAGCCTGACCACGCCGTTTTCGGGCCGCGTGGCCGTGTAGAGGAATTCGACGGCGTTGAGCGCCTTGCGGATATCGCCGCCGCAGGACTGCGCGATATGCTCCTTCACGCCGGGCTCCGGCAGGATGGTCACGCTGTCGCGCGCTTCGAGATAATTGAGCGCCCGGCTGACCGCGCGCTGCGTCTCGTCCTTCTCCACGGGCTTGAATTCAAACACCGTCGAGCGCGACAGGATAGCATTATAGACATAGAAATACGGATTTTCCGTCGTGGACGCGATGAGCGTGATCTTGCCGTTTTCGATGTATTCCAGCAGCGTCTGCTGCTGCTTTTTGTTGAAATACTGGATCTCGTCCAGATACAGCAGCACGCCGTTCGGCGCAAGGAACGTGTCGAGCTGGGCATAAATTTCCTTGATATCGGCGGAGGACGCGGTCGTTGCGTTGAGCTTGCACAGCTTTCGCTGCGTTTTCTTCGCGATCAGGTTCGCAACCGTCGTCTTGCCCGTGCCGGACGGGCCGTAGAAGATCATGTTCGGCACAGAACCGCTTTCAATGATCCGGCGCAGCAGCCCGTTTTCTCCTAAAATATGCTGCTGGCCGCAAACGTCGGAAAGTTCCTGCGGACGAAGCGCGTCCGCGAGGGGCTGATACATATCGCCCGCCTCCTTTTTTGATTTCCAACGTATTATACCGGTTTTCGCTGCCAATTACAAGCGGTCGGTTCCCTTTCCAGCGCGTTTATGATACAATAAAACAAAAAAGGCAAGGGATGAGCAAGTATGGAAACATCGGAACGTGTAGCTGGTATCATTGCCGCGCTGAAGCAGGAATACCCGGACGCGCTCTGCGCGCTGCATTACGGGAAGGATTACGAGCTGATGATCGCGGTGCGCCTGTCCGCACAGTGCACAGACGCGCGGGTCAATCTGGTCACGCCTGCGCTCTTCGCGCGCTATCCGACGCTGGACGCATTCGCGGAGGCAGACGTGGCCGAGGTCGAGGGCTATGTCCACTCCTGCGGGTTCTACAAGCACAAGGCGGAAGATATCGTGCTGGCCTGCCGGATGCTGCGGGACGAATACGGTGGGAAGGTGCCCGGCACGATGGAGCAGCTTCTGCGCCTGCCGGGCGTGGGCCGAAAAACGGCGAATCTGCTGCTGGGCGATATTTATGGGACGCCCGGCTCGGTCGTCTGCGACACGCACTGCATCCGTATCTGCAACCTGCTGGGCCTCGCCAGCGGCAAGGACCCGGCAAAGGTCGAGCAGCAGCTGCGCGCGATTTTGCCGCCGGAGGAATCCTCCGATTTCTGCCACAGGCTCGTCCTGCACGGCCGAGCCGTCTGCGCGGCAAGAAAGCCCGCGTGCGACCGCTGCTGCCTCGCCCCATACTGCAAAAGCTTTACGGGGGAATGAGCACGCCTGTCCGTTTTACGTAAAATCGTTGAAATTTAACCGCAGTTGGTAGGGGCGGGGCTCTGCTCCGCCCGGCAGGATGCACTGAATCATCAGAAATCTTTGGCGAATTCGTATGCATCTGCGCATTTCGGTGTAGGGGCGGACGACTCTGTCCGCCCGCGGGACGCACCGCTTTTTACGGGAATCTGCGGCGAATCCGTACTGCCTCACGAATTTTAAACGCATGGCTGATTTACAGCAGCCATTCAAAGGCAGCTACTTGTAAATCTGATGTCCCGTAACAGGCGGCGCGTACCATAGCGCTCGTAGGGTGAGTATGTGTGTTCGTAATACCCAAAAATAAGGACTTGCCTAAACCGTACCC
>ERZ773260.1343-NODE-1343-length-32176-cov-5.730737_pt1 | contig 32176 bp, 27 predicted proteins | sample MGYA00511387_ERZ773260 | MGnify/ENA primary metagenome ERZ773260 (study PRJEB29015, sample SAMEA2737745) | human gut metagenome | biome: human gut; feature: human-associated habitat; material: faeces | place: China | collected 2012 ... | reverse complement strand
CAATGTTCAATTCCAGCTATGCTGGTTATAATCACTCAGAATTCCGAGAGATTATGATAAGGTAAATAACCAAAATCTACTTGGGAGGTATTTTCATGTCCAAATCATCGCATACGCCAGAGTTCAGAGCAATGGTTGCTCAGGAGTATCTTGACGGTTTAGGCTCATATGACTCCCTGTCAACTAAATATCAAATCGGCTGCACACAATTTAGAGAATGGGTCGCCAAATACAAGCAGCATGGTTTGCCTGCCGATAAATACTGTATTGAGCATAATCGCAATTACAAGGATACAGCTGGTTTATATGATGTTTCATACAGCCAGGTCTATTCCTGGGTAGAGAAGGTTCTATGCAGATGCCCAAACCAGAAATGGGTAACAGATGTTACGGAGTTCAAAGTTCCAGGAGAGAAGAAACTGTATTTAAGTACGATTCTGGATTCATATGACCGATACCCGGTATCCTATGTAATCAGCTGCAGAAATAACAATCGACTGGTATTTAAAACATTTAATAAAGCAATTGCTGCCAATCCAGATGCAAAGCCTCCCTTTCATAGCGACAGAGGATTCCAGTATACAAGCAGGATATTTAAAAGGAAATTAAAAGAACAGGAAATGGAGCAGTCCATGTCAAGAGTAGGTCATTGAATTGATAATGGCCCTGTATGGGGGGGGGGGGTACCATTAAGTCCGAGATGTATCAAATGTATGAGATAACAGATGAAGCGTCTTTACTCTTTGCAATTAAGGACTATATGCGATTTTACTGTAAAGAACGTCCCCAGGATAGATATCAGTGCAAGCCACCTCTGGAAGTACGGATTGAAGCATTGACTTGTGATAAACCGCCAGAATATCCTATAGCTTAGAACAAACGAGTTGAAAAATATAAAGAAAAATGGTGTGCATAGAAAAATGACTACATATGAAACTGTGTGTCCATTCATCAGCACCTAATTTAAGATATTTTACCTGTCTACTTGACAAGGGGCATATCAGATTGCCCGGTCTTTTTATGGGCTTTTCACTGTTGCGTATGTCGGAGTTTTTCATGTTCCGAAAAATGGAGACATGCGGAACAAAAAGACATCCGCGCTCCATTAACCTACCTATAATGGGAAAAATAGTCAAACTGATATAAAAAATCGTAAGGCGAAGCCCGATAATACTGACAGATAAATGATTTCCGGTAGAAATACTATGTATAATTTGATATACTTTCCTCAAACGCAGGGCTTTTGTGTAATGTAGGATGTAACCAAAATTGTTGGGGGATTTATATGAAAAAGAGGATGGAATTGCCGCAGAAAATGAGGTTTAAAATATTGGTCCTTTGTCTGGCCTGTACCATGACGGCCCTTCTTTTGCAGACCTGGCTGTTTAACAGGAAATCCTCCACTCTAATCTACAATCAGGCGAAAAAAGAGAGTTTCAGTCTGCTCCAGAATATGCAGGATGATTTGTTCACGATTCTCAAATCCATGGAAAATAATATTATAAAGGTCTACAACCGCCAGCAGCTGATTCGGGATTTAAAGGAGAAGGAATCCATTTCCCTGCTGCGGGACAAGTATTACAGGGAGTCCTATAACATTGCCATGGAATGCTTTGACACCTCCGATGGGGTGGTTGCCCTGTATCTTTATAACGGGGAGGATGAGATTATCAGTACATACCGCAGGGCCGTAACACCGCGCCATAATTATCCCCTGGATATTTACGAGAATGCAGAGGAGAACAATGCGGATCTGGTCAGGCAGTATGCCCATTCGAATCAGACAACCATGCTGGTCTCCAGCTATTTTAACCCAAACCGTGATACGGATATTATCCGGCTTGTGATGAAGCTGTATAATAACAGCAATACAAGCCAGATGATTGGCTACATTGCATGTGATGTGGACAGCAAGATATTCCGGTACAGGATGGAGAAATTCATTACGGACAGCGATATGTTTATGTGGCTTCAGCCCGTGGGGGACCGGGCGGCCGTATCCGTGGGCAGTCTGGGGAAAAATGACCGAAAGCTTTTTGACGGGATAACAGACCATTTATGCCGGGGAGAACAGGATTTCAGCCTTCCCACAGGCGGCAGCCAGAGAGTCTTTTTCCAGATGGACCAGAACAAATATAACTTAAGCGCATATGCGCTTATGCCCCAGGCGCTGCTGGCAGCCAATCAGCGCACCCTGACGGCCAGCCTTTTCACCATAGCGGCCGTGATGCTGGTGATTACCCTAGTGTTCACCTTCCTCTGGTCCAAGAGCCTGACCCGTCCTTTGGAGGAACTGACGGAAATGACGGACCGGATCAAAAAGGGGGAGACAGACCTGCGTGTAGCGGTGAAAAAACATGATGAGATAGGGGCGCTGGGTCAGAGTTTTAACGAGATGCTGGATCAGATTGAAGCTCTCCTTGTCAGGGAGTATGAGACAAAGCTGCTTTTGAACCGGGCGGAGTATAACGCACTCCAGGCCCAGATCAACCCGCATTTTCTGTATAATACCCTGGATACCATGAGCAGTATTGCCCAGGTCCGCCACTGTGATGAGGTAAGCCATCTGTGCCAGTCCCTGTCCAATATTTTCAGGTACAGTCTGGACATGAAGAATCCGTTTTCTACGGTTGCCAAAGAGATTGTGCACCTGAAGAATTATATCTATGTGATGGATGTGAGGATGAGGGATCATGTGGTCTATGAATTTGATATAGATGATGAAGTCCTAAAGGACACGGTTCCAAGGATTTGTGTACAGCCGCTGGTGGAAAATGCCTTAAACCACGGACTGCGCAATGTGAGAGGGGAAAAACAAGTTGTGATCCGGGCCAAGGTGCAGGAGGAAAATCTGGTCATTGCCGTGGAGGACAACGGAGTGGGGCTAGAGAACGCGGAGGAACTGAACCAAAAGATGATGGAAAATAATCTGGATCTGGTGGAGCGGGGCAATTCCATTGGTTTGATTAATATCAACGCAAGGGTTAAGATGCTGTATGGCGATGCCTATGGAATACGGGTGGAGAGCGCGCCAGGGACAGGGACACGTGTGTATCTGACAGTAGCAAGACTGACAATGGGGGAGGTTGAACAGTGGAAAAAGAAGTCTATAAAGTCCTGATAGCGGATGATGAATACTGGACCAGGGAAAAGCTGTGTTCCATGATCGGCTGGTCCAGATACTCCCTTTGCTGCATGGAACCGGCAGCGGATGGGGAAGAAGTGCTCAGGCGCATTGAAACAGATCAGCCGGATATTCTGATTACGGATATCAACATGCCCTTTATGAATGGGGTCGAGCTTCTGGAAATCATACATGACAAGTACCCGGATATTATTACTTTTGTGGTCAGTGGTTATGATGATTTCCAGTATGTGAAAGATACGTTCATGGCCGGTTCCATCAATTATCTGGTTAAACCTATCACCAGGATTGATTTGGTGAATGCCCTGTCCAGGGCATTGGAGATTATCAGCACCAGACAGGCTCATGCCAGGGCCCAGGAAGAGCAGCAAATCCAGCTGTTAAAAGCAGCCTCCCTTTTACAGGACAGGGAGTTCAGCCAGCTTCTTGAGCGGGAGGATTCCTCCTTCACCCCAATCATCACCACCAACAATGACATGGATTTTGCAGGGATGAGCCTGATGCTGGTGAAGATCCATGATATGGGCAATCTGATTAAACGGTATGGGCATGATATGAACCTTTTGTCCTACTCTGTGAAAAAGGAGATACGGCGGTGCCTGAAAAGCGAGGCCCCATTTGTGTTCAACCATATATACCGTCCCAATGAATTTGCTATTGTGTCGGAGCTGGACAACCGGGAGCTGACCGATAAGGCCAGATATCTTTTGGTCCAGCTAAAGCCTCTGCTCCAGTCAACGGTCACCATTATGCTCAGCGGCCACTCCTATTCCATGGACAGTATCCATGAGGCATATATCCAGGATATTTCCATGCTGATGACACGTACCTATACGCCGGAGGATGTGCTGCTTGTGCCGGGGTGCTCCGGAATTTCCGGGGGAAACCGTAATATCAGCAACCGGTTCGGTGACAGCCAGGTCAGGGAACTGAAGGAACTGATACGAAAAAGGAACCGGGCCGCCATTGAGAACCTGGTGTTCCAGGGAACCGGGCTTGACTGCTGCGCCCAGGATAAGTGGGAATATCTGGAGGTGAAGCAGACAGTCAAACGTATACTGAATACATTTCCGGAGACGCTGGGCAGTAGTCTGTCCGCAGAGGAGACTGCTGTGCTGGAACATATGATTCACATGTCGGACCGGACGGTGGAGCGCCTGGATGCAGGTATTCTCTGCGATGGGGTGCGGGATGTGATTGAATACTGCATGTCTGTGGGACATGAGGAAGCAGTCCATACAGTGTCCGACATCATGCGCAGAGCCGCCGCATACATAGATGAACATTACAACGAGGATCTGAGCCTCTCTGCCCTGGCAAATCAGTTTGGCATGGAGAGTACCTATTTTTCCAAAACATTCCGGCAGGAAACAGGAGAGAACCTGATGCTGTATATCACCAGGAAAAGGATGGAAAAGGCTGACAGCTATATCCGTGAGAGCGAGATCAGCCTGACCGAGATTGCGTTTATGGTGGGATATGATGACTACGCATATTTCAGCAGGGTGTTCAGAAAATATTTTGGACGAAGCCCAAGAGATTATAGGAACGCGGTGCAGTGTCCGGAACCACATGACCACACCGTGGTAAATTCCGGCGATATACGGAGGGATTAGATTGGAAGGGAAGAACAGCATTGAATCACCAGTGCACGTGTATGGGGGGCAGCCGCAGGCGGTCGGCAGGATGAGTGCAGCCAGCCAGATTATAACAGCCTGCATTATTGTATCGCTGTTTTTGTCCGGCTGCGGAAAAAAGGCGGAGGTCGTTGCAAAGGAGTCGGATACGGTAATCCTGACCGTGCTGGCAGGGCAGTCCACCTCAGACGCAGGCATGGAGGACATGATTGATGAGTGGATGGAGAAACATTATCCCGATGTCAAGCTGGAGTGGGAATGTGTGGACTGGGGCGAGAGCTTTGATGCGCAGGTTCGTTCCAGATTTGCGGCAGGGGATGTGCCTGATATCATTGTGGGGAAGGCGCAGGATGTAAAAGCGTATGTGGGGACCGGCAATCTGGCTCCTATTAGAGAGTCCTGTTCAGCTATGATTAAACAGGATGCCCTGGATTTGGTTACGGTGGACGGCACGGTATATGGACTTCCTTTTAATGCATGGTATCAGGGTGTGCTTTACAATAAGAAAATCTTTGACACATATGGACTGGAAGTGCCGCAGACCAGGGAGGAACTTTTAAAGATACAGGAGATATTAGCGTCCCGCGGTCTTACCCCCTTTGCCGGACATTTTCAGGAGAGCTGGAACCTGGGCAATACCACCATGCAGTTTATGATGAATGAGGTGTTCTGCGATGAGCCGGACTGGGGAGAACTGTTCCGGAAGGGAAAGGTGAATTTCTCGGACAGTCCGGCTATGAGGCTATGTCTGGAGAACAACCGGAATATTCTGGAACGTTCCTGGGAGGATGCACTGAGTATTGACCAGTATGAGAGTGATAACCGGTTTGCCGGCGGACAGGCGGCTATGTACCTGACCGGCTCCTGGTCTTTGCAGTTTGCCAACCAATATAACCGTGGTGATGAATTTGGAATATTTCCCTATCCCAATGAGCACGGGGACGCCAGGCTTTTGCGCGAAACCAATGTAACCTTTATGGAGAGCGCCCGCACTCCATACGATGCGCTGATTACGGAACTGTTCATAGGTATATTTTCCGACCACCAGCTTCAGAGTGAGATCTTGGATTATACGCAGACCCAGCCCACCGTAAAAGGATTTGAGCCTGAATACAGGAGCTGCATTCAGGATGATATCGATTATTACGAACAGAGCGGTCAGGTGCTGGATGTGACCATTGGCAATAACCAGCTGGTGTGGTCTTACCAGAATGGGGTTGCAGCCCAGCAGCAGCTTTGGCTTCAGGGAAAGAAAAGCTTGGAAGAGGTTCTTGAATTTGCGGATGATAACCGAGCGGAGAGTATGAATGAGTGACATCTATATGAATACGGTCAATATAAACGGAGTTGTACATTTCACAAAAATGTGCAACTCTTTTTTCAATTTAGTCCTATTTGCCCATGTCAGAAAAAAAGTATACTTGAGATATCAAAAGCATCATGTGCGAACGTCCAAAAGGCGGACGTTAAGTGCTCATAACAAGGAGGAAGGTTAATGAAAAGAAAACAGGTATTGGGTGTATTCGCAGCAATTACGGCATCCTGTGTATTGGCAGGATGCGGCGGGAGTTCCGGCGGGACACAGACCGCGGCAACGGAAAAGACTGAAGGGGCACCGGCCGCAGAGGCAGGAAGCAGCGAGGCGGCGCAGCCGTCCGGATCTGATGAAAAGGTTACGCTGACCGTGCTGGCGGGGCAGTCCACCACGGACGCCGGTATCGAGGATATGATTGATGAGGCTCTGGCTGAAAAATATCCCAACATCACCCTGGAATGGGAATGTGTGGACTGGGGAAATGACTTCCAGCCCAAAATGCAGCAGTACCTCCAGTCAGGACTTCCGGACATTATGATTGGAAAAGCGCAGGATGTGGCGACCTACGCTCCTTTGGGAGTGCTTGGTACCATTGATGATACATATCTGGACCGAGGCCTGGACGCAGCCAGAGAAAATGTGACGGTAGATGGAAAGACATACGGAATGGTTTATAATGCCCTGTATCAGGGAGTTTACTACAACAAGGCCATGTTTGAGGAAAATGGATGGGTAATCCCCAAAACACAGGATGACCTGCAGAAGATTATAGATGACTGCAACGCAAAAGGGATTACGCCATTTGCAAGCCATATGGTAGATACCTGGTCCATTGGAAACGTGACCATGCAGTTTGCTATGAATGATGTATTTAACAAGGACCCTGAGTGGGGAGATAAATTCAGGGCAGGAGAGGTATCCTTTGAGGACAGCAAGGAGTTTCAGACCGCTTATGAGTACAATAAGCTGATTTTTGACAATACCTTTGCCAACACATTCAGCATGGAGCAGACTGACTGTGATGCCAGGATGGTGCAGGGGGAAGCGGCCATGAAGGTTTCCGGTTCCTGGTCCATCCAGAACTTCCTGGATATTGATGATGCCTTTGAGTTTGGTATCTTCCCGTTTCCCAACCAGACAGGGGATTCCAAGCTGATATTTGAACCCAATATTACCCTGATGACAAGTGCAAAGACCGAACATCCGGACGCTGTCAACTGTGTTCTGGATTTGCTGACCTCCGACAAGGAGCTGGCTGTGGAAATCTATGATTATACCAAGACTGCCTCCATGCTGAAGGATGTGACACCGACCTTTGAGAATCCCAGTCAGGAAGATATTGATAAGTATGCTGCTGATGATATGATTGTGGACGTTACTCTGGGCAACAACCAGCTTGTATGGGGAGGATTCCAGGAAGAGAACGCAAAGGATATCGCTGCATGGCTTCAGGGCGATGAAACCTTTGAGGATGTTTTGGCCGCATCCGATGCAAGGGTGGATGCCAGCTCCGCAACCAAATAACATACCAGAGTTGCAGCCAAATAAAATGAAAGGCGCGGTTATAATAACTGCGCCTTACTATGTACTCGCGCTAAACTGTATTGATCTGTCTGGCATGAAAGGGGATAATGAGGATGCCTAAAAATAAAAGCGAAATAATGGGCAGAAAGCTCTTTTTGCAGTATCTGCTTCTGGTTCTTCCCGGCTTTATTATATTTACGATCGGGTTGATCCTTCCGCTGCTTCTGTCGTTCCGGTATTCGGTGACAAGCTGGGATGGAATCTCACCGGAAAAGGTATTTGTAGGATTCAGGAACTATATGGACCTGTTTCAGGATGCTAATTTCCGAAGCGCATGGTGGTTTACGATTAAATTCACCATAGGGAACACTCTGATCCAGAATGCAGCAGCCCTGCTGTTTGCAGTGGCCCTGGACAGCGGGATCCGCTGCAAGAAAATATACAGGGCAGCTTTTTTTATTCCCTGTCTCATTAGTGCCGTGATTGTGGGCTTTGTGTGGCTGAAAATGTTTTCCAACGTGCTTCCGGCTGTGAATGACTGGCTGGGAACCAATTTTAATTTTATGCTGTTCGGCAGCGGTAAAACCGTTCTCTGGGGGCTTTTGATCGCCAACAACTGGCAATGGATTGGATACTGGATGTTGATCTATCTGGCCGGCCTCCAGTCTGTGCCCTCCGATCTGTATGAGGCCGCCAAGGTGGACGGAGCCGGAGCAGTAAAACGGTTTTTTAACGTAACCATCCCCATGCTGGCGCCCGCCATTACCATCTGTGTGGTAGGCATCACCACCGGTTCCCTGAAGGTATATGACCTGTTGGTATCATCCACCAAGGGAGGCCCGGGCCGGGCCTCTACATCCGTGATTTACCAGACTTATGCCACGGCCATTAACGGCAGGCAGTATGGATACGGTTCCGCAATGACAGTGACCCTGGTGGCGGCCCTGCTTTTGGTGGCCCTGATCCAGGTGAAGGGACTTAAAAGTAAGGAGGTCCAGGCGTGATGAAAGGATTGAAAAAGGACAGAACGGAAAAGGAAGAAATGATCCGCCAGCCCTATACCAAAACAACCGCTGTGGTCCAGGTGCTCATGACCATGCTGGCGGCCCTTTTCCTGGCCCCCCTGTTTATTATTGTCAATTACTCATTTAAGACAAAAAAGGAGCTGTATATTAACAGCCCTCTGTCGCTTCCGCAGTCATTTCAGCTGGATAATTATGTGAAAGCCATCGATAAGCTGAATATGGGAACTACCTACATCAACACCTTTATCTATACGGCGGTCAGTGTATTTGTGCTTGCCATGCTGTGCGGCATAACGGCGTGGGCCATTGCGCGCTGTAAGCACAGGTTTTTTAAATTCTGCTACATATATTTTATCATAGGAATCCTGATACCCTACCAGGCATTGTTCCTTCCCATCTATACCATTGGTTTTAAAATGCATTTGACCAATACAAGATTCGGCATTATTTTCATGTATGTGGCAACGGGCATTTCCTTTGGCGTATTCCTCATGAACAGTTTTATGTCCACGGTTCCGGTGGAACTGGAGGAAGCGGCCAGGATTGACGGGTGTTCTGTGTTTAAAACGTATTTTTCAATCGTGCTTCCCCTGCTAAAGCCTGCTATGGCAACGCTGATCATCATGCAGGCCTTTCAGATCTGGAACGATTACCTGCTGGCCAGTCTTTATGTGAGCAAAAAACAGCTGAAAACCCTTACCGTGGCGATCCAGTCCCTGTTTTCCGCCCAGACCAGCGATTATACAACGGCCATGGCCGCGATTGTATTGTCGGTGCTGCCCATTGCAGTCCTGTTCATGTGTCTGCAAAAGTATTTTATCAAAGGAATGACTGTGGGCGCTGTTAAGGGATGAGTGCGCCGCGTCAGGAGCATTTCCTATCAGGAGCATTTCCCGTCAGGAGCATTTCCTATCAGGAGCATTTTCCATCAGGAGGATATCAGAATGGATACAATATTAAAAGAATACACACTGGGAGACATGACGGCGCGTTATCTGCTGGATGAAGATCAGCACGCGGGCCTGGAGCTGTATCCAACCCATATGCCGGTCCCGGTCCACAAAAAGAAGAGGGCAAAGCTGGACGGAATGGTGCAGTTTAAGCTGGCCGGAGATGTCTACAACGGAGCATATGCGCCGGGCAATACGCTGCGCAATGGCGGGAGCGTGGACCAGCTTCATTATAAAAGCCAGGAAACGGTGGAGGAGAGGGATGCACTGACCATCATTACGCATCTGAGGGATGACCGGGGCTATGAGATCAGACATTTTCTGCACTGGGAACAGGGCATGCCCTGGTTCAGGATGTGGAATGAACTGACCAATGAAAGCCGGGAAACCATTTTGCTGGAGATGATTTCCAGTTTTTCCCTGACCGGTATCTCACCGTATCTGGAGGGAGATGGCCACAATCAGGTGCAGGTACACCGCCTGATGAGCCGGTGGAGCCAGGAAGGAACCCTCCTCACTCAATCCATGGAGGAACTGCAGCTGGATACGTCATGGAACATGGAGTCGGTCCGGTGTGAGCGGTTTGGTCAGGTGGGATCCCTTCCGGTCAACCGCTATTTCCCGTTTTTGGCCATGGAGGACAGGAAAAACCATGTGTTCTGGGGCGTTCAGCTGGCACATGGCGCATCCTGGCAGATGGAGGTTTACCGAATTGATGAAAATATTGCAGTCAGCGGAGGACTTGCGGACAGGGAGTTTGGGCATTGGATGAAAGAGGTTGGCCCGGGCGGACATTTTACAACGCCAAAATCAATTGTCACCGTATGTAACACGGACTCCATCGACATCCTCACCGGACGGCTGACAGAGGCAGGACAGAAGGCGGCGGACAATGGACCAGGAATTGAACAGGAACTTCCCATGGTATTTAACGAATATTGCACCACATGGGGCTGTCCGTCCCATGAGAACATTGTGGAGATATTACAAACAGTCAGGGAAAAGGGCTTTACCTATTTTGTGATCGACTGCGGGTGGTACAAGGAGGACGGTATTCCCTGGGATATCAGCATGGGGGATTACAATATTTCAAAGACACTGTTTCCGGGAGGGCTGGAACAGACCGTGAAGGCGATCAAGGAGGCAGGGCTGAAGCCGGGAATCTGGTTTGAGATTGAAAATGTGGGAAAGGCGTCCATGGCCTACCAGATGGAAGAACACCTCCTTCACCTGGACGGCAAAGTGCTGACCACCACCAGGCGCAGGTTCTGGGACATGAACGATCCGTGGGTGGAGGAGTACCTGAGCGAACGGGTGATCGGAATGCTTAAAAGATATGGGTTTGAGTATATGAAGATCGACTACAATGACACCATAGGAATGGGCTGTGACGGCTCAGAGTCCATCGGGGAAGGCCTGCGGATAAATGTGGAAAAAACCTATGGATTTATGGAAAAGATTAAAAGGGAGATACCCGGCATTGTTCTGGAAAACTGTGCGTCCGGCGGACACAGGCTGGAACCGCGCTTCATGGCAAGTACCAGCATGGCATCTTTTTCCGATGCCCATGAATGTGAGGAGATCCCCATTATCGCAGCCAACCTCCACCGGGCAATCCTGCCAAGGCAGAGCCAAATCTGGGCGGTGATCCGGGAACAGGATGCCGGAAAACGGATTGCGTACTCAATTGTAAGTACATTTTTAGGGAGATTATGCCTGTCCGGAGATGTGACAAGGCTGACGGAAAGCCAGTGGGAAGTTATTGACCGCGGAATGGAGTTTTACAAAAAGCTGGTGCCCATCATCAAGCATGGCCAGTCGTACCGCTTCGGACCTGCCGTAGACAGCATCCGCCATCCAAAGGGATGGCAGGCAGTGGTGCGCGTGGGAAGGGACGGCGGGCAGGCCTGTGTTATCCTTCACACATTTGACGGCAGCCTGCCGGAACGGATCAGCATAGACCTGCCCCAGGGATGCCCGAAGACTGTACAGGACATGTATTCGGATACGGATGAGGCGGTCACTGTGGAACAAGGCTGTCTGTGCTGGGTGCCTTCTGATAACAGGAAGGCGGTGGCGGTGCTGCTTGGAACGTAATAATTCGTAAATGTTTAGTAACAAAAACACATATCATTCCAGAGACATCTCTTTGGAATGGTATGTGTTTTCTCTTTTTCATCTTATCCGTCTCTCCATTAACCTACCTATAATGGGAAAAATAATCAAACTGGTTTAACAGGATTGTAAGGCGAAGCCCAATAATACTGTCAAGATTTGAAAAGCTGACATGAATCAGGTTCTCTATTTTTGCAATCCTGGCATGGAGGGTGTTGACATGGATGAATAGCTTTTCGCTTGTTATTTTATAGGAAAGCTCATTGGAAAAAAAGTATTCCAGGGTAAGATACAGGTCCGAGGAATGCTTTTTGTCGTAATCCACAATGGGTTTTAAATAGGATTGATACAGTTCATTGAGGTAGGCGTCATTGATATTGCCGTTGCTGTCAGTGAACAGTTTGATGATTCCCAATTCCCCGTATACCAAAAGACACACATTGTCCTGTTTGTTTTTTGCGTAATTGATGGTAAAAGCAGCTTCGTTAAAGGCCCTTCTCAGATCCCAGTAATGGTGCAGGTCACTGATCCCCATGATGAAATGGGAGGAATTAAAATACGTGGAAAGGGCATCGTATAACTGTGCACCCATGGCCTTGATGGAGGGTACTTTGTCATCAATCAGGATGACCCATTGTTCCTTATATAAAAAGACCAGGAATTTATTATTGTATAACTTGATATGTTTTAAATGATTGATAAATCCGGTCAGCAGTCCCACATTGTTAAAGATATTTAAGTCCTTGCGGCTGTTAATCAAAAGCAGGTAATAGCTGCCGCTGAGCTCCGTGTTCAGGCTCAGGCCAATCTGCTTTTTGCGGGCGCGGTCTTCGTGGGACATATCCAGGAGGCTTTCAAAAACAACACTTTTAAAATAATAATTTGATTTCTCGAATTCAGCGGTAATACTGTTTTTCAGAGAATAGATGGACTCAATGGTCTCCAGCCGGCAGATTAACTCCGGGGGCAGGATCTCCGCGAAGGCGCGGTATTTTACAATGATGAAAAATGCGGAGGTAAACTTTGAAATATGGGAGGGAATGATAAAATACTGATACTCCCCGTTAATGGCGGTGTCCTGGTATCTGTATCCGTTCATTGTGGCGCCGTTAAAGTTCTCGCCAATGGGAATGCGGTGGTGCAGGGCGCTGATCCTCAGATTATACAGTTCCGTGTTCCAGTTATTGTCGTTTGAGCTGTCCTGCAGCCGCAGATTATAATCTGCAATGGCGATGGTAATCTGCGTCAGGTTGTGTACAATCTCACACAGGCTGTTGAGGGTATGGTTTTTGGACAGGTAATTGATGATGGAGTTCTGGAAATTCTGGTTCTCAACAAGGTACTGCGTCTGATTGTTGATGACCAGATTCTGGATCAGGACAATTATATCACGCCACGGAACATTGTCCTCTATAAATATAAGAGGAATGTGATAATTCATTAATAAGTTTTTTTGTTCTGTAGTAATGTATTCTTCATACAGTTTATGTGTGATGACACCAGAAATCTGCTTCTGGTGCAGGGTATTGATGAACTTTTCAGTGAGGCAGGTGCGCATAAAACGGCTTATGATCAGGATATCTCCTTCATGGAGCCAGTCGTCAATATCCTCCACATCCATAACAGTTGCACTTTTTATGACACGCTGAAGTCCCTGTTCCGTTATGACCGTATCACAGGAATACATTTGCTTTGTATTGAGAAGATCTCTTATGGAAACTTCCTTGAAATCATTGTGAAACGTATACTTTAATGAATTATCTCCCATCATATCCACCGCCTTATCTGAGATTATATCATTGTTCCCTGAACATGCAAAGATGATAATTTAAACTTAAAGTGAAAAGGCCGAAAAATGAATTGGTGATACATATAAAAACAAAACTATAATTATGTAGATATATACAATAGAAAAAACAGTACCAACAGATTATACTGGTTTTAAAAATCAGACCTCTCAGCGGGGCGTCACATAGAATCATCACATAGGAGAAACGATATGGAGAGCCAAGGCAACAGAATGTATACTTTACAGGAGTTATGCAGATTTCTTATCCCATCAGTATTGGGAACAGTAATCTTTCTGCTTCCAATCCAGTGGCAGGGGAATATGACCATACTCATTGGCATCATTACGGATCTCATGCAAAAGCTGTTAGCCCCTGTGATTACCACTGTGGTGGCAGCCGCCATTGTCCTGTCGGCAGTATGCTCTACTGTCAGACGGTTCCTGAAGCCGGCCTGGATTGTGGAAAGTGAACGCTGGGACAGCCTTTTTTCCTGTAATACATTCTATTATGTATGCCGGGTTCTGGGAGCTGTGTTTGCGGTCATGGTTTACTTTGGAGTTGGCTTTCATGTTGTAATCTCCCCGGATACGGGTGGGACCATGTTGAATCTGCTTAAGACCATTACCGTGTGGTTTATGGCAGCGGCATTTCTGATCCCGCTGCTGACGGATTTCGGGATCATGGACTATGTGGGCACAATGCTGCGCAGGGTGACCAGGCCGGTGTTCCGTCTGCCGGGAAGGGCGGCGGTGGATCTGCTGGCCTCATGGCTGGGGAGCAATACGGTGGGGGCGGTCCTAACCATTAAGCAGTACGAGCGTGGATACTACACGGCCAGAGAGGCTATTGTGATCGCGTGCTGCTTTTCCGCCGTATCCCTGCCATTCAGCCTAGTGATTGCTGCCATGATTGGAGTGGATTCTTTGTTTGTTCCCTTTTATCTCATTGTCACAATTACCGGAGTGTTGAGCGCGGCCATTATGATCCGGATTCCGCCCCTTTGCCTGTATCCGGAGGAGTTCTGCCCGGACGTGGGCAAGCAGGTGAAGGAGGAAGAACTGGAAGGATACACTATGCACCAGTGGGCACTGAAGCTGGCTGTTGAGAAGGCGGCAAAGGGACCCGGACTGAAACAGATCCTGGTCAGCGGACTGGATACATTTATGGGGATCGTGTTCCAGACAGCGCCCATTGTAATGGCCTTCGGAACCATTGCCTGTATGGTGGAGGCGTATACACCGGTATTTGAATGGCTGTCCATCCCCTTTGGATACTATCTGCACTTACTTGGGATTGAGGATGCCTTTTCTGTGGCGCCCGCAACCATTATCGGGTTTATCGACATGTTCCTGCCCTCCATTCTGCTGGCAGGGGTGGGGAGTTTAAAAACAAGATTTGTATTGGGCGCATTGTCGTTGGTCCAGATTATATATATCACCGAAATCGGTTCCATCCTGATTTCCTCAAAAGTGCCGGTCAAACTAAAGGATCTCTGCTATATATTCTTAGAGAAGACGGTGCTGGCATTGCCAATCATTATTTTGCTGACAAAAATGTTCCGATTATTTTAAAATGAGGTTATAGTATGATAAAAAGAGAATCCAGATGGAAACTTTTAAAGGTTGTTCTGATTCTTTATATGGTGTATGCCGCCGTGCGGATGGTATTTTACGGACAGGGTACCTTGCAAAGCGTTATATTTGACCTGGGCAGGATTGTGCTGCTGGTGCTGTTATTGTGGTGGCTTAATACCAGATTTGCGCCGCCTGGGGAATAAATCTGTATGAACATATAGAATGGGACTGTTGTCTTGGCAGTCTCATTTTTTTGTCATTTTCACGTTGGTGATTCATACATTCTTTTGATTGTGACTTTGTATGTCCCACCAATGTATTTCCGGATCCATTTCCCCTAAAATAAAATCACGCAATGCAGTACTGGAAAATGCAAACAAAAAGAAGAGGAAGGTGAATTAAAAATGGGAGGAACCCAAAAGAAGAAAAAGGAAAAGAAGGGCCTGAATTCGTATGTTGTTATATTTGCAGTCATTGTGCTGATGGCCCTTCTGACCTGGTTTGTACCTGGCGGGGAATACGAACTGGACGAAGCCGGTTATGCAATTGCAGGAACGTACAGAGAACTGCCTGCCAATCCCCAGGGACTGTGGGATGTGATTACGGCGCCAATCACGGGCATGGTGGGGAATGGAGCCGTAAGCGGAGCTATCTCCATTTCCCTTTACATCATGCTTTTCGGAAGTTTCCTGAAGATGATGGAAGAGACAGGTGTGATTGGATATGCGCTGACATCCGTGGCAAAGAAATTTCAGGAAAAACCATATGTGCTGATAACCATCCTGGTGTTTATCCTGTCGTTCCTTGGCACATCCCAGGGGGCATATGAGGAATGTGCCATCTATGTATCCTTATTCCTACCCATATTCCTGGCCATGGGCATGGATACGATTACGGTTGTGATGATTTCCGTATTTGGCACGCAGATTGGATGTGCGGCATCGGCAATCAACCCCTTTTCCACAGGTATTGCTTCGGATATTGCGGGAATATCCTTTGGAGACGGGATCATTCCCAGATTGATTCTCTTCTTTGTACTGTCAGGTACGGTTGCGGCCCTAATCAGTCTTTATGCAAAGAAGGTTCAGGCTAATCCTGAAAAATCTGTGCAGTTTTACCGCCGGAATGAGGATTTGGAAGCTTTTGGAAACTCCGAGGAAAACAGCGGTACATCAAACAATGTGAAGCATATGACCGGGCTTGTAATCATATTTATCATGACCTTTGTAATCATGTTGCTGGCATTGTTCCCATGGACTTCCATCAACGAACATTTTACATTCTTTACATCCGTTGCAGAGTGGATTAACACAACTCCCATCATCAGCACAGTGATTGGAAGCAATGTGGTGGCGTTTGGCGACTGGTACTTTACGGAACTGACAGCCCTTATGCTGGTGATGTGCCTGATTGCAGGATTTATGGCAGGATATGATCTGGACAGGATTATCAATATTATCATCAAAGGAGCAGCAGAGCTTGTGTCAACAGCACTGATTGTTCCCATGGCACGCGGCATCCAGGTAATCATGACCTCGGGAAATATCACATCCACCATCCTTCACGCAACAGAAGTGACGCTTGGCTCCCTGCCGGTGGTAATCTTTGTAATCCTGGCATTTGTTATCTATCTGATATTTGCCTGCTTTCTCCCAAGCTCCACAGGACTTGCAGGAGCTACCATCTCGGTTATGGTGCCCCTCGGCACATTTGCAGGAGTACCGCCCTATGTAATGATTATCATCTATAACTTTGCCCTTGGCATTGCCAAGATGTTTACACCAACCTCCATTGCGGTCATGACCTGTACGCAATATGCAAAGATTGATTACATGTCGTGGGTCAAAGCTGTCTGGAAACCGCTGGTTGTGATTTTCCTGGTGTGTCTGGCATTTGCGCTGGGACTGACGCTGATGGGGTAAGGAAGGGAAGATATGAAGATATTGATTGCAGATTATGCAGAACTGTTAATGCCCACACACAATCTGGAAACCCAAGTTTTAAAGGATGGGCTGGGGGAGGAGTGTGAGGTGGAGGTATACGAGTACACGGATGAAAAGCGGGATGAGTTTTATGAAAGGCTTTCCGGGGCGGACGCCCTGCTCACCGGTTTTATTGAGATGGATGCAGAGGCCATGGACCATGCTCCCGGCCTGAAGGTGATATCCATCAATGCAACCGGTTATGACAAGGTGGATTTGGCCGAGGCAAACCGCCGTCATATTGGAGTATGCCCTGTGGGGGAGTACTGCACCATTGACGTTGCGGAACATACAATCTGTGTCATGCTTGCGCTGGTTAAAAACCTGAAACATTACATGCATGCGCTGGAACGTGACAACAACTGGGATTATCAGATTGTGGAGCCTAATAGAAGGATTAAGAATATGACACTGGGAATCTTTGGCCTTGGAAAGATCGGGACAGCGGTTGCGCTGCGTGCACAGGCCCTGGGAATGGGGGTTATGGCCTATGACAGATACGTAAGTCCCACATACGCAGAAGATTTTGGGGTAAAGCTGGCGGACTCTCCGGAGGATATATATGAGGAGGCGGATGTGATCTCAAATCACATGAGTCTGACAGAAGGGAATCATGATTTTTTTGACATGGACGCATTCCGCAGGATGAGAAAACATCCCTATTTCATAAATGCGGGCCGGGGTGCTTCAGTGGTGGAAGCAGATCTTAAGCAGGCCCTTGATGAGGGGCTGGTCAAAGGAGCAGCCCTAGATACCATCCGGGACGAGAGGCCGGAACATATCGCACAGAACCCCCTCCTTGGAAGGGATGATGTCATCATAACGCCCCACACTGCGTTTTATTCCACATCTTCGGTGGAAGACCTGGAGCGGACGTCAGCAATGAACATTGTACACTATCTAAATGGAAACTTGGATAAGGTTTTCAAACTGGTTACAAAGTGGCGGTAGACACAGAAAAAACTGAAAAAGCACAGATAACACTGAAATAAAAGGAAATAAAAAAAAGGAGACAAGAAAAAATGGCAATATCATTAAAAGGAAGAAACTTTTTTGCGCTGGAGGATTTTACACCGGAGGAGATCCGCTATCTTTTGGATTTGGCAATCCAGCTGAAAAAGGAGAGTAGGGAACATATCAAACATCAGAATTATATCGGGGAGGACTTTCTGCTGCTGTTTGAGATGAACTCCACACGTACACGCTGTGCATTTGAAACATCTGCAAATGATTTGGGGATGGGGACCACGTTTCTTTCCAATTCCCATTTTGGAAACACAGAAACCATCAAGGATTCCATGAGAGTATTCAGCGAGATGTACAGCGCCATCGGATACAGGGGGGCAAAGCACAGCACACTGTTAGAGATGGCAAAGGACAGCGCGATTCCCATTATCAACGGTTACACAGACCATCAGCACCCCACTCAGATGCTGGCAGACGCCATGACTTTGGATGAAGTCTGGGGACGTGAGAATTACAAGGGAAAGACCCTGTGCTTTATCGGACGGGGCGGCGCCGTGAACTCCTTCTCATATGGCGTTATGTGTGCTATGCTGGGTATGAACTTTACTTACATTACATCTTATATGGAAATGGATGAGGCATTAGAGGGACTGACAGCGGCAGAGAAGGCTACCTTCCGCAAGTTCGTGCCCGAGGGAGTGGTATCCCCCAACTGGGATACGAAAATGGATACCAGAAAACGTAAGATTGTGGAAAATCTGTTTGCAAAATATAGCCCCCAGTGCAAATTTATTGAAACAGATGATATTAATGCCATCAAGGGCGTGGATGTAATCACAACAGAGAACTGGGGATTCTTCACGGATCCTGTTGAGACATGGCTTCCGGGAATCGTGCGTTTCCGTCCCTACCAGGTGAACAGGGAACTGTTGGAGCGCACGGAAAATCCGGATTGTATTGTAATCCACATGCTGCCCTCCACCCATAATATGGACCATACATCAGGACAGAAGCTGCTGTCCGTGATTGAGGATCCGGATCTGCGTGAGTTCCTTAAGGGCGGAATGGAAGTGACGGACGAAGTCTTTGAGCAGAACGCAGCATACATTTTCCAGGAAGCAGGAAACAGAAAACATACCATTAAGGCTGTTATAAAAGCAGTGTTAGGTGAGAGATAGAGGAGGAACCGGTTATGGATATATTAAAATATAGAGGATTGGATTACAGTGATTTTCGCGTACCGGGAGAATTTGAGCCACAAGAATATGTGATTCTGGGATGGCCGGCAATGGCGGAGTGCATTAAAGGATACAGTCTGCACAAAGCATTTGCACAGCTGATCAAGATCATGGTGGAGCAGGCGGAGGGCGTGACCGTGTACGTGAACTGCCCGGACCAGGCGCGTGTGGAAAGCTGCAAAAAGGCATTGGCAGAGGAAGAGGTGGATATTAATCAGGTGGTAATCACCACATATCCGGACGGCAGCAACTGGACAAGGGATTACGGCCCCGACATACTGGTGGATGACAAAGGCCACCGCCTCCTGGCCAACCCAAGGTTTAACATGTACGGACAGAGCACGATTGACAGTGTGACTTCCACTCTCTGCGCAAAATTTGCTCCCCATCTTGCTCTTGAGATTGGCTGCAGGGATTTCCTCAATTCCACATTGATTACCGAGGGCGGGGACAAGGAATTTAACGGAAACGGCGTGCTGATGGCATTGCGGGACACCGAAGTGACCAAGAGAAATCCCCACATGTCCACAGAGGAAGTGGAGGAGGAGTTAAAGAGGCTGTTTAACTTAAAGAAAGTGCTCTGGCTGGAGAAAGGTGTTTTTGATGATGAGCTAACCACCTCGGGAGTACTGGATTATGTGGACGGGGAACCGGTTTACCGCTCGTCTTCCGCCAATGGCCATATGGACGAGTTTGCCAGATTTGTGGGACCAAACACCATCCTTCTCACCGAGATTACAGAGGAGGAGGCTGCCAAGCTGAATTCGCACCGTATTACAAAAGAGCGCTGCGATGCCGCATACGAGGTCCTGAAAAATGCAACAGATGCGGAAGGCAATCCATTTAAGATTGTGCGCATGCCTGCGCCGGAGCCATTCTACGTATATTCCAAACCGGGCGACTGGATTAATGATACATGGTCCTGCCGTTATGGGGAAGGAAATGACTTCCTGGACGATGGAACCCCCATGCCTACCGGAGATATGATCATGCAGCCCGCCTTAAGCTACGTCAATTTCCTGATTCTCAACAACATTGTGATTGCGCAGAATTACTGGGAGGAAGGCAGGCCGGAAAGCATCAGGGAACGGGATAAGCAGGCCCTTGCCGTCCTGCAGGAGGTATTTCCGGACAGAAAAATCGTGCCATTTGTAAGTACGGCCCTGAACATCCGCGGCGGCGGTGTGCACTGCGCCACAAAGAATGTGGGAAAGGCGTCCAAGTAGGGAGAATGAGACTAAAGAGGTGAGATCATGTCAAAAATAGTAATCGCCCTGGGTGGCAACGCCCTTCAGGCCAAGAACAGTAAGCCCACTTCAGAGGGCCAGCTGGAGGTGGTAAGGCATACCTGCGGGAGACTGGCTGAAATCAGTGCAAAGGGCTATGAGATGAGTATTGTCCATGGCAATGGCCCCCAGGTGGGTAGGATTCTTCTGGCCTTTGAAACTGCCAAGGATGTGACGCCTGCCATGCCCTTTGATGTGTGCGGCGCCATGAGCCAGGGATACATCGGATACCATATTCAGCAGGCATTAAAGTATGCGCTCAGCGCCAGGAACAAGCACTGTCCGGTTGTGACCGTTGCCACGCAGCTTGTGGTTGACAAAGATGATAAGGCCTTTGAAAACCCTACAAAACCCATCGGTCCTTTTTACACAGAGGAGGAAGCAAAGCAGCTGATGCAGGAAAAGGGATACGCCATGAAAGAGGATGCGGGAAGGGGATGGCGCAGAGTGGTCGCCTCCCCCACTCCCCGGAAAATCGTGGAGATCGATGCGATTAAGAACCTTTGGAAATCTACGATTGTGGTTTCCTGCGGAGGAGGCGGCATCCCGGTAGTAGAGAACCCTGACGGGACATTAGAAGGAGTGGCTGCCGTGATTGACAAGGATTTTGCAGCGGAACTACTGGCAGAGCAGGTGGAGGCGGATGTCATGATGATTCTGACCGAGGTGGAAAAGGTTGCTGTTAACTGGGGGCGGCCGGATCAGAGGAGTCTGGACAGGATGAGCCTTAAGGAGGCGGCCCGGCATGTGGAGGAAGGGCAGTTCGCCCCGGGCAGCATGCTTCCCAAGGTGGAGGCGTGTATGAAGTTTGTGCGCCAGAACCCGCAGAAAAAAGCCATTATCACCAGCCTGGATAAAGCATTGGAGGCCCTGGAAGGTAAGACCGGGACAGTGATTACGTTTGCATAAGGTTATCAGGGGATGATGAGATAGGCAGGATACATAAAAGTAAAAAGAATCAAAAAAATAAAAGGGGCTGTAAAAAAACAGCCCTAAAGAAAAATCGCTGAGGTCGTGAGACCAATGTCATTAAGCTAAGGTATTAGAGGCATAGCAGAAAAAACACAGAGTATGAGTTAAAGTCGTACCCTGTGTTTTTTTGTAATACAAGATATTCCCTCAGCTTCTGCATTTGTTCAGTCTAGAAATAAATTACTTCCAGAAACTTTGGGATTTTTATTTCATGAGTTCAATTCTCGTTGTAATCCTTGCTCAACCTATAAAGGATTTCGACTTTTGGCTATAGATGGATCGGAACTTCAAATGCCAACCAATCCAGAAGATAAGGATTCTTATTTTCCTAATGTAGAGAGTAAAAAATCCTATAATCTGCTTCATTTAAATGCTATGTATGATTTGCTTTCTCATACATATGTAGATGCTTTTGTGGAAGGTCAACAAGTGTCCAATGAGCGAAGAGCGCTGAACCGAATGGTTGATCGGACTAACATCTTATCCGCTATTGTACTTGCTGATCGGGGATATGAATCTTATAATTGTTTCGCCCATATCCAAGAAAAAGGATGGAAATTCCTATTTAGAGTAAAGGATGGAACCGGAGGCATAACAAGTGGATTAGATTTACCGAATACAGAGGAGTTCGATTTGTGCTTTAATATGTATCTTACCAGAAAACAAACCAATGTACTGAAAGAATTATTAAAAGATAAGAACTGTTACAAAAGACTTACCAAAGATTTTGATTATTTACCAGTTAAAAACAAAAAATCCATTCCTGTTAAACCATATTTTTTACCTTTTAGAATTGTCAGATTCAAACTGACTGATAACACCGTAGAAACAGTCCTTACGAATTTAGACATGGAAGACTTCCCGCCTGCAGAATTAAAAAAACTATATTCAAAGCGCTGGGGAATAGAGACTTCTTTCCGAAAACTCATATACACGATTGGGCTATTACATTTTCATGCAAAAAAGGTGGGGTACATTTATCAGGAAATTTTTGCTCGAATGATTATGTACAACTTTACAGAAATAATCATCTCACACGTGATTTTAGAAAATAAAAGTAGAAAACATGCTTACCAGGCCAATTTTTCTACTGCAGCTCATATCTGTCGGCAATATTTCCGCGAAAATGTGCCTCCACTTACTGTTGAAACTTTGATTGCGAGGTTAATTCTGCCCATCCGACCTGGTAGAAGTGTACCACGCAATCTATTGCAAAAAAAACAACCAGTTTCTATTATAGAGTAGCATAAAATGCAATAATTGAATATGATTTTTTGACAGGCAAAGAGTCTGTCTTTTTGTCGTATCAAAATATAAAAAGAGACCACTTCTTTTTTCTGGAAATGCTCTCTTTTTTATTCGTTCTCTCTTTGCAATGCCTTAGCTTAATGACATTACGGGGAGGAAGGGAACAGTTATTCCAAAACGGATCATGATGCCACTTTTATGCGGATAAAACGGGATTACATGGGAAATGACCAGTTGCTTCCGGCATATAATCTTCAGACCGCGGTCTGCGATGAATACATTGCGGTAGTTGATGTAAAACCATACGCATCAGACATGGAATGCTTTGTGCCATTGATGGAGAAATATCATAAGACCTACGGGCATTATCTAAAGTATCCGGTTGCCGATGCAGGATATGGTTCCTACAATAACTATCTTTATTGTGAGGAACATGGGATGGAGAAATACATGAAATTTACCATGTTCAAAAAGGAGACAACCGATAAAAAGTATCATGAAAATCCGTATAGGGTTGTAAATTTTAAGCGTGATGGATCCGGGAATCTGATATGTCCAAACGTGAAAAAATTCCATTTTAAAAGCAGGCAGCATGTATACAAGAACAGATATGGAAGAACGGAAGAAATCTATGAATGTGAATCGTGTGAAGGCTGCCCGCATAAAAGTGATTGTTGTCCTAAAGCAACCAACAAAAGAACAATCCGCATGAATGAGGAACTAACCTCTATCCATCAAGAGGTAATCTCAAACCTTGAATCCATACACGGAGCACTTTTGAGAATGAACCGCAGTATGCAGGCGGAAGGAACCTTCGGAGTTTTAAAATGGGATAAGTCTTACAAACGGCTAATCCGAAGAGGGAAGAAAAACGTAATTCTGGAACTTACGCTGATTTCTTGTGGCTTCAACCTTTACAAATATCATAATAAAAAGCAGAGAAAAGGTCTGGCTGCGTAAAATTAAAGAGTAATCCTCATAGCCTTATTAAGTGCACACTTTCTTACCAAGAAAAGCAATAATTACGGCAAATAATGTATAATAAAATGAAGAATCGCCAGAACCGGCATTTACCGGAACTGGCGATTCTTCATTAAGGACTTATTTTGCAGCCCCTTTTTTATTATCATCGATATGGTATCACTTTTAAAATCAGCGGTTATTAAAGTTGATTCTATCATTTGACTTCTATGATATACTTGATTTATAAAATATGCTTGTCTGAACTGCCGCTTAACCAGAAGCATGGAGACATCAAAAAAGAATGGGTCACTGATGATACAGCAGTTAATATAGGATGATTCTATGGATGATAAAATAAAATCAATGATTGATGAATATATAGCCAATGTAGAGGATGTATGCTGCAAACTACTGGAAGGAATAAACAGGAAGGAAAACCTGGAATTAAGAACGAAATGGGATTTCTTTGAATACAGGGGCAAAGTGCGTAAAACCGATTTCATCATCGGTGGTATCACATACAGACTTCACGGGAACGGCTGCTTTGCTTTTGGCGATGGGCTGTTTTTGGATTGGAATTTTGGTTACAGAAGCAGGTGGTGCGGTATTGATCCCTGGTTGCTGGGGATGACCCTCAAGCAGGGAGGGAGCAGCCAAACGGAATATTTCGATGGTAAATTATTGGAAGAAGCTTGTGAACTGGCTGTCATTGAAGGCGAAATGTTTAAAAAGAACGGACTCTATCATTATGCGGTGAATAAAAAGGATACATTTACGCCGGAGTTCCCAAAGGAATATGACTCTTTGGCAATAGAGTATTTTCGTGAAACGTGGATACTTCCGAGAAGTAAGATGACCGATACTATTCTCTGGAATTTGAAGAAGCAGGGATAGGGATTGTGCAGATTAAGGAGGGCTTTGCATATGCGCAGGGTGGATGACCAATATTATCGTGGTTATGAAGGTGAGCCGGAAATCGGGTTTTACACAATAAAGGAAAAAATAGTTATTTGGGCAGGCTTTTTTGACGATATAATGGAGCAGATGGAACCATCCCGGTATGGATGGACTGGAATTGCATACTACTATCATTTACATACCGGATGGTATGATGAAGATTTCTGGCAGATTCCAGACTTAGAAGAATGTCTGCGGCAGTTCGAAGGAATAGATATATCTGAATGCCGGTTTGAAGGGTCTAAAAATGTGTTAGCATCCATCCGGAGCATGCTTTCATTGGCCATACAGGAAAATGAAAACGTATGGATATCGGAGGGATGACAACCAATGAGCAGACCGTGCACCACCAGGTTTTGCTACAGGCGTATGGCAATTGGTTAAGGAGGGACAGGCGTTGCATAAAATTGCAGAAAGTATGCATTATGAGGTGTATAGGGAGTATGAGACGGTTCTTTTGAAAATGAAACACCTGGAACGAACCGTGACCATTGGAGACTTTTATGGGGACGTAGGAAAAGTAATCATATCCCCGGAAGAGGAATGCTGTGTAATGGCTGGATGCGGAGTCATTGTTTATTATTTAAATGAACCATTTACACCGTATGGGTATGGTAAAAGATGTGGACAGTGGAAGGAGTGGTATAGGACTGGAGATACATGGGTGGAGGATGTGGTGATGGAAAACGATGGAACCATAGTGATACAGTTGGAAAATGGGGAGAAAACTGCTCTGCCGTGCCTTCCTCAGGAAGAAGGCCGGACATGAGCACAACATTTGAAGTGTATCCTGCAGATACATACATCCCTTCTTTTTCAGAACTCCTGTCCCATACGGAAATGGTGCTGGAAGGCTACCTGAAAAGCATACATATTAATAAAAGTATCCGAATGAACGCCGAGCTGCATCTGATAAACGGACATGATAAAAAAACGGTTCAGCCTGAAGATAAAGTGGTATGGGATGAAACTGCCTATGCCTGGTTTTTCGTTAAGGATGTTCCCGGAGGGACCGATGCCTATTACTGCAGGCATACGGACATGGACATCGGATTTTTAAATTCCCGGCAGGGCCAGATGATTTCATGAGCTGGTATTTCAGGCCGGAACATGCTGCGAATCAGGATGATGCCGACTTTACGGAGAGATGTACATGGTCAATCAGGAAAATGCTGGCCGATTGACAGGGGGACTGTTCCATAGGTTATTAAATTCCTATGGAACGGTCCTTCTGATTTTGATTATACATCTGCCAATGGCGGAAGGCATTCAATCAGCTGCAAATCACAATCTGATTGGACGGCGCACTGTCCTTTTGCCCCATATGGCAGATAGAAATACATTCCCTTATTTAGTTCTCTTTTATAATCATTTCCGGTAATCATACCAGAACCCTCTGTTACAATATAGACAGCAGGCGCTGTTCCTAAGACAAAAGAACTGTCATGGACCGTGTAACGGTTAACGCTGAAACAGGGGGTATCTTCGTAGCCCATCAGCATTTCTTTTTTAATCCCGTTTTCCTTGGACAACAGGCGGGGGATTTTCTTAGAGATAGACATACAGTCAGGGCCATTCACACTGTAGTCAAAGCAGTCCAGTGCAATATCCCTGTCCAGGCCAAGATACAGCTGGTCTTCCGGAAGAAGATATTCCCCACACCAGTATTCCGGCTGAATGGTAAAATCAGTAGGTTCCTGTACCTCTAAAATTAGGCAGCCGGCTCCGATGGCATGAACACAGCGGGACGGAATGAGATAAACCTCCCCGGGCTGTACCGGAATCTTGTTAAGAACCGTGTCCATCACAGTTCTGTCATTTCGGGAACGTTCAATATAAGTGATGAATGATTCCTTGGTCATGTTTTCCTTAAAGCCAAAATAGATACTGGCATCCTCCCTGGTATTAAGGACAATCCACATTTCGGTTTTTCCAAAATTGCTGTTTAAATACTTTTGTGAAAATGTACGGTCCGGGTGTATCTGAAGGGGCAGCCGCATGGCGCTGTCAAGAAGCTTTACCAAAAGGGGAAAGGTTCCCGCAGGTCCAGCCATCTGCCAGGGATGTTCTTCCATCAGGCTTTTCAATGTGATATCAGTGTGTTCCACTAAGCTGTATCCTTCTAATGGAACCGTGCTTCCTGGATTTAACGCCTTCACGGTGGATGCAACCCATTCTTCCGGATAATTATTGTCTTCCTGCTCATCCCCAAAGAAATCAGAAAATAAAAGCCCGCCTTTATAAATACGGTAAACACGGTTTCTGTCAAAGAAAATAGGTTTAGTCATGTCGATTTTCATGAGTATGCTCCTTTTTAAGGGATTTTTAATCCCTGAATGATTATGAGATTATTTTCAATAACAGATATTCATACTGCACAGTACAGTATTAGGTAAGGATTAGATGAAAAAAGTATAACACCAGTGGATTTAAATGTCAAATGAATTGACAAATTAAATAAAAAATGTATATAATAATATCATAAAATATTGGTTTATTATTTGGAAGTATAGGGAAAAACTTACAAATTTTTTTGGTAATTGATATATATATAAAATGGCTTAACAAAATATTATTAACAAAAAGAAGAAATAAGGGAATCGAACAATCAGGAGGATGGATATATGGAGCAGAGTTCTTTTAATGCAAGGGGAATGAAATTACAAAACAAAAGGATTATAATGGACAGCCTCCGGATCAGTCCCTGCTCCAGGGCAGAACTGGCCAGACAGACGGGGCTGACGAGGGCGGCAATCAGTGTGATTGTGGATAATCTGCTAAAGGAGGGGCTTGTGGCGGAGGGGGAACCCATTGAGGGAAAAGTGGGAAGGAAATCCTTCCGGATAACCCTGAATCCTGATAGATATCATATGATAGGAGTCACACTGGAACGTGGCTGCTGTTGCGTTGGTATTGCTGGTTTTGACGGCCGCATTAAGCAGATGGAACGGATTGAGTATGATGGGAGATTAGGGAATATTGACCATATCCTGGAGGATATGGTCAGGATTATATTGAATTACGAGGAAAAGAGTGCTGGCAAGGGGCAGCTGCTGGGAATCGGAATTACTGCCCCTGGTCCACTTGACCTGGATAAGGGGCAGATACTGAACCCGCCTAACTTTGAGGGCTGGGAAAATATTTATATAGTAGATTATTTTAAGCAAAGGCTGGCGGCCCCGGTGGTCCTGGAAAATGATATTAATGCCCTTGCCTCTGCTGAACGTTATTATGGAATTGGGAAAAAGTATGACAGTTATCTGGAACTTCAGCTTGATACCGGAGTGGGAGGCGGAATCATACTGCATGGTGAACTTTACAGGGGAAGCGCAGGCATGGGCAATCAGGTGGGGCATATAACAATTAATATGTTTGGGGATAAATGTAAGTGTGGTAACATAGGCTGTGCCGAACTGTACGCCTCAATTCCACGTATAGTACAGTGTGGTCTGGCCGTAAATCCCCAGTTCTATTCATGGAAACGGATGGTTAACCTGGCCTATAATGGGGATGATCAGGCCAGGAAACTGATACAGATGGAGGCAGGGTATCTGTCAGTGGTAATTGTCAATGTGATGAATATATTGGACCTTGATGCCGTTGTATTAGGAGGTGAGGCTGCCTATAAGGGAGGACTGTTGGGAGAGATGACGGAATCCATTGTCAATTCCAGAGTTATGGGGAGGGATGTCCACCATATTCCAGTTATTCTTTCCCAGATGCCAGAAGATGGAAAGATGCTTGCTGCATGTAATCTGATTATGGAGTCTTTTATAAGAACATTATTGTAGGTAATGGTCAGGAGAGGGAGGTTATATGATGAGGGTAATCATTGCGGACGATGAACAGAAGGTGTGTCAGCTGATTTATGATCTGGTTCCTTGGGAAAATTATGGAATGACGGTGGTGGGAATGGCTTATAACGGTTTGGACACATTGGACTTAATAAAAAAGCAGGCACCGGATTTAGTGATAACCGATATTAAGATGCCTGGCTGTGATGGTCTGGAATTAATCCATAGGGCAAAAAAACAGCAGGAGAAAATAGATTTTATCATAATCAGCGGATACCGCTTTTTTGAATATGCACAGAACGCAATTAAATATGGCGTCAGCGATTATCTGTTAAAACCTATTAAGCAGGAAGAACTTATGAATACATTAAAAAAGATGCAGGAAAAGTACAATGCCAGGCAGGAGCGTCTGACAGAGGAAAACGCACTCCGCAGTCAGGTAAAAGAAAGCAGGAAACGGGCCAGGGAAAATTTCCTGCTGGGGTACCTTCGGGATGGTTGGAAAATGGATGTCAGGGGAGACATCCGGTTTATTAACAACCGTTATTGTATGGAGTTCATGGAGGGGAGCTTTACTGCATTTATAATAAAAATCGATTACGATTACCGGGAACAGTACGGTAAGGGAATTGAACTGATTTCAGCTAAGGCGGCATATCTTATCAGGCAGTCCCTTGAAGCATGCTGTTATGATATGGAGTGCTGTACAAAGGGGAATGGTTTATGGTGCATTGTCAATTATGATCCAGAGCAGGAAAAAAACATAAAAAAGAAAATCAGACAGGCTTTTTCTGAGATAACTGTGCAGAGAACCGTATTTCCGCAGTTCTGCTTTACCTGTGGTATAGGGGAAATGATTAGGGAGGCCGGAGAAATTGGAACTGCTTTTTTAACAGCCGATGAAGCGGCGCAGGAAAGACTGGTACGAGGAGCCGGAAAGGTAATTGAGTATGGAAATACATATGTGGATCAGCCTGAAAACAGCAGGCTCACTGACCGGACGTTGAAAAATCTCAGGAACCATGTAATGGCTTTGGATGCAGATGCAATGGCAGGGGAACTTAAAATCCTTGAAAGGGAATTGGCAGGCCATATAAGTGGGCATGGACTGTGGATGCTAATCCGGCAGATAAGCAGTTCATTTGTGCTGTACATGAAGGAAAATAAGTTCCATGGTCAGGTACTGGAACTGTTTTATGATGATTTTATTGAAAAGAGCGGCTGTTGTGGCAGTATGCGGTCCCTTTTTGCATGTTTGTCCCAATGCATGAGGAACTGCATGGTCAGGATAGCAGAAGATAAAAAGCAGGAAGGCATCAAGCCCATACGTATGGCCAAGACATATATCCTGAAAAACTATATGACTGCTATAACATTAGAGGAAATGGGCAGGATTACAGGGTTTAATGCATCATATTTCAGCCTTCTGTTTAAGAAAGAAACCGGTAAGAATTTTGGCGAATATATTTCAGAAGTACGGATGGAAAAGGCAAAAGAGATGTTGAAAGAAACTGATGAAAGTATTTCCGCTATTTGTGGGAATGTGGGGTACAGCGATTTAAAGCATTTTACAAAGTCATTTAAACAGGAGACGGGACTGAAGCCAAGTGAATACAGAAAACTGTATTCCTAGTGCATCTTTGCAGGGGACCAAAGGAGCGGAACGCGTATGTTAAGTAAATGCAAGAGGTATATTTCGTACCGGATAAAAGTGGCAGCCTTATTTGCAGCAATCTATATGCTGGCAGCATCCATGCTTCTATTTGCGGGACGGCTGTGGCTGGGGATTCCGTGCCTGTTTCTGGTGACATTGTTGTTATCTGCATGGGGGATATATAAGATGGTGGCTGAACCATATCAGCGCCATTGTGAGATGATGCAGGCATTTGCGGCAGGACAGGTGCTGCAAAGGATGAACGGGTGTGGAATCTGCTTTTCACCGGAGCAGGAAAACATGATAAGCCGGTTTAACGAAATGCTTAATATGAAAGAAGTGATTAATGCAACCAGGAAACAGGCGGAGTATATGGCGCTGCAGAACCAGATTAATCCTCACTTTTTATATAATACCCTGGAAGGAATCCGTGGGGAAACCCTGCATGCTGGATTAAACCATGTGGCTAAGATGACAGAAGCCCTTGCTACTTTTTTCCGGTACACAATATCTAATATGGATAATCTGGTTACATTGGAAGAAGAATTGGAAAATATTGATAATTATTACATCATACAACGGTACCGGTTCGGGAACAGGATAACGCTGAAGATAGAATACAGTGAGGAGGATGCAGAACGTATCCTGCATTGCAGGCTGCCCAAACTCACACTGCAGCCCATTGTTGAAAATGCGGTCTGCCATGGGATTGAGCAGATGATAGGCAATGGCATCATCAAAATTAAGGTTGATATTACAGAGAATCATATGATTATCACTGTATCAGACAATGGCATCGGCATGCCTGAAGAACGGGTGATGGAGTTGAATCAGAAGCTGAATGAGCTGAAGACAGAATATATAAAAGACGACCATGAGAATAAAGGCGGAATTGCCATGGTAAATGTCAATAACCGTATCCGCCTTTTGTGCGGGGAGGAATATGGCATATATATTTACAGCATTCCACGGATGGGGACGGATGTTGAGATTACCCTTCCGTTGGTTGAAGGGGATATGTCTGCCTTAAACCCATATCAGGGGGTGGCTGTCCGGTGAAAGAAGAAGTGCTGGGCATGGAACATGTGACATATGCCGAGGATGGGCAACTGCTGCTGGAACAATTTCACATGCGTATATTCCGTGGGGAAATCATGGGGATGGTATGTGATGACAACCGTGGAAAGGAAGCCTTGACAAAAATCCTTCAATTGAATCGGCCGGTACAATATGGAAGGATTTATTTCCATGGAAATCTTGTTAATGCGGGAGGGTATGGTCTGTGCAAGCCGAACCGCATAGCTGTCATCAGACAGAAGCCAAGCCTGATTGAGAATATGACGGTGGAAGAAAACATATTTGTTATTAAAGGCAGTTACAGGAAAATACTGGTAAACCGCAGCAAGCTGGGAAGGCAGTTTGAGCGGTTTGCAAAAGAAAAGTCATTGGGTCTTGATTTAAAGGGACAAAAGCTGGTATGCGAATTATCATCGTATGAAAAGGCGGTTGTCGAACTGTGTAAGGCCCTGATTATAGGTACCCGTCTTGTAGTTATATGTGACATGGCCAATTATCTTGGTCCCCTTGACCTCATGACATATTTTAATCTGTTGGGCAGGTTTGCAAGGCAGGGTTATACCTTTCTGTATATCTGCGATACCTTTGATGAGGCAAAACAGGTCTGCGGCCGCATTGCGCTTATGGACAATGGGCGGATAAGAAAGATTATAGGAAATGCCGGGCTTCAGGAGCGGTTATGTTTCCGGAATCCCCTGATGATACAATCAAAACGTGACAGGATACATAAGGAAGCTCTTCTGGAGTTCAGGAATGTCAGTTGGAAGGATATCCGGAATATGAGTTTCTGTGTCTGCCCGGGAGAATGGGTTACATTGCTGGATATGAGTAATACGGTATTGGAAAATCTGGTCAGCCTCATGAATATGGAGGCGGAGGCGTCTGTTTATTCAGGAGAAATCTTTTTTCAAGGTAAAGAATTCAGGGAATGGAAAAACATTGGGATTCCCGGATGCGGTGTGTC